>ERZ772881.955-NODE-955-length-28695-cov-124.565747_pt1 | contig 28695 bp, 38 predicted proteins | sample MGYA00580581_ERZ772881 | MGnify/ENA primary metagenome ERZ772881 (study PRJEB29015, sample SAMEA2737668) | human gut metagenome | biome: human gut; feature: human-associated habitat; material: faeces | place: China | collected 2012 ...
TGCACGCATCAACCTGAACATTAAGGCAGAGGGCGAAAATGAGCACCACAAGATAGAAGGCATCTTCAAGGCACTGGCGCGTAGCTTAAAGATGGCAGTAAGAAGAGACATCCACCACTTGGTGCTGCCATCTACGAAAGGAACACTATAAATACGATTATAAATCAAATAAGGAGAGCGGAATTGTTCTGCTCTCCTATTCTTATATATAGAGGTTCAGGGATCTGACTTGACACTCATTTCTGTTTTACGTACTGTCGGACAGAGATCAAGTCATATCGTTAAAACTCCGACATCTATCTTCAACAACGGTATTTCTACTTTACTCTGCTTTCCCCATCAGCTCTTTCAAAAGGCCAGGGATCTCGCAGCTCTCCATAGCCACAGGTACGCCTGCAGACTTGAAAGCGGCAATCTTGTCAGCAGCGGAACCAGAACTGCTGGAGATGATAGCTCCGGCATGACCCATCTGCTTGCCCGGAGGAGCTGTACGTCCATCGATGAAAGCAACAACAGGCTTAGTGATATGCTCCTTGATATAGGCAGCAGCATGCTCCTCAGCATCACCACCAATCTCACCAATCAAGGCAACGGAGTCGGTGTCCGGATCATCTTGGAACATCTGCAACAGATCCTCAAAGTAAAGACCCGCCACAGGATCGCCACCAACACCTATTGCAGTACTCTGTCCCATACCTGCCTTTGTGAGGTTATCGACGACTTCGTAAGTCAGTGTACCCGAGCGACTGATGACGCCGGTGTGTCCCTTCTTAAAGATATTGGATGGCATGATGCCCACCATACTCAGTTCTGGCGATATCAATCCCGGACAGTTCGGTCCAATCAGATGAGCACCCTTCACCTGGATATAGCGCTGGGCAATGACAGCATCCGCTACGGGGATACCCTCTGTGATGCAAATGATGAGCTTGATGCCGGCATCAGCAGCTTCCAGCATAGCGTCCTTGGCAAATGGAGCTGGGACGAAGATGATCGACGTGTCGGCCTTTGCAGCCTCTACAGCTTCGCGAACCGTGTTGAACACAGGAATGCCATCCACTTCTTGCCCACCCTTTCCGGGTGAAGTGCCGCCAACAACGTTTGTCCCGTATTCCTTCATCTTGGCAGCATGAAAACTGCCGTCGCGGCCTGTGATGCCCTGAACGATCAGGCGCGTATCTTTATTGATCAAAATACTCATGATAATAGCTTTAAAAGATTAAAGATTGTTCATTGCCTCTACAGCCTTATGACCTGCATCGGCCATGGTCGTTGCCACGATGAAATGAGAATTCTGCAACAGGCGACGTCCCTCCTCAGCATTGGTACCTGTCAGACGGATGACGATCGGCATATCGGTCTTGATACTCTTAAAAGCCTCCAAAAGTCCTTTTGCCACATCATCGCAACGGGTGATACCTCCGAAGATGTTGATCAAAATCACCTTCACATGCTGGTCGCTCATCAACAGATTCATGGCGTCTACAATCTTCTCGGGGTTAGAACTGCCACCGATGTCCAGGAAGTTGGCAGGATTGCCTCCATAGAGTTTGATCATGTCCATGGTAGCCATAGCCAATCCGGCACCGTTGACCATGCAACCGATATTACCGCCTAAGTTGACATAGCTGAAACCTTTGGACTTGGCATAGAGCTCTTTCTTCTCATCCTCCGTTGGCTCATTGAGTTCAGCCACATCAGGATGACGATAAAGCGCATTATTGTCGAAAGTCATCTTGGCGTCAATGGCTTTCAGCTGTCCCTCTTTTGTCAACACGAGTGGATTGATCTCAGCCAACGAAGCATCCTTCTCCATAAAGAGACGATAGAGATTCTTGAAAAGTGGTATGGCCTGCTTCACCACAGCCTTATCATCAAACAACTTGTAAGCGGCAGCGCGAGCCTGGAAATCGGCCATGCCGATAAGCGGATCGATCACTATCTTCTCGATCTTCCCCGGTGTTTCCTTAGCAACCTGCTCGATGTCCATACCTCCGGCACGAGACAGCATCATCAAAGGATACTTGCTCTTACGGTCAATCAGAATGCTGACGTAATACTCTTTGTCGATGTTCACCGCCTCAGTGACGAGCACGCGGTCAACAACACAGCCTTTGATGGTCATCCCAAGGATACCAGATGCCACCTTGCGCACCTCTTCTTCTGAAGCAGCGAGCTTCACGCCACCAGCCTTTCCGCGTCCGCCGGTGTGCACTTGCGCCTTGACTACTACTCGCCCGGATCCTAATTGATGGTAAGCGTCAACACATTCATCAACGCTACGACACAAAATAGGACTGTCTACAGGCAAACCATACTGAGCAAAGAACTCCTTTGCCTGATATTCGTGTACCTTCATAATATATTAGTTAATGAATTAACAAGTCACAAAATTAGCGATTTCTTTCAAAAGTGCAAAATTATCAAGCAATTATTTTCCAATTATTCTCGCCTGATGGCAAGGATGAAGTGCTTTTCCATTGCACATTGCTATGTATTGACATAGTTGCAAAGGTTTTTGTTCTCGCCAATCGAGAAAAGATGATTTCTCTATTTCTTCCACGCCCCGACAACCTCTCCTATATACATGGAGTGGATGCCGGCGGGGGAAGTTGCTGTAGAGCTTGCGCGGCAAGTTGTTGCGGAAGGCTGAGGGGCTGAGCTGTTGGCCATACATGATCTCGCACTCATAGACAGCGGTAGCCTCAGTGAAGTAAGGTGCGCCGTGCTTGGTGTAGGCCACATGCAGGCCGAGAGCCTTCGCCTTGTCGCCGTCGCGTCCACTATGATGTCCCATATAGCCGGCCACCTTCATGTCGTCAAAGGTCATCACAGTGAAATAGCGGGCACGCTCCATGAACTCATGGGTGCAGCGTTTCTGTGCCACATAGACGGTCATGATAGGCTTGCCCCACAATGTACCGGCATCACCCCAGCCTATGGTCATGGCGTTGTAACCATTGCCTGTGGAGTCAGCAGCTGCGAGAATAGGAGCGTTAGCAAAAAAGGTAAAAGGATTATCGGCAAAGTCATTGGCTATATCCATTTCCTTGAATCCGTGTTCCGTCTGTGCGCACATTTTTTGGCCACTAACGAGGAACAGCAGGATGGCTGCAAGAATATTGAAATGCTTCATAATGATGGTACGTTATTAATAGGTAATTTTACTCGTCAATGAAAAGCAGAGAAACTATCTTCGTGCTATCAATAAGTTTATCGAGATAGGTCCGGACGCTTGCACGTGTAAGGATGTTCTCATACACGGCATCTTCCGGTGAAACTACGGCGGGCTTTACAGAAGACACTCTCACTAACTTATAACTGACAAAGATTAAAGCCAGCAATAATGCTACAATAATGATTCGATTGTCCATCTGATTCTTATTTGGTTATCTCCGCTATCCAATTGAAGAGTTCGTTGAGCGCATAGTCACCGCTATGGGGACGGTTCCATGCCAAGAGAAAGTTGACATCCTTGCTGGTGTTCTCCAACTTCGTTGCAAGATTAAGAGCAACAGGAAAGGCTGTGTCGCGGTCGATGGAACCATGACGGATATACCAGTGCGAAGCAACGGTGATGCCCTCATGGCCTATCTGCTCCATCGGATTGAGCAGATATTCCTCCTCCTTGACTTTGGCAGAGACGGTAGTATCATTCTTCCCGGCTGAATAGTCGGTGAAGTTAGCCGGTGTGTTGTTGACATCGCCGAACTCATCATTCTCCCCACTGGCCTCATTGCCTGACACGCCAAGGGCATCGAAAGCAGGAGCCGTTTTCAGCGGAGTTTTGTTGGCCACATAGTTCAGATACTTTGTCATGTCGAGATCGGTGATATACTCTCCCACACGTTTCCCCATACCTCCGGGCATGCCGTCTCTCTTGAGGTTCTTGGCCATATCCCTTGGCAGTTTACCAAGATCAGGCATACCACCATTGACTGGTGCAAAGGTATCCGCGTCACTGTTGAAGGTGAAGCCTATACTGTCGGGAATCTCAGCACCTGCATCTTTGGCAATCTGTGCCGAGCGGATGAGTTCCTCCTTGATATAGCCGAGATAGTTGTTGGCTGTGAGCAATGTACCGTCTTTCTTCTTCAGTCCGAGCGAATTGATATAGGCAGGGAATAGAGCGGCCAGTTCCTGCGACACCTGCCGATGGGCTGTGTCATTGGCTTTGCGCGAGTCGGTGTTGCCGTAAAGCCACTCATAGGCCATATCGGCATGACTGAGGTCAGTGATAGGACAATAGCAAATGCTGGCAAAGACATCGTCACGTTCATCGGCAGCACCCATCGCCTTGAGGTATTTCTCATAGGCGGGGTTATTGCCCGCAGCTCCCATCAACGCCGACATAGCACCACCGGCTGAAGTGCCGTCAGTGATAATCTTCTCTGCGTCGCCCGGCATCTGTTTGTCAAAGTGGCGCAGATAGCGAATGGCCGCCTTAAGGTCGAGGATGGCAGCCGGAGCCTTGCCATTGTAGATTTTCTTCTTGCCCTTAGTGACATAAGAAGTCCGGCCGCGCGAGCCCACGATGGCCACCACATAGCCACGCTGCAAGGCCATGCCCGTGATGTCGCCGACCGACGGATTGCCTGCCGCCGACGGCATATAACCGCCCACGTTGGTCTTTAGGATGATGGGCGACTGCTGGGAAGCACCCTCCGGCACGAAGACATTCATGTACTGATACGTGGTGTCCTCAACGTTGGTCACATAATAGAGTTTAGTAAAAGCAGTATAAGTATAGTTTACTCTGCCCTTCGGCATTTCTACAGACCCCGCCACGCCCTTTAAAGCATCAAACTGCAATCGTGCAGTTGGCTTCTTGGCAGCCGATACATTCAATGTCATCACTGCTGCCAGCGCTGAAACAAAAAAAATCTTCATATGTTACTTTTGTTATGAACCATAATAAGCTTCCCCGAAATTCATAACTGGATTTACATGCACACGGATACCGGCAACACACGTTACACTTTTATCAAGAAAGCGCCACAAAAGTAACAATTGTTTTCTTAGCATACAAACAAACTAACTAACTTTAATGATATTATAGCATATTAACTAATGGAGGGCGCACGTCGCAAACTATAGGGACGGTGAGCTGTTTTACCGCAAGACCTGCTTTAATGTCTCCGCTACAGGGCTTAATGGCGAATATGATAGTTCTTTACAAAACACCTTCCACTTTCACTCACAATCTAGAGAAAGCAGGATCACCGTTCTATCCCTAAACTCAGACAAAATTGACTTCTCTCTTCAATTTTTGCATTGCGAGGAGTATAGAAAGGTACTTTGATGCTGTCATCACGCTTGAATGACAGTGTCAAAGTACTTAGATGACCAGGTCAAAGTACCTTTCTGACAAGGTCAGAAAGCCTTTCTGACTAAAAATTCTCTAGAGAATTTTGTAAGAGGAAGCCTATTTGATACGCACAGAAAGTGTATATATTTATAACATCCTAATTATCAGACATTTATAAAAACGCGCAAATTTTCGCGAAAATCAGAGAAAAGTAGGTCTTCGTGGAAAAGAATCGATTCTCAGAGGCCGTTTTTTGTCAGAAAAGCGAACAATGTATAAGAAAGAGACAACACTATAATAGAAGACACAGAATGTATGACATCTTCGAGGCACATTTCAGCCGCTACTGCTACATGCGAATGACCATACAAAAAAAGCGCCGGAGAATGCAAATACTCAGCATTCTCCGGCGCTTTTCATTGAACATCGGAATCATTATCCGAAGTTATCGTACATAATTCCGTATACCCGCTTAACCTATTGGTATTCAAATACTTACGTCTTTTGCTTCTTTTGGGGGACAGATAAGAGCTTGATTATACGCTCCTGCTCATCACATCGAGCCTGTAGAGCCTCCGCCCGTGCCTTCCAGTAGTGCAGCTCTTCATGCTTGCTGTCCCCTATGAAAGTCAGTATATCGACGTGCAGCTCATGGGCAATCTTCTCCAGTGTGCTCAGGGTCATATCCCCTATCCGTATGCTCCTGTGTAGGTTGCTTTCCGATATTTCGCAGTCGTGCGCCAGCTGCTTAATGCCGCCCGGCCTATCCTTGCATAGTGTCTTAATCAATTCCAAGTTCATACTGCTCACAAATTTTGCCCGATTTGGCGCTTAATTTTGATTGTGTCACGTTTTCTCCGCTCGGATGGACAGTTAATCACCTTTGTCATTTTTGACGCTTAAAACACTTAAATTTGACTGTTCTTATCAAACGTACCTTTGAAAAGGCTATCGGTCATGGACTGCATACTGTCAACTGTCTGTCCTGTCTTATAGTCCTCATATCTTCTCCATTCGTCCATGCTTGGCAAGGTAGCCAGTATTTTGTCTATCTCCTTATTGGCGGTTACGCTGTCGGTGCCAAACTGCTTGTAAATTTCCATAACCTTTTTATCAGCAGCTTTGCATTTGCGGAAGTGTTCAACAGACATTCCAAGCTTGGCTGCTTCTTTTGTGTCTGGGTCTTTATGATAGTGGCTATGCACTTTCTTTTTGATGAGCCTGCAAACCCATATCCATGCCAGTATCATGGTTATCCCGGCAATGGCATTGAAGTTCACTCTAAGAGCAACCAAGATAGTTATAATGACTGCCCATATTAACAGACAACAGATGAAATCCAATGCGTATGTTATCAGTTTTTCTTTATTCATTTTTCGACTATGGAATAAATTTCTTGCAAAACTTTATTAGCACGCATGATGGCATATTTGTCATTACCTCTCAAAATGAAATTCTTCCCTTTCCCATTAACATAGCTTCTGAGTGAAGCTACTATAATCTGGTATTCGTCATTCATAGTCTCAACAAAAGATAATCCAGCAGGAGCTTTGCTTATCTCTTCATCAATCTTGCAAAGGATAAGTCGTGCTCTTTCTTCTTTGTTAGCTTTTGCTCGCATTTCATCTTTGAGCGAATTGACAAGGCGTAAAATGTCACATGCGTTCATGGGGAACCTATTTATTTAGAATTTCGATGTTGTTCTCACCAAAGACCAGTTTCAGTACTTGGTCTTTTTTATCTTTTCTCAATTTGATTTGAAGAACTGCCTCAACCTGCTCATCGTCATTTTGAGACAGCTTCACATACTTGTCGGGGTATGTGAACAGGTCAATAACCGACATGCCAAGCACATTTGAGATTTTCTCAAGCTCTTTGACACGCAAGTCCCTTTTCCCCTTCTCAATGTTGCTGACTACAGCAACATCAAGATTTAGAGCGTCAGCTATAAGTTGCTGATTAATAGATTTTTGTAATCTAATCTCTCTGATTGCTTCGTAAATTTCCATATATGTAAAGTTAAACATTTGAAATAACATGCCATTTGTTAAATGTCTTTAATAATTGAGATTTTCTCAAATATTATTTGAGTATTTCTCAAATTATTACTAACTTTGCACCACTAAGTTACTAATAAAGTTATAAAATAACAAGAAAATGGAAGAAAAAAAGAAATCCGTACGCAGTCAAATCCATGATTTGAAGGTAGGTGACAAGGCTACTTTTGATGCAAGTCGCACTTCTTATATTCGTGCTTCATGCACCAATTTCGGCTTCGAGTGGGGGCGTAAATACTCCACGTCAACAGACCGCAAAGCAAGAACAATAACTGTAACAAGGGTAAAGTAAATGAAAATCGAAAGAAAAAACGACGAATACGCCGTCACAGGCTTAGACCTTGACGACTTGAAGGCATTGGAATACGCATTAAACATTGCCTCCAACAAGATTGACGGTATGGAGGTACAGCTACAAGGCTTTGTCCCTCTAATAGCCCAAGACGCAAGAAAACTTTCAAGCGAGATTTCCAATCAGCTTGACGACTTCCTCGCTAAAAAGAAGTAACGATGCACAAAGTAAACCCATATTGCGCACAGTGCCACATCGCACGCAACAGCATCAACGGACGCTACTGCCCTACCTTGAAGCGGTACGTACAGTACGACCCTATGCCAATGTGCGACAACGACCAACCACCAATTAATGACTGAGGCTATGAGCAACGTATTCGACATCAACCCACAAGACCCGAAGGACGCTTTCAAGCAACTCCGCTGTAGCGGCGTCTGGGAAGTCAGGGTAAGCGACTGCAAGCTTGAGAACATGCAGCTGCTCGACAAAGGCAGGATTGTCTACCGGCTGTCACGCAACGGCGAGACCCTTCTGCAAGGCAATTACAGCAAATTCAAGAATTTAATCAACCAATAGCTATGAAAGAAATCCTCAACTGCTACGCCAACTGGCGCATAGACGTAATAATGCTGCTTGCCATAGTGGCAATTATCCTTACATCAGGTGAGTCCGAAACATTCCTCACTAAGCTCATCGGCTTTGCCATTGCCATTGCCGACATCATTCTTGCAAAATACTGGCGTGGCAAAGGTCGCCTTTCAGAACTCGACAGCATCGCAGAATGATTGAATATACTTGCGGAGAATGCGTACACTGTGACCAACTCACCAATGGTTTAAACCGTTGGTGCGATGTACGCAAACGTTACGTGGAGGCTCTTGGTCATATCCGTTGCGCTGCATGGCAGTCAATATGGGCTAAAGACTTGTTCGGACGTACTACATACTACATACTCCAAAATGAAAGATTGAGTCCCCTTGAAAAAGTGCCTTAAAACAGAGGAGTGTCTAAAAATACTTTCAGTTTAAAACTATAGTGTGCAAATAATGCCTATAGATCTTGTAAAATGAAGTTCATAGACCCAATATATGGCTTATTTTGTCTCTAATACTTATAAATTGAAAGCACGCTGACTTTTTAAAGTGGACTCAAGATTTAAAACTTGCAAAGTAATATGGACGAGAACACCATAAACACCATTGCCAGAAAGGTTGCAGCACTTATACGGCATGACATGCCTCCCATCTATGACAAGCCACTCTACACCACAGCGGAGGCTGCCGCCTTCCTCGGTGTCAAGCGCAGCTACATCTACGAGCTCATACGGGCAAACAAAATCCCGTACTATCGCTCCAAAGGTGGAAAGATGATTTATATCCAGCGCACCGACTTGCTCAAATGGGCGCAGACATACTTCGTCTCACCTGCCTACACGAAATCAATCTAATGCTCATGGTTGATGGGGGAGCTGCCCTTAAAGTAGCTACAAACTTTGCCGTAATTTAGTAAACATCGGGCGGCTCCCCCTCTTTTTCATCTGCACATACATAAACTTCATAAAATATAAACATTATGCCAATTACATTCCATCATCTCAAAACCTATCAGGGCACAAAGACTGTCAAGGCCACCCCGATGTCCCGTCTCAACGCGGAGAAAGAACTTGACCGCATTATCAATCCGGCCCGCAACGACGAGGACGGCTATCTCGTAGAGTACAAAGACGGATACCGTTCATGGTCTCCTAAATCGGCTTTCGAAGAAGCCTACCGTCCTGCATCTACGTTCATCGACCGTATGCACATCGAATGCGACGAACTTTCCAAGCGGCGTGACAGCCTCCATGACTTCTTCAACACGCCAAAGTTCAAGGAGCTGGACAACTTCGACCAGTACCTCCTGCTGCATCAGTACACGGCCATGGGCGATTACCTCTCTGTTCTGAAGATACGCATTGAGCGTGCTGAAAACAACAATCCCGATAAAGCGAACACGTTATGAAAACAATCAAATTACATTCCATCACACTCATCAACTGGCGTGGCGAGAAGAAGCGCACGACCACCTTCAACGACAACGCGCCTACCTACATACTTGGTACCAATGGCCTTGGTAAGTCCCGGCATTTCGATGCCTTCTGCTGGCTCCTGTTCGGTAAGGACAGCCACGACCGTAAAGACTACGAGCTGCGCACCTACGACGCCAATCACCAGCCACTCCATCATTGCGAGTGCTCCGTTGAGGCTGTTATCAGCGTCGATGGCACTGAGTACACTATCAAGCGTGAGTACAAGGAGCAGTGGATGAAGCCACGCGGACAGGTCGAAGAGGTGTTCAAGGGCAATATAACTGAGTGCACTTGGAACGGTGTTCCAGTTAAGGTCAGCGACTTCCAAAAGCGCATTGCGGAAAACATCATCGACGAAACGGTATTCAAGATGATAACTAACCCTCACTTCTTTGCCGAGAAGATGAAGTGGCAGCCGCAGCGTGAGACGCTCATGCAGATGGCGGGTGCCAAGACCGACGAGGAAATTGCGGCCGACAACGCCGACTTCAAGGCGCTGCTCGACCACCTCAACAGCAAGTCCCTCTCCGACTTCCGGAAAGAGCTTGCGGCAGAGAAGAAACGGCTAAAGGCTGAGAAGGACGACATAGAGCCGCGTATCGACCAGACACAAAAACTCATGCCCGAAGCCGAGGACTGGGACGCATTGCAGTATGAGAAGGACGATGCACAGAAACAGCTGCAAGACATTCAGCACCAACTCGACAACAGTGCCGACCGTGACAAGGCACAGCTTGATAAGGTGCGCCAGCTTAACAAGCGTATCAGCGACTTCAAGGACAAACAGGACGAACTCTGCCGACAGCACCGTCTTGACACAGAGAAAGAAGCAGCTCATAAGAACGAGGCTCGACGCAACATCGAGCAGAAATGCAAGGAGATTTCTACAAGCAGGTCTGAAAACAACATCGATATCGCGCACGCCAAGGAGCGCATGGAATACCTACACCGTGAGATTGACAACCTTGTGCCACAGCTGGAGCAACTGCGCAAGGACTGGTACAACATCAGCGCCATGCAGTACGACGGCTCCGACATCTGCCCTCACTGCGGTCAGCGTCTGCCTGAGAGCATGATAGCGGATGCAAAGAGCAGCTTCGAGGAACACCGCAAGAAACTCTTGCAGCAGAACAGTGAGCGTGGTAAGTCCTTATCATCGCAGCAGAAGTCTTTCATGACTGAGCTTAACGAGAAGTCAAAGGCGTTAAAGGTTCTGCAAGACAACGACGCTGAATATGACAAGCAGCTAAAGGACCTGTACGACCAGCTCGCCAAGCACCCGGCTGTAAAGCCTGCCGAGTTCAACAACGAGGACGTTCCCGGATGGTCTGATATGGAGAAGGACATTCAGGAACTCGAAAAGGAAGTCGAGGCGCTTTCTACTCCACAGGACGAGAACGCTGCCAAGACGGTTCTCTGCCAGAAGCGTGACAACCTGCAGAAGACTATCAACGACTTGCAGGCACGCTTGATGAAGCGTTCACAGATTGACACCGGCAAGGAAGAGATAAAGAAGCTTCAGGCACGGGGAAAAGAGTTGGCTCAGCTCATTGCTGACATCGAGCAACGGGAGTACACAGCCGCTCAATTCTCCAAGAAGCGCATTGAGGATTGCGAGGCGCGCATCAACAGCATGTTCCGGCTCGTCCGCTTCCAGCTCTTCGACTACACACAGGACGGCAACGAGTTCGAAACCTGCATGCCAATCGTCAACGGCGTGCCTTACGCCGTCGCCAACACGGCAAGCCAGCTCAACGCCGGACTCGACATCATCAACACGCTGTGCCATTTCAATAAAGTCTCGGCTCCCATTTTCTGTGATGGGGCTGAAAGCGTCAACAACTTCATCCCCACCAACTCGCAGATGATATTCCTTAGCGTGACAACAGACAAACAGTTAGTAATCAAATAAAAATCATTTATTATGGACAACAACAAGCAAAACACTGAAGTAGCAACTCAGGGCACAATCGCCGACCGCATGGTAGTCAACATCAAAGGCCCGGACGGCAAGGACGTGAAAATCACTAAGAAGATCCTCAACGACACTATCTGTCGGGGTATGCAAATCTCCGACTCCGACATGGTGCAGTTCCTAACGCTCTGTCAGGTCAACCAGCTCAACCCTTTCTTGCGCGAGGCTTATCTTGTCAAGTATGGCTCACAGCCTGCGCAGATGATAACGTCAAAAGATGCGTTCATGAAACGCGCCGACCGCTGTCAGGACTTCGAGGGCATCGAGTCCGGGGTCATTGGCATGAACGAGCAAGACGTCATCAAGGACTTCGAGGGTTCTTTCCTGCCGCCCAAGTGGAAACTTATCGGAGGATGGGCTAAGGTCTATCGCCACGGACGCAAGCCATACGTGCAGCGTGTATCTATCTCGGAGTACGACAAGAGTCAGTCCACATGGAAGCAGATACCGCTCACTATGATTAAGAAGGTGGCCGAGGTACAGGCTCTCCGCGAGGCTTTCCCCAACAACCTCTCAGGCATGTACGTCTCCAACGAGTTCAACGACAACCAGTATGTCGATGTAACCGACCAAGTAGCACACGAAATCGACCAGAACGCCAACAAGCAGAACATTGGCTTTGCTGAAGATGTTCCCGGTGAGGCTATCAAAGCCCCGGCAAACGTGGACACGGAGACTGGCGAGATACTCGACACTCAGCCTGCCAAGTCCGGCGACAAGCCCGCTGCGAAAAAGCAGTCCGGCAACCTCTTCAACTCACAAGCAGGTCCCGGTTATTAATATCCCAACCGTTGTGTGCGGCGCTGCTCAGCAGCGTCCACACACTTCAATAACGATTAATAGATGAAACTCCGAGTTTTAGGCTCTTCTTCAAGCGGCAACAGCTACCTCTTCCAGTCCAGCACTGGAGAGGTGCTTGCACTGGAGGCGGGCATCAGGTTCGACAAAGTGAAGCAGGCTGTCAACTTCAACATAGACAACATCGTAGGCTGCTGCATCACGCATGAGCATGGCGACCACGCAAAATATGCAAAGGACTTCATCGACGCTTACATACCCGTCTATATGTCCTCCGGCACATGCGAGGCTCTCCAGCTGTCTCCGGCAAGCTGTGCACGGTGCGTCAAGCCATTCACGGAACTAAGGATAGGCTCCTTCAGGGTCATGCCGTTCCCCGTGCAGCATGACGCGGCGGAGCCCTTCGGGTGGCTCATCCAGCACCCGGAATGCGGCAACGTACTCTTCGCCACAGATACCTACTACATCAAGTACCGCTTCCCAAAGCTTAGCAACATCCTCATCGAGTGCAACTACCGTCTTGACCTGCTGCAACACAACGTACAGCGCGGAAGCATCGACCACAAGCGTTATGCACGCACAATCGAGTCCCACATGTCCTATGAAACATGCCTCTCGACGCTGCTTGCAAACGACCTCTCTAAGGTCAACAACATTGTACTTATCCACCTGTCTGCCGACAATAGCAACGCACGTGAGTTCACCTATGGTATTGTAAAAGCAACCTGCAAGAATGTCATTGCTGCCAGTAGTGGAACAGAAATCGACTTCAACAAAACACCGTTTTAATCATGCCACAGCAGTTCATACACGTAAAGATTGGTCTCACTGACGGCATCTATCCCGTCCGGGAATTCATCACCACGGGTCTCATGCACGATATGTACGAGTTTCAGCAAGATGAGCATACTATCGGATGGGTGCACAAGCGGTGGTGTACGCCCGTCTCCGCCCCGCAAGCTCCCAGTGGCAGCGTCCCGTGCCAAGGCTTACAAGCCGTGGATAGCGTCCACGCCAACACCGACTGGCGCTCATTCCTCCACACACATTGGGACGCTACTCACAACCACTGCCAAGTCGAGCACCTCAACGAGTTCTACGCCATCTTTCGCCGTGCAGCTGCTGCATACATCAACAAACAATTTCATGAGCAAGGTAAAGATAAAAGTCACCATCAACATGGAGCACATGAGCCACGACGAGCAGATGCGCTTCTTCATCCAACTGGCCGACAAAGGCCTGCTACCTCCCTGCCCGCCAGAGATAAGGCGAAAGTACGAGAAACCAGCAGAAAAATGAAAACAGTCGAACTCTCACTTTTCCCTGATTTATAAATCTTGAAACAATTACAATCATGAGTATCAACAAATATCCAAACCAATACGTCGGCGGCCTCTCTCCAAAACAGAAGGCACGCCGGTGGAAACAAAAGAAGTGGTTCAAAGTCCGGCACATGGGGGACCTATGCGACCCACGCGCACGCCTCATCCCAATCTATTCATCGGGGGGGGGGGTAAGAAATAATCCCATACTATTGCCATTGGCGTTCTATATCTATTGCGCCTATAGTAACTATAGTATCTATCCAACCATAACTTCAATTAAAAACAAAATATGAATGGTAAAAAATCAAACAAGACAGACAGTGCTACGAAAGGTATGACGTTAAAGGAGTTTCGTCATCGTTGTAAGTATTACGATGCGTGTGGCTTTAGTGACAAATACTGTCATATTCATTCACGGGACTGCTTTAGATGGAAATAAAAGAAGGAACATGAAAAAGCAGAATATTGAATACAAGCCAATCTTGGACGCTTGTTGCGGAGGGCGTATGTTCTACTTCGACAAGCATAATCCGAATGTTATCTTTCAAGACATCCGTAAGATAGACACGACACTTTGTGATGGTAGACATTTTGTCGTCAATCCGGATGTTGTTGCCGACTTCCGCCACATGCCATACCCGGACAATACCTTTAGACTGGTAGTCTTTGACCCGCCACATCTGATGCGTAACATTAAAGACTGTACATCTGAGGACATCTACGGTAAAGATGGCAAGGCACGTCCCGCCGGTTGGCAAGAGATAAAATATGGTTCTCTCCCCAATGCTGATTGGAAGGATATGTTAAGGCTGGGCTTCAAGGAGAGTTTTCGCGTTCTGATTAATGGGGGCTTTCTAATATTCAAATGGAACGATACCGATAAGTCGGTAAGCGAGATATTGAAGCTGACAGACCAGAAACCTATTTTCGGACATTTGTCCGGGAAACGCTCAAACACGCATTGGATTGTTTTCATGAAGGAATAATATATATTCAAAAAAAGACTATAGATATGGAAGAGTATAAATTCGGACGGCATGTGAGAATGCCTGACAAGTATAAAAACTCCCCGGAAGCTGCGGAAATCTTGTCTCTTGTCAACAACGTCATTGATATTATCAATAACGGACATTACAGCGCACAAGCCGTGCTAAACGCTTTGGCAAACCTGCACGCAACGGTTGGCACGCAAGCCATCGTCAAAGGACAGCTTGACATGGACGATTTCATCAATGGTTTTTATCACATCGTGGCTAACACTTATAGGTACCAACTGGAAGCAAAGGACAAGGTGGACATTGAGAACGCAATCAACCAACTCAAAGCTTCCGCAAATCTAAAGTAACAGTAAAAACAAATTATGAGTGATACGATATTAAATAAGGTTCCAAACGAGGCTCCAAATTTGGAGCTCAACGACAACTTTGAAGGTAAAGTGCTTGACGACTTCTATGAGCTAATGCGCAATAAGCCACCCTATAGCAACAACTTAGGTACAATCTTTGAGCTTGGTGCACGATACGCTATTGCAAATCTCAAAGAACTGGTAAAACCTTCTTCACTTCGTGATTTCACAGAACATCTGCACAAGCGTTACTTCATCGACGACAAGCAGCGTGCTCAACTGATAGAGAAATTCGCAACAATGACTTTCGCCGACACTCATAGCCCTGAGATGGTAACAGAAGGGCTCCCTCAAATTAAAAACGATGGTTGACGCTATAATCAACTGTCAGTGCACAGAAAAGCCAATCTCAAAGACAGAAGAAATATAGAATGAACAATAATCAAGCAATAAAGGTCATGCGCAGGCAGCCTGTATCAGCTATCCAGTGGCTTGGAGACATGGAAAGCTATAGTGCTATAGACAACTTCCTCAGACCTCGGGTGTCGTATGCAATGTTTATTAAGGATGGCATCTCGCCATTTCTATCCATCGCATACAAAGACAAAATGGGTAATCACGACATAGATATTCCAAACGGCACGTGGCTGGTCTTTGAGAACAATACCTTGGAGTTCTTTGACCCGGTAAGTTTCAACACAACGTTTCGTGTCTTTCATACCAAAGAAGAGCTAAGAGAGGAAACGAACTCCATCATGGCAACTGAGCTCGCTCGAAAGCTCAACGCTGCCGTCGAAGACTGCGGAGACCACCCGGTAATCAATAGCCTTACAATGCCTGTACCCGGTGGTGACGGTTTCAGTTACGTCGTCTATCATCGTGGTGACGACCATTTTGAACTTGAATAACTATAATAAGTATAAACAACTATGGCAACAGGAAACATCAACATCAGCAAGCAAGACTTGCTCAAAGCTTACCGTGAGGCTGAACAATCACAGAAAGAGTTCATGAAGCAACTCTTCGGTGCAGACACCTTCGCTATCAACTTCAACGTCATGGGGCGCGTAAAGACATTCCAAGATGCCGTCAACGAACTTGGCGACGAACATCCGCTTGTTAAGCAGTACAACATGCTCTACAGCGAGTTCGGTTCAACGATGGATGCCGACATCATTGCATATCTCAAACTCCGTATCATCGCTGCTGCCCTTAACGAAGGCTGGGAACCGAAGTTCACCAAAGACGAATGGCGTTACTATCCTTACTTCTACGTTCTCACCAAGGAAGAGTATGAGCAGCTAAGTGCGGAGGGAAAACGGCGCTGTGTCGGCCGTTCGGACAGCAATGCGGGTGCGGACGGCGGTCTCGTTTATGCGCACACGAACAACGGTTCTGCGCACTTGATCCCGAACGTCGGGGTGCGCCTTGCCTTCCGAACAAGAAAGTTAGCGGAATACGCCGGGAAACAGTTCATTGACATTTGGGCCGATTTTATTTTCAAAATCGGAGGCACCACCAAATCTATGGAAGTATGAACAACGGACGTTTGGCTTTCTTCAACCTCGTCAAGGAGATGCGCGCGGCACAGAAAGAATATTTCCGCACACGTGCGCACTCAGCTCTGGTCCGTTCAAAGGATTTGGAGCGGCGTGTTGACGATGAGTTGGCACGTGGCGACCAATATCTCAAACAACAACAGCAACCGTCCCTCTTCCCGGACAACGGTTAGCTCCGTCCCGTTCTGTCCTGTTCGGCGCAATACATTGCGCCGCCCATAAACTATAAAGCCCATGAACATCTACAAGACCGACATCAACACCATCACTCGTTACCTGCTCGACGCTGCAACGCTCTACGATGGCATCGACAACACGACAGCATACAACCGGGCACGACTCATTCGTAACCTTGTGAGAAAGATAAATCGAAAACAAGAAAAATTATGACGACCTTTGATGAACTTTTGGAGAAAAGCCGCCGCCATCAGCGCAAGCACAACCCCGACCGGGAACACGACCTGCAAGTGGCGTGCGTCGAGTGGTTCCGCTATCAGTACCCACACCTCAACCTACGCCTCTTCGCAGTGCCTAACGGTGGCTATCGTGACCGCAAGACCGCCTCCAAGCTAAAGGACGAAGGTGTTATCAGTGGTGTCTCCGACCTCATTCTCCTGAAGCCAAACAGGCACTTCCATGCGCTGCTCATCGAAATGAAGGTCTCTGAGAAGTATTCCCGGCAGTCCGTGGAGCAGAAGGAATGGCAGAAAGAACTTACACGTCTGGACGAATACAAGTATGTCGTATGTCGCTCCATAGACGATTTCATGCGTGAGGTAAACGATTATCTGAAAGGCATTAAGTTATGAGCAATATACAAAATGACACTCAGCAAGTGGGCGGCTTCATGTTCTACCGCTCCTTCCGTGACGCTATCCGGCAACTGCCACGTCGGCAGCAACTCGCGCTATACGATGCTATTGCCGACTACGCCCTTGACGGAATACTACCGGCTATCGACAACAAGATAGCCAACGTTATGTGGACGCTCATGCAGCCTTCCATTGACCGTACGAAGAAAACCGACCTTTCCCAGCCTGCACGACGTGGTGCTCCCGTCGGCAACCACAATGCAGCCAAGCATAAGCCGCAACCCGTAGCAGCTACCGTAAGCCCCGACACCGTTGCGGCATCCCCTCCGAAACCCAGAAAGGTTGAGTATGCCGCTGCATTGCAGAGGCTCAAAGCCTCAAACGAGGTTCCGCCCCTGCATCGCGAGATAGCTGAAATATCACGTGACCAGTCGTGGATAGAGTCCGTCTGCATGATGTTCCACCTACAGCCCAATCAGCTCACACCTTATTTCTCCGTCTTCCGGCTCGAATGTGAGACCTCAGGACGGCTACAGCACGACAACCTCAACGACTGCAAGCAACATTTCAAATCGTGGCTGCGTATTCAATTACAAAGAAAACAAGACAATGAACAATCAGACAAAAGAAAAGCTCTCCGTAGAAGAACTGACGTCCCGCCTGCTGAAACGACGGACTATCATTCGTCCCTTTAGATGGGGGTACAGTGTTGATGACTGTACGTGTCTCCTAACTGCCGCCTACCAAGCACAAGTGCAGGCGCGTGGAGGTCAATGTATCATGGACGGTTACACAACTTCAAACATCATGAATGTAGCAAAAGCGATGAATAACCTTTGTGGAGTGAAGCGTGGGTTCATTCTTTGTGGCGACTGCGGCAACGGAAAGACGACTATGATGCATGCTGTCGCTGCTGCAACCGAATTATTACAAGACGACTTCGGGGCGTTCACACACTACAAACCGGGATATGGCACTTATAAAGACGATGTCCACTACACTTTCGCCGACGCTATGGATTGTGCCTATGCTGAACGTGACGGGGTATTCGCCACTGCCGCGAAACCTATCCTTGTCATTGAGGACATGGGGCAGGAACCGTTGGAGGTCCAGAGCTACGGCAACATCTACAACCCGGTCATTGATATTCTGGAGAAACGATATGAACGCTCGCTACCAACCTTCATCACCACCAACTTGGATCCGCAACAGCTCGGCAAGAGGTACGGCAAACGCATTCAGGACCGGCTGCGGGAGATGATGTTCACTATACCCTTCGACAATCCGTCATACAGAAAGTAGCTCCGTATATACTTAAACTTCTCTTCACGTGCCAAACAGCTATCTTTACGCCCATGATTAAGGATATAAAATTCAATGGATACACAGCGCAGCCGTCCGACTATTCTTGCACGGACGGCGACCTGTCGCTGTCTCTAAACGGCATTCCCGACAACGGCACCTTCCAGCCGGTATTCCAGCCTAAGGTGGTGCTCGCGCTCGCCGATGGTGAGGATGTGGTCTATATTCACAAGACAACTAACTTCACACACTACATCGTCTATACGGCTTCCTCTGGGGCTATCAAGGCTATCAACGCTAAAGATACAACAAAGACCTACGCACTGCCTGCTATACAAAAGGTCTTGCAGGTAACTGCCGTCGGAAATACGCTCGTTGTCCTCGCTGAAGACGGCATGCACTATATCCTGTGGAAAGGTGAGACGGAAGGATACCTCAATCTCGGAACGCACCTCCCGGAGCTGCCTATCTCCTTCGGACTGCAAGGGGAAATGGTACGGACAGACGAGTTCAATATCTCTTTCGACGCAATCAGCGAGGGAAATCTATGGGATGAGTTCTCCGACTCAAATAAGACGCGCATAACATCACAAGTGCTTGCGAAGGTCAATAAGTTCATTGCCGACAAATCGGTCAATGCCGGGAAATTCATCTACCCCTTCCTCGTCAGATACGCCTACCGCCTCTTCGACGGTTCGCTGACTATGCACTCGGCACCGGTACTGATGATATGCTCGTCCGACCTCGCACCGCAGGTGGCGTGGTCCCACATCACGGGTAAGGGAAAATACACGGATGCAACGCTCAGGGTCATTTGTGCAGTACACTCCCTCGACTATGCCGTTATTCTGCCTGCACGCATTGAACAGCTCAAACTCTGGAAGGACATCGTGCGCTCTGTGGACATCTTCATATCGAAGCCTATCTACACATACGACCAGAACGGACAGTGTACAAAGTTCTCTCAGGTAAGCGACAACGACTGCTACTGTGTCTGCAAGCATACAAATCAGATGGCTGACACTACGAAATATCCACTACGCTATCAGAAACGCTCGTTCTCGTCGATGTATGCCTTCACGTTCGACCCCACCAACTTCACATATTCAGACGCAAGACTCATCATTCCAAAAAGGTCGGCGGAGGACGTGAAGGCGGACATAAGGTCTTGCTCGCAGTTCTTCCTGCTCGAAAGCATAAAGATTGATGAACTGAAGTCGGAGCGTACACTGATACCCGTCGAGAAAGACTATCTCCAGTCGCTCGTCAACAGGGAACAAATGACCGACGACTACGACAGCCACGACACAATCATTGCTAAATATGCGTTCGCTTACAACGCAAGACTCAATATCGCCAACATCAGGAAGCGGCTCTACAACGGTTACAACATGGGGGCACTGCTCTGCTATACCGACGGATATGTAACAAACTGGAAAGATGCTGAACCGACAATGTTTGACGATAAAAGGTCATTCGGCGTTTTCTTTGTCATCAAGCAGGACGGACGCGACATCTTCGTGCAGGGAGAGAGCTTCCAAATGGGATACGACACGCCGTTCCTCTTCCTCTATTACCCTAATGTCAATTGCTACAAAGCGGTAATCGTCGAATGGAACTATTTCGCAAATGTCTATGAGGTGCCAATGGAGGCACACACTGCTCTCAACGGGGCTTTCTACTTCAGCGGATGGGATAACCCTACAAAAAATGGGAGTGTGCCAGCGGCTTCTTCTGCCGACGATATGATGATAGACGAGCCTAACAAAATATACACCTCTGCTGTCAACGACGCCTATTTCTTCCCGCTTGCGGGCATCAACACCGTGGGCACAGGCACTATCATGGGCATAAGCTCTGCGGCGCGTGCACTCTCACAGGGACAGTTCGGACAGTTCCCACTCTATTGCTTCTCGACCGACGGCATCTGGGCTATGCGTGTAGAGAACGACGGCTTCTTCAAACCTTCACAGCCTGTCTCACGTGATGTATGTACCAATCCTGACTCCATAACGCAAATGGACTCGTCCGTGGTCTTCGTGACCGACAGAGGCATCATGCACATTTCCGGATCATCTACGGAGTGCCTAAGCGACATACTCGATACGGAGACACCTTTCGACATGGCGTCACTGTCACATGCTGCCGACATCATCAACGTGTTCAACGGCTGTCTCGCGGATGATGAGAAACAAGGCAACTTGCAGCTGCCGGCGGATTTCACACTTAAGCCGTTCCGAGCATTCCTCGCCGGGTGCCGCATTGCCTACGACTACACACACCAGCATATCATCGTATTCAATCAGGACTTCAACTATGCCTACGTCTATTCCATGCGCTCGCAGGCGTGGGGAATGATGGTTATGCTCCACAAGATGAGCCATACCGTCAACTCATATCCAGACGCTATGGCCATGGATGCAGACCACCGTCTTGTCAACTTCTCTGAGTATGCCACGACAGCTGAGGCCTTCCTGCTCATCACACGACCTTTGAAGCTCGAAGCACCAGACATTCAGAAGACCGTTGACACCATCATACAGCGTGGAGTATTCCCAAAGGGCAGTGTCGCGCAAGTCTTATATGGCTCACGAGACATGTACCATTGGCAGCTCGTATGGTCCTCAGCCGACCACTACCTACGTGGCTTTGCCGGAACCCCATACAAGTACTACCGCATTGCGGTCATTGGACGACTGCGTGAGGGCGACAGCCTCTACGGCTCCTCCATACAGTTCACCCCTCGCCTCACCGACCAGCCACGCTAATAAGCGACAGTGCGACGCCTTACAAGGCGTGCTTGGAACTGTTCGGTTCGCCGCTGCTGTGCAGCGGCTACACCCATAAACAAGGTACTATTTTCTCACTTTATGTAATTCATAGTGTTTATAACGTTAGAAAGCCGGGATGCGTGATGCACCTCGGCTTTCATCTTATAATATATATAGGAAGGGTCGTGTAGGCTGCTGCCCACCGGCAGCAACCTACCATGAAGGGAACATCTTCCGTCTCGTTATCCAGTTGCTCCTGTTCTTTGCATTGCGGATAGCTTCTCTGAGCTCTTCTATTTTAGCCGCCCACACGGCGGAGCTCTCAGGATAGGTAATGCTCAGCCAGTCTTGAAGCACACTGCACACTATCCACTCATGTACGAGTTTCAGTATCAGGTTGATGGTACCTTGACTCGTGTTTGTCGGCACATTCAGGTTGATGGCAAGCACGTCTTCCGCCTTCGGCGCGTCGTTCAGCTTTAGTGGAGTGTCCGTTATCTCTTCACGGCTCCACGGGTACAGCATCTCGTTGGCCTCAGCGTGAGCCAAGTCCACAATACGCATTACCCTGTCACGGTTGCCGTCCTCCACAACGTCCTGAACCAAGTGCTTGATGTGGTTATAGTCCACGCCGTCCATCAAATCACCCTGTACCCATGCCATGTTGGCAATGTCGTAGAGTAGCTCCTTGATGTAGAACTCAAGCGTAACCTTTAGCTTGCCGTCCTTACGCTTGCATGTACATTTGCCCCAACATTCCATAAGCCTCTCCTTTCCTCTCTTAGCTCACGCTCTGCCGCTGCGGTCTGATGCGCTTGTTTGCGGCTTCCCTGATGGTTTCAAGGTTGTTCGTCGCAAGTGTGAAGTAGTCAGATGCGTCGGCCTTGTCTGTGATGGTGAACCAGTCGCCAATGGCGGTGTTCACGATAAACTGGTGAAGGGCTGAACTGATGGAGTCACGGGTCGAGTTGTTGTAGTTGCTCGGCATGTTCAACTCTACCGCCAATGTGCTGCCAGCATTGACAACAGCATACACATCGTTGCTCAATACGCCTTCTGTGGGGAGTTTTCCAACTATACCCTTGCTCACGCTCTTATCTGATGCGTCAGTGGTGGGCGACCAGCGTACGCCTGTGCCGTCGACAGTCGCCTTGAAATACTCCATTTTCGGCTCGGTAACAGCCATAAGCTCGTCCGACGATGTTGTACCGTCGTCGTTGAGCCATTCTGAGAGCTTCGTTTTCAACGTGCCAAAAGCGTTCTGGATAGAGCGCAAAATCTGGTTGGAGTTCTCATCATCGTCGTTGGCTTGCATGTTCGCAACCTCTTCATGATTGGTGCCAGTCCTGCGGCTCCGGCCAGTCAGGTAGGTCTTGTTCTGGATGTCATACACCAGCTCACTGACAAACAGCGTCAGGGTTATCGTTTTCTTTGCCATTGTTATATCTGTTTTTTATGATTTATCGTTGTCCGCTGCCTCGTCAATGCCCTAATCTTATCCTCGTGGGCTTCTTCTTGTAGTACAGCTTAGACATAATATCAGTCATGTTGTCACCCGCCTCACTCTCGTAGCGTTCCACACCGTCTTTCTTCACGAAGTTGTTCCACTTGCTTACGATGGCATTCACAAAGTAGCTGAAAAGGCTTTTCTCAACTGATGGGGTCAGGGCCGTGTCATAGCTGTTGCTCAACTCCAAGTCGGCAACGTATGCCGGTACCGTCTCCGTCTCGGTCTTGCCGTCCTCTGTCACGCTTTCAGTATAGCTGTCATTCACTGAGGTAACAAACCTTTTCATGCTCTCCGTGATGGCACTTGCCGCCTCGTCCCAGAACCGTTGCAGCATGCTCCGGTCCTCTTCCGTGGTGAAGATGCGTTCATATGCGCCCTCATCGCTGGCTTTCTTGCCCTCGTAGGCTGTCGTCCGTGCCACCTCGTTCAGCACGTCCGACTTCACTGCTCTTAGCGTTATCTTTATCATATCGCAAATTTAACAAATGATTAATCTCCCACTCGTTTATCTTTATACGCCATGCCGTACTATCGCAAGTCCCCTCTTATCCGCTTCCTTATCCGCCACACTGCAAGCACTATCCCTGCCATAATAGCTAAGGCTGCTATCACTATCGCCGCCGTACCGAAGTCCATCTTCACCCGTTCCCACTTCGTCAGCTTCCGCTCCACCGGGTAAGGCACCCGCACGCTGTCCACCCTCACCGACGATGCACTGTCTCCGGCCACGGTGTTACTCATATGCGTAGCATTCTCCCATTTGATAAGCCGCAGCGTGTGCCATCTGTCCACAAACACCGTGTCCCCCCTCATCATCACGGCCATACTGTCATGCCTATACACATTATTAAACGTCCGCACAGAGTCCCTCACCGTGTCATGCACCGTAACAACCCTGTCCTTATACTCCGTACGCACATTCTCCACCGGCACATACTTGGTAGTTCTGCACCCTACAAGCAGTGTGATGATGGCGCAAGCTATCAAGCCCAGCAGCCACCCTTTTATTCTATCAACATCTATCATATCTATTGCTTCTATAGCTTCTATAATCCCTGTTAGCCACTCTCATATCCCCGCGTACTCCGTCTTTGCGTCAAAGCTCGGGCACTCCTTCACCCATTCCCACTTGTCCACCTTCCCGTTGTGGTTCTTGTCAGGCGATGTGTCCCGGTGCCCCTTGATGCTTCCATTGGGCAGATGGTATTTAGCAGCCAACTTCTTCAACAGCACTCTCAACGCCTCCTTCTGTGCAGCCGTCCTCGTGTCCTTTGCAGCCTTCCCGTCAGCCGTCAGACCGCCTATATAGCAAACGCCTATCGAGTTCGCGTTATGCCCTTGGCAGTGTGCGCCAATCTCATTTTCAGGTCGTCCGGCATGCACCGTCCCATCCCGATAAACCACATAGTGGTAGCCGATGGTCTTAAAACCTCTCGCCTTATGCCAGCGGGTAATGTCCTCGACGGTGTAGTCCTTGCCCTCAGCAGTAGCTGAGCAATGCACGATAATCTCATTAATCTTTCTCATAGTTTACTCTATATTTTCGTCAATCTTTTCCTGTTCTTTCTCCGTTATAAACCGCTTCAAAAACGGTATCTTCTCTACAAACTGTACGCTCAGCACATAGTATATGAAGTATGCTATCCTGTGCCAAACGCTCTTCTTGGGGGTAATGTTCATCCAGTTCCTTGAGATATTCACGCCGAAAAACCAAACAGCTACCCAGCACAGATATTTCACTCCGTTTACGGCATCCGTGTGAGCGTGAAGCTTGTCTCCTATACCTAACACGGCAAACATCAGTACAAAGAACACGGTGCTCTGCCCAAAGAACTGAAGTGCCTTCTTACGTTCCCACTTTCCACCGTTCACGATGTCTGCCATCAATCCGAAGCAGAAGTTAAGGCAGAAAAGCATGATCATCGCCACAATGAAGTCGCCTATTGGCATCAGGCAGCTCATCAACGCTGCCCATGTCGCTATCAGTATACCTTTAATCTCGCCCATGGCCTCATCTGCTATATCTGTAAAACAACCACCCGAACACTCTCACGGCATAGTAATACGCCACCGCCACACTCACTTGAAGCGTCGATGAACTGTAATAAACCATATCCTCCAAAAACGCTATGTCGTACTTGTATCGGTCCTTGCTACCGCCTCGCTTGTCATATCTGACATCATGATGCAGTGCTGCCTCATGAAAGCGATTGCGATAGGGCAACAGCCGTCTAAGCCACTTCGGCCCTATTCCAAGACCGTTCATGCCCGGCTTCCATAGCATTCCTCTCAACTTCTTCATTCCGCGCCCTCCAGTAGTTTCTTGGTGTCAATGCCGTCCTTCTCTGTCCAGCCCTCGTTAAGGCTTTTATTGATAAACTTGATAGCACCCCTGTAGAAGCTCGTCAGCTCCTCCAGTGCCTCAAAGGTGTAATACACGGCTTTGCCCTCGGTGCCGTCGCTCAGCTTGAACTTCACAGGAAGCACGCTGCTGTCCTTGCACGCCAAGTCATACACAGCCTTGTAGTTGAACTGGTCCTCACTGCTCAGCCATACCTTGTGACCACTCCACTCGTAGCCGCTCAGTATCTTTGCGTCAACAGTGGCATTAATCAGGTCGGTGATGTCCTTTTTCAGTTCGTCTTCGTCGGGCTTGTGGTCGTACACCTTACGGCATACATAGTCGCCCTGAGCGTCCTTGCCCTGACCCCAGTACAGATACCACTCTGACCCCCTGCGCACAACCTCGTCCCGGCGCTCCGTGATACCGTAAATCTTCTCAAATGCTTTTTTCATATCTCTGTATTTATTATCGCTTATTCGCCTATCTACGCCCGCTGTCCAGTACGCCGCTGCTGTGCAGCGGCCCATATCTCTTGCCGCGCTAAGGCGGCGCTCTTCGTTTCTTCATTTTCATTTGTTTTATTTTTCACATTTCTTCACATTCAAATTCAAGCCGCCTCGCTCTGCGTGGGGTCGATTTCGCTTTCGTTCTCCAGCTCTCCCGTGAAGGCAAGGCGCACCCCGTAGAACGTGTCCGAGTTCACAGAACCGTTGTCCGCGCCCGCATAAACGAGACCGCCGCCCGCATCCGCATAGCGGCTCGAACGGCCGACACAGCGCCCTTTGGCATATGAGTGACAGAATACGGCACAATAGCAGGTGTCCCATTTGCTGTTGCTGTAGCCTGAGCTTGCTATAACGTCGCAGTGTCTGCCAAGCACGATGCGTGAGATGCACAGCCAGTCGGTGGTGATGGCCTGCACGGTGCGCTCCGTATCGGTGTACTCATCATAGATGTGCATCAGACCGTTGGTAACGTCGCCCATATTGCCGTCAGTACGCTTCGCAGCTTTCCACGCCTTAAAGTTAGGTATATTCATGCCAATATAATCCATAACTTCATACGTACATGCAATAAATCCTTCCAAACCCCATACAAGGTTGGGAGTATTGCTCGCGCCTTTCGTGTCCGAGTTGCCCATATTGTCACGCTGTCCGGTGGTGTAACTGGCATTACAGCCGAAACCGTAATAGCTCTGGTCGTCCTTCTGTCCGCACCAACACAAGCTTAGTATTGCCATATCCTTGTTCTGCTCGTAGCTGATGGAATGATAGCCCTTGCCACGATAGCGGCACAGGTTCAGCATGTCCTGATAGGTGTAGTGCGGGGTACTCACAGGCATGTTCGTCGGGTTGCCGTCGGCATCGTAGTTCCATTCCGTACTGGTGACAGCTGTGCCGTCGCCGCGTCGCGTCGTGCGGCCGCTGATACTACGGGCATAGCCAAGGTCGTCGGTCGTCATAGTCTTCAGACCGATAAGCCCTGCCTTGTGTTCTACCCAGCCGGGCTCTATCGCTTCAAGGTCGGTGCTGTCCGTGGAGAGTATCATGTGGCTCTCATCGTCAAGGTTGCGCAGACACGTGAAGTAGAAATACTTTGCCGTCGTCGGAACGTCCCGGAACAGATAGTCGCCGCGCTCGTTTGAGAAGTCCAACGGACTCTCTGCTATACCGCTGACAGAGAACACATCCTTCTGCAGTATCTTGCCATCTGCGTCGGTGAACACAGAGCAGACCGTGGCATTGTTTAGACCTATATACCTTACCTGTCTCATGCCCTCTACGTCCATTCTGTACGTCGCGCACGCTATCAGAACGCCGAAGCAGTCGTCGCCAAGCACATTGCCAACACTGACATTTGCGTCCATCAGTCCGTAGGTGTCCTTGTAAAGACACTCGGAGAGCTTGGGCTGTGTGGTCTTGCTGGCAGTGCTCTCCGGCATGTTCTTCCACGTGTTCAGCAGTATGTGCTTCTTCTGAGTCTTGTAGTCGTTCACGCCCTTGTACCAGTAGTGGGGTATGAACTGGAAGAAGTCATACATCTTGCCAAGTGAGTCTTTGATGTCGCTGTCCGTAACGCCGTCGGCAAGCTTCGTGTAGTTGCTGTCGCTCAGCAGATCCATGTGCATCTTGTGTGTCTCGCTGTTGTAGGTGCCTCTCACACCCTTGCATCTCTTGCGGATATTCAATATGTGCCCACTCGGCTTGTAGGTGGTGTAGGTGTTCTCGTCCACATAGCCGGTGCCGTTGTCCGTGTTGTAGATGCTCTTCTGCGACTTCGTGTTGTCGAAGATTACATAGTCGGTGTACAACTGCTGACGTATGGTGAGGTTCACAAAGTAGCCCTGCAAGTCGCTGATAACGTTCTCGTCGGTGTACTTCTTCATCGTCCACTGACCGCTCAGACCGTCGCACACGGTCTTGTCCTCTGAGTTCAGGCCGATGGTTCCGGCTGATTTCAGCGATTGCAGCACGCTTGCCTCGCCGATGGTCCTGATACCGGCTATGCTCACGCCTGTAAGCGTCTCTCCGCCGTTCACAACATCCGTCAGGAGTGATACTCCGTCGATGTTCGGACAACCGTTCACTGTAAGTGTCTTGACGTTGCTAAAGCCCTCTATCGTCATGCCGCCGCCCTTCACGTAGCTGAGCTTGGGAAGGTTCACAAACTTCAGGTCGGTCATGCTGCCCGGAAGGTGCAGGGTCTCTATCGGGCTCGCCTCGGCTACGTTGAACGTCTGGAGCAAGCTGCCCTCCGCCAGCACGCTCTTCAGGCGCGGACAGCCGCTGGCGTTCAGCGTCAGTATCTTGGTGTTCCTGATGTCTATCTCTTCCAAGAAGGGCATCTGCCCAAGGCTCAGTGCGCTCAGTATGTCCGTGGTGTAGGCAGGAGTGTAGTCCGTGCCTCCGATAATGAGCTTTCTAAGCAGCGTGCAGTCGGCTATCATCCAGTTCGAGTTCTTGGGCGTGCAGCCGCTGAGGTCAAGGGCGCCTATCTTGTCTGCACCGAAGATGTATATCAGCTTGCCGCCTTCTCCGGCGGCTGCGTCGCTAAAGGTGTAGCTCTCTCCGGCTTTCAGATAGCAGGCGTACTTGGCGGAGCTCGTAGAGTCCACGCCCATACCGAAGTAGCCGTCCTGTGCAGCAGTTATCTTCACCTTGATAGGGCCCATCATACGGGCTTGGAAGAACTTCTTAAAGAGGTCACCGGTCTGGAAGTAGCCGTC
>ERZ772881.961-NODE-961-length-28597-cov-39.728891_pt1 | contig 28597 bp, 25 predicted proteins | sample MGYA00580581_ERZ772881 | MGnify/ENA primary metagenome ERZ772881 (study PRJEB29015, sample SAMEA2737668) | human gut metagenome | biome: human gut; feature: human-associated habitat; material: faeces | place: China | collected 2012 ...
CGATAGAAGGAGAATACGCATGAATCTGATTGTAGCAGTGGATAAAAATTGGGCGATTGGCAATAAAGGGGAGCTGCTGGTGCGGATTCCGGCAGATCATAAGATGTTCCGACAGGAGACGACCGGAAAGGTTGTCGTGCTCGGAAGAAAGACGATGGATACATTTCCGGGGGGACAGCCGCTCAAAAACCGGGATAATATTATCCTGTCCCGCAACGAGGCATATCAGCAGAAGGATGCGCAGGTTGTGCATTCCATCGAAGAGCTTCTGGAGGCGGTCAAGGGATATGACACGAAGGAGGTTTATGTCATCGGCGGAAGCAGCGTATACGAGCAGCTGCTGCCATACTGTGATACCGCGCATGTGACTAAAATTGACCATGCCTATGAAGCGGATTCGTGGTTCCCGAATCTGGACGAGGATCCGGACTGGGAGATCACAGCCGACAGTGACGAGCAGTATTATTTTGACCTGACCTATCATTTCCTTAAATATGAGCGCAAAAAGGGCTGAGGGAAGACGGCAGCTGTGGGCTGTCACGTCCGCGAATCGTCCGCAGCGACCGCTTTTTCAAACAGTAGTCCGATGAAAAACCACGCCGGCGCGAAGTCGAGGCGAATCACATGGCTGATGTTCCAGGGGCTTTTCTGGTAGCTCCAGGGGCATTGGCCTTTTTTATCCAGAAAGCGCCCGGTGGTGTACTCGACGGTAAAAATGCCGGTCATATAGATCAGCCCGCGCATAGGTTTGGGCAAATACTTTAAAATCCGGTAGAGGGGGCCGATCAGACAGGCGCAGCCGTAGATCGGAAACATCCATAAAGAAGTATGGCAGGTCAGCGTTTTGTCCTGACGGCGCAGCGTTATGCCGTTACCGTGAAGGAAAAGGGTGTGCAGTGGGCGTCGAAGAACATGCTTGCACTGGGATGGATCATCCTCGGCGGTCTGTTGCTCCATCTGTTCAACTTCTGGTCGAAGATGCAGCTGGTCGAGGTACTGGGACACCATGAAAATTCGCTCGGCTTCTCGCCGCAGGACGGCGCTGCGCTGATTCAGTACACCTTCTCGCAGTGGTACTACGTGGTGATCTACCTGGTTTGGTTCTTCGCCCTCTGGTTCCACCTTACGCACGGCGTGTGGTCGATGTTCCAGTCGGTGGGCTGGGGCAACGACATCTGGTATCCGCGCCTGAAATGTATCGCCAACATCGTGGCGACCGTCGTGTTCCTCGGTTTCGCCGTGGTCGTGCTGGTCTATTTCTTCCGGAGTCTTTGCTGCGGTTGTGTCTGCTAACATCTTACGTTGAATTATAAAAATATAGAGATATGGCTTTCAAATTAGATTCAAAAATACCCGCCGGGGAACTCGCGCAAAAGTGGAGCAACCACAAGGCGGCGATCAAGGTAGTAAGCCCTGCCAACAAACGCAAACTGGATATTATCGTCGTAGGTACGGGCCTGGGCGGTGCTTCCGCAGCCGCTTCGCTCGGCGAACTGGGATACAACGTGAAGGTTTTCTGCATCCAGGACTCTCCGCGCCGTGCGCATTCGATCGCGGCGCAGGGCGGTATCAATGCGGCCAAGAACTACCGCAACGACAACGATTCGATCTACCGGCTGTTCTACGATACGATCAAAGGCGGCGACTACCGCGCCCGTGAAGCCAATGTTTACCGCATGGCCGAAGTTTCGAACTGCATCATCGACCAGTGCGTCGGCCAGGGCGTTCCGTTCGCACGCGAGTACGGCGGTATGCTGGACAACCGTTCGTTCGGCGGTGCGCAGGTTTCGCGTACGTTCTATGCCCGCGGCCAAACCGGCCAGCAGTTGCTGCTGGGAGCTTATGCCGCACTCAACAAGGAGATCGCTGCCGGTTCGGTGAAGAGTTATCCCCGTCACGAGATGCTCGACATCGTGATCGAAGACGGCGAGGCGAGAGGTATCATCGCACGCAATCTGGTGACGGGCGAATTGGAGCGTTTCGGCGCACACGCCGTAGTGATCGCTTCGGGCGGTTACGGCAACGTGTTCTTCCTTTCGACCAACGCGATGGCTTCGAACGGTTCGGCCGCTTTCCAGTGCTACCGCAAGGGTGCCGGCTTCGCGAATCCCTGTTTCACGCAGATCCACCCGACCTGTATTCCGGTGCACGGGGATCAGCAGTCGAAGCTGACCCTAATGTCGGAGTCGCTGCGTAACGACGGCCGTATCTGGGTTCCCAAAAAGATCGAGGATGTGAAAGCCCTCCGTTCGGGTGCCAAGAAACCTTCGGATATTGCCGAAGAGGACCGTGACTACTACCTGGAGCGCCGTTATCCGGCCTTCGGTAACCTCGTGCCGCGCGACGTGGCGTCGCGTGCCGCCAAAGAGCGTTGTGACGCGGGCTTCGGCGTGAACGAAACGGGGTTGGCCGTGTTCCTCGATTTCAAGACCGCGATCGAGCGTCTGGGCAAGGATGTCATCAAACAACGTTACGGCAACCTGTTCGACATGTACGAGGAGATCACCGACGTAAATCCCTACGAACAGCCGATGCAGATCTTCCCTGCCGTACACTATACGATGGGCGGTATCTGGGTCGATTACAACCTGATGACTACGATCCCGGGTCTCTACGCCATCGGTGAGGCCAACTTCTCGGATCACGGTGCCAACCGCCTGGGTGCTTCGGCGCTGATGCAGGGTCTGGCGGACGGTTATTTCGTGCTGCCTTATACGATCGGCGACTACCTGTCGCACAAGATCCAGGCTCCGAAGGTGAAGACCGATACCAAGGCCTTCGACGAGGCAGAGAAGGGTGTGAAGGATAAGATTTCGAAGTTGCTTTCCATCAACGGCAAGCAGTCGGTGGACGATATTCACAAGAAGCTGGGACACATCATGTGGGAGAACGTCGGCATGGCGCGTTCGAAGGAGTCGCTCGAGAAGGCGATCGTCGAGATCCAGGCGCTGCGCAAGGAGTTCTGGAAGGATGTGAAGGTCGTAGGCAAGGCGAACGAGTTCAACGTCGAGTTGGAGAAGGCGCTGCGTCTGGCCGATTTCCTGGAGCTGGGCGAGCTGATGGCACGCGACGCGCTGAACCGCGAGGAGTCGTGCGGCGGACATTTCCGCGTCGAGCATCAGACCGAAGAGGGCGAGGCCAAACGCGACGACGAGCACTTCGTATATGCCGCCGTGTGGGAGTACAAGGGCGAGAACGAAGCGCCGGAGCTCACGAAGGAGCCGCTGAACTTCGAGTTCGTACACCCCGCACAGCGTAACTACAAGGACTAATTCTTCTGTCGTCTAACTTTAATACACAATTTGAAACTATGAATTTCACGTTAAAGATATGGCGCCAGAAAGACGCCAAGGCAAAAGGGGCATTCGAAACCTACAAAGTCGAGAACATCTCCGCCGACACCTCGTTTCTCGAGATGCTGGATATTCTGAACAACAACCTGATCCACGAGGGCAAGGAGCCCGTGGCGTTCGACCACGACTGCCGCGAGGGTATCTGCGGTATGTGCTCGCTGCACATCGACGGCCGTGCGCACGGCCCGGGCGACGGCGCCACGACCTGCCAGATTTACATGCGCCGTTTCAAAGACGGGGCGACGATCGTCATCGAGCCCTGGCGTTCGGCGGCTTTCCCCGTAATCAAGGACCTCGTGGTGGATCGCAGTGCCTACGATAAGATTCTTCAGGCCGGCGGCTTCATCTCGGTCCGTACGAATGCCGTGCAGGATGCCAACAACATTCCCATCCCGAAGGCCGATGCCGACGTTGCGATGGATGCCGCTGCCTGCATCGGTTGCGGTGCCTGCGCTGCGACCTGTAAGAACGGCTCGGCGATGCTTTTCGTCGCCGCCCGTGTGTCGTCGCTCGCGAAACTGCCGCAGGGACGTGTCGAGGGTGCCCGCCGCGCCAAGGCGATGGTGGCCAAGATGGACGAACTGGGCTTCGGTAACTGTACCAATACGGGAGCTTGCCAGGCCGAGTGTCCGAAGATGATTTCGATTTCGCACATCGCCCGTCTGAACCGGGAGTTCCTCTCGGCGAAGTTCGAGGACTAATCGTTTGAAGAATAGATGCAAACAAGCCCGGAGCGAAACTCCGGGCTTGTTTGCGTATGGCGGGATCCGAAACTCGCCGAAATTGCGGGGCTGCGGCTGATTTACGCTGTTCGCCTTTCCGGTCGTTGCAGCAAGGAGGCCCGCCGGGAGATTGCCGGCTGGCGATTCGGCCGGATTCGAGGTCGGGGTTGAAAATATGGGGCATAACGACCTTTATGCCCCATTCCGAACCGGTCGTTGTCGCCGCCGGAGCCGAGAATCTGTTTTCCTTCCTACTTTTTTATGTAGCTCTTCAACGCTTCGACGTACTCCTCGAAAGCATCCACGCCTGTCGGGGTAATGCGGCAGAGCGTGCGGGGCATTTTTCCCCGAAAGGTCTTTTCGACCGTGATGTAGCCGGCTTTTTGCAGTTTGTCGATCTGTACGCTCAGGTTGCCCGCCGAAGCTCCCGTCTGTTCCCGGATGAAAACGAAGTCGGCCTCTTCGACCCCGAGGAGGATCGACATTACCGCCAGGCGCAGTTCCGAGTGCAGCAGGGGATTCAGTTCCTTGAACATCTTTTGTGCGATTGGTAGTTGATGATATGTCCCGGGACGACCATCATGATGAAAAATACGCCGGCAAAGATAAGGATTTCGTTGTTCAGGAGTCCGGCGGTTATCTCAATTCCGTCAGAAGTTGCGATTTTTTTCAGGAAATAGTCGTATAAAGGGAAGAGGACTGAAAGAGCCATACAGGTAAGTCCTGCGACGATGTATATTTTCGAACGAACGATCATTCCGGTTGTTGCCGTTGCCGTAGCCATCACCAGTGTAATGAGTTCGAAAAGACTGTGTCGGTAGGAGAGTCCGTGAAATAGCGAAAAGAGGAAGATCGGAATCAATGATAATGAGGATACTAACCAGACCTTGCCGACGATGCGGTCGATCTCCGTGCGGGGCTCCGTCGGCTTCTTGTCCGGGAACAACCGCATCAGCAGACAGCCGATGATGGGAATGAGAAACCAGGTGAAGCACCAGGCGGGATGGCATCCGGCGATGTTGAACCAGTAATTGAGCAGGGCGATCCCGACGGTCGTATAGCCCCATACGAGGAACGGGCGTCCCGCATGGTTTTCCAGCCGGTTGCGGGTGTTTTGAATCATGCGCGAGATGAGTTCCATACTCTCTCGTGCGTCTAATTTTCTCTCTTCCATACGCAGTGAGTTTTGATGATTATATATTTTAGCATGCCGCTTTTTTCTTTGCAGATTCGGGTATCCGTTCGTTGGCAGCCGTTTTTGACTGTGTTTACAAGGCATCCCTCGCCCCGAATGATTTCGGGCTGTTGTCCGACCGTATCGGAAATCGAGTTTTTTCGTGCGGTCCGACCGTCGGCGGATCACTCCGCATCGTCATCGTCCGAGAGTTTTGTCAGGTGGAATATCAGATCCAGAATAAGACCGAGCCCCCAGCCTGCCATGACCCACAGCACCCACCAATAGTGGGGCGTCGTGAGGGCATTGACTCCGGCCAGAAATGCACAAATTACTGCGTATGTTATCCATTCCCGGATGAGCCGGCGCTTTCTGCGTGCGGCTTTCGCATCGATTTTTCGAGTTGTTTCCATAGCTTTCGGTTTTTGTTGGTATTACAAATATAAACTACTTTATTTTATAAACCAAATAAAATGCCTGAAAAATTGAAATTTTACGATGATTCGGGGCAGGGGGCGTTGAGGATGAAATGTACGGGGTAGGCCGAAAGGCTTTACCGAGATCTGTTAAATTATGGTATTATATGCGACCGTTTTTTTTGAATTCGGCGGTAGCCGCAATTTTGCGGGCCGTTATTCGATGCCGGGTTCACCCTGAACTTTTTTCTTGGGAGGGCGCGAGAAACGTCCGAGCATTGTCGGTCAGATTCGGATCGGAGGGCAGTATATTGATTGAGATATATCTTTCGTGGCCCTTTATTCGACGGTTGCAGCGTCGAATCCGAAGGGACGTTTATTCGCGGGCTTGTGGCCGCGTTTATAATTCGCCCCTTGCCTGCATCCTTTTCCCGGAGGGGATTTGGGGTGCTGTGCTTTCGAAGAGGTACATTAAAGTATATAATCGCGCCGCATACTTTATCCGAGCAGGATCAGGCTGAGGGCCATGATCGCCATGCCGCTCATCACGCCGTAGATCGAGATGTGGGCTTCGCCGTATTCGCGGGCGGCCGGCAGCAGTTCGTCGATTGAGATGAAAACCATGATTCCGGCGACGCCTGCCAGGATGCAGCCCATCATGACGGGAGACATGAACGGCATGAGGATAAAATAGGCGAGCAGGGCGCCGACCGGCTCTGCCAAACCCGATAGGAGCGAATAGCGGAAGGCTTTCATCCGGTCGCCGGTGGCGTAAAAGACGGGGATCGAAACCGCGATACCTTCGGGTATGTTGTGTATGGCAATGGCGACGGCGATGGCGATACCCAGCGTGGGATTTTCGACGGCGGTGGCGAAGGTGGCGATGCCTTCCGGGAAGTTGTGGATGCCGATAGCCAGGGCGGTCATCAGTCCCATGCGCATCAGTTTGGCATTTTTCGGTTTCTTCTCCAGCTCTTCGATCATATGGGCTTCGTGCGGGTTCTCGACCGAAGGCACCAGCCGGTCGATGACGCCGATCAGCAGTACGCCGCCGAAAAAGGCCAGGGTCGTAATACCCATCCCGGTTTGGGGTCCGTAGATGGCTCCGATAGCCTCCCGTGCCTGTTGGAACAGTTCGACGAACGAAACGTAGATCATCACGCCGCCCGACAGTCCCAACGAGAACGAAAGCAGTCGCTTGTTGGTACGGTGAGCGAAAAGGGCTATTGTGCTGCCGATACCGGTTGCCAGGCCGGCGCCAAGGGTGAGCATCAGGGGTACAAAAAGAGTGTGAGCCATCTCGAATACTGTTTTTCAGTTGGTCTTTGCAAAGATAGTGCAAGCCGAAAGCTGTGTCAAATTTATTTGGATGCAACCGAGGCGCCGCCTGTTTTCTGTAAAGATCGTGCACGCGGAAGCCGTTCGGTTTTGTCGGAAGCGGCCGGGGGCTGCCTATTTGCCGTAAAGTTAGTGAATTTTATCCTTTCTTTGCCGGAGAACATCGAATAAGGAGTGTGCGTTGTGTGAAAATCCCGTCGTATGGCGATCGATTCACTACTTTCGGCAGGAGAAGATCACTATTCCCGGCGAGTCGCGTGTTTTCCCGATCCGGTCTTTTTTTGCGGCGCTTGAAAATATCGAGCGCAGTGCACGATGAAATTATTCTTGAAGAAATTTTATTTAATTTGTTGATAAGTAGTGTTATATGTATTTTTAGGGTGGAAGTGGACGATATTTTTCGGAAAAGATGGTGCGAATGGTGTAATAATTGTTACCTTTACCCAATAAACAAGGCAGGTTCATTCTGATCTTTATCTTCTTTGCATTTTCCCGGACCTATATCCCGTCCGGATTTTTCCATCGTTGAAATCGACCTTTGTAAACTTTCTTTGTTTAGGCAATTTCGCTTGAGTATGTCTGTCGCAGGCAGAAGAGAGCCGTTGCCGGGTTTTAACGATGTCCCGAAATTGAGATTATTTTTTTACTTGCATACGCCCGTTCTGACCGCCCTTTTTCAGCGTGGTTCGGGCAGATTGCGCTGTCGGGGAACAAGGTGTGCGTGACTGCGGTTTCGACCGGGAACAGGAAACTTCCTCGCTTCCGTTTTTCCGCTTCCGCACCGGATGCCTCCGCGACAGATGAAAACTCCGTCGTACGACGGAATTATACGATGATTATGACATTTAACGAATTGAAAATTACCGACCCTATTTTGAAGGCGATCGGTGAAAAAGGATACCTGGCTCCTACGCCCATTCAACAAAAGGGTATTCCCGTGGCGCTCGATGGGCGCGATATGCTGGGCATCGCCCAGACCGGGACGGGTAAGACGGCGGCGTTCGCCATTCCGATCCTGCAGCATTTGAGCAGTGGGATGCAGGCAGAGCCGACCGACGTGCCGCGCCGCAACCGGCGGGGGCGGAATCATGGTCGGGAATACGGAGTGCGGCCGATCCGGGCCCTGATCCTGACCCCTACCCGGGAGTTGGCCGTGCAGATCGGCGACAGTTTTTCGGATTACGGAAAATATGTCGGTCTGAAGCATCTGACGATTTTCGGCGGTGTGAAACAAGGCCCGCAGGTCGAGGCGCTTCGTGGCGGCGTGGATATTCTGATAGCTACGCCGGGGCGTCTGCACGATCTGATCGGACAGAGGTTCGTCGAACTCGACGCGATTACGCATTTCGTGCTGGACGAAGCCGACCGGATGCTCGACATGGGATTCGTCGCCGACATCAAACGTCTGCTGCCGCTGCTGCCGAAGTCGCGCCAGACCCTCTTTTTTTCGGCGACGATGCCTGCGGACATAGTGGCGCTCTCGAAAAGTATGCTGACCGACCCCGTGCGGGTGGAGGTGACTCCGGTTGCGTCGGCGGTGGATGCGATCGATCAGCGGGTCTATTTCGTGGAGAAGCCGGAGAAGAAGAAACTGCTCGTATCTCTGCTCCGCGAGGAGGATAAGTCCGTTCTCGTCTTCTCCCGCACCAAACACGGAGCGGACAATATTTCGCGTCTGCTCTCCAAGTCGGGTATTCGAAGCGAGGCGATTCATGGCAACAAGTCGCAGAATCACCGCCAGCGCGTACTCACGGATTTCAAGTCCGGCAAGATCCGGGTGATGGTCGCTACGGACATCGCTGCCCGTGGCATCGACATCCGGGAACTGGAGATCGTCATCAATTACGATCTGCCGGATGTGCCGGAAACGTACGTACACCGTATCGGCCGCACCGGTCGTGCCGGACATTCCGGAACCGCCCTTACGTTCTGCACCCCGGACGAGCGGCCGCTTATGAAAGACATACAGCGGCTGACGGGCAAAAAACTCAATGCGGAAACATACCGTGCATAATAATCTTTAAGTTGAATTTAATGGCAAAATCGCAAACATTCGGAAAAAGAGAGAACGAAAAGAAAAAGCAGGCCAAGCGCCTCGAAAAACAGAAACGCAGGGAAGAACGTCAGGCCGGAGGAAGCTCTTCGCTCGACGATATGATCGCCTATGTGGACGAGAACGGGAATATTACCGACACTCCGCCCCAGCTGCGGCCGAAAGTCGAGATCCAGCTCGAGGATATCGTGATAGCCACGCCTAAAAAGGAAGATATTGCGGCCGAACCGCTGAAAGGGCGTGTCGAGTATTTCAATACCGAGAAGGGGTACGGGTTTATCAAGGACCTGGCTTCGACGGAAAAATATTTTTTCCATATATCTTCGGCTCCCGAAGGGATCGGCGAGGGGCGGATCGTCCTTTTCGAACTCATGCGGGGTACACGCGGTATGAATGCGGTGAAAATCGCATTTGCGCAATAAACATTTATCCACAGTCAAAATAGAAAAAAATGAACATTTACGTATCGAATTTGAACTTCCGCACCCGGGGCGAGAGTTTGCAGACTTTATTCGGGGAGTACGGAGAAGTATCTTCCGCCAACATCATCACCGACCGCGAAACCGGCCGCTCGCGCGGCTTCGGTTTCGTCGAAATGCCGGACGAGTCGGCCGCACGGAACGCGATTAACGCGTTGAACGGTTTCGAGCTCGACGAGCGGGCTATCAACGTCAATGAGGCCCGTCCGAAGACCGAGCGCAGCGACCGGGGTGGTTACGGCTCCAATCAGGGCGGCAGTTACGGGCGCAACCGGTATTGATTCAGATCGGCCGGAAAGAGCGGGGAGGAGCGTTGAACGCCCCTCCCCGCTCTTCGATAAGGCCGTGCTTTTTCCGGCGGGGGATGGGGCGGAGGTTTCCGGAGGAACGCTCGATGGCCGTCCGGTCGGGTGGACGGGCGTCGGAGCGCGGACCGAAACTTCTGCCGGGGCGTATCGTTCTGTCGTTGCAGGATGCCGGCGAAATTTTTTGGCCGGGTTGTCTTGCCGAAACCGTAAATTATGCTTACCTTTGCCCCTGATAACACCGGAACCCGATCAAGCCAATGTTTAGTTTCATACCGAACGCATTTCAGGAGGCCCAGTACGTACGGCGCCGTCATTTCCGGGGTAATCATTCGGAAAATATTTCCAATTTTTATTATAATTTTTCCAAGTTATTAGGGTAGCTGTCCAAGTTGCCCTATTTTTTTGTGCACCCGCTGCGGCGAGGTGCGAAACGGTACAGCAAAATGAAGACGATTCTCAAAGGTGCGAAGTTCTATCGGGACGGAAGGTTCGAAACGGGCGATCTGGCGATCGAAGACGGTAAAATCGTTGCCATAGGCGGTCGGGTCGCGCTTGAGGCGGACGACCGGGCAGTCGATTTGACGGGTTGTCATGTATTGCCGGGATTGGTCGATGTGCATGTCCACCTGCGCGAACCGGGTTTTTCGGAGAAAGAGACCATTGCGACGGGTACGGCTGCCGCCGCGCACGGAGGTTATACCACCGTTTGTCCGATGCCGAATCTCAATCCGGCTCCCGATTCGCCGGAGCATCTGGAAGCGGAGCTGGCTCTGATCCGCCGCGATGCGGTCGTTCGGGTGCTGCCTTACGGTTCCATTACGCGGGGACAGAAGGGACGCGGGGAGCTGGTCGATTTCGGGGCTCTGGCCGGAGAGGTCGTGGGCTTCTCGGACGACGGACGGGGGGTGCAGGGGGAGGAGCTGATGGCCGAAGCCATGCGTCGCGCCGCAGCGGTCGGCAAGCCGATCGTGGCCCATTGCGAAGTCGATGAATTGCTGAAAGGAGGGTATATCCACGACGGTGTTTATTGCCGCGAGCACGGGCACAAGGGTATTTGCTCCGAGAGCGAGTGGCGGCAGGTGGAGCGCGATATAAAATTGGCAGCCGAAACCGGATGTCAGTATCATGTCTGCCACGTTTCGACCAAGGAGAGCGTCGAGCTGATTCGCCGGGCGAAGGCCGCCGGGTTGAAAGTCAGCGGCGAAACGGCTCCGCACTACCTGCTGCTCTGCGACGAGGATTTGCAGGAGGACGGTCGTTTCAAGATGAATCCGCCGCTGCGGGGACGTGAAGACCGCGAAGCCCTGCGGCAGGCCGTCGCCGACGGGACGATCGAGGTGATCGCCACGGATCATGCGCCTCACACCGCCGAACAGAAATCGCGCGGATTGGCCGGCAGCGCGATGGGTATCGTGGGGTTGGAGTGTGCTTTCCCGCTGCTCTATACCTATTTGGTGAAGCCGGGGCTGCTTACGCTGGAGCAGCTCGTCGAGCGGATGTCGATGGCTCCGCGCCGGATTTTCGGCCTCGGCGGAGGCTTGCAGGCGGGCGAACCGGCTGATTTAACGGTGTTCGACCTCGATGCGGAGTACGAGATCGATCCCGAAACCTTCCTGTCGAAAGGCCGCGCTACGCCTTTTGCCGGCTGGCGGGTTGCGGGCCGTACGCTCTGGACGCTGGTCGGAGGACGTACGGCATACGCGACGGAGCGTTTCCGATAGACGGGGCGGGAGCGATGTGCGCGGATTGTCCCGGATCGGAATACGAAATGCGATTCCGTTTTTCGACGGGCGGTGACTGCGGTCGTCGCGGATTCTGCCGGATGCGGGAAACAGGGCCGGAAATTGAAAAATGAACGAAGACAAATTACGAAATAACCGAATATGAAACCATTCACCAAAAAAATCGTGCTTGAGTCGGGCCGCGAGTTCTACGGCTACGGTTTCGGCGCGGACCGGGAGGCGACGGGCGAGATCGTGTTCAATACCTCGATGGTCGGCTACCAGGAGATTCTCTCCGATCCCTCCTATACCGACCAGATGGTCGTGATGACCTATCCGCTGATCGGCAACTACGGCATTACGGACGAGGATTACGAAACCAAGTATCCGACTATCGGCGGTATGATCGTGCGCGAATACAACGACCTGCCGAGTAATTTCCGCTATACCAAGACCCTTGGCGAAGTATGCGAGGAGTACGGCATACCCTGCGTCTGGGGGATCGATACCCGTATGCTGACGCGCATTATTCGTGACGAGGGTACCCAGCGGGTGATCGTCGTCGATGCGTCGATGCCGCAGGAGGAGGCCCTGCGCCGCCTGAAGGAGGCGCCCGTGCGCCGCGACATGGTCGAGCGCGTGAGCTGCCGCAAGCGTTGGTTCTCCCGCACGGCCAATCATCGTTTCGACGTGGTGGCGGTCGATTGCGGCATCAAGCACAACATCATCCGCAAGCTCAACGAGAAGGGTTGCAACGTGACGGTAGTGCCCTACGATATTACGGCCGAGGAGGTGATGGCTTTCCGTCCCGACGGACTTTTCCTCTCGAACGGTCCCGGCGATCCGACCGACGTGCAGCCGGTCATCGAGATGGTCCGCACGCTTCGGGGGCGCCTGCCGATCTTCGGTATCTGCCTGGGACACCAGGTGATTTCGCTGGCTTACGGAGCCCGCACCTTCAAGATGAAATTCGGACATCGCGGCGGTAACCACCCCGTGAAGAACCTCGAAACGGGCAAGGTCGAGATCACGAGCCAGAACCACAGCTTTGCGGTCGATACGGAGTCGCTGAAGGGCACCGGACTGACCCTTACGCACCTGAATCTGCTGGACGATACCGCCGAAGGCGTCGAATGCCGCGCCGATCGGATTTTCAGCGTCCAGTATCATCCGGAGAGTGCGCCCGGTCCGCAGGACAGCACCTATTTGTTCGATAAGTTTATCAAAATGATGGAGGAGAGTCAAAATGCCTAAGAGAACGGATATCAAGAAAGTGATGGTGATCGGCTCCGGCCCGATCGTGATCGGCCAGGCTGCGGAGTTCGACTACGCGGGTACGCAGGCTTGTCTGGCCCTCAAGGAAGAGGGGTACGAGGTCGTGTTGGTCAATTCCAATCCGGCGACGATCCAGACCGACGTGCAGATTGCCGATAAAGTCTATATGGAGCCGCTGACGCTCGAGTACGTGGCCAAGATCGTCCGTTACGAGCGTCCCGATGCCATCGTGCCGGGACTGGGCGGGCAGACGGGCCTGAATCTGGCCGTGCAGCTCGCCAAGAAAGGCGTGCTTCAGGAGTGTCAGGTGGAGATTCTGGGTACTTCGTTCCAGAGCATCGAGCAGGCCGAGGACCGCGAACTCTTCAAGGAGCTTTGTCAGTCGCTGGGCGAGCCGGTGCTGCCGTCGCTGATTGCTAACAATATCGACGAGGCGGTCGAGGCGGCGAAGCGGATCGGTTACCCCGTCGTGTTGCGTCCGGCCTTTACGCTGGGCGGTACGGGCGGCGGCTTCGCCGACGACGAGACGCAGTTGCGCGAGATGATGCGCAATGCGCTTTCCCTCTCCCCGGTGCATCAGGTGCTGATCGAGAAGAGCATCAAGGGGTATAAGGAGATCGAATACGAGGTGATCCGCGACCACAACGATACGGCCATTGCGATCTGCAATATGGAAAACATCGATCCGGTCGGCGTCCATACGGGCGACTCGATCGTGGTGGCTCCGAGCCAGACGCTGACCAACAAGGAGTATCAGTTGCTGCGCGACAGCGCCCTGCGGCTGATCCGTGCCCTGAAGATCGAAGGCGGCTGCAACGTGCAGTTCGCGCTCGATCCCCTCTCGTTCAACTACTACCTGATCGAGGTCAATCCCCGCGTGTCGCGGTCGTCGGCTCTGGCGTCGAAGGCCAGCGGCTATCCGATCGCCCGCGTCAGCGCCAAGATCGCCGTGGGCCTTACGCTCGACGAGATCCGCATCGCCAATACGCCGGCCAGCTTCGAACCGGCTCTCGACTATGTGGTTACCAAGATCGCCCGCTTCCCGTTCGACAAGTTCAGCGACGCTTCGAACCAGCTCGGAACCCAGATGAAGGCGACGGGCGAGGTGATGTCCGTGGGCCGCACGATGGAGGAGAGCCTCCTGAAGGCGGTGCGCTCGCTCGAAACGGGGGTCTGCCATATCTACCATAAGAAATTCGACGACTGGACGGTCGATCGGATGCTCTCCTATATCAAGGAGGGAACGGACGACCGTCTTTACGCCATCGCCGAGCTGATCCGCCGGGGCGTCGAGCTGGCGCTGATCTACAACAGCACCAAAATCGACATGTTCTTCCTCGAGAAGTTTAAGAACATCGTCGAGTTCGAAAAGGTCGTAGCGGCCAATCCCCGCGACATCGAAACGTTGCGCGACGCCAAACGCATGGGTTTTAGCGACAAGTTCATCGGTCAGTTGTGGGGCATGAGCCAGAAGGAGATGTTCCTGCTGCGGCGCGAGCACAATATTTTCCCGGTTTATAAGATGATCGATACCTGCGCGAGCGAGTTCTCCTCCTATGTGCCGTATTTCTATTCCACTTACGAGCAGGAGAACGAGTCGATCGTGAGCGAACGCGAGAAGATCGTGGTGCTCGGGTCGGGACCGATCCGCATCGGGCAGGGCGTCGAGTTCGACTATTCGACCGTGCATGCCATCTGGTCGATCCGCGCCGCCGGGTACGAGGCGATCATCATCAATAACAATCCCGAAACCGTTTCGACGGACTATACCACCAGCGACAAGCTCTATTTCGAGCCGCTGACCGTAGAGGACGTGATGAACGTTATTACGCTCGAAAAACCGAAAGGGATCGTCGTGTCGCTCGGCGGCCAGACGGCGATCAACCTCGCTGAGCCGCTGCACGAACTGGGTGTGCCGATCATCGGTACGGGTGTCGAGGCGATACGGAATGCCGAAGACCGGGGTTGTTTCGAGAAGATCATGGAGGAGTTGGGAATACCCCAGCCTGAGGCCGAGGCCGTGACCGATATCGAAGCCGGTGTGCGAGCCGCCGAACGGATCGGCTACCCGGTGCTGGTGCGCCCGAGCTACGTGCTGGGCGGCCGGGCCATGCAGATCGTTTCGAACGAGGAGCGTTTGCGCCACTATCTCCAGACGGCGGTCGAAGTCAATGAGGACAGCCCTGTGCTGGTCGATCGTTATATTATGGGCCGCGAACTGGAGGTGGACGCCATCTGTGATGGCAAGGATGTCTTCATTCCCGGTATCATGGAGCACGTCGAGAAGACGGGCATCCACTCCGGCGACTCGATCAGCGTCTATCCGACCTTCAGCGTGAGCCAGAAAGCCAAGGACAAGATCATCGATTATACCGTGCGGCTGGGCCGCCGGATCGGTATCGTCGGTCTGTATAATATCCAATTTATCCTCGACGGGGAAGAGGACGTATATGTGATCGAGGTGAATCCCCGTTCGTCGCGCACCGTGCCGTTCCTTTCGAAAGCGACGGGTGTCCCGATGGCTGACATCGCCACACGGGTCATCCTGGGTCATTCGCTTCGGGAGCAGGGCATTACCGAAGTATATGGCAGGGAGCGCTCCCGCTGGTTCGTCAAGGCCCCGGCCTTCTCGTTCGCCAAGATCCGGGGCATGGAGTCCTACCTCTCGCCCGAGATGAAATCCACGGGCGAGGCGATCGGATACGACAACAAGCTCACCCGGGCGCTCTACAAGGCGCTCCAGTCGTCGGGTATGACCGTCGCCAACTACGGTACGATCTTCCTCACGATCGCCGACAAGGACAAGCAGGATGCGCTGCCGCTGGTACGGCGCTTTTATGACCTGGGTTTCAATATCGAGGCGACGAAGGGCACGGCGGAATTCCTGCGTCAGCATGGTATTCGCACCCGTACGCGCCGCAAGTTGAGCGAAGGCAGTACGGAGATCATCGACTCGCTGCGCCAGGGCCATGTGAGCTATGTCATCAATACGATCGACATCAACCAGCACAACACCCGGCTGGATGGTTACGAGATTCGCCGCACGGCCGTCGAGAACAACGTGACGATCTTCACGGCGCTCGAAACGGTAAAGGTCCTGCTGGATGTATTGGAGGAGATAACCCTGGGTGTTTCGACCATTGATGCCGAATAGTTTTCGATTTCATGCGGCAACTGCGTCACATCCCTCTTTGATCCGAATGGAAAAGACGGATAGTGTTCCCCATCCGCTTCAAAGTCACGATGCACCGCATTTGTCGGCCTGAAATCAAAAGCGAGTTTCGTTCAGAGGGCACCTTTCGCACCTTCTCGCAGTCCGCGACAGTCCCATACCAGCGAGTATGCTCTTGCCGTGTCCTGCTTCGGTCGGCGCGAAACCGGCTCCTTTGAAATTGAGACGAAAGCGAAGCACATAGTTTGGAAAAGAAAAATGTATAAAAAAGGCATATATACTGTTACGGCCAACGAACCGCTGACGCCCTCCGTCTGGCGGATGACGCTCGAGGGGGATACGCAATACCTGACCCGTCCCGGGCAGTTCGTCAATATCGAGGTCGAAGGGCTCTACCTGCGCCGTCCGATTTCGGTGTGCGACTACGACGAGCGGACGCTGACACTGATCTATAAGGTCGTCGGCGAAGGCACGGCCCGGTTGAGTGAAATGAAGGCGGGCGTCAAGCTCGACCTGCTGACCGGCCTGGGGAACGGCTTCGATCCGGATGCGGAGTGCCGCAGGCCTCTGTTGGTCGGAGGCGGAGTGGGCGTTCCGCCCCTCTACAACCTGGCCAAAAAACTGATTGACAAGGGTAGAAAAGTGACTGTGGTGTTGGGATTCAATACCGCTTCGGAGGTTTTCTACGAGGAGGAGTTTCGGGCGCTCAGTGCGGAGGTCTTCGTAACGACAGCGGACGGCACGCACGGGACAAAGGGTTTCGTAACGACGGCGATCGCTGAAAAGAAGCCGGATTTTGATTATTTTTACGCCTGCGGCCCGCTGCCGATGCTGCGTGCATTGAGCGATGCGACGGGCGACATCCCGGGCGAATTGAGTTTCGAGGAGCGCATGGGCTGCGGCTTCGGCGGCTGCATGGGTTGTTCCTGTCAGACGAAAAACGGGGCCAAACGTATCTGTAAGGAGGGGCCGGTGTTGAAAAAGGAGGAGATTATATGGTAAACGAATCCAAGAAAAACTTCGATACGTCGGTGACGCTGAGCGGCCTTCGGCTGGATAATCCGGTCGTGCCGGCCAGCGGTACGTTCGGCTACGGCAACGAGTACAAGGATTTTTACGACATCAATATTCTCGGGTCTTTTTCTTTCAAGGGAACTACGCGCGAGGCACGCTTCGGCAACCCCACGCCCCGCATCGCCGAGTGTACGGCTGGGATGATCAATGCCGTCGGGTTGCAGAATCCCGGTATCGATGCGGTGATCGGCGAAGAGCTTCCCCGGCTGAAGACGTTCTTCCGCAAGCCGGTGATCGCCAACATCAGCGGTTTTTCGGTCGAGGAGTATGCCTATTGCTGCGAGCGGATCGACAAGGAGGAACAGGTCGGTTTGATCGAGGTCAATGTAAGCTGTCCCAATGTGCGGCACGGCGGCATGAGCTTCGGCACGTCGCCCGAGGCGGCGGCCGAGGTGACGCGTGCCGTGAAAGCCGTGACTACCAAACCGGTCTATATCAAACTCAGTCCTAACGTGACGGACATCGTGGCGATCGCCCGGGCGTGCGAGGAGGCCGGTGCCGACGGTATCTGCCTGATCAATACGATGCTGGGCATGCGGATCGACGTGAAATGCCGCAAACCGGTCGTCGCCAACGTTATGGGCGGATTTTCCGGTGCGGCGATCTTTCCTGTGGCCGTGCGGATGGTTTACCAGGTGGCTAAGGCGTGCCGGATTCCGGTGATGGGCTGCGGCGGCGTGGAGACGGCCCGCGACGTTATCGAAATGATGATGGCCGGGGCGACGGCCGTGCAGGTGGGGGCCGCCAACCTGCGGAACCCTTATGCCTGCAAGGAGATCGTCGAGGCATTGCCCCGCGAAATGGAGCGGCTGGGGATCGAACGGCTGTCCGATATTATCGGCATCGTGAAGTAATTTTGTGAAAATTATAAAGAAGCAAGAGATATGACCAACAGAGACGTAATCATCGCCTGCGATTTCAGCAGCGCCGAAGAGACTTTCCGGTTCCTCGATCTGTTTAAGAACGAGGCCCGCAAACCTTTCCTGAAGATCGGCATGGAGCTTTTCTATGCCGAAGGGCCTGAAATCGTGCGTGAGATCAAGCGCCGGGGGCACCGGATTTTCCTCGATCTGAAACTGCACGACATTCCCAATACGGTCAAGAAGGCGATGGCCGTGCTTTCGCGCCTCGACGTGGACATGTGCAACGTGCATGCGGCCGGTACGATCGAGATGATGCGTGCGGCGGTCGAAGGGCTGACCCGTCCGGACGGCACGCGCCCGCTGCTGATCGCCGTGACGCAGCTTACTTCGACTTCGGAGGAGCGTATGCAGCGCGAGCTGCTCATTTCGGCTTCGATCAACGATACGATCGTCAAGTATGCGCAGAATACCCGCGAAGCGGGACTGGACGGCGTGGTCTGCTCGCCGCTGGAGGCCGGTATGGTGAAGGCGGCCTGCGGAAAGGAGTTCCTGACCGTTACGCCCGGCGTGCGTTTTGCGGACGGAGAGGTGGCCGATCAGGTGCGGGTCACGACTCCGGCGCGTGCGCGGGAAATCGGCTCGGACTATATCGTGGTTGGGCGTCCCATCACGGCGGCAGCCGATCCCGTGGCGGCCTATCGCCGGTGCGTGGAGGAGTTCGTGAAATAGAGTGTGCGACGGTAGGGAGTATTTCGGGCGGTACGGAAGGAAGGGCTGCTTTGCGGCCCGGATCGAGCGATACGGACGGGATTCGTGTCGTGCGGCAGTTGTCTAAAATGGGTTTGGGAGCGTGGAGTTCGCGGAACTTCGGTCGGCACGGGTGTTGCCGGATCGTGCGAACGGAATGCGCGCCGAATTGCGGCGACCGAAGAGGCCGATTGCCGCGACAGGCAAGAAATAAGTTTTACTCTAAATCAAGAAAGTTATGAAACCGGTTACACTTTTCTATCAGCCCCGGTGCCCCTTCTGCAAGAAGGCGCTGGGTTATCTGGAGGAACTGCAGCGGCAGGAACCGTACAGCCGCATCGAAATCAGGATGATCGACGAACTGGCCGAACCCGAAGTGGCCGACCGTTACGACTACTATTACGTACCGACATTTTACGTCGGGGACAAGAAAGTGCACGAGGGCGGTATTATGCCCGACGAGGTGGAGGCCGTACTCCGTATGGCCCTCGACGAGCGATAGGCGGAAAGCCGTTTTTGCGGAAAAAGGAATGACAATCTAAAGAATGTAGAAATAGTTATGGAAAGAGAAATTGCCAAAGGCCTGCTCTCGATCGGTGCGGTATTCCTGCGCCCCGAGCAGCCGTTTACCTGGGCGAGCGGTATCAAAAGCCCGATTTATTGCGACAACCGGTTGATTCTGACCGCCCCCGAGGTGCGGAAGAAGGTCGAGGCCGCGATTGCGGAAACGGTGAAGGCGAAATTCCCCGCGTGCGAGGTGCTGATGGGAACATCGACGGCAGGCATCGCTCATGCGGCCATCGCCGCGACGATCCTCGACCTGCCGATGGGATATGTCCGCAGCGGCTCGAAGGATCACGGTCGGGGAAACCAGATCGAGGGCAAACTCGAAAAGGGCCAGAAAGTCGTGGTAATCGAAGACTTGATTTCGACGGCGGGATCGTGCATCGAAGTGGTCGAGGTGTTGCGTGCGGCCGGTGCCGAGGTGCTGGGCGTAGTGAGCATCTTTACGTACGGCATGAAGAAAGGACTGGATCGGCTTGCCGCAGCCGACGTAATCAACCATAGCCTTTCGAATCTCGACGCGCTGGTCGAAGTGGCGGCCGAGGAGGGGTATATCAAGCCGGAGGATCGGCAGCGCCTGATCGCCTTCCGCGACAATCCTTCGGACGAAAGCTGGATCAATAAATAAACCGCTATGCGCCATTTAATCGACCCTACGGATCTGTCGGTCGCCGAGATCGGGCAGATCATCGCCTTGGCGGAGGACATCATCGCCAACCGGGCCAAATACAGCGAAGTCTGCAAGGGCAAAAAACTTGCGACGCTCTTCTACGAGCCTTCGACCCGCACGCGGCTGAGTTTCACTTCGGCCATGCTGGAGCTCGGCGGCAGCGTCATCGGCTTTTCGGACGCCGCTTCGTCGTCGGTGTCGAAGGGCGAAACGGTCGCCGATACGGTACGGGTGATTCGTTGCTTCGCCGACATCATCGCCATGCGCCATTTCAAGGAGGGGGCGCCGCTGGTCGGTTCGCAGTATGCCGGTATCCCGGTCATCAATGCCGGGGACGGCAGCCACAGCCATCCGACGCAGACACTTACCGACCTGCTGACGATCAAGCGCGAGAAGGGGCGGCTGGATCACCTGACGATCGGCTTCTGCGGCGATCTGAAATTCGGCCGCACGGTGCATTCGCTTATCAAGGCGATGTCGCGCTACGAAGGGATTCGGGTGGTGCTGATCGCCCCCGACGAGCTGCGGCTGCCCGAGTATATGCTTCATGAGATCGAAACCCAGACCGAAGGGGTGGAATTCCGCGAGGTATCGACGATGGAGGAGGTGATGCCCGAGTTGGACATTCTCTATATGACCCGCGTGCAGAAGGAGCGTTTCCTCGACGAGGAGGAGTTCAACCGCGTGAAGGACAGCTTCGTGCTGGATCCGTCGAAACTCCGCACGGCCAAGCCGGATATGATCGTGCTGCATCCGCTGCCCCGCGTGAACGAAATCACGCGTGCGGTGGACAACGATCCCCGGGTAGCCTATTTCCGGCAGGTCGAGAACGGCAAATTCGTGCGTATGGCCTTGATCTATACATTGTTGAAGTGGGCCGAAGGCGAGAAGCTCGCCGCAGTCCCCGACCTGGCCGAGGGGATGTTCATAGACCGGAGTATGAAATGTCCCAACTCCCGGTGTATTTCGGCTACGGAGGATGTCGATCCGCTTTTCGTCAAAGCGGGAGACACCTGCCGTTGCGCTTATTGCGAGGCGAAAATCCGGTAGCGGATTTTGTCGATACAATGTCGAAATAAAACTGTCGGGATTGTTAGGTTGTCGTTGAAATTATTCGTACTTTTGTGCAAGTAAAAGACGATGGGCCGCAGGTCCGTCGGCGGCTACGGCTTCCGAAACGATGGAAAGGATTCAGATGCACCATACCCGGCGAAAGCGACAGCAGATGCTGTCGGCTCGATGTGCGGTCGGAGCGTGCAGTGTCGTTCCTGCATCGGATTTTATCGACGGAACTATGCAGGAGGGCACGAATCGGCTTCCCGCAGCAATATAATCTTGCCGCTATGACGAATTCTGTCGTAGCGGCTCTTTTTTGGTTGATTTAGTACGTTTCTTACTATGAAAGTTGGAGTAATCATGGGTTCGACCAGCGACTGGGACGTTATGTCCGACGCTGCGGCGACGCTCGCGCAATTCGGTGTGGAGTTCGAGAAGCGGGTGGTGAGCGCCCACCGCACCCCCGACCTGCTGGTGGAGTATGCCAAAACGGCCAAGTCGCGCGGACTGGAGGTAATCATCGCCGGAGCCGGAGGCGCTGCGCACCTGCCCGGCATGGTGGCCAGTATGACCGCACTTCCGGTGATCGGTGTGCCGGTCAAATCTCGAGCCCTGAACGGGCTGGATTCCTTGCTTTCGATCGTGCAGATGCCCGGCGGCGTGCCGGTTGCGACCGTAGCGATCAACGGGGCGAAGAATGCGGCCCTGATCGCCGTGTCGATCCTGGCGTTGAAGGACGAGGCGCTGGCAGCCCGTCTGGAGATGTTCCGTGCGAAACAGACTGAGGATGTACTTAAAGCGGAACTTTAGACCGATGAGTGCGGTGAAGACGATCGGAATTATCGGTGGCGGCCAGTTGGGGCTGATGATCATCGAGCAGGCGCATCTGCTGGGTGCGCGGACGATCTGCCTCGATCCGGCGGAGGATGCTCCGGCGTTTAAGATCAGCGACGAGCGGATCGTGGGCCGGTTCGACGATCCGGCGGCGCTCGAAGAGCTTTGCCGCCGCAGCGACGTGGTGACCTACGAGTTCGAGAACGTGCCGGGCGATCTGCTGGTGGCTCTCGAGCAAAAATACAATATCAAACAAGGGTTCAGGCCTCTGTTCGACTCGCAGGATCGCCTGCGGGAGAAGAGCAATGCCTGCGATCATGGATTGAAGACGCCCGCTTTCATGGCTGTCGATGACGAGGAGTCGCTGCATCGGGCCATTGCGCGAATCGGTTATCCGTGCGTGCTCAAGACCCGTACGCTGGGCTACGACGGACACGGTCAGGCGGTGCTTCGCGGCGAGGCCGACCTTGCGAAAGCCCGCGAACTGCTCGCGGTGCCCTGCATTCTGGAGGAGTTCGTCCCGTTCGATTTCGAGGCCAGCGTGGTGCTGGTGTCGGACGGAGAGCGCGTGATCTGCTTCCCGGTAGGGCGGAATATCCACAAGGACGGTATTCTGGATCTGTGCATCGTGCCGGCGGAGATGCCGGACCAGGTGCGGGAGCGGATGGTGTCCCAGAGCAAGCGTTTCATGCGCGACTGCGGTTACCGGGGGATTCTGGCTATCGAATATTTCGTGAAGGGAGACGAGGTCTATTTCAACGAAATGGCGCCGCGCCCGCACAACAGCGGACACTGGACCATCGAGGGTTCGACGACCAATCAGTTCCGGGAGCTGTGCCGTTACCTGCTCGATATGCCCCTCGAAGAGCCGCAGCTGAAGGCCCCTACCGTGATGAAAAACATCCTGGGACAGGATCTGGAGCGGGCCGAGGCGCTTGCCCGGGAGAATCGCCCCGGTGTGTATGTCCATATTTACGGCAAGACCGTTTCCAAGCCCAAGCGCAAGATGGGACACGTGACTTTCGTCGGTGTGACCGGCGAGGAGTATGCCGCCAAGTGGGCCGACAGATTTGTGAAATAAAGTCAAAAATAAGATAATGAAGAGTTACCGTATTTTCGTTGAGAAATACCCCGAATTCCGGGTCGAGGCCGAGAGCCTGCTCCGCGACCTGAATGCCAACCTGAATCTTTCGCTCGACGGCCTGCGGCTGCTGAACGTGTACGACCTGTTCGGTTTTTCGGACGAATTGCTGGAGAAGAGCCGTTACAGGGTCTTCGGCGAGGTGGTTACCGATGCCGTGACGGATTCGTGCGATCTGGGCGGCAACAGCTTTCTGGCTGTGGAGTGCCTGCCCGGACAGTTCGACCAGCGAGCGGCTTCGGCCGTGGACTGCGTGCGGTTGATCGATCCTTCGGCCGAGGTGAAGATCAAGAGTTCGAAGCTGCTGATCTTCCCTTCGAAACTTCCCAAGGAGACGATGGAGCGTATTCGTCGCTATTATATCAATGCCGTGGAGTCGCGCGAGAAGGATTTGCGGGTCCTGGACGATTTGGAAAGCGCCCCCGTGAAACCGGTGCCGGTATTGGACGGGTTCCGGGAGATGGAAGATGCGGAACTCGATGCCTACTGCAAGAAGAACGGTCTGGCGATGAATGCCGACGACCTGCGCGAAGTGGTCGAATATTTCCGGAGAGAGGGTCGCGATCCGTTCGAAACCGAGCTGCGGATTCTCGATACGTACTGGAGCGACCATTGCCGTCATACGACCTTCACGACCGAGCTGGAGAACATTACGGTCGAGGAGTCGTTCGTGAAAGACGAGATCGAAGGCACGCTGGCGCTTTACCTGAAAATCCGCCGCGAACTGGGGCGCGAGGGCAAGAGCATCTGCCTGATGGACCTGGCGACGATCGGTGCCCGTTACCTGCGCAGCAAGGGACTGCTCGACGACCTGGAGGTGAGCGAGGAGAACAACGCATGCAGCGTTTTCGTCGATGTGGACGTCGATGACCGGACCGAGAAATGGCTCCTGCAATTCAAGAACGAAACCCATAACCACCCGACCGAGATCGAACCTTTCGGCGGAGCTTCGACCTGCCTGGGCGGTGCCATCCGCGATCCGTTGTCGGGTCGCAGCTACGTCTATCAGGCGATGCGTGTGACGGGTGCGGGAAATATCTATCAACCCGTAAGCGAAACGCTGCCCGGCAAATTGCCCCAGCGCGTCATCAGCCTCAAGGCCGCTGCCGGTTATTCGAGCTACGGCAATCAGATCGGACTGGCCACGACCCACGTCCGCGAGGTGTATCATCCCGACTATGTGGCCAAACGCCTGGAGGTCGGTGCCGTGGTCGGTGCCGTGAAAGCCGAAAACGTGCGCCGGGAGTCCCCCGTGCCGGGCGATGTGGTCCTGCTGCTCGGCGGCCGCACGGGCCGCGACGGTGTCGGCGGTGCGACGGGTTCGTCGAAAGAGCATACCGACAAGTCGCTCGAAATGTGCGGCAGTGAGGTGCAGAAGGGCAACGCCCCCGAAGAGCGCAAGCTGGAGCGGTTGTTCCGCCGTCCGGAAGTGACGCGCCTGATCAAGAAGTCGAACGACTTCGGTGCGGGCGGTGTGAGCGTAGCCATCGGCGAGCTGACCGACGGCCTGGATATTTACCTCGATCGCGTGCCGACCAAGTACAGCGGTCTGAATGCGACGGAGCTGGCGATCAGCGAGTCGCAGGAGCGTATGGCCGTTGTGATCGAAGCGAGTGCCGAAGAGGAGTTCAAGCGCTACTGCGCCGAGGAGAATATCGAAGTGACCCATGTGGCGGACGTGACGGACTCGCGCCGTATGCGGATGTACAACAAGGGCAAATTAGTGGTCGATCTTTCGCGCGAGTTCATCGACAGCGCAGGGGCCAAGCACTATGCCCAGGCCGCGATCGGTGCGGTCGAGGAACGCGATCCTTTCCGCCGCGAGGTGAAGGGCGGTACGCTGCGCGAAAAGATGCTTGCGAACCTGGCGGACGACAATGTCCTCTCGCAGAAGGGGCTGATCGAGATGTTCGATTCTACGATCGGCGCTTCGACCGTGCTGCTGCCTTTCGGCGGTCGTACGCAACGTTCGGAAACACAAGTGTCGGTGCAGAAGTTGCCGACGGACGGATATACCGATACGGCCAGCATTATGGCCTTCGGCTACAACCCTTTCCTGGCGTCGTGGAGTCCCTACCACGGTGCGGCCTATGCCGTCGTGGACGCTGCGGCCAAAGTCGTGGCGGCGGGTGCCCGCTACGATAAGATGCGCTATTCCTATCAGGAGTATTTCGAGCGCATGACCAAGTCGCCCCGTACGTGGGGCAAGCCGCTCGGGGCGCTGCTCGGTGCCCTGAAGATGCAGGTCGAGCTGGGACTGCCCTCGATCGGCGGCAAGGACTCGATGAGCGGTACCTTCGAGCAGATCAACGTCCCGCCTATGCTGATGGCCTTCGGTATTACGACTGTCGATGCCGGACGCGTCATCTCGACCGATTTCAAGAAGGCGGGCCATTCGATTTACCTAGTGCGTCATACCCCGCTCGAAAACCATATGCCCGATACCGGGGCGTTGAAGCGGAATTTCGATTTCGTAAGTTCGGCTATCGAGTCCGGCAAGATCGTTTCGGGCTATGCCGTCGGCTTCGGCGGTGTGGCGGAAGCGCTGGCCAAGATGTCTTTCGGCAACGGCATCGGTGCCGATGTCGAGGTGGATGAAGCGACGTTGTTCGACAACTCTTACGGTTCGATCGTGGTGGAGAGCACCGAGCCGCTCGATTTCCCGGCCGCCGAGTTGCTGGGACATACCGAGGCGGAGGAATCGCTCACGATCAACGGCGAAAAAATGCCGCTCGAAGAGCTTTACCGGGCCAATACCGAACGCTTTGCGACGGTTTATCCCGATAAGGGAATCAACCATGCGCCGGTCATGGAGGCGATGCCGGCTCTCCGCAGCTTCACCTATCCGGGCGAGGCGGTCGAGCGTCCGGTGGTTTTCATCCCCGTATTCCCGGGCAGCAACTGCGACTACGACACCGCGAAGGCCTTCCGCCGGGCGGGTGCCGAAGTGCGCAGCGAGGTGTTCTGCAACCTGACGGCGGAGGCTATTTTCGACTCGATCCGCCGGATGAAGGAGGCGATCGCTGCGTGCCATATCTTCGTGCTCTGCGGCGGCTTCTCGGCGGGCGACGAGCCGGACGGCAGCGGTAAATTCATTGCCAATGTGCTGAACAACAAGGATATTTCGGAGGAAATACATCGTCTGCTCGACCGGGGCGGCCTGATTCTGGGCATCTGCAACGGCTTCCAGGCGCTGGTCAAGTCGGGCCTGCTGCCCTACGGACGGCTGGGCCTGGTGACCAAAGAGTCGCCGACGCTCTTCCGCAACGACATCAACCGTCATGTGTCGCAGATTGTTTCGACCCGCGTGGCGACGACCAACTCCCCGTGGCTGTCGAGTTTCTCGGTGGGCGATATCCATTCGATCGCCGTGAGCCACGGCGAGGGCAAGTTCGTCGTGAACGAGCCTCTGGCCCGCGAGCTGTTCGAGAACGGGCAGGTGGCGTTCCAGTATGTCGATGCCGAAGGCCGCGTGACGGCCGAAGCCCCGTACAATCCCAACGGATCGTATTATGCGATCGAGGGTATCGTGAGCCGCGACGGGCAGATACTCGGTAAGATGGGCCATACGGAGCGTTACGGGGAGAACCTCTTTAAGAACATCGCCGGAGAGAAGGTGCAGGACATCTTCACGAATGCGGTGAACTATTTCCGGAAAACAAAATAACAATTATAAAATACCAACCACTATGCAACAAGGCGAAATGCTTTACGAGGGTAAGGCCAAACAGGTTTTCCTGACGGACGATCCGGATATGATCCTGATTCACTACAAGGATGCGGCGACGGCGTTCAACAACATCAAAAAGGCCACGATCGAGAACAAGGGCGTGCTGAACAACCGGATCTCGACCCTGATCTTCGAATATCTCAACAAGCAGGGGATCAAGACTCACTACGTGAAGACCCTGAACGACCGCGACCAGTTGTGCCGCCGTGTGCGGATCATTCCGCTGGAGGTGATCGTCCGCAACGTCATCGCCGGCTCGATGGCCCAGCGTCTGGGTATCGAGGAGGGAACGAAGCCTTCGAACGTGATTTTCGACATCTGTTACAAGAACGACGAGCTGGGCGATCCGCTGATCAACGATCATCATGCGGTGGCGCTGGGTGTCGTAACCTATGACGAGTTGAAACAGATTTATGCCATGACCGCCCGGATCAACGAGGTGCTCAAGGAGCTTTTCGCCAAGATGAATATCAACCTGATCGACTTCAAGATCGAGTTCGGCCGCACGTCGGACGGCGAGATCGTTCTGGCGGACGAGGTGTCGCCCGATACCTGCCGGCTGTGGGATATGGCTACCAACGAGAAGCTCGACAAGGATCGCTTCCGTCGTGACTTGGGTAAGGTGCGCGAGGCTTACGAGGAGATCCTGGCCCGTCTGGAAAAAGTAATCAAATAAGTTCCGATGCACAAAGAGAGCATAATGCAGCCGATCTGCGACCGGGAGCTGCACGAGGAGTGCGGCGTTTTCGGCGTCGTGGGAGTGCCCGACGCAGCTAACCTGACCTACTACGGCCTTCATTCCCTGCAACATCGCGGGCAGGAAGGGTGCGGTATCGTAAGCGTTTCGAAGGAAGGGGCGATGCGGCGTGTTCGGGGCGAAGGACTTGTTACGGAGGTGTTCAACGAAGCCAAGCTGGCAAACCTTGCGGGCGATATGGCCATCGGTCATGTCCGTTATTCGACGGCCGGTGGCGGCGGGACGGAGAATATACAGCCTTTTCTGTTCCATCATAACACGGGTGATTTCGCATTGGCCCACAACGGGAATATCGTCAATGCGGATCTGCTGCGCAACTACCTGGAGAACAAGGGCAGTCTTTTCCAGTCCACTTCGGACAGCGAAGTGTTCGCCCATCTTATCAAAAAGGAGGTACGCAACCACAACCGGCCCCGTATCTATTCGATCATCGAGGCGCTCAATATGCTCGAAGGAGCGTTCGCGTTTCTGGTGATGACGGCTAACCGCATCTATGCCTGCCGTGACAAACACGGTCTGCGGCCCCATCAATACCAAAACTTTGCCCAAAAGTTTGTGCAGGATGCAAAAAAGCCGCCCGGCTCATGAAAGAACCGGGCAGCTTTTCAGCTTATTTTATGCGGGCAGCAGGCTCAGTCAGCCTTGCGCTGGATCCAGATCTGGGTGCCATAGAAGGGGTTGGCGGTACCCAGGCACAGGCCCTGGTCGGTGGTGGCAAACACACGCAGACCATGGTTGTAGGGGTCCCCAAAGCCATCAATGGTAATGGTCTCAAAGTTGACGCCATCCTCGGTAACGTACAGGTCAAAGCCACGCTTTGCCGTCCGCAGATAGTTCAGCAGCTTGATAGCACTGGCCATGTTCCGCACCGTGATGTTCTTAAAGACAAAGTTATAAGAAAACTTGATGGTCTGAGCCAGGGTATCGGGGTTGCCGGTGCCGTTGGGGTCCACCGTTGCCAGGGCCTTCATCAGGGCCTTCAGGTAGTTCCACTGGTCCTTCCACTCGGAGGGGGTCCGCTTCAGCAGGTTGCCGTTGACGAACTGACCAAGGCACTCCAGCAGGCTGCTGGCATCGTGGGTGCCCACATACAGCTTGCCGTCGTAGACCTCCATGCGCCAGATGTACTGGTTCTCATTGCGGCCAAAGC
>ERZ772881.967-NODE-967-length-28508-cov-25.872210_pt1 | contig 28508 bp, 28 predicted proteins | sample MGYA00580581_ERZ772881 | MGnify/ENA primary metagenome ERZ772881 (study PRJEB29015, sample SAMEA2737668) | human gut metagenome | biome: human gut; feature: human-associated habitat; material: faeces | place: China | collected 2012 ...
TTTGCCAAGGGCTCTCCCTTTGGGAGAGCTGGCGCGTCAGCGACTGAGAGGGCTAACGCTCTTCCGATACACCGCAAAGGCGATGACAGCCGACAGCACTTCCGTGACCCAGAAGGCGTGCCAGACGCCGGTGGGGCCGAGCTGGCGGCAGAGCAGCCACGCCAGCGGCATGATGAAGATGACGTACCGGCAGAGGGAGATGACCAGCGAGGCCGCACCCTTGCCCAGACCTTCCAGCGCGCCGGAAGAGGTGGTGGACACCGCCGACACCACAAAGCCGAGGCAGATGATGCGCAGGGCGGTCTGGCCGATGGCGATGGTCTCGGGGTTAGAGGTGAACAGACCCATCAGCGGGCCTGCAATGGTCAGGCAGAGCAGGGTGCCAATGGCCATGATCCCGGCGCTCAGGCCCAGTGTCAGGTTGTAGAGCCTGGACACGCGGCCATGCTCCCGGGCACCGTAGTTGTAGCCCACCAGCGGGCGCATCCCCTGCACGATGCCGTTGGCCGGCAGGTAAAGGAAGGTCTGGAGTTTGTAGTAGATGCCCAGTACCGTCACATAGCTCTGGGAGTAGACCGCCAGCAGGCCGTTCAGGAAGGTGACCAGCAGAGAGGGCAGGGCCAGATTGAGGATGGCCGGCACGCCGATGGCATACAGTTTGCCGTCCAGTGCGGCATCCGGGCGCAGGCAGCTGCGGCGCAGTCGGATAGGCAGCTCAGTACGGACGTAAACGAAAAGGTAAACGCACAGGCTCAGCAGCTGGCCGATGCCGGTGGCCAGCGCTGCACCGGCAATGCCCATGGCGGGCACCGGGCCCAGGCCGAAGATCAGGACGGGGTCCAGCAGGATGTTGCACGCGCAGCCGAACACCAGCGCCACCATGGTCACCTTCATGCGGCCCACAGCCTGGAACATCTTTTCAAAGGCCAGCGCGGCCATATTGATGGTGGCAAACAGGAACACGATGGTGGAGTAGGTGATGCCGGAGGCCACAAGGCTCTCATCGGTGGTGAACCGGCGCAAAAAGCCCGGCATGATGGCAATGCTCACCACCGTGATGACCACGCCGTGCAGCACGGCGATGACGGCGGCGAGGATCTGAATCAGGAACTTCGTCCACGCGCGCAGGGAGATGATGTCGTCGATCACGCCGGTGATGACGATGATGATCGACCCGAGCAGAATGCCGCACACCTCCTGCGTGATGTCCGCGAACAGGAGCATCGACACGATGAAGCCCAGAAAGATGGCCAGACCGCCCATGCGGGGGATGGGATGGTCGTGCACGCGCCGGGCCTCGCCCGGTACATCCATGGCGCCGAGTTTTTGCGCCAGGATCTTGACGACCGGCGTCAGCGCAAAGCTGACCACGAACGCGATGAGGATCGCGAGCATGACTTTGATCCAGACAGCAGTGTTAAGAAACATGAGAACCGATCTCCAATAATGTAAGTATTATTTGGCGACGAAGCCGACCTTCTTATAGACCTTGCGCAGCGTTTTGTTGGCGATGTAGGACGCCTTATCCGCGCCGGCTTTGTAGACGGTCTCGAGATAGGCCTTGTCCTTGAGCAGCCGCTCGCTCTCCTCGCGGATGGGGCGCAGCGTCTCGACGACAGCTTCGCCGACGGCGGGCTTGAACGCGCCGTAGCCCTGGCCCTCAAATTCCGCCTCGATGGCTTCAAAGGTCTTGCCGGTGCAGGCAGAGTAGATGCTCATGAGGTTCGACACGCCGGGTTTGTTCGCCAGATCATAGCGCACGCAGCGCTCGGTGTCGGAGTCTGTGACGGCTTTTTTGAACTTGCGCATGATGACGTCCGGCTGATCGAGCAGGTACACGGTGCCGTTGGGATCCTTGTCGGACTTGGACATTTTGTTTTCCGGTGATACAAGACTCATGACACGCGCGCCGACTTTCGGAATGTACGGCTCGGGGATCTTGAACACGTCGCCGTAGATGTTGTTGAAGCGGGTGGCCACGTCGCGGCAGAGCTCGACGTGCTGCTTCTGATCGCTGCCGACGGGGACATAGTCCGGCTGATAGAGCAGGATGTCCGCCGCCATCAGGGCGGGGTAGGTGAACAGGCCGCCATTGATGTTCTCGGCGTTTTTAGCGCTCTTGTCCTTGAACTGCGTCATGCGCGAGAGCTCGCCGAACATGGTATAGCAGTTGAGCACCCAGCCGAGCTGGGTGTGCGCTGGCACATGGCTCTGGATGAAGAGCGTGTTCTTTTCCGGGTCGAGGCCGCAGGCAATGTATTGCGCGAGCTGCTCGATGGTGCGGCGGCGCAGGTCGGCGGGGTTCTGCCGCACGGTGATCGAGTGCAGGTCGGCCATGAAATAATAGCAGTCAAAGATCTCGGCGCGCTCGCTCCAGTTTTTGATCGCGCCCAGGTAGGACCCGAGCGTCAGATCGCCGGAGGGCTGGATGCCGGAGAGCATGACTTTTTTTGCAGTTTTTTCTTCCATTTTTTATTACTTCCTTAACTGTTGTGCTGAAAAATCGCATTTGTTTGAATATTGTACCACAACCGGTGGTGGAATACAACACAGAAAGTTCCTTGACAATCCATGCGATGTAAAATAAGATATAAATAATTATGGTTTATCTATCCGGAGGATACAGAGAATATGAAAGATCAAAAGTGGTTTGAAGACATGGAGCAGCGCATCCCGCACGGCGAGGTGCGCACCCGTTTCGCGCCCAGCCCGACGGGCTATATGCACGTCGGCAATCTGCGCACGGCGCTGTATACGTACCTGATCGCGCGGCACGCCGGCGGCAAGTTCATCCTGCGCATTGAGGACACCGATCAGGGCCGTTATGTGGAGGGCGCGGTCGATGTCATTTACAGCACCATGCGCGCCTGCGGCCTGACGCACGACGAGGGACCTGATGTCGGCGGCCCGGTCGGCCCGTATATCCAGACCGAGCGGCGGGGACTCTATAAGGAATACGCCGAGCTGCTCATTGCGCGCGGCCACGCCTACCGCTGCTTCTGCGATAAGGACGACGCTGCCGAAGAAAATGTTTCCGACGGCACTGTCATCCACAAATACGACGGCCGCTGCTCGCGCCTGAGCGAGGAAGAGATCGCGGCCAATCTCGCAGCCGGCAAGCCCTATGTCATCCGCCAGAAGATCCCGCGTGAGGGCAAGACCACGTTCCACGACGAGATCTTCGGCGACATCACGGTCGATAATGACACGCTCGACGACCAGGTGCTCATCAAGCGCGACGGTCTGCCGACGTATAACTTCGCCAACGTCATCGACGACCATCTCATGGGCATCACGCACGTCGTGCGCGGGTCGGAGTACCTGTCGTCCACGCCGAAGTATAACCTGCTCTATGAGGGCTTCGGCTGGGAGATCCCGAAGTATATCCACTGCTCGCCGGTCATGCGCGACCAGCACAACAAAATGTCCAAGCGCCACGGCGACCCGTCGTATGAGGATCTGATTGCGCAGGGCTACCTGTCGGAGGCTGTGGTCAACTATGTGGCGCTGCTTGGCTGGGCGCCCGGCGGCGAGCGGGAGATCTATTCGCTGCCCGAGCTCGTGGAGGCGTTCGACATCAAGGGCATCTCCAAGTCTCCGGCTATCTTTGATATTGATAAGCTCAAGTATTTCAACAGCGAGTATATCCGCGCCATGACGCCGGAGCAGTTCGCCGCCGTGGCCGTGCCCTACATCCGTCAGACGGTGAAAAACCCCGCCATCGATCCTGCGCAGATCGCGCCGCTGCTGCAGCAGCGCTGCGAGGTGCTCACGGACATTCCGGAGAAGGTGGACTTCTTCGATGCGCTGCCGGAGTATGACATCGCGCTCTATACCAATAAGAAGTCCAAGACCGATCCCGCCGTCTCGCTTGAGATGCTCAAAACGGTGCGTCCTCTGCTCTCCGAGCTCCCGGCGTGGGATGATGAGACGCTGCTCGCGGCCATGAAGGATCTGGCCGAACGGCTGGAAGTGAAAAATGCGAAGGTGATGTGGCCGGTGCGCATTGCGGTGTCCGGACGCGCGGTGACACCCGGCGGCGCGGTGGAGATCTGCCGCATCCTCGGCCGCGAGGAGACGCTGCGCCGGATCGACGCCGGCATCGCGAAACTGGAAGGATGAGCGGCATGAAAAAACGCACGGGCGTGGAGCGGGCGGTCATCGTCATGGCCGTCGTGGTCGTGCTGCTCGCGATCGCGCTGATCGTGGTCAATGTGGCCGATATCCGTATCCATAAGACGGTGCCGGAGACCCCGGTCGCCACGAATCTGCCGCAGTTTCCGTTTTCCGACGAGCCGGAGCTGATCCTCGGCAGCGGGCAGGCTCCGTCGCGCGACGCGCAGCAGGCGGTTTCTGTCGGCGGCGTGGACAAGACCATGCAGCTCGTCAACGGCTCGTTCGCACAGCGCGGCGGACCGGACTTCTCGTTGTATCTGGATACGTCCGTGTTTCTGAGCACGGAGATGGACGGCAAGTGCTGCTTTGCCCGCGCAGACGACACGAGCATGGACGCCTATCTGGAGATCGGCTATCACCCGGGCGCGGACGCGCAGACGCTCGCGGGCACGATCCTCAATGACTACGGCACCATTGCAAACACGGAGACGCTCGGCCAGGTCAAGCTCGGAGATTTGAATGCCTATGGTGTCAATGGCGCCACGGTGCAAAAACAGCTCGAGGCATACCTGATCCAGACGGCGGACGGCTGCGTTTCGGTCGTGCTCTGCCGGGCAGGAACGGCGCCGGCAGGCTGGTATGAGAGTCTGCTCGCCTCGGCGCAGACGCTGCAGATCACCGGCTGAGAAAAACTGTACATCAAAACCACCCTTTCCGGCAACACTAGTCCGGAAGGGGTGGTTTGCTATGAAGAAAAAAACGCGCGTGCTCATCATTTCCTACACGGCAGCGCTCGTCGCGGCGCTCGCGATCGGCCTGATCGCCTGCCGCACGGACGCCAACCGCCGCCAGACGGCCATGGACGCCAATTACCGCCACGCTTACGGCGAGGTGCTCAACGCCGTGCAGGAGCTCGACAGCTCGCTGCAAAAGAGCCTGTATGCAACGACAGCGGCCATGGAGTGCACGGTCTGCACGGACATCTACAGCAATGCGCAGACGGCGGAGATGGCGCTCGGCGTGCTGCCGGTCAACTCGCACGCGCTCGCGCGTATCGCGCGCAACATTGCCCTCGCCGGGGACTATGCGCGCACGCTCTCGCGCAATGCGGCGGAGGGCAAAACGTTCACCTCCGAGGAACTGGAGCATCTGCGCGCCTTTTCTGACGCCACAACGCAGCTGAGCACGCAGCTCGCGGCGCTCGGCCAGTCACTCTATGACGGTGCAGTTACGACGACAGCGCATATGCGCAGCACGGAGTCGCTGGAGAATCTGGGGCTGGAGACGGATCTGTCCGACACGCTCGAGGCGGAACTCGCGGCGTTGGCCGATTCGTTTGAGGAGCTGCCGCTTCCGATCGCGGACGGCAGCTATCAGGTGCGCACGGCGGCGGAGTATGCCATGCTGGCGGGCCGCGGTGAGGTCACGGAGGAGCAGGCGCAGGCCGCGGCTGCGGCTTTTCTGGACATGGATGCGGCGCGTCTGCAGGCGACCGGCCGCTCGGAGGGCGTCGTACCGTGCTGGAACTTTGCTATCGACGACGGGGACGACACGTCCTATATTGCTGTCACGGTTTCCGGCGGGGAAGTGCTGTGCTATTACTCCTCCAGTGCCGGCGGTGTACCGGTGCTTTCCACCGATGAGGCGGTGGAGGCGGCCGCGGCATTCCTGCGTGCGCGCGGCTATGGCGGTATGCGCCTGATCGACACGGAGGACGCGGGGCAGTCGCTCATCTGCACGTTCTGCTATGTGCAGGATAATGTCCTGTGCACGGCGGATCAGCTGCGTGTGCGCGTCCGGCTCGATGACGGGACGGTCTGCGGCTTCTCGTCGGTGTCGTATCTGGATACGCACCGGGCGCGCACGCTCCCGACGGACACCATCGGCATCGAGGCAGGACAGGCGGCTGTGCCGGGGACGCTGCAGGTCATGGATACGCGCACGGCGCTTCTCCGGCTCTATGGCGCGCGCGAGACGCTGTGCTATGAGTATTTGTGCGAAACGGACGACGGGCAGCGCTGCGTCATCGCCGTCAATGCCCGTACCGGGCAGCAGGAGCGCATCCAGACCTCGGATTTAGCCGGCGGGGTGCAGATGCAGTTTTGATGTGTCTCAAAGAGGGAGGGCGGAAAGTTCTCCCTCTTGACGAAAAATTGCGAACAGTGTATGATAGAAAAACAAATGCGTATCAGATCTTTACATATTGGAGGCTTCTTATGAGCGTCATTCCCAAGATTACCTGCCGGCGCTGCGGACGGGAGTATTCCGGTCTGCGCAGCCGCTGTCCATATTGCGGCACGGGTCGCAGCAGATCCGCGGAGCGCATCCCGCTGCGCACGTCCAGCGAAAATGCAGGTACCCCGGCGGCAGAACACGCCGCGGTCAATACGAAGTGGCAGATGCTTTTTGGCGGTATTTTGCTCATCGCGGTTGTCGCGGCCGTCATCGTGCTCATTACCGTGAGCCTGAATGCCAGTAAAAATGGTTCGGCTTCTGCGGCGCCGACCCCGCCGGCGACGGTGTCCAGCGCAGCACCGGTCACCACGCCGACTCCGACCCCGGAGCCCACCCCGACGCCGACACCGACACCGTCGGTCACGAGCATTACCATCACGTTCCTCGGCAGCAAGCGCACGGAGTTTGCGGCCAAAGTTGGCGATGAAGTGCCGCTCGGAACGACGATTTATCCGGCCGGCGGTGACCAGACCGTCACGTGGTCGAGTAAGGATGAATCCATCGCCACCGTCAGCGACAAGGGTGTCGTGACCGGCGTAGGCAAGGGTACGACGACGATTACGGCCGAGTGCGGCGGTGTGAAGGCCGACTGCACGGTCTATATCACGGCGAAGTAAAGCGCCCTATGTTCGACGGCTCCGTTTTTTCGGAGCCGTCGAAAAAAAGGGGGTTGACAAAAAAGTATAGATGCGTTAGAATAACCAACGCTGACACGGACGATTAGCTCAGCTGGTATGAGCATCCGCTTGACGTGCGGAGGGTCACAGGTTCGAGTCCTGTATCGTCCACCACGAAGAATCCCGCAATCTGTTGAGATTGCGGGATTTTTTGCGTTTTGCAGCACGTCTGCATTGCGTCATGCTGCCCGCTGTGCGGGGATAAAAAAGCGGATATTTCGTGACCGCTGCGGCGTCATGGGGATATTTTTGGGGATATATTTTCCGCGCTTTCCGGCGCGGGGAAGGCTGCCAGCACCGCACCCAAGTTTGCCTCCGGGCAGCGGTCCATGAGATGGGAGTATATGTTTAGCGTGATCTCCGCTTTGGAGTGACCGGCCAGATACTGCATGACCTTGATATTGGCCCCGGACAGGATTGGATTGGTGATGTATGTGTGCCGGAGGATGTGCGGCGTGACGTCAAAGTCGATCGTGATCTGCACCTTGGAGTTGCGCACCGTCTCGCCGCGCTCCGTGCGCTTGGCCATGCCGGTCTGGCGGCGCATGATGTAGTGTCACGCATTGCGATACGCTGTCATGCTCCACGGCTGGCCGTCGCTACTGCTGATGACATAGTCGCCGGCCGCAATGCGCTGCAGGTCGGCGAGACAGCCGACGAACACGGGCGGGATTGGCACGTCACGCCGGGCGGCCGCGCTCTTGAGCTCATCCGAGACGACCGGTTGATTGTGCACCCAGCGCAGCGCGCGGCCACGTGCACGATGGCATATGACTATAACAATGAGCGGATCAGTAAATTTGACAGTGACGAGGAAGCTTTTTTTGAAAGGAACAGTGATGATTACAAAACAGAGATCCGGTCGTGGGCTGATTATTACAAAGCTGTGGATACCGATGCAAAAGGGCAGTTGTCAGATGATTATGGTCACTTCCGGATCAAGACAGAAGCAACAAAGGTGCGCGATATTTCTGTTAAATAGTGATTAATGATAACGCGTGTTTTCTCACTTCACTTGAAAAACACGGGAGCTTTGATGATCGCGATACTATTAAAGCAGCCGAAGAGATCACGGTGAAAGTGAAGATCGTAGGCGAGGACGAAACATACCGTAATGCATTTCAAGTGCCCCTTGTCAAGATTGAAATGCAGTGGAAGGTGCTCACCAATGATCGCCTATGATAATTGAGTGATCGTCTGCGGACATAAAAAAGGAGGCCGGCAGTGACCGGCCTCCAAATATGTAGTCAGCAAAGTTTGCAAGACAGGGCTGACCGCAGTGCTTTTATTATAGGGTGATGTCACAAGGCTGTCAAGAGAAAAATAGCAGAAAGATGCATTTCTTCCGGAAACAAGAATCGACAAATTTCGCATATTTCTCCGCAAAAAACGAAAAAAGATACTTGACAACCGTGTGCGTTATCATTATAATGAAAAAGCTGCATCGGGGTGTAGCGCAGATGGTAGCGCGCATGGTTCGGGACCATGAGGCCGCGAGTTCAAGTCTCGCCACTCCGACCATATCGCTGCGGACGTTGTATCGTTCGCGGCGATTTTTTATTCCCACATCCCTTGCGCAACCGGAGCAAATTCGATATGATAGGACTACCGATTTTTCGTTTTGGAGGAGAAAGTATGAACATTGCTGTCATCACCGGTGCATCCGCCGGTATCGGCCGGGAGCTCGTCTATGCCGTGGATAAGGACGCGCGCTATGACGAGATCTGGGTCATTGCCCGCAGAAAAGAGCGGCTGGAGGAGCTGCACGACAAGTGCACGAACCCCATCCGTCCGATCGCGCTCGATCTCTCGGATCTGAGCAGCATCGACGCCTATCAGGCCCTGCTCGAGCAGGAGCAGCCCGAGATCAAGATGCTGGTCAATGCGGCCGGCTGCGGCGTGTTCGGCCCCTTTGCCGAGGCGGACCGCAAGAAGCTGCTCGCCAGCGCGCAGCTCAATTCGCTCGCGCTCACGGGTATGTGCCACGCGAGCCTGCCGTATATGCACGCCGGCAGCAGTATCATCAACATGGGCTCGAACTCTGCCTGGCAGCCGGTGCCGTATCAGGCGGTTTACGGCGCGAGCAAGAGCTATGTCCTGAGCCTTTCCCGCGCGCTCGGCCGCGAGCTGCGCCCGCAGGGCATCCATGTCATGTGCGTCTGTCCCGGCTGGATCAAGACCGAGTTCCAGCAGGTCGCGCATCATGATGAATACATCCGCTACGTGGACAAGTGGTACGGCCCCGATGAGGTGGCGGCGCAGGCCATGAAGGATCTCAAGAAGAAAAAAAGCGTCTCCATTCTCGGTCACCCTGTGCGCCGTCAGGTGCGTCTGGTCAAGCTCCTGCCGGTGGACACCGTCATGGACATCTGGTGCAAGCAGCAGGGCATCGAGTAAACTTCTGCACGCTTTTCAACGAACGGAGGATGTGAGACGTGAAAACGGCCAAAGCGGCAGCACTGCTTGCGGTCATTTTGCTGTTTAGTTTTACTGTGTTATTTGGTGGGTGTTCTGCAAATAATGCTGCTGCAGAAACAGAAGCTTCGCAGCAGCCACCAGAAGCAATGTCTACGCCGGATGTCACGGTCGAGCTGGATACAAGTGAAGATAAGGGCGCGGGCAAGAGTAATGCAGGCTCAATGAGTGTGGATGAGCAGCGGTATGCAAGCGTTTTGGACTTGTATTATCAGGCACTGTATGCACATCAGGCGGGTACAGCCGATTGGGATCGCGACAAGTATGTGGTGGAGCGTAGTTTGGCAGAATGTATTGTGAATCCATATTGGGCTTGGGAAAATGCAGATGGCCTTTTGAGTCGAATCGGTTATTCTTTCAGAGATTTAAATGGCGATGGAACGAATGAACTGCTCCTCGGCTGGATTGGCGGCGACTTTTGCCCGATGGAAGACGGGTATGCATTTGCTGTTTATACAATTAAAAATGGGCAGCCGCTCCTCGCCTTTCAGGGACAGGAACGTGACCGATTCCTCATCGGAGACGATGGCTATGTGTATCGGAGCGGCTCTAGTGGCGCTGCGTATTCGGAATATGAAAAATATAGATTTCATCCCGAGCGGCAGTACTGTTTAGAGCCTGTCGAGCTTTTCTATTCGCAAATAGATGAGGATAATCACTTCTGGTGGGAACATGTCGTTGGTGCTGAACAAATCATGGGGCTTCAAAGGCTGGAAAGACACGAGGAGTATGTCGTGGATTCGGATTTTGCGATGGAGACGGGGAAGATTTGGACTTCGTCCGGTGTGAACTTGAGACCCAGTAATTTCTTGGTGTATGCGGCCAAGCGTGGATAAATATGTTCGGATTTTGTGCGTGTGAGCTGGGCACGGTTTTTTGACCTGCATCGCTTGACAATCCATCTTCCTTCTGGCATAACACCCTCGTTCGCTGGATGGCGAGCTGTTCAGAGAAACGGCAGCCGGATAAGGCGCAGACTGAAATGTCTGTTCCTTGTCCGGCTTTTTATTTTTTTAAGGAGGATGACGATGAATCTGCTCAAGGGCGATGTGCGCGCAATTTACCGCAAATACTTTTTGGCGGCGTTCGGCAGCGCGCTCATCTCGTGCATTTACGGCGTTGTGGACATGGCGATGGTCGGCCAGTATCAGGGGCCGGACGGCACGGCGGCGCTGGTGACGGCCGGCGTGCTGGCCGGCGGAATTTTCATCGTGTTCGGCGATTACTTCTGTGTATTCACGCTGGACATGGGTATGTTCGGCGCGGGCCTTGCCACGGCGGTCGGTGCGGGGATCTCGTTTGTCGTGATGCTCTCGCACTTTTTCACCCGCCGGAACACGCTGCGGCTCCGGCGCCCGGCGCATCCGATGCGCCAGCTGCGGGAGATCGGTGTCACCGGGTTCTCGACGTTTTTTATCGATGTGGCGATGGGCATCCTGACCATCCTCTTCAACCGCCAGATCATGCGCTATCTCGGCGCGGATGCGCTGGCGATCTACGGCCCGGTCATCAACATCAGCACCTTCGTCCAGTGCTGCGCCTACAGCGTCGGGCAGGCGGCGCAGCCGATCATTTCCACGAACTTCGGCGCGCATCCGCGCCGTGCTCCGGCTGGCGCTGGTGTCGTGCGCGGCGTTCTCTATTTTTTGGACGGCGCTGAGCCTCGCCTGGCCGAACATCTATATTCGCATCTTCATGCGGCCGACGGCGGCAATCCTCGTCATGGCGCCGGGTATCGTCCGGACGTATGCCGTGTCGTTCCTGCTGCTGCTGAATATTTTCTCCACGTATTATTTTCAGGTCATCCTCAAGCCGGGCGCTGCGTTTTTTGTCTCCGTCGCGCGGGGGCTCGTCATCAACGGCGCGCTGATTTTGCTGCTGCCGGCGGTGCTCGGGCCGACTGCAATCTGGTGGGCCATGCCGGTCACGGAGCTGCTGGTTGCGTGCTATGCCGCGGCGGCCATGCGGCGCGCGACGCGGGCGCTGCCGTCGTGCTAAAACCGGGCCTGTCTGCATAGACTCCTTTTATCGGGGGTGATGTGCGTGAAGCGCTGGAAAGTTTATTTGTGCGCGGCGGTGTTCCTGCTGCTGACGGCGGTGAAGATGGTCGCCCCGGCGGCGGCCGCGGATGCGCGCGAGGTGCTGCTGCCGGCCATCAATACGGACGATGACTACAAGTCCGTCTTTGCCGAGATCCGCAGCGTGTTTGCGCCCGCACAGGTGCAGGCACAGGACGAACAGCTGCGGCAGTATCTGCCCGCCGTGAATGTGAACATGTCCGCCTGGGCGACACCCGCGCCGGAGCCGACGCCGACACCCACGCCGGAACCGACCCCGGAGCCCACACCGGCTCCGACGCCCGAACCGACGCAGAGCCCGCAGCTGCAGGCAGCCTTCGCTGCGCGCGAGACATTTCTCAACGAGCAGGCGGTCTATTCCGGCTACGCGGTGCCGGCCAATGTCAGCTATGTGGTCAGCGAGCTGCCGTTCGCGCACGCGTCGCCGGTCGCGGGCTACACCTCGTCCGGCTTCGGCTACCGGCTGCACCCATTGGAGAACAAGGTGAAATTTCACTACGGCACAGACTTCGCGGCCAATTCCGGCACGGCGGTCTGTGCCTTTGCTGACGGCACGGTGCTCGCCGCCGGGCAGGACGACGGGTACGGCAACTACGTGAAGATCCGTCATGCCGACGGCTATACGACGCTCTATGGCCACTGCAGCAAGCTGCTCGTGCGCGCCGGGGAGACGGTCACGATGGGGCAGGAGATCGCGCTCGTCGGCGCGACCGGCAAGGCGACCGGGCCGCACCTGCACTTTGAGCTCATGCACGACGGGTATTACTATAACCCAGAGTTTTACCTTGCCGCCGCATGAAGCGCCGCCGCTTTGCGCTCGATATCCGCCCGGGCGCAGTTGCCCTGCTTGCCGGGCTGTATTTTCTGCTGCCGCTGCGCTGGTGCGTACGTCTGGCGCTCGCCGTGGTGGTGCATGAGCTGGGCCATGTCGCGGCGCTGGTGCTGTGCGGCGCGGAGGTCTACGGCCTACGCATGGAGGCCTGTGGGCTGGCGCTGCGCTGCGCGCCGCCGGAGGGCACGGTGCGCACGATCGCGGCGGCGCTGGCAGGCCCCGCCGCCGGCGCGGGGCTGTTTTGTATCCTGCGCGGGCTCGGATACCCGGAGGGGGCGGACCTGAGCTTGCTGTACGCGTGCGCGAATCTGCTGCCGGTGCTGCCGCTCGACGGCGGCCGCGCGCTGGAAGCGGTGGTCGCGGCGCTGGCGGGAGCGCGCGCGGCGGAGCGGCTGCTGGACGTGCTGGGCCTGGTGCTGCCAGTCGCGCTCATGGGGCTCGGCGTGGTGCTGTTTGCGCGCGGCATGGGGCTTGCGCTGGGCGTGTTTGGCGCGTGGCTGGCGCTTTTGCAGCCGGGAATGACTTGCCAAGGGGGAAAACATGATGTAAAATACTCCTACTATCATATGTAGGAGTGTAGTATGGATCAGCGATTGGAACGCATCCTGCCGCGCGTGCAGAAGCCCGCGCGCTATACCGGCGGCGAATACCGCCAGATCATCAAGGACAAGGCGGAGGTGGACCTGCGCCTCGCTTTTTGCTTCCCGGATATTTATGAGATCGGCATGTCGAACATCGGCATGCGCATCCTCTATGCAACCATGAATCAGGTGCCAGGCGTCTGGTGTGAGCGCGTGTTCGCCCCCTGGGGCGACATGGAAGCCGAAATGCGCCGCGCGGGCATCCCGCTCTACGCGCTCGAGAGCGGCGACCCCGTCAGCGCGTTCGACGTCGTGGCGTTCTCGCTTGGCTATGAGATGGCGTATCCCGCCGTGCTCAATATGCTTGATCTGGCTGGCATCCCGCTGCGCAGCGCCGACCGGCCGGAGCTGACGCCGCTTGTGATCGCGGGCGGCACGGCCTGCAGCAATCCGGAACCGATGGCCCCGTTTTTCGACCTCATGATCATCGGCGAGGGCGAGGAAGTCAACAATGAGGTGTTGGCGCTGTTCCGGCAGGCGCAGAAGGAAGGCTGGAGCAAGACGCAGTTTCTCGAAGCGGCGTCAAGGATCCAGGGCGTCCTGATTCCGTCGTTTTACGTCCCGCATTGGAACCCGGACGGCACACTGTGCGACCTGACGCCGACGCACGGCGCCCCCACGCGCGTGACCAAGCGCATCATTCAGGATCTTGACGCCTGCTATTATCCGACCAATCCCATCGTGCCGAGCACCGAGATCGTGCACGACCGCGTGAACGTGGAGCTGTTTCGCGGCTGTATCCGCGGCTGCCGCTTCTGCCAGGCGGGGTATGTCTATCGTCCGGTGCGCCCGCGCAAACCGGAGACGATCATCCGCCAGGGCATCGAATCGCTCAAAAACACCGGCTATCAGGAGGCGACGCTCCTGTCGCTCTCGAGCAGCGACTACCGCCCGCTCGACGAGGTGTGCGACGGGCTGCTGGAATACTGCGAGCCGCGCAGCATGAGCCTCGCGCTGCCGTCGCTGCGCGCGGACAACTTCTCCATGGACATCATGAGCCGCCTGCAGAAGGTGCGCAAGGGCGGCCTGACGTTCGCGCCCGAGGCCGGAACGCAGCGCCTTCGCGACGCGATCAATAAAAACGTGCGCGAGGAAGACCTGCTCCATTCCTGCCAGGTCGCCTTTGAGGGTGGATGGAACGGTGTGAAGCTCTACTTCATGCTCGGCCTGCCGACGGAGACGGACGAGGACGTACTCGGCATCGCGGAGCTTGCCAATCAGGTGCTGCACACGTGGCGCATGCACGCGACGAACAAGGCCCGCGGTGTGCGCATCACGGTCAGCACGTCATGCTTCGTGCCGAAGCCGCACAGCCCCTTCCAGTGGGAGGCGCAGGTGACGATGGACGAGTACAAGCGCAAGGTCAATCTCCTGCGCGAAAATATCAAGGCCAAGAACGTGACTTATAATTGGCACGACCCGGACACCAGCTTCGTTGAGGCCGTGCTCTCGCGCGGTGACCGGCGCATTGCCGATGTGATCGAAGAGGTCTGGCGCCGCGGCGGCAAGCTCGAGGCCTGGGGCGACTATTTCTCGTTCGACCGCTGGATGGCGGCCATGGACGCCTGCGGCATCGACCCGATGTTCTATGCCTGCCGCGAGCGCGGAAAGGACGAGTTCCTGCCGTGGGACATCGTGGACATGGGTGTGCGCCGCGCGCACCTGTGGCATGAGCGTGAGCAGGCGTACAAGGCCGAGCTCTCGCCCGACTGCCGCAAGCAGTGCACCGGCTGCGGTGCGCTCTCACTCATGACGGAAGGGGGCAAGTGCGATGCCTGAAAAGCTGAGACTGCGCTTTGAAAAGACCGGCCGCGCGATCTATATCTCGCACCTCGATCTTATGCGCACGATGCAGCGCGTGTTTCTGCGCGCCGACTGCCCGCTGAAGTACTCCGAGGGCTTTAACCCGCACGCACTCATTTCCATCCTGCTGCCGCTGTCCGTCGGCGTCGGGAGCGTGTGCGAGCTGATGGATTTCCAGCTGCGTGAGGAAGTAGACCTCGCCGCGCTGCCCGAGCGGCTCACAGCGGTCATGCCGGAGGGCATCCGCGCGCTCGAGGCGTACTCCGGCGGGCGCAAGGTGCGCGAGCTCAAGTGGCTGCGCGTGACCGGGCGGTATGAATACGACAACGCAGACCCGGCGGACATGGCGGAAAAGCTCCGCGCGTTTTACGCGCAGGATGCCATCGTTATCACCCGCAAGACCAAGCGCGGGGAAGGGCAGATGGACATCGTGCCCGCAATCTCGGAGCTGCACGTGCGCCCGGAGGTGCGGTTCGTGACGATTGAGGCCGTTGTCTCCGCACAGGAGCCGACGCTCAACCCCGACCACCTCGTTACGGCGCTGCATCAGCTGGCACCCGAGCTGGCGCCGGACTTCGCTGCTTTCACGCGGCGGGAGGTCTACACGGAGGATATGCAAATTTTCCGCTGAAAACACTTGCAAACCGACACGGGATGTGCTATTATCTTATGGCTTGTGCGAAACAGCGTTTCGCAAGATAACGACGGTCCGCTGCCGTGACCGGCTCTGTCCACCGGTATGAACGTCTGATAAAGGAAGGATTTCATTATGGATCTCATCAAAACTCTGACCGCGCAGTACATGAAACCCGAGCTGCCGGCCATGCGCGTCGGCGACACCGTGCGTGTCACTGTCCGCGTCACCGAGGGCAACCGTGAGCGTACCCAGGCTTTCGAGGGCACCATCATCGCCAAGAAGCACGGCGGCATCAACGAGACGATCACCGTCCGCCGCATCTCCTACGGCGTGGGCTGCGAGAAAGTTTTCCCGGTGCACTCTCCCACGATCGTGTCCGTCGAGACCGTTCGCCGCGGCAAAGTCCGCAGAGCCAAGCTGTACTACCTGCGCGACCGCGTGGGCAAGAGAGCCAAGGTCAAAGAGCTTATCTAAGTGGATACTGCAAAAAAGAGGCTTCGGCCTCTTTTTTGCATTTTCGGGGCGTTTTTGCGATGCCGCCGGAAAAGAATTCACACAATTTTAGTTGCCGAAAACGGGTCTGAGCGTGTATAATATAGTTTACGAATTTTTTACACCGAGGTTTTGAAAATGGACAGCAAGAATCCGAGCGGCGCCAAGGGCCGCGCCGAAGTATACGATTGGATCCAGTGCATCATCTTTGCGCTGGTGTTCTGCGTGCTGCTGTTTGTGTTTGCGGTGCGCATGGTCAACGTCGTCGGTCACTCCATGGTGCCGACGCTCGAACAGAATGACAAGGTCGTCATCTCCAACCTGTTCTATCATCCGAAGCAGGGGGACATCGTCGTTCTGCGCAAGCAGACGCTCATGGAAGAGCCCATCGTCAAGCGCATCATCGCGACGGAGGGGCAGACCGTGGACATCGATTTTGACGACGGTGTGGTCTACGTCGACGGCAAGGCGCTTGACGAGCCGTATGTCAATGAGCCCGTGCACGACCGGGAGAATTTTGAGGGCAAGATCACGGTGCCGGAAGGCTGCGTGTTCGTCATGGGCGACAACCGTAACGCCTCCACCGACAGCCGCGACGCGCGTCTCGGCTGCGTCGACGAGCGCTATATCATGGGCCGGGTGTACTTCACGCTCTTCCCGGTCAAGAACATCGGAGTTGTGAAATAACATGGCGCAGGACTTTGAAAAACTGAATATCCAGTGGTTCCCGGGCCATATGACGAAGGCCCAGCGCATGATCGAGGAGCACATGAAGCAGGTCGATGCCGTGTGCGAGATTCTTGATGCGCGCATCCCGATGGCGAGCCGCAACCCGGACATCGACCGTCTCGCGGGCGAGAAGCCCCGCATCGTCGTGCTCAACCGCACCGATCTCGCCGACCCGAAGGCGACGGCGCGCTGGCGCGCAGCCTTTCAGCGGCAGGGCATGACCGTGCTCGAGACCGACAGCCGCAGCGGCAAGGGCGTCAACGGCTTTGCCGGCGCCGTGCGCACGGCGCTGCACGATAAGATCGAGGCGTATGCCGCCAAGGGGCAGGTCGGCCGGGCGATGCGCGTCATGGTGCTGGGTATCCCGAATGTGGGCAAGTCCACATTTATCAATAAGGTGGCGCGGCGCAAGGCGGCCGCCGCCGGCGACCGGCCGGGCGTCACACGCGGTAAGCAGTGGATCACGGTCGATCAGGGGCTTGAGCTGCTGGATACGCCGGGGATTCTCTGGCCGCGGTTTGACAGTCAGGAGGTCGGTGAGCTGCTGGCCATCACCGGCGCGATCAAGGCCGAGGTGCTCGACCGCGAGACGCTTGCGGCCAATTTCATGCTCCGGCTCGCGCGGTTTTACCCGGACGCAGTGGAGCAGCGGTATAAGTTCCGGCCGGACCCGGCCTGCAATGGCTTCGAGCTGCTGGAGCAGGCGGCCAAAAAGCGCGGCTTTCTCATCTCCGGCGGAGAATATGACCTTGAGCGGATGGCGGGTGTGCTGCTCGATGAATACCGCGGCGGCAAGCTTGGCCGCATCACGCTCGAGATGCCGGAGGCGGATGTATGACGCAGGTAGATCTGTGGACATTGGAAAACGAGCTCCGCACGCCGGACACCGATCCGCTGTGCGGTGTGGACGAGGCCGGGCGCGGACCGCTGGCCGGGCCTGTGTGCGCGGCGGCGGTGATGCTGCCGCCGGGATTGGAGATCCCGGGCCTGAACGACTCGAAAAAGCTCTCGGAGAACAAGCGCGAGGCGCTCTATGATACCATCATCGCGCAGGCGCTGAGCTACGGCATCGCATTTGCAACCGTGGAGGAGATCGAGGAGCACAACATCCTCGGCGCGACGTTTCTGGCCATGAACCGGGCCATCGCGCAGCTCTCCCCGCAGCCGGCGCTCGCGCTCATCGACGGCAACCGGAACACCGGCATCGCGGTGCCGAGCCGGTGCATCGTCGGCGGCGACGGCAAGTGCGCCGACATCGCGGCGGCCTCCGTGCTCGCAAAGGTCACGCGTGACCGCTACATGCGCCGGATGGCGGAGACCTATCCGCAGTATGGCTTTGAAAAACATAAGGGCTACGGCACGGCGGCGCACTATGCGGCCATCCGGGCGCATGGGCCATGCCCCATCCACCGGCCGTCGTTCCTGAAGAAGATGCACTGATATGGCCGGTGCAGTCAAGGGAACGAAGGGCGCCTGGGGCGAAGACTGCGCGGCGGCGTACCTGCGCCGGCACGGTTACCGCATCCTCGCGCGCAACTATAGCTGCCGCTTCGGCGAGATCGACATCATCGCGGCCGACCGGCACTACGTCGTGTTCGTGGAGGTGAAGCTGCGCGCGTCCGACCGGTTCGTGCGCGCGGGCGCGTATGTCACACCGGCCAAGCAGGCGCGCATCCGCACGGCGGCGTCGCTCTGGCTGGCGGAGCACGAGACGGAGTTGCAGCCGCGCTTTGATGTGATCGAAATTTACGGCGATGCGGACACCCCGCGCCGCCAACGCAGGATCAATCAGATCGAAAATGCTTTTGAATAATGAGGGACCAGATATGAACTACTACAGCACAAGAGATCATCAGCATATTGTTTCCGCCGCGCAGGCGATTGCCTGCGGCCTCGCGCCGGACGGCGGCCTGTTCGTGCCGGAGGCGCTGCCGGCGGTGTCCGTGCAGCAGCTTCAGGCGCTGTGCGGCATGACGTACCAGCAGCGCGCCGTGACGATCATGCGCCCGTTTCTGAGCGAGTTTACGGACGAGGAGCTTGCGCGCTTCACCGCCGCGGCCTATGGCAGCCAGTTTGACGACCCGGCCGTTGCGCCGGTGCACCGGCTGGACGACGCCACCGCGTTTCTCGAGCTCTGGCACGGACCGACGTGCGCATTCAAGGACATGGCGCTGCAGATCCTGCCGTACCTGCTCACGGCGAGCCTGAAAAAGTGCGGCGAGCAGCGGCAGGTGTGCATCCTCGTCGCCACCTCGGGCGACACCGGCAAGGCGGCCCTGCAGGGCTTTGCCGACGTGCCGGGCACGAAGATCCTCGTGTTCTATCCCTACAGCGGCGTGTCGGAGATCCAGCGCCTGCAGATGGTCACGCAGACGGGCGATAACGTCGCGGTCAGCGCTGTGCGCGGCAACTTTGACGACGCGCAGACCGGTGTCAAGCAGATCTTTGGTGACAAGGCGTTTGCTGCCGAGCTCTCGCAGCGCGGCTGGTTCCTGTCCTCGGCCAACTCCATCAACTGGGGCCGCCTGCTGCCGCAGATCGTCTACTATTTCTCGGCGTACTGCGACGCCGTTACCGGCGGCATGATCGCCATGGGCGACAAGCTGAACTTTGTCGTGCCGACCGGCAACTTCGGCGATATTCTTGCCGGCTGGTATGCCAAGGAAATGGGTCTGCCGGTGGGCAAGCTCGTCTGCGCGTCGAACGCAAACAACGTGCTCACGGACTTCATCCGTACGGGTACCTATAATAAAAACCGTCCGTTCCACACGACGGCATCCCCGTCGATGGACATTCTCGTGTCGAGCAATCTCGAGCGCTTGCTTTATGCCCTCTGCGGCAGCGACACGGAGGTCGCGGGCTACATGCAGCAGCTGCGCGAGCAGGGGAGTTATACAGTCTCTGACGAACTCAAGGCAAAGATTCAGGCGACGTTTGCCGGAGGCTTCTGCAATGATATCCAGACGCGCGAGAAGATCGGCCATGCCTGGCGCGACCACCGTTATCTGATTGACACGCACACGGCCGTTGCCTATCACGTGCTTGAGGATTACCGCAGCGAGACCGGCGACGCGACACCGGCTGTCGTTGTGTCCACAGCCAGCCCCTTCAAGTTCTGCGACCAGGTGCTGCGCGGCATCGGCGGCACGGCCGACGCCTTCGGCCCGGCGTTGATCCGCCGCCTGTCGTGCGAGACACAGATCGATGCGCCCGCGCCGCTGACCGGTCTGGACGCACGACCGGCACGCTTCGGCGGCTGCGTGGACAAGGCGCAGATGCTGCATACGGTGGACGAATTCCTGAAATAATATGTAACGGACGGGGAGACCCGTCCGCCGGGTCAGAACGCCGCGCTGCCCTTCTTGGTGAAGGTGCTGCAGAACGTCTCGTCCTTGCAGGTGCAGGTGCCCTGGGTGTTTTTGACCTGAATGTGGTCTGCGTGGCAGCGCTTGCCGTCCGCATTGTAGGCGCAGTTGCTCACGTCGCACGCGACGTTGTTTTCGCAGCAGTCTTTGGTATGATCGCTCATGGTTTCTGCCTCCAGATCAGATTCCGGCATCCGCCGGTCGAATCTATTGTGTGCAGCCGGGCGCGGAATATACGGAGGAACGCAAATGGCATTGTATGCAATCGGCGACCTGCATCTGTCGCTGGGCGCAGATAAGCCCATGGACGTATTTGGCGGACCGTGGGAAAATTATGTAGAAAAAATCAAACTTGGTTTTTCATCTCTGCATGCCGATGACGTCTGCGTGCTCTGCGGCGACCTTGCCTGGGGCATGACCATGGAGCAGGCGCTGCCGGACTTTCAGTTCATCGAGGCTTTGCCCGGGAAAAAGATCCTGCTCAAGGGCAACCACGATTTCTGGTGGAGCACGGCGAAAAAAGCCTATGATTTTTTCGAGGCACACGACATGCACACCATGGACATCCTTAATAACAACTGCTACTTCTATGGGGATTATGCCATCTGCGGCACGCGCGGCTGGTTTTATGAGGAGGCCAAGGGCGAGGCGCACGACCGGAAGATCATGCTGCGCGAGGTCGGCCGGCTCGAGACGTCGCTCAAGGCGGCGGGGGACAGGACGAAGCTCGTCTTTCTGCACTACCCGCCGAAGTACCTCGGCTATGAGTGCCCGGAGATTTTGGACCTGCTCGATGCGTATCATGTGCCGCTGTGCTGCTATGGACATATCCACAGCCGCGGCTGCCGCAGCGCCTTTCAGGGTATGTATCACGACACGGAGTTCCGGCTGCTGTCGGCGGATTATATTTCGTTTTGCCCGCGCAGGATTCTCCCGTGAAACAGGTGTTGATTTTAGGGCATAAATCTGTTATAGTATTTAGGTATGTTCTTTTCATGACAAATTTTATAAACAATGCACCCGGCGATAAATGATTAGAGGAGGAAACCCAATGAACATCCAGAACATCGAAAAGAAAGAGAAAAATATGGCGACCTTTGAAGTGAAGGTCCCGGCCGATGTCTTTGACAATGCGGTCAACGAAGTATATAAAAAGAACAAGAACCATCTCTACGTGGCTGGTTTCCGCAAGGGCAAGGCTCCGCGCGCCGTCATCGAGGGCATGTATGGCAAGGAAGTGTTCTATCCCGACGCCATCGAGGCGCTGGCACAGGATGCGTTCGAGGCCGGCCGTGCCGACTGCGGCTTTGAGTGCGTCGGCGCGCCGAGCCTGATCGACCAGAAGGTCACCGAGGACAAAGAGCTGATCTATACCTTCGAGGTCGGTATGTACCCGGAAGTGCAGCTCGGCCAGTACAAGGGCCTCGAGGTCCCGCAGAACCACGAAGCGTTTGACGAGAGCAAGGTCGACGAAGAGATGCATAACGTTCAGAAGCGCAACGCCCGCCTGCTCGATGTTGAGCGCGAGGCGCAGCTGGGCGATCACGTCACGATCGACTTCGCCGGCTTCATCGACGGCGAGCAGTTTGACGGCGGCACGGCCGAGGACTATGACCTCGAGCTCGGCTCCAATACGTTCGTGCCCGGCTTTGAGGAGCAGATCGTCGGCATGAAGGCCGGCGACGAGCGCGACGTCGTCGTCACCTTCCCCGAGAACTACGTTGAGGCGCTGGCCGGCAAAGAGGCCACCTTCAAAGTCACCGTCAAGAGCGTCAAGGAGCCCGAGCTTCCGGCGCTGGACGATGAGCTGGCCAAGGACATCTCCGACTACGAGACCATCGCCGAGTACCGTGACCACGTCCGTGAAGATCTGGAGAAGGAATTCACCGAGCAGCAGGAGTCCGATTACGCGACGCGCCTCATGAAGGCCGCTGTCGACAACATGACCGTCGAGATCCCCGAGCCTATGATCCTGGACAAGCTCGACGAGCAGCTGCGCAACTACATCTCCACCATGGGCATCAGCCCCGAGCTCACCCGTGAGCAGGTGCTCGCCTCCATGGGCCTGGACGAGAAGACCTTCCAGGAGATCATGCGTCCGCAGGCCGTGTTTGAGCTGCAGACCGATCTGCTGCTCGACGCGATCGTCAAGGCCGAGAACATCGAGCTCGATGAGGGCGAACTCGACGAGACCTACAACAAGATGGCTGAAGAGTACAAGATGGAAGTCGACAAGATCAAGCAGTACGTCGACGAGAAGATCATCGTTCTGGATATGAAGCGCCGCAAGGCTGCCCAGCTCATCCGCGACACCGCAGTGGACAGGGAGCCCGAGGCCAAGGAAGAGGCAGCCGAGTAATTCCCCGAAAGCTGTTTGGATTCCGGGCAGAACGGTTATGCTCTCTTGGATAAGCGAAACATCGAAAGGAGCGTACCATGAGTTTAGTACCGTACGTTGTTGAGCAGACCTCCCGCGGGGAGCGCTCGTACGACATTTTTTCCCGCCTGCTCAATGACCGCATCATCATGCTGTCCGAGGAGGTCAATGATACAACAGCCAGCCTGATCGTGGCGCAGCTGCTGTATCTCGAAGCACAGGATCCCGATAAGGACATCCAGTTTTATATTAACAGCCCCGGCGGCAGTGTGACCGCAGGCCTCGCCATCTATGACACCATGCAGTACATTAAGGCGGATGTTTCCACCATTTGTGTTGGCCTGGCGGCGTCGATGGGCGCATTCCTGCTCTCGTCCGGCGCCAAGGGCAAGCGTCTGGCCCTGCCGAATTCGGAGATCATGATCCATCAGCCCTCCGGCGGCAGCCAGGGCCAGTGCACGGACATTCAGATCCAGGCACGGCAGATCCTGCGCATCAAGGATCGTCTCAACCACATCCTCGCAGAGAACACCGGCAAGCCGGTCGAGACCATCGCTGAGGACTGTGAACGCGATAACTTCATGACCGCGGAGGAAGCACAGGCCTACGGTCTGGTGGACAAGGTCATCTATAAGCGATAATCTGTCAGGGGAGGGAACCGCCGTTCCCTCCCTGTTTCAAATGTAGAAAATGTGAGGTTTTTATGGCCAGAAATGACGAGAAAAAGAGCGTGCGCTGCTCTTTTTGCGGCAAGCCGCAGTCGCTGGTAAACCGGCTCGTTGCCGGCAACGGCGTCTATATCTGCGATGAGTGCGTGCGCCTGTGCATGAGCATCATCGACGAGGGCTATCAGCCCGAGAGCGTCTCCACGGCGGAAATCACCCTCCGGCGCGACCAGCTGCCGAAGCCGGCCGAGATGCGCGCCACGCTCGACGACTATATCATCGGCCAGGACCGTGCCAAGGTGGTGCTGTCCGTGGCGGTGTACAACCACTATAAGCGCATTCTGCGCGGCGATCAGGACAATGACGTCGAGCTGCAGAAGAGCAACGTCCTGCTCATCGGCCCGACCGGCAGCGGCAAGACACTCTTTGCCCAGACCCTGGCCAAGATGCTCGACGTGCCGTTTGCCATCGCGGATGCGACCACGCTCACCGAGGCCGGCTATGTCGGCGAGGATGTGGAGAACATCCTGCTCAAGCTGCTGCAGGCGGCGGATTTTGATGTGGAGCGCGCGCAGCGCGGCATCATTTACATCGACGAGATCGATAAGATCGCCCGCAAGAGCGAGAATACGTCCATCACGCGCGACGTCTCCGGCGAGGGCGTGCAGCAGGCGCTGCTCAAGCTCCTCGAGGGCACGATCGCGAATGTCCCGCCCCAGGGCGGACGCAAGCACCCGCAGCAGGAGTTTATCCAGGTGGATACGACGAACATCCTCTTCATCTGCGGCGGCGCGTTCGACGGCGTGGACAAGATCATTGAGCGCCGCATGGACAAGAAGTCCATGGGCTTCGGCGCCGAGATCCAGAGCGCCAAGGAACGTGACCTGACCGAGATCATGAAAAATGTGCAGCAGCACGACTTGCTGAAGTTCGGCATCATCCCGGAACTGATCGGCCGCATGCCGGTCATCACGGCGCTGGCCAGCCTGAGCCGCGAGGACATGGTGCGCATCCTCAAGGAGCCCAAAAACGCCTTGACCAAGCAGTATCAGGCGCTGATGCAGTTTGATAACGTCGAACTGGAATTTGAAGACGAAGCGCTGGGCAAAATTGCGGATAAGGCGATCGCGATGGAGATCGGTGCCCGCGGCCTGCGCAGTGTCATGGAGGGCGTCATGACGGACCTGATGTACTCCGTGCCGTCGGACCCGACGATCGCCAAGATCACCATCACCGCGGCGAGCGTGGACGGCACCGAGCCGCCGCGCATTGAGCATCGGGAGCAGTGACCCATCGCGCCTGCCCCCGCGACCCCCTGAGCGAAAGAGGAATCTGAATGGATAACACAACTTCTATGGACCATGCGGAATTCACCGCCAGGCGCAGCCTGCCCATGATGGCGCTGCGCGGCCTGACCGTGTTTCCGGGCATGATGCTGACCTTTGAGGTCGAGCGCAGCATGTCCATCGCGGCGCTGAACATGGCCATGAGCGATGATCAGATCATCTATCTGGTCCCGCAGAAAGACATTGCGACCGACATCCCCACACCGGACGATGTGTACGGCGTAGGCACGGTCTGCCGCATCAAGCAGATGATGAAGCAGCCCGGCACCAAGACCATCCGCGTTATGGCTGAGGGCATCGAGCGCGGTCGGACGCTGGCCGTGCGAACGGACACGCCCTGCTTCGTGGCCGAGGTCGAGCCGCTTCCGGATGTGGCCGAGCGCAAAACGGCGCGCACCGAGGCGCTCATCCGCCACTGCTGCAATCTGTTTGACGCGTACGTCACCGCCTCCGGCAACATGGCGCCGGAGGCGGTCATCAGCGTGCTTGGCAGCACGAATGCGGCGTTCGTGTCGAACTTCATCTCCCAGCATGTGTTCCTGCGTCCGGAAGAGAAGCAGGAGCTGCTGGAGGAAACGCGCCCGAGCCGGAGACTGTCCAAGCTCTCGAAAATGCTGCTGCACGAGACGAGCGTGCTCGGCCTGCAGCATCAGCTCGAGGAGGCGGCGCAGGACCGCCTGAATCAGACGCAGCAGGAGTATCTGCTGCGCGAGCAGATGAAGATCATCCAGGCGGAGCTCGGCGAGTCCGATGATCCGGACTCTGAGAGCGCGGCCTATCGCGAGAAAATTCTTGCCCTGCACCTGCCGGAGGACTCCGAGCAGCGCCTGCTCAAAGAGGTCGACCGGCTCAAGAAGCAGCCGTTCGGCTCGTCGGAGGCGTCCGTCATCCGCAATTATCTGGATATTTGTCTCGATCTGCCGTGGAACACGCGCACCGAGGAACGGCTCGATGTGCGCGCCGCGCGCGAGGTGCTTGACAAAGAGCACTTCGGGCTTGAGAAGGTCAAGGACCGGATCACAGAGTATCTGGCCGTACGCCAGCTCGCGCCCGATGTCAAGGGCGGCGTGCTGTGCCTCGTCGGCCCTCCGGGCACCGGCAAGACGAGCATCGCCATGAGCATCGCCCATGCTACGAACCGCAAGCTCGCGCGCATCTCCCTCGGCGGCGTGCACGACGAGGCAGAGATCCGCGGCCACCGCAAGACGTATGTCGGCGCTATGCCCGGCCGCATCATCAACGGCCTGACCATCGCCGGCAGCATGAACCCCGTCATGGTGCTCGACGAGATCGATAAGCTCGGCAGCGATTATCGCGGCGACCCGTCATCGGCGCTGTTGGAGGTGCTCGACGCGGAGCAGAACGGCCACTTCCGGGATAACTTTATGGAGATCCCAGTCGACCTGTCGGATGTGTTTTTCATCCTGACGGCCAACACCCTCGATACCATCCCGCGCCCGCTGCTCGACCGCATGGAGGTCATCCAGCTCTCGAGCTATACGGACGAGGAAAAGCTGCAGATCGCAAAGCAGCACCTGCTGCCCAAGCAGCGCAAAAAGCACGGCCTCAAGCCGTCGCAGCTGCGCGTGAGCGACGATGCCATCCGCGAGATCATCACGCTCTATACGCGCGAATCCGGCGTGCGTGTGCTCGAGCGGAATCTTGCCGCCGTCTGCCGCAAGACGGCCAAGCGCATCGCACTCGGCGAGTGCAAGAGCGTGCAGCTGCGCGCCGGCAGCGTGGCCAACTATCTCGGCCCCGCACGCTTTGAACCGGAGCACGTTTACGCGCAGGACGAGGTCGGTCTCGTGCGCGGCCTTGCCTGGACGTCCGTCGGCGGGGAAGTGCTCGATGTCGAAGTCGCAGTGCTCGACGGCACCGGCAAGCTGGAGCTGACCGGCAACCTCGGCAACGTCATGAAGGAGTCGGCGCAGGCCGCCGTCACCTATATCCGCAGCCGTGCGCAGCTGCTCGGCATCGACCCGGAGTTTTATAAGAACAAGGATATCCACATCCACTTCCCGGAGGGTGCCGTGCCGAAGGACGGTCCGTCGGCCGGCATCACGATCTGCATCGCGGTCATCTCCGCGCTCACGAACACGCCGGTCCGCCGCGACCTCGCCATGACGGGCGAGATCACGCTGCGCGGCCGCATCCTGCCGATCGGCGGCCTGAAGGAAAAGACCATGGCCGCCATGCGCATCGGCATCACGACGGTCATCATCCCGCGTGAGAACGAAAAGGATCTGGAAGAGATCGACCCGACCGTGCGCAGCGCGCTCAAGTTCGTCACGACCGACCATGTGGATAAGATCCTCGACGTCGCGTTTGGCCGCCGTTTTGCCGCTGCAGTCAAGGCGGCGCACAAGGACGCGCACGGCGACGCGGCGAATGTGAACCTGCGCCAGTGAGGAGACTGCCATGGCGACATTGAACCTGAATAAGGCGGAGTTTCTCAAGTCCGCTGTCAGCCCGTCCGGCTTCCTCGCGGCCGACCTGCCGTGCATCGTCTTTGCCGGTAAGTCAAACGTCGGCAAGTCCTCGGTCATCAACCGGCTGCTCAACCGCAAGAATTTTGCCCGCGTCGGTTCCCAGCCCGGAAAGACCGTCCATGTGAACTATTTTTGCATCGATGGCCGGGCGTACTTTGTTGACCTGCCGGGTTACGGGTACGCCAGCGTCGCCAAGACGGAGCGCGCGCGCTGGGGCAAGCTCATGGAGGATTTCTTCGCAGACCCCGCGCGCATCACCCTTGGCGTCATGATCGTTGATGCCCGCCACAAGCCCACGGCCGACGATGAGACGATGGCGGCGTGGTTTCATTCCACCGGCTGCCCGATGGTCGTCGTGGCGAATAAGTGCGACAAGCTCAAAAAGTCGGAGATCGAGCCGAATCTCGCGCGCATCCGCGCCACGCTTTTGCTGCCGGACGACGCGGTGCTCCTGCCGTTTTCTGCGGAGAAGGGCACCGGCCGCGAGGCACTGCTCGGTGAGATCTTTCACGCTGTTGGATGACCCGAAGTGCAGAGCGCGCATTCGCGCGCTCTGCGCCGCAAAACGCTGACAAAGCAGCGCTTTGCTGCGGCTGATTGGATTCGAGGCGGGCCTTGCCCCCTCGAGCACCCCTGCTGCGTATGTGATTCGGCAGCGGCGGGGTCATTTTTGACTGCTCAAAGTGCAGAGCGCGCATTCGCGCGCTCTGCACTTGTTTTTTCGCTGGGGACTTGTTATAATGCAAATTTGTAGGAATGGGAGGTGTGCGCGTGAACACCCTGCAATCGATCTGGAACGGGCTCGACTGGTCCTATCTGCTGAATATCGTGCTGTCGGTCGTTCCGTCGCTGCTGTGCATCACGTTCCATGAGATGTCGCACGGCTGGGTCGCCTATCGCCTCGGCGATACGACGGCAAAGGACGCCGGCCGGCTCACGCTCAACCCCCTGAAGCACATCGACCCGATGGGCCTGCTGATGATGATCGTGTTCAAGTTCGGCTGGGCAAAGCCCGTAGGCGTAAATCCAACCTATTTCAAGCACCCGAAGCGCGATATGGCGATTACCGCGCTTGCAGGGCCGGTATCTAACCTGATAGTTGCGCTTATATCGCTTATTATCTGCAATATTTTTCGTTATTTGCTTACGGGCGCGGTGTTTTTTTACTTTGCAATTTTCTTTTTCTACATTGCGAGCATAAATGTTTCGCTTGCCGTTTTCAACCTGATACCCATTCCCCCGCTTGACGGCTCACGCCTTTTATCCGCACTTCTGCCGGACAGGCAGTATTACGCCCTTATGCGCTATGAGCGCTATATATTCTTTGCGCTTATGGCTCTTATCTGGCTCGGTGTGCTTGATAAACCGCTCGGCTATTTAAGCAGCGGCGTTATGTGGCTTTTAAATATGCTGGCAAGCCTGCCATTTGCGGCGTTTATTTGATTATGGAATATATACCGTCTTATAAAATCGAAGGCTTCGAGGGCCCGCTCGATCTGCTTTTGCAGCTCATTGCCCGAAACAAGCTTAATATTTACGATATTCAGC
>ERZ772881.972-NODE-972-length-28462-cov-5.060267_pt1 | contig 28462 bp, 29 predicted proteins | sample MGYA00580581_ERZ772881 | MGnify/ENA primary metagenome ERZ772881 (study PRJEB29015, sample SAMEA2737668) | human gut metagenome | biome: human gut; feature: human-associated habitat; material: faeces | place: China | collected 2012 ...
CACCACCGGCAGCCAGAGCTTGGAATGAACGAATCATACCGGTCACAGTACCAAGGAGTCCTGTAAGAGTACCGAGTGTTACGATCGTAGCGACGATAGGAAGGTTCATCTGAAGTGTCGGCATCTCAAGCTGAGTAGCTTCCTCGTGAGCCTGCTCAATGCGAGCGACCTTCTGACTCTTCTTCAGAGCGGCGTTGGCACCGCTCTCCATAGCGCGGTAAGCGTGCAGAGAAGCGAGGACGACGTTAGCGACAGACCCCTGCATCTTGTTGCAGAGATCTTCGGCCTTGTTGAAGTCGTTGGCAGCGAGAGCTGCTTTGATGTTGGCCACAAACTTTGTCAGAGAGCCCTTACCAAAGGCTGTCTTCAGTGCGAAGTAGCGCTCAACAGCAAGGCAGAGCACGGTGAGCAACAGCGTGTGGATGATAGGCACCACGTAGCCGCCTTTGTAAATTGTACCGAAGATGTTGGCAGGTGCGTTGGCATTGTCACCGCCCTGGAAGTTAGCACCGTTACCCAACCAGAGGTTGAAGATGCAAAGTGCAGCGATGAAGCAAAGGACGATGATCCAGAATGCTCCTCTGATACCTGTGAAGCCCTGAGACTTCTTTGCAGCCTTGGGGGCTGCGGCTTTTTGTGTAGTTGCCATAATGAATGATGTTAATTTTTGGTTGTGAATATTAATTATGTTTGTTGTTTGTCTTAGTTCCTGTTTCAAGCTCATTGAGAACGCTCCGTTATTGGATTTCGCTTCTTCTCAAATTCCTCGCAAAGATAATAACTTTTTGATATAGAATAAGTGTGTTTTCTTGTTTTTAACACACTTTTTGCTAAAATCGCAGATTTCTTGTTACATCAGCTTTTTGCAGGCCTCTTTGATTCGACTTAATGCCTCACGAATGTTGTCGTCGCTCGTGGCATAGCTCATACGGAAACCGTCGGGTTCTCCAAAGGCATCACCGGCCACTGTGGCGACATGTGCTTCCTGAAGGAGGTACATTGCGAAGTCGGTAGAGTTGTTGATGGTGTAATCTTTATAGCGTTTGCCGAACAACTTTTTGCAGTGTGGGAAGAGATAGAAAGCTCCTTGCGGCACATTCACCTCAAGGCTGTTTATTTCTTTAGCGAGCTTGACGATGAGATCTCGGCGGCGTTCGAATGCTCTCCGCATGTCCTCAACGCACTGCTGGTCGCCTTGGTAGGCTGCGAGTGCAGCCCGTTGTGCCACATCATTGGTACCGCTGGTGTATTGACCTTGCAGTTTGTTCATGCCTTTGATGATCCATTCCGGCGCTGCCACCCATCCGAGTCGCCATCCGGTCATGGCGTAGGCCTTGCTCACACCGTTGCAGATGATGGTACGCTCCTTCATCTCGGGAGCCGCTGCTATGCTTGCCGAGAAGCCAACATAGTTGATGTGCTCGTAAATCTCGTCGGAGAGCACGTAGAGATCCTTGTGGCGTTTCACCACATCAGCCAGTGCATTGAGCTCGTCTTGTGTGTAGACACTGCCCGTCGGATTACTTGGCGAACAGATGATCAGCATCTTTGTCTTAGGCGTGATGGCTGCTTCGAGTTGCTCGGGGGTCAGTTTGAAGTCGCTCTCCAACGGTGTGCGAAGCGCAACGGGCGTGCCGCCTGCGAGTTTCACCATTTGCGGATAGCTCACCCAATAGGGTGCGGGGATGACGACCTCGTCGCCGGAGTTTATGAGTGACAATATGGCATTGCATACTCCTTGCTTGCCTCCTGTGCCCACAATTGTCTCTTTTGGGGAATAAGACAGATGGTTTTCTCTGGCAAGCTTCGCTGAGATAGCCTCCCGTAGGTCCATATAGCCTGGCACGGGAGAATATTTTGAGAAGTTGTCGTCGATAGCCTTTTTGCCTGCTTCCTTGATGAAGTCAGGAGTCATGAAATCTGGTTCACCGACGCTCATGTTGATAACGTCGATACCTTGGGCTTTCATCTCGCTGCTTTTCTGCGACATGGCGAGTGTGGCCGATGGAGCGAGTCTGTTAAGACGGTCTGACAATTGTGGCATAATAACTTTCTTAATGTTGTTATTCGTTTACGAAACTGTATGCAAAAGTAGGCATTTTATCTTTAAAAACGAAGAAAAAGTGTCAAAATTTTATAGTGCATTACTAATTTGTTACTTGTCTTCGAATGGCTTCCCTATGCACACATTATTATAATCGTTTGCAATGTTCACATTATTATATATGCTTACATTGTATTATATGTGTATTCTGGGTTCATTTTGCTTTACTCGAGGTGCAGGGTATGCCCCATGCGGTCCCGTTTTGTACGAAGATATTTGATGTCGTAGCGGTTTGGCGTAATCTCAATGGGCACATTCTCGACGATTTCCAGCCCATAGGCTTCTAGTCCCACACGCTTTGTCGGGTTGTTGGTCATGAGACGCATCTTGTGCACGCCGAGGTGCCGGAGCATTTGTGCGCCACAGCCATAGTCGCGCTCATCGGGTTTGAAGCCGAGATGGACATTGGCGTCCACGGTGTCGAGTCCTTGCTCCTGTTGAAGCTTGTAGGCGGCAATTTTATTCATCAGCCCGATGCCACGGCCTTCCTGTTGCATATAGACGACGACGCCTTTGCCTTCTTTTTCAATCATTTGCATGGCTTTATGGAGTTGCTCGCCGCAGTCGCAGCGCATGCTGCCGAGTATGTCGCCAGTCGCGCACGATGAGTGGACGCGCACAAGAATGGGCTCATTCTCTTCCCATTCACCTTTGATAAGAGCCATATGCTCCAGTCCGTTGCTTGTCTGACGAAAGGGAATCAGGTGGAAGTGACCGTAGATGGTAGGCATGTCTACTTCCACGCCGACCTCAATGCTTGTCTCATGTTTGAGTCTGTAAGCGATGAGATCCTTGATGCTGATGATTTTCAGGCCCCACTCCTTGGCTTTCTCCTGCAGTTGGGGCATGCGTGCCATGGTGCCGTCATCGTTCATGATCTCCATGAGGGCACCTGCCGGATGGAGACCGGCGAGCTTGCAGAGGTCCACGGCAGCCTCGGTGTGTCCCGAGCGTCGCAGCACGCCGTTGTCCTGGGCGTAGAGGGGGTTGATGTGTCCGGGGCGGCCGAAGGTCTGCGGTGTCGAAGCAGGGTCGGCAAGGGCGAGAATGGTCTCTGCACGGTCGTGAGCCGAGACGCCGGTTGTGCAACCTTCGAGCTTGTCCACGGTGATGGTGAAAGGCGTGCCCAGCACAGAGGTGTTTTCGTCAACCTGATGGGGCAGGTCAAGCTCCTCGGCGCGCCGGATGGTGATGGGTGCACAGAGTACGCCACGCGCGTTTTTCAGCATGAAGTTGATTTTTTCGGGCGTTATCATTTCGGCAGCGGTGATGAGGTCACCCTCATTCTCACGGTCTTCGTCATCGACGACGATGACGAACTTGCCTTGCTTGAAATCTTCTATGGCCTCTTCTATACGGTTCAGCTTGAATTCTGGCATATCTATTTTTTTTAATATGATAATATTAATCTTTCTGTTCGTCGAGATGTCCGATACGTCTCTCTGTGTAGTTCACGATGTTGGTATTGGTGTATCTGATGACTTTCAGGTCGCGCAGTAATCTTAGGCGGAATCTCCACATTCTTAGGTAAATGAAGATGCCAGCCGGCACAATGATGGCGGAGAGTACGTTCATCCACCTGCGGCTAAACGGGCGCGTGTGTGCCTTGACCATCAGTATGGGGTACTGGTTGATAAGATGCAGCACCTGATTGTCGCGCGTATTGGAGAGATCTTGTATGACATGCTCCAGCTCTTCGTTGATCTGTTCGATGTCGTGGTCTTCCTCGTATTTGAAGAACACCTTGATGATGTTTGGTGGCGACTTGAGGTTGTGTCTGCCCGAATAGCCTTGCAGTTGGGTGTTGATTCTGAGCAGTATCTCGTTGTCCTCGGTATAGTGTGGCGGTTCTATCACCACCTCCTTGCCTTGGATGTTTCTCTTTGCCCTGAGCCCGAAGAATTTCTCGAAGAATCGTCTCCAACCGTCGGCGTTGAATACCATGGAGTCGTTAATTGCCTTATAGGTGACGAAGACGGCGAGCGGCGACAGCGCGGCGGGTGCAAGCCAGTGGCCGATCCAAATGGGCCATGAAGCCTGCCTTGACATACGGAAAGCGGAGTTGTCGAGAATGTAATAGACGATGAAGACAAGCACTGAGATGATGATGGGCATGCCCAGTCCGCCTTTGCGGATGATGGCTCCCAGCGGCGCTCCGATAAAGAAGAAGATGAGACACTGCAGGGCCAGGGCGAACTTGTTCTGTGCTTCCAGCTTGTGGTTGCGCAGGATGCGTTCGTTGTCTTGGGTGAGCATGGACTTGAACTCCAGGTCGGAAGTCTCGCGTTGCACGCTGCTGAGAGCAGCTGACATGACTTGCTGCTGTTGCTCTATTTTCAGTTTACTGAAGAGCTTGTCGATGTCTACCTTCCCATTTTGCGCCATTCTGATTTGTCTGAGAGAGTCTTTCTTTGTGATGGTAGGGCTTGGGAAGCACACCTGACGGGTGTCTCTCCAGAAAACTCGGCCTATACTGTCGTAGCACTGGTTGAGTGAGTCGATGTCGTAATGGATCTGTGAGAGACTCTTTCCCGCGGCGTTGTTTGACAGCGCTGCGGCATCCATGAGCGAGAAGTTCGCGTCGAAGTCGAGGATGACTTTCTTGTTGGTGAACGTCTCGCGGCGGTAGGGCACTGCGGCGCTGCCGCCAAGATCCGACTCACGCATGTTCTCAAACCATTCTCCGCTCCACAGTGAGAGAATGAGATGTTTCTTTTCTGCTGTAGACTGCAGCATGCCCGAGTCAGCCAGAATAATGGCGGCATCCTCATAGCTGTCGGTCATGCGGTAGATCATGATGCCGTAGAGCTTGCCCGTCTTCACATTCTTTTTCTGAACGTAGATGTTTGAGTTGGGTATGCCGTCGTAGAACACGCCCTCCGGAATTTCGAGCTCCGGACTTTTCTGTTTCATGGAGAGTATGAGTTGGGCGAGTTTTATGTTGGCGTGGGGGCCAATATTGTTCTGAAAATAGAACGATGTGCACATGATGAGCACGGTGATGACGATGAGCGACCGGAAGCTCTGCATCAGTGATATGCCTGCAGCCTTGATGGCTGTGAGCTCGGAACTCTCACCTAAGTTGCCGAAGGTGATGAGCGAGCTCAGCAGAATGGCCAGCGGAAGCGCCTGGGGCACCATCATTAGTGCCATGTAATAGAAAAATTGCGCAAGGATCTGCATTGACAATCCCTTACCAATGAGGTCGTCGATGTATCTCCATAGAAATTGCATCATCAGCACAAAGAGGCAGATGAAGAATGTTCCCGCAAAGAGCAGGAGGAACTGCTTGGCGATGAATATATCGAGTTTCTTTATCCGGAAGTTCATAATATTGTGCAAAGATAAGGAGAATATTTTAGAAACACCAAATTTCTTGGCATAACTCTCGTGGAGGACTGGAAAAAAGTAGATATCTCTGTCTCTTTATCTCTGTGGTGCAGACGCGTTGCCTTTACGCCGTAATCGCGTTGCCTTTACGCCGTAATCGCGTTGCCTTTACGCCGTAATCGCATTGCCTTTACGCCGTAATCGCATTGCCTTTACACTGTAGACGCACCAGCCTTGCTTTGAATGGGATCTGTGAAGGCATGGTAAGGCTCTTCACATGATTTTTTATAAAAAAAAGACTGTAAAAGTTTTGGCGGTCCCAATTCTTTTGCATACCTTTGCATCCGCATTCTGAAAACGAGTGCTGTAAGGTCAAAGAACCAACGGATTGGAAGTTTGGGTGAGTGGCTGAAACCAGCAGTTTGCTAAACTGCCGTGCGCAATTCGCGTACCGGGGGTTCGAATCCCCCAGCTTCCGCAATGATATTTAGCCATCAGATGGTCGGTTCATCTAACGGTTAGGATACAAGATTCTCAATCTTGGCATAAGAGTTCGATTCTCTTACCGACTACTATTTTTTTTGTCGTGCTTTTTGAGCCTTTCCCTCATTTGCTATGCAGGAAGGCTTTTTTTATCAGGCGGCAATGGCCAAACGGTGGATTCATCTAATGGTTAGGATACAAGATTCTCAATCTTGGCATAGGGGTTCGATTCCCCTATCCACTACGAAAAGACCCCTTGCAAGCAAGAGTTTGCAAGGGGTCTCCATTTATTCTTTGAGCTCATCCGGAAGTGAGAGCTTGCTTTTCGTCTCTTCCAGTTTGTCCTTTCCTTTCTTCGTGATGCAGAATTTCTGGCATCGGTAGTCCTGAGGACATACGTGCCTGCGGATGAGCGCTTCTTTCTCGAGCACGGCAATGACCTTTGAGGTGTTGCTGCGCGTCAGTCCCAACTCCTCTGCAATCTCTCCAGCCATGAGGTCTCCTTCACTGCCGTTGAGGAGGCAAAGCGCCATGGCCTCGTTAAGGTTGAGGCCCGTGGCTTTCTGCATGTCAGCCTCTATGCCGTTCAGGGCGCGGAGGAGATTGTGGAGATGACAGATGCAGGTGTCGGTGATCATTGTTTAAAGACGCTCTGAATGGCTTCTTTAAACTGCTGGTAACCCATGGCGCCCACGCTTTTCACAGGTGCGCCCTTCTCAGGGATAAAGAGCAGGGTGGGGATGGACTGCACGCCGAAGAGGCCTGCAAGCTCTCCTTGTTGATCCACATCGACTTTGTAGACGTCGATTTTGCCGGCATATTCCTCAGCGATCTTTTCCACGACGGGCGCCGTTGCCTTGCAGGGCCCACACCATGTCGCATAAAAATCGATGATAGCGGGGCGGTCTCCTTTGTAATTCCACTTCTCTGGGTTGTGGCTATAGTCCATGATGCGCTCCTTAAACATCTCTGCTGTCAGTTGTGTTACTTTCATTTTCTTGTCTCCTTTTGTTTGTTGTTTGTTGACTACTTGTGCGCTTGTTGCGCTTTTTTCTCTTTTCTGATTTGCTCTTCCTGCACAGGATGCGGAGAGACTGAACCATGCGGCTGCAATGAGTATAAAATGTTGAGTCTTCATAGCTTATGTTGTTTTCCTATAGAAATCGTTTGCAAAGGTAACGTATTCTTTTTAATCCAACAAGTTTCCATAGGAAAATAACTTACCTTAACAGTCTGACGTGGATACTCCGCTTCTATAACCATCTCCCTTGGACGGTCTCTTTCTCATCCTGTCAGCCATCTTGTCGGCATACGGGAATAGTGTTGGCGTGTGGGGGTTCTGACCTGTTAGCCGGTCATTTCTTTTTTTGAGAAGGGTGGAAGTCGTTACCACAATGTCTATATAAAATGTGTACATGACTTGTAAGTTAGTGGTACTTCTCTGTCTGCAGTCTTTGAGGAGATGCCATCTCGGGTGAACATGGGACTAATTTGTTGGGTATGACTTTTCGTTTTTGGCATAATGTTTGTACTTTTGTAGTCGGACTTATTTTTGTAATTATTGTAGGATTATTAACACCACATCATAAATATGGATTCCATACACGACTTAACATTTGGCGGCGAACGCCCTTTGTTTGGCGCCCACGACGTCAAACTCGACAATATCACTATCACCGATGGAGAATCGGGCATCAAGTGTTGCCACGATATAGAGTGCCACGACAGCAAGTTCTTCGGCAAGTATCCTTGGTGGCACGTGGATCGCAGTCTGATCACGAGCTGCTACTTTGCTGAGGGCTCACGCTCTGCCATCTGGTACAGCAACGACATGGTGATGAAGGATTGCGTCATCGACGGGCCAAAATTCTTCCGTGAGATGAACAACCTGTCCCTGGAAAACGTCACCATCAATGATGCCGATGAGACTTTCTGGCATGTACATGGTGTAAAAATTAAGAATGTGACTCTCCATGAAGGTACTTACCCGTTCATGCATGCTGATCATATTTATGTTGACGGTCTCACTTCGGATGCCAAATACATTTTCCAGTACTGCAAGGACGTCGAGATTCACAAAGCCCACATCACGACGAAGGACTCTTTCTGGGAGTGCGAGAATGTTACGGTATATGATTCAGACATCGACGGCGAGTATATTGCCTGGCACTCGAAGAACATGAAGTTTGTGCATTGTCATTTCAGCGGCGAACAACTCTTCTGCTATGCCGACAACCTTACGTTGGAAGACTGCACCATTGACCCTTCATGTGACCGCATGTTCGAAGACTGTACCAACCTCAATGTCTCAGTCAAGGGCCCCATTACCAATATTAAGAATCCAGTCAGTGGTAAGATCAAGGCAGATGAAATTGGCTCGGTCACCTATGATGAGTTCGCCAAAGGGCATGATACCATTATTGAAAAACGATGAAATACGATTTCGACAGAGTGGTACCCCGCCGTCATAGCGGTTCCTATAAATGGGATGCCATCCCCGAGGACACCCTTCCATTGTGGGTTGCCGACATGGATTTCGAGGTGGCTCCAGCCATCAAGCAAGCTCTCGCCAAGAGAGTAGGGCATGGCATTTTTGGCTATACGCAGGTAGATGACGACTATTACGAGGCTGTCATCTCGTGGTTCTCGCGCCGTCATCAGTGGCAGATCCGCCGCCAATGGATGCTTTATACCAGTGGGGTGGTGCCGGCTATCAGCTGTTCCATCAAGGCATTGGCGTTACCTGGCGAGAAGGTTTTGGTGCAAACTCCGGTTTACAACTGCTTTTTCTCTTCCATACGCAACCAAGGATGTGAAGTCTTGGAGAGCAGACTGCTCCGGAGAGATGACAGTTATGTGATTGACTGGGATGATTTTGAGCGCAAATGCGCCGACGAGAAGACAACGGTTTTCCTGCTGTGCAATCCTCATAACCCAGCCGGGAGAGTGTGGACACGCGACGAGCTTGAGAAGATGGGGACGATCTGCAGGCGTCATCACGTCTTCGTAATAAGTGACGAGATTCACTGTGAACTCACGATGCCGGGCTTCACTTTTACGCCCTTTGCGGCTGTTGGAGAAGTTAATCTCGCCAACAGCGTCACACTCAACTCTCCTTCCAAGAGTTTCAATACCGCAGGTCTACAGATAGCCAACATCATTTGTGAGGACGACGAGGTGCGTCGGCGCATTGACCGTGTCATCAATATTTACGAGGTGTGTGATGTTAATCCGTTTGGTCCTGTCGCGTTGAAGGCTGCCTATAATGAAAGTGAGGGTTGGATCGACGCGCTGAACGACTATATTTACGGCAACTACCAGCTGTTAAGAAGCGTCTTTGCTTCGGATCTTCCACTCGTTGAGGTCATCAGGCTGGAGGGTACTTATCTGGCATGGGTTGACATCCGTGGCTTGGGCATGTCAAGTGGTGCCGTGACGGAGAAGCTGCTCCATAATGGTCACGTCTTCGTTTCTGAGGGGACGCTCTACGGCAAGGATGCAGGCGAAGGGTATATCCGTATCAATCTTGCCTGCCCGAGAGCTGTACTCAAAGAAGGGTTAAACAGAATAGTGAGGGCTCTGGCTTGACTTTCAACGATGAAGGACGGTCGAAATGACCGTCCTTCATACGTTTATTTAATACTTTTCATAATCATTTGGGTGGCCCCTGTAAGACTGGAGACATAGTCGCTTGCCGCTTTACTGCTTTGCTCAAGAAAGTGTTTATCGATCTCAAGACGCCGCATTAAGTCGGCAAAACCATTAACATCCGAGATCTCAAAGCCGCCTCCGGATCGAAGTAAGCCTTGTGCCTCCTGGAAGTTCTTGTTGTTTGGTCCGAAGAGAACGGGCTTACCCCAAACGGCGGCCTCAAGCACATTGTGGATGCCTACACCGAAACCGCCGCCCACATAGGTCACGTCGGCATAACGGTAGATACTCGACAGCAATCCGAAACAATCTATAATCAGGCACTCCGCATGTCTCACATTTTCTTCCGTTGCTTCGGTATAGCGAACGGTCTTATGCTGTAACTTCGAGAGAATCTGCTTCAGATGGTCCTCGCCGATGATGTGAGGAGCGATGATGAGCTTCCACTCGCGGTGCTCATTAAAATACCTGATGAAGATGTCCTCGTCGGGAGGCCAGCTGCTTCCGGCAATGAACACAGGAGAATGTTGTGGGTTGAGAGTTGAGGATTGAGAGTTATGATTACTCCTCTCAAGGCCAAGGAATGTCTCGACGATAGACAGAGATTTACCTGCCTCCTTGATTTGCAAGACACGGTCGAAACGGGTGTCACCCGTTACGGTGGCACGGTCTATGCCGATGGAAGCCAGCAGTCTCCGGCTCTCTTCATTCTGCACGAAGAAATGGGTAAAGCAGTCGAGCACTCTGCCATAGCCCCTGCCATACCAACGAAAGAATATTTGGTCGTGGCGGAAAATGCTGGAGACGGAGTAGAGTGGCACCCCTCTGTGCTTGAGCACATGAAGGTAATTGGACCAGAACTCGTACTTGATAAAAAACGCCATCACCGGCCTCACCGTGCGTAAGAAGCGGCGGGCGTTGCCGATGGTGTCGATAGGGAGATAGCAAATAATGTCGGCGCCGGAATAATTCTTACGCACCTCATAACCCGAAGGGGAAAAGAAGGTGAGCAAAATCTTATATTCCGCGCGCTCTTTCCTCAGTTGTTCCATGAGAGGGCGGCCTTGTTCGAACTCCCCGAGAGACGCAGCGTGAAACCAAATGTACTTGGCATTCGGCTCTACCTTTTCTTTTAGGATGCGGAAAGTCTCATGTTCGCCCTTCCACATCGTACGTACTTTCCGGGAGAATAAAGTGGCTACCCAAACACCTATATTATATAGGAAGATGAAGAAATTGTACATTATCCCAATGTCTCTATAGCCTTCTGCATTCTTCTGATGGTCTCTTCTTTCCCGAGGAATGTGGAGATGTCAAACATCCCTGGGCCTTTTCCGATGCCCACCAAGGCCAGTCGCCAGGCGTTCATCACGTCGCCCATCTTGTAGCCTTTGTCCGCAATCCACTGCTCTACAACAGGTTCCTGGCTCTCCACAGAGAAGTTATCGATACCCTTAAGCACCTCTATGAGCTCGCGCATCTGTTGGGCGGAGAACTCCTTCCAACGCTTCTTCGTGGTCTTCTCATCGTAGGATGTGGGCGCGATAAAGAAGAAAGCACACAGGGGCCACAGCTCTTTGACAAAGTTGACTCGGTCTTTCATCAGGTGCACCACTTGCTTGACTCGGTCGAAAGACTCATCTACACCGTTGTTGGCTACGATGGGTGCGAAGATAGTCGCAATCTCTTCATCGCTTTTGCGAAGGATATATTCGTGGTTGAACCAGATGCCTTTCTGATAGTCGAACTTAGCGCCGCTCTTCGAACATTTGGTGATATCGAATGCCTTGACGAGCTCATCGAGGGTGAACAGCTCCTGATCGGTGCCGGGATTCCATCCTAACAGGGCCAGGAAGTTGACGACAGCCTCTGGGAAATAGCCGCTCTCACGATAGCCTGACGACACTTCACCGGTCTTGGGATCGTGCCATTCGAGGGGGAATACGGGAAAACCGAGACGGTCACCGTCACGTTTCGACAGCTTGCCCTTGCCTTCGGGCTTGAGCAAAAGCGGCAGATGGGCGAAGCGTGGCATGGTGTCTTCCCATCCGAAAGCCTTGTAGAGCAGTAGGTGTAGCGGTGCACTGGGCAGCCATTCCTCGCCGCGGATGACGTGTGTGATCTCCATCAAATGGTCGTCCACAATGTTGGCAAGATGATAGGTAGGAAGCTCGTCGGCACTTTTATAAAGCACTTTGTCGTCGAGAATGTCGCTCTTGACGCACACGTCGCCACGGATGAGGTCGTTAACATGAATCTCCTCGCCGGGCTCAACCTTAAAGCGTACAGTGTACTGCGCGTCATCCGCCAACAGCTGCTCCACTTCTTCCTTAGGCAGGGAGAGCGAGTTGCGCATCGACATGCGGGTGTGAGCGTCGTATTGGAAATTCTTTATTTCCTCGCGTTTCTTTTCCAGTTCCTCGGGCGTGTCAAAAGCCAGGTAAGCCTTTCCGTTATCGAGCAGCTCCTGTACATACTTTTTATAGATCTTGCGTCGCTCACTCTGACGGTAGGGGCCGCGGTCGCCACCGAAGGACACTCCCTCATCAAACTTGATGCCGAGCCATTTGAACGACTCGATGATATAGTCTTCTGCCCCCGGCACAAACCGGTGGCTGTCGGTGTCCTCGATGCGAAAAACGAAATCGCCGCCGTGCTGGCGTGCAAACAGATAATTGTAGAGTGCCGTGCGGACACCGCCAATATGCAGTGGACCCGTTGGGCTCGGGGCAAAACGTACCCTTACTTTTCTTTCAGACATAACAAAACAATTATTTTGTTGCAAAATTAATATATTTTTTCTGTTTTGATGTTTTTTTTTTGTATTTTCGCACCAAAATATTCATGCAATAGGCATTGAGCCGCAATAGACAACAAGGATATGAGTGTCTTCAGAAAAATAATAGACAATGAAGAGAACCTGTGGCGCAGCATCTTGATGCGCATCGGGCTGGTTCTACTTACTTCTTTCGTCATCGTGTGGTTCCTTCCACGCAACGAGGCTAAGCAGTTCGCTTATGAGATAGGGGAGCCCTGGCATTACGGGACCATTATAGCAAAATATGATTTTCCAGTTTACAAGACAGACGAGGCTTTCCAGAAAGAGCGCGACTCGCTGTTGCACACCTTTCAGTCTTACTACAACTACGATCCGCGGGTAGAGCCTGTACAGATGGCCAAACTGCGCGTTGCGCTCTCTAAGGTGAGCGTGCTGCCTTCGGGATTCGAGACTATCATTCTCGAAAAACTGCATCATTTTTATCAGGCCGGCATTATGGACACGCCAGAATACAACTCTATCGCCAACGACACAACGTCGCAGGTGAGGGTTATCTTTGGTAAGGATGCCGAGAGCGTGCAGGTCAATCTCATCTATTCCACCATGTCGGTGTATGAGCAGCTCCTCGGTGACGAGAAACTTGTCAAGGAGCGAGGGCTGCTGCAGAAGCTGAATTTAAACAATTACATTGTCCCCAATCTCATCTTCGATCGGCGGCGCACGGAGACGGCGCGCAACGACTTGCTGTCGGGTATCTCTCCTGCAAGCGGCATGGTGTTGGCGGGACAGAAAATCATTGGGCAAGGCGATATCGTGGATGACTATAACTACCGGGTGCTCAACTCTCTGGAAAAGGAAATGGAGCGGCGGCAGACGGGTCAGGCGCAAATCACCAAACACCTCATCGGCAATGCCATCTACGTCCTCAGCTTCATCTTTCTTTTCACGCTTTATCTTTCGCTCTTCCGCCGTGATTATTTATCCAAGCCGGGGTGTGTGGCCATGCTCTACACGCTCATTGTCGTCTTTCCCGTGTGCGTGTCGCTCATGATGGAGCACAACTACTTCAATTTCTCGGTCTATATTCTGCCCTTTGCCATGGGGCCTATTTTTGTGCGTATCTTCATGGATTCCCGCACGGCTTTCATCACGCATCTGGTGACGGTGTTTATCTCTGCGTGCGCATTGCGCTATCAGTTCGATTTCATTATCATCCAGACCGTAGCCGGACTGGTCGCTATCTACACCTTGCGCGAGGTCTCCACGCGCTCGCAGGTGTTCCGCACCGCTCTTTGGGTGTTTATATCTACCTGTATTATCTACCTCGCCGTGAAGCTTATGGAAAGTGGTGAGGACTTCAGGGTCGGCTCCAACATGTACTATCATTTCCTCATCAGCGGCGTGTTGCTGCTCCTGGCTTATCCTTTGATGTTTGTGGTGGAGAAAACTTTCGGCTTCGTCTCTGTGTTAACGCTTATCGAGCTCTCCGATACCAATAAAGGACTGTTGCGGAAACTCTCGGAGATTGCGCCGGGAACCTTCCAGCATTCCATCACGGTGGGCAACCTTGCCTCAGAGATTGCCAACAGGATAGGCGCGAAATCGACGCTCGTGCGCACCGGCGCCCTCTATCATGACATTGGAAAAATGAAGAATCCCGCGTTCTTCACCGAGAACCAGCAGGGTGGTGTCAATCCCCACGACAACTTGACGGAGAAAGAAAGCGCACGCATCATCATCGCCCATGTGACCGACGGTGTGAAGCTTGCCGAGGAAAATAATCTGCCAGTAGTCATCCGAGACTTCATCCTTACGCACCACGGCTGTGGCATGACGAAGTATTTCTACATTAAATATCAGAATGAACACCCTGATGAAGTGGTTGACAAGAGTCTCTTTACTTATCCGGGCCCTAACCCTTCAACACCTGAGCAGGCTATCCTGATGATGGCAGATTCCTGTGAGGCCGCCTCTCATTCATTAAAGGAATATACGGAAGAGAGCATCTCCAAGCTTGTCAACCAGATTGTTGACCAGCAGGTCAAGGATGGTCTCTTCAGCGAGTGCAAGATCACTTTCTATGATATCGCGGTCGCCAAGCAAGTGTTGATAGAGCGGCTTAAGGCCATCTACCACACTCGGATACAGTATCCCGACAAGGTCGTGAGAAGTTAGACAGTAGCGGGAAAAGTAGTAAATCGGTTTTACAAAAAGTAAAGAATACGGACAACGCGGGCCCTTTGAAACAGGGAGCCAAAAATGCTTTGAAACCACCGGGAAGGCGTTTTCGTGGTACCATTACTGTGTAGAGGCAAGCCGTTTACGGTGCACAGGCAGTGTCTTTAGTATTAAAAGGCAGTGCGTCTGCGGCGTTATCGCATTGCGATAACGCCGCAGACGCGTCTTGTTCACAGGCTCTTTCCATGCCTCAGAATCTGTAAAATCGAGTAATTGCCTCATTGATAATATCTTATGTTTTATTGTGAATTTAGCGGTTTTTACGGCCGATCCTACATCTTGTCGCAAAAATGCGATTCTCACAGTGACTTTGAAATAAATCTTTTTTACAGATCTGATCATCTCGACTCTTTGATGTCGTCACTGATGCGAAGAGCAATAGGAAAAGGTCCACACAATTGTCACGATGAGAGAAAGATAAGAAAAAATGGAGAAAAAACTGCTTACGTATGCAAGATTATGAGTACCTTTGTATTTAATAAGATGTAAACCATCAAAAAAACAAATAATAGAACAATGAGAAAACTGAGACTTTTTAGTTTGCTTCTTGTCGTGTCAGCTGCCGCTTTCACATTGACGTCGTGTTTAGGTGACAGTGACGATAACAACAAGCTCACGCCACAGCAAACGCAACAGTGTTTTAGAGCTGTCCAAGGCTCCCACCACGGTAAACTGATTTACATTGTCAGCAACAGTTCTTCAGGTGCTCCAGCGAAGAAGGACTCTGTCTCCACCTCATGGACAATCACCTCCGACTCTACCATGACGCTGATCCGCATCCCCGCGAAAGTCATCGCCACGGCCGTTGATACTACTACGGCCGAGCACAAAGAGATTCGAGATGCCATCCTCAAGCAGCCGGATCAGTCAATGGAATGCTATATCGGCTTTGTGAAAATGAATCCGATACAGTGGCTTATCAATCCTACAGGCCTTACTTACGAGGTAGCTGTCAAAGGAGGGAACCATAAGATCCAGGTAGTGTTCTATATGAACAACACATACTCATTCGGCCAATTCACGACCTCGACCAACAGCATGTTGTTGCAGATTGTAGCTGCCGGCGCCAAGATCGACGGTAGCATTGACAAAAGTTCCACGCCGTTGGTAAGGTCTACTCCTTTCTATTTCGTAAATAAATAACAAAGCGGCTGAGGTTTCTTTCACGCCATATTATGCGGGCTGGTCCTGTGGCCGCCCGCCTTCTTGCCCTTGTTCTGTCGGTCTGCGCATGACAGGTCACGAGGATGGATCGGCTGTGACCGACTTTGATAAAAACAGTATCCCCGGTCTTAAGATTTAAGACCGGGGATGGCTTTATCCTTAAAAAGTAAATGATTTACTCAGGAAGGCTGATAGCCTCGTTGGGGCAGACAGAAGCGCATGTGCCGCACTCTGTGCACTCATCGGGGTTAATGTGATAGATTTCGCCCTCGGAGATAGCTCCTACAGGGCATTCGTCGATGCAAGTACCGCATGCGACACAGTTGTCACCAATAACGTATGCCATAATTCTTAGCTTTAAAATTTATAATGTTTTTGTTGAATGAACATAGAAACGCAGGCTGTGGCGCCTGCTCTCTTTTTCGTCATTGCAAAGATAAGGAGTTTATTTCTAATACCTACAAATGAGGATAGAAAATTTGGTTATTTAACATTTTTATCATCATTAATGATGAAAGATGCAATAATAAAAGGGAGAATACGTTTGTAGATTGATGAGAAGAATCGTTATATCTTTTGTATTAGCCATCTGTTGTCTGCCAGTATTCTCTCAGGAGCACACTGTGGAGAACCGGCCATACACCGACTTGCGGCCTTTCCATTTCGGCATCTTGGTCGGCGCCCATGCCCAGGATCTGGAGCTTACCAATGTGGGACCGCAGACGATGACGCTTGCCGACGGCTCCCAACAGGTCTATACCATCACCGCTGATCAGGACCGCTGGGACCAGGGTTTCAATGTGGGCGTGCTCGGTGAGGCACGTCTTGATGATTATTTCTCATTGCGCATTGCTCCGACACTCTACTTCGGCAGCCGCCATCTCACTTTCCACAACATGGATTTACAGGCTCCCGACAGTCTGCGTAACCGCACGCAGAACCTCAAATCAGTGTATGTCTCTTGCTCAGCTGACGTGATCTTCGCCTCGAAGCGCGCGGGCAACCACCGGCCTTATCTGTTGGCGGGCCTGTGTCCGGCCATTAATCTCAGCGGAAAGAGCGACGACATTCTGAAACTCAAGCGTTATGATGTCTATTTCGAGACAGGGGTGGGATGTGATTTCTATTTGCCTTTTTTCAAGTTGCGCCCTGAACTGAAGTTCATGTTTGGGTTGACCAACAGTCTTGATACTAAGCATCCTCAACAGTTGCGCGACGCCTCGTTACGTCCGTTCGCCATGAGCGTGAACAAAGCCAAGACGAAAATGATCGCACTGGCTTTTTATTTCGAGTAACTCAACACAATAGTCACACATATTATAAATGAATACAACGTTCAGATCATTGCTTGTGCTGTCGGTCATGGCAGCCACATCGGCCTCAGCTTCATGGCGCCCGAAATATCGCGTCGTGAAGATAGAGCGCAGCCGTATCCTTATTGACAGGAAGTATGACGCATATCCTGACGCACGGGCTGCGGCGTTCATCATGCCTTATAAGAGTGAGGTGGATAGGGAAATGTCGCCTGTAGTGGGGACGACGGCACACCCCATGGTATCGCATAGACCCGAAAGCGACCTCAGCAACTTGCTCTCAGACATTCTGGTCTGGGCAGGAGGCGTTTACCACGAGACACCTGACTTTGGCATTTACAATGTCGGAGGTATCCGCGCCTCATTGCCAAGTGGTACAGTTACTTATGGGGACGTGCTCAATGTAGCGCCTTTTGAAAACCACATTTGCTTTCTGACGCTTTCCGGTGACAAGGTGCTCCAGCTCTTTCGAGAGATTGCAGCGCGAGGAGGCGAGGGCGTCAGCCACAGCGTGAAGATGGTCATTACGGGCGGCCATCAACTGAAGACGGTCACTATCAACGGTGAGCCAGTTGACCCGCAGAAGTCCTATCGGGTGGTCACTCTGGATTATTTGTCGCAGGGCAATGATGGTATGTCGGCTTTTAAGGCCAAGACCAGCGTCGTCTCACCTACGGAAAATACGGACAATGTAAGGTATATCATTGTAGATTACTTCAAGAAGCTCATGGCTGAAGGCAAGGCTGTCGACGCCAAGGTGGAAGGAAGAATCACGGTAGGGGAGTGAGACGGAAGAAGATTAGGTAAATAACAGCAACGATGAAAACAAGAAAATTATTGCCAGGATATATATTGATGATATTGTTGCTCTGCGGCAGCCTGATGACTTTTGCCCAGAAGCAACTGACAATTCTTCACACCAATGACACGCACAGCTGCGTTTTCCCGCTGTCAGAGCATCTCTCGGATACGCTGCAAGCGGGTAGGGGTGGCTTCCTTCGCCGCATTAACATGTTGAAAGAGGAGCGTGCCAAGGATCCCAAGCTGCTGCTCTTCGACAGCGGTGATTTCTCACAGGGATCGCCCTATTATACCTTATTCAAAGGTGATGTGGAAACAGGGTTGATGAACTTGATGCATTATGATGCAGGCACAGTGGGTAATCACGAGTTTGACTATGGTCTTGAGAATCTTGCGCGCCTCATTAAGCGGCTCAAATTCCCCATCGTTTGCGCCAATTATCGCTTCCATGAGTGCGGGCTCGATAAAATGGTCAAGCCCTATGTGATCATCAAGCGTAAGGGGGTGAAGATAGGCGTCTTTGGTCTCGCACCAAAACTTGACGGACTGGTTGACCATAACAATTACCGGTCGACGGAGTATCTTGATCCTGTGAGTACAGCACAAGAGATGGCCGATCTCTTAAAAAAGAAGCATTGTGACCTTGTGATTTGCATCTCCCATCTTGGTTGGGAGGAGCATGGAATGGGCGACCAGGAGGTCATCCGTAACACACGGGGCATCGACTTGGTGCTGGGTGGGCACAGCCACACTTATTTCAAGCGTCTCCGTTATGTCAACAATGCCGAGGGCACTCCTGTGCCCGACGACCAGAATGGAAAGAGTGGCATCTTTGTCGGAAAGATGATATTGACTTTGGATAAATGACAAAACGGCTGTGGAAGCGGATGCTGTGGTCCTTGAATGTTAAAAAATAATAGAATTCACGGCAATGCTTTTTTCTTTCATTAAAAGTAAGTACCTTTGCACCGCTTTTCGGCCTGACCGCTGGTTGAGGGAAGAGTCCTCAGGCTATGTCGGGTTGGAGCGACGGACAACAGTTAATCATTACAATCAAAAATGGATTTAATTAAAGTTGCTGAGGAAGCATTTGCAACCGGCAAAAAGATTCCTGCGTTCAAGGCAGGTGACACAATCACTGTCGCTTACAAAATCGTCGAGGGTTCAAAGGAGCGTATTCAGCTCTACCGGGGCATCGTGATCAAGATCAGTGGCCATGGAGACAAGAAGCGTTTCACTGTGCGTAAGATGTCGGGTACAGTAGGTGTTGAGCGTATTTTCCCCGCAGAGTCTCCCGCTATCGACCATATTGAGGTCAACAAGTATGGTAAAGTGCGCCGCGCGAAGCTCTACTATCTGCGTAAGCTCACTGGTAAGGCTGCCCGTATTCAGGAGAAGCGCGTCGTTACTGGAGAGTGAACAGAATTTCCTCTTTGAAGAAACAGAAAAGCATGACAGTGTTGTCATGCTTTTTTCTGCTCTGTTTTCTCGTGCTAATGGCTTTAGCGGAAACTTGTTGAATGAGTGGTGTCGTGAAGGTATCGCAGCTTTTGCCATAAGGCTGCACTGATAATCAGTCTTTTCCCTGCTGCAATTGCACGATCATTATTTCACGGTGTAGCTTTTGCCTCCGTCGTCGTTCCCGTGGAGTGCATCGTCGAGATCTCCCCAACTCTGAAAGCCGGCAAAGAGTGCCAGGCGGTTTTTGGCGGCTGTGGAAAGCTTTCGCTTGCCGGTGACAAGCTCCATGAGCTTCTTCAACGATGAGACGCTCAGGTTGATATGATGTCTTGACAGCTTTTTGGACAGGTTTCCCAAATCGCAGTTGATGTCATGTTCTCCCTCTTTGGTCTTGCTTCCTACCTCTTTAAGAAGCGCTTTAATGTCCCTTTTCATTTTCTCACATACTTTTTTCTATAACGTGAGGCAAAGATACGACTTTTTTTTCTTAACTTTGCCAAACAGTTTGGTTAATCTCTCATTAAATCTTTATTATTGTAATGAAGGAATACGCACTAAAGTACGGTTGCAATCCCAACCAGAAGCCCGCACGCATCTACATGGAGCATGGTGAGCTTCCCGTGGAAGTCATCAACGGCCGTGCCGGTTACATTAATTTTTTGGATGCCCTCAACTCTTGGCAGTTGGTTAAAGAGCTGAAGGCTGCCACTGGCCTGCCTGCCGCAGCGTCGTTCAAGCACGTCAGTCCTGCGGGGGCTGCCGTTGGTCTTCCTCTTAGTGAGACGCTGAAGAGAATCTACTTTGTTGATGACGTCGACTTTGAGCTTACGCCCCTTGCCAGTGCCTATGCCCGTGCACGTGGTGCCGACCGCATGTGTTCCTACGGTGATTTTTGTGCGCTGAGCGACCCTTGCGACGAGGCTACCGCAAAGCTCATCAAACGCGAGGTGAGCGACGGCGTGATTGCTCCAGGCTATACCCCCGAGGCTTTAGAGATCTTGAAAGCTAAGCGAAAAGGCTCCTATTGTGTCATTCAGGTGGATCCTGACTATGTGCCGGAGCCTCTTGAGCACAAGCAGGTGTTTGGCATCACGTTTGAACAGGGCCGCAACAACGTGGATTTGGCCGACTCGAAACTCTTTGAGGACGTGCCGACGCAGAACAAGACGTTTACTCCCGAGGTGCTGCGCGACCTGAAGATAGCCCTCATCACCCTGAAATACACCCAGTCAAACTCTGTCTGCTATACCAAGGACGGTCAGGCTATCGGTATTGGTGCCGGTCAGCAGAGCCGCATTCACTGTACTCGTCTGGCAGGCAGCAAGGCCGATGAGTGGTGGATGCGTCAGAGCCCCCAAGTGCTTGGCTTGCCCTTCAAAGAGCATATCCACCGTGCCGACCGCGACAATTGCATCAATGTCTATCTCTCAGAGGAGTATGAGGACGTGCTGCGCGACGGTGCCTGGCAGCAGTTCTTCACCGAGCAGCCCGAGCCTTTCATGCGTCCCGAGCAGAAAGAATGGATTGCGCAGAATACGGATGTATGTCTCGGTTCTGATGCATTCTTCCCTTTCGGCGACAATATTGAGCGGGCTCATAAGAGCGGCGTGGAGTACATTGCACAGGCCGGCGGATCTATCCGCGACGACAACGTCATTGAGACGTGTGATAAATACGGCATCGCCATGGCCATGACTCACGTCCGTCTGTTCCACCATTAAATGGCTATTGTTATGGATGACATCGAGGAGATCCTTGTCAACGGCATTAACTTCAAGAAGGCTTCTGGGCAGCGTCCGGCTGATGACAAGGTGAAGACCAAAGCCAAGAAGAAGAAATATATCACGGGAGCCCATGGCTCCGGATCGGCACGGCAGAAAGCCAAGTACCGCGAACAGCGGGCTCACCGCAAGACACAGCGCAAGAAATAAGCATAGCGCCATCGTTTGACAGCTGTTTGACAATCGTCAGGCAGCTGTTTTACGATTGTGCGGCAGCTGTCGAACGATTGTGCGGCAACTGTCGAACGATGGTCTGCTTCACAGAATAGTATCTTGTGGGTACTATGGTTCGGCTTAAAAGTATCTGAAGAGGGTTTAAGCTAATTCGCAAAAGAACGAGACCAGAAATGGCACACTGAAGTCCATGAGGAAACCATGGGCGATGGAGAGCGTGGCGAAGTCCTTGCCGCTGTATAGGGTGATGATGGGTAGCGTGGTGTCCATGGATGTCGCTCCACCCACGCTGATGGGGGCCAACGGGCCGAACCAGCGTGCCAGCAGAGGTGCGCCGAGTAGCGTGATGAGCTCGCGCACGATGTTGGACAACAGGGCTACGGTGCCCAAGGCGGCGCCACGGTATTCGGTAATGAAAATACTGGAGAGGGAGTAGTAGCCGAATCCGGAGCCGATAGCGAGACTGTCGGTTAGGCTTATCTCCGGCAAGAGCAGACTGACTCCTAAACATCCGGTCAGTGTGCCGACAAGCGTGCACAGGGGTAGGAGAAATAAGCGAGGGTCGGTGTGGCAGAGTGTCTGAAATACGCGGGAGTCGGAGCCGATGCTTACACCTACGCAGAAGATGAGAGCGCACAGGGCTCCCATGCTTACACTGCTGTCGGAGATGGGCGAGGGCAACAGGTGGAAGAACCCGCATACGATGCCGAGGATGAAAAAAACAATGATGATCAGGCTCCCTTTCATTCTGCCAATTCCTTCCGTTTCTTTGTCGACCGCCATAGTAGCAGGGCGCATAGAGAACTTCCAAGGACGCCGCCAATGGCCAATAGTGCTGCCTCGCCGCCTAAACGGCTCAGACTACGGATAACGTGGCTGTCGCTTCCCACCTCAACACCCAATAGAAAGAGCAGCGCCCAGATAAGTACGGCAGTGAGCGGCGACAGCCATTTCAAGTCCCGTTTCTGAAGCATACGCCCCACGAGGATGCCGCAAGCCATCATCAGAATAATTTTAAGCATATTCAGATTTATGTTAATTGTCTTTTTGCACTGTAGTGCAAACTTACAACCTTTCCCTGAATTGAGCAAGTGTTTTTTATAGTTTACCGCATGCCCGATGACGGGGAATCATCTTTTAGGAATATTTAACTGACTGGGATAACAATTGTGACGGTCCTGGATAAACAAATTGTATTACCTTTGCAACATAGATATATTAGGCAATGAACAAACCGGAAATAGCGCAGGGGATACCTTTCGAGAGATGGGATCTCGACCTGTTGGTCGACTATGTACTGAAGTTTCACCATCGCAATACACGTCGTTATGGAGCAGAGATCTATGATTTGCTCGCCGATGTAGACAGCCGCCATCATGAGCTTGACAAGGTATTGGACCACTTCCGCAACAGTCTGCAGGATCTTGACAGCCACTGCATGAAAGAGGAACAGGTGCTTTATCCTTACATTATGGAGATGTTTGAGGCCCACGAGGCTGGTCAGCATATCGCTCCTTTCCATTGCGGTACCATCCAGGCCCCTATACAGATGATGATGATGGAGCATGATGACGAGATGAGCCGGCACGGGCGCATTGCCGAGCTCACTAATAATTATACGGCTTCTGAGGGCACGGAACCACAGTATCAGCAGGTGCTTGACCGCTTGCATGAGTTTCGTGACGGGTTGCTCGAACATATTTGGGTGGAGAACGAAGTGCTTTTCCCCATGGCATTGAGAATGGAAAATGAAAATCAGAATTAAGCGGGTGTACCTTCCCGCAGAGGTTGACGACGGCTATCGCGTGCTTGTAGACCGCTTGTGGCCGCGAGGTATCAAAAAAGAAACCGCGAGGATTGATCTCTGGGCGAAAACGTTAGCGCCTTCGTCGGAGCTGAGAAAGTGGTTTGACCACATCCCTGAGCGGTTTGAAGAATTTAGCAAGAGATATGTGGCAGAGCTGAAAGCCAATCCTGAGGCAACTGCTATTCTCGACAGTTTACGTGCTCACGATCAGGTGACTCTGCTCTATGGCGCAAAAGATGAGCAGCACAACAACGCTGTGGTGTTACTTCATCTTCTGTCGGTCTAAGATGGTGATCTCCCTGCTGTTGATTTTGATGGCACCCTTGCGCCGTAGGTCGGCAAGCACGCGCATGGGGGGAGAACTTCTGAATACCGAGAGAATCGGTAATCTCCCGACATGATCGGTAGGGATGAATCACGTTGGATTCCTGCTCTCCCGCACGCTCTATGAGTAGCCAGATTACCTTTTCTCTCACCGTGAGCAGGCTCAGGACGCACAGCCTATGGGTGAGAGATTCAAAAGGGAATGCAGCTCCCTCATAATAGGATTTTTGTGAGCTGTTCAAAGGCTCCTATGCTTCGGAGGTGGGGCGACTCATGCTCTTCATCGGTGTCTTCCATTTGCCATTGCAGGGCATAAGGCACGTGGACGGCATAGCCGCCGAGACGGAGCACAGGCAGGATGTCGCTCTTCAGCGAGTTGCCCACCATGCAGAGGTGATGGATGTTCGTGTTGAAGAGACGGCAAAGGCGCTGGTATTCGTGCGGGGTCTTGTCGGACACGACGATGCAGTCGTCGAAATACCGGGACAGTCCCGACCGCCGGTATTTGTTTTCCTGGTCAAGATTGTCGCCTTTGGTAAATACCACCATTTGATATTTTCCGCTTTCATGCAGTGTCTTTAACGTCTTCTCCACCCCTTCAAGCGGTGTAGCCGGTATGTTGAGCAGTTGTTTCCCCAGGCTGATAACGCTCAGCAATTGGTCTTCGCTAATGGTACCGTTGGAGACTTTGATGGCATTTTCAACGAGTGAAATGGTGAAAGCCTTACAGCCATACCCCAATAACGGCATGTTTGCAGTCTCAGTTTGAAAAAGATGGTGGGAGATCTCCGTCCTGTTTCCGTATGGCGCGAGCATGCGGCAATAGTTATTCTCCACCTCGTTGAAGTGGCCCTGGCAGTCCCACAAAGTGTCGTCGGCATCGAAAGCCAGGAGCCTGATGTCAACCGACCGTGCATGAGTGAAGCTGTTGTCATTTGAGTTCATGGTGGCAAAGGTACATTAAAAATGTGTCACCAATGAAAGAGAAAGCAACAAAATGGTAGTAAGAGGACCACATCAATGAAAGTTTTATATCGCCTCAACGCCGTAAACGCATCACCTTAGTGCCGTAGACGTATCGTCCCAACGTCATAAACGCATCGCTTTGGTGCTGTAGACACTTTGTCTCTACGATTTTCTTTTAGAAAAAGCCTTGTTTGCACATCTTTCTTTCTACCGTCCTCCGGATCTTTGTCCATCGCTTTAAATCTACACATCATTTTATCTTTTTTGAAAAAAAGCATATAAAAGTTTGTCCATTCCATTTTATTTATATACCTTTGCATCCGCTTTCAGGGAGTAAAGCGGAAATTGAGGGCGGGATAGCTCAGCTGGTTAGAGCGTCGGATTCATAATCCGGAGGTCGTGGGATCGTGACCCACCCCCGCTACACTGAAAATCAAGGAGTTACGACAACGTAACTCCTTTTTTCATGCTCAAAAACGAACACTTTGCGAACACGCACACCCTCAGAAACGCCACTGATACTCAGGTTTATATCATGCTTCCTTTACCCTTCATCATCTGTTTTATATAATATCATTAACCCACATTGCAGCGGATGATGGCATTGATTAGTTAAAAATAGTTATCTATCTCGTTAAAAAGGGTGTTTTGCCCCCCTCAATGCCCTCAAAACTATAAAAATCTCTAATATCCGGTGCTGTTTTGTTTCAACCTCTCAATGTGGTACACCCAAGGAGTTGGGATTCTCGGGATTTGGTATTATCTTTGCAACATGTTCATCACCAAGGCAAAGAAATATCGGCAGCAGGATGACGGTACCATTTTGGCGTACAGCTATTACCGTCTGACGAAGTTTTTCCGCGATTCAAGCGGTAAGATACGCAAGCTCAATGTGCTTTGCCTGGGTGAGCTTGACGGCTATTCTAAAGGTGAGCGCGAGGAGCTTGCCGATATGCTTACGGAAATGATAGAGAATGGCCAGCATGTAATTACGGACAATCCCAAGCTCCGCCAGGCTGCCCTTGACTTCTACCTCAAGTACCGTGAAAGCGACTATGCCCGGGAGAACGACCCCGTGCTGCGCGAGGAGGCACTCCGTCGCGAGAGGGAACAGAGGAAGGACTTGATAACAGTCCATATAGACAGTCTGACCCAACGCGAGGCACGGACGATTGGGCCGGAGGCTTTGTGTCACTCCACGCTGAAGATGCTACAAATAGGCAAGTTCCTATACGCCAAGGGTTGGAGCCGCGATCAGGTGACACTTGCCATGATGCAGATCATCGCCGTTCCATTTATCCATACTCGGAGCTCAAGACAGTAAGGTATCTCAAGGAGAATACTGCGTTGGCGGAGCTCTTCAAGTTTTGCAAGGTGAAGATTACCAAGGATGTGCTCTATAGGAGTGCCCTCCGTCTTTGGGATGTTCACCGGGAGCTTGAGGACTGGCTCCACCAACGCGTGTGCAACATGTTCCAGCTGGAGGAGAAGATACTTCTTTTCGACATCACCAATGCCTACTTTGAGGGCAGAATGGAAAACTCTGACCTGTGCCGGTTCGGCCGCAGTAAAGAAAAACGCAACGACTGCAAGATCGTGGTTCTCGCCGCGGTGGTGAATACAGAGGGGCTGCTTGTAAGAACAGCTATCTACGAGGGTAACCGCCAGGACAGAACTACACTCAAGGAAGTCATCGGCTCCATATCCAAAGAAACTTCTCCCGATGCCAAAAAGATAGTGGTCATGGATGCCGGGTTCTACACTAAGGACAACATTAAATGGCTGACAGACCATCATTTTGACTACATCACAGTGTTGCCTTCCGGTGATGCGAAATTCTCTGCTGCCAGTAACAAGGTCGTGTACCATCAAGACTGTAAGAAGCAGGAAATACGGCTTCAAATGGGTTCAGTCACAATCGACGGCATGGATCGCAAGGCATTGCTTGTGGACAGCGATGCCAAGACCACAAAGGAGCGTTCCATGTACGACAGGGCATGCCAATGCTACGAAGAGGGACTTGAGGCTGTCAGGGCAGGTATACTCAAGAAGGGCGGAACAAAGAAAAGAGACGCCGTCAACAAGCGTATCGGCAAACTGGACGAGAAATACGGCGCCATCCGAAAAAGCTTCGCCATCGACCTCACCTACGAGGGAGAAGGCAAGGATGAGAAGGTGGTATCCATCTCGTGGAAGAAAAACGGCGAGCAGGTTGACACCGCTAAGAAGTTCCATGGAAAATATGTCCTGATCACCAGCCTTGATGAGAAAGAAGAGATTAATGTCTGGAGATTTTATAATGTGATAAGAACTGTGGAAGAGACCTTCCATACCCTCAAGAGTGACCTCAACATCAGGCCTGTCTACCACAAATCTGACGAAGGCATCAAGGCACACCTGAATCTTGCCGTACTGGCTTACTGGCTGGTCTCCGTGACCAAGTACAGGTTAAAAGTGAAGAAGTACGACAATGTCAGATGGGACGAAATCATACGCATAGCGAGCACGCAGGTGCTTGTCACTGCAGAACTGAAAGCAGAAGACGGTGAGACCATACGGGTGAGGCAATGCACTGAGGCGGAAGAGAAGCTATCCAACATCTATCGCATGCTCGGAATCAATCCACATCCGTTGGGGAAAATAAAATCCGTGGTACACCCAAAGCCACCCTCAAAAAATGCCAATACTGAGAATCAATCAGTTACATGAGATATATCTGCAATGTGGGTTAATGCGGAAAAGACAAAGGGAAAGGATTAATTGAACAGCTGAGATGCCATCATGCTTCTCCAAGGACAGCCTGCAAAGCAGATGTCCAAGACCGAATTTTGAGAATAGTGACAGAATATCTCCGCTCATCTTGCTTTTAACACTCAAGAGTTTGGATATCTCACTAAAATTACCTAATTTTGCATTCATAACAGTTCCTCTTTTATTTATTGATAATCATTGTATTTGGACACTACAAAGTTACCAATAATTATTGAGAAACTTTTATTTTAAGCCTACTGTTTGAGGGTGGGAAGCTTTAGTTAGAATACTTCGTTGAAATACCATTAGTTTAGACATATAGACTATGAAAATTCTGATCGTTGAAGACGAGTTTGCGAACTTTATACATTTGGCAAAATTGCTAAATGATGATGGAGGTATAGTTATTGAAGGTCCAATAAAGTCCGTCAAGGATGTAAAAAAGTATCTTAATAATAAAAATTTAGATGTAGATCTTATTCTATCAGATATTCGACTTCCCGATGGATTAGTATTTGATGCGTTTAGAGCAGTGAACTGTGAAATACCCATTATATTCACAACGGCATATGTTGATTACACACTGGATGCGTTCAAGTTTAATAGCATTGACTACCTTCTTAAACCTATCAAGCGTGAAGACCTTTTTGATGCCTTAGAGAGGTTTACAAGACGTAAAACTATTGCATCCAAACTTTCTGTAATATCTCAACTCAGCGTACAGAAATACCGTCAGCGATTTATATGTTCTTATAAGGAAAAAATGATGGTTGTGCTAGTAGACGACATTAGTCATATCTCTACAGAAAATAAGGTCACGAAAATCCATACTACAGATGGTCACTGTTATCATATTGACAACTCCATGGAAGAATTAATGGAGCAGTTAAATCCTAAAGATTTTATGAGAATTAGTAGACAATATATTGTACATAAGCAGGCTGTAGAAAGCTATTCAGTTGGTTGGAATAGGAAAATAACCGTCAACTTAGTTTGTTACCCTAACACTCCTATAATAGTAGGCAAAGAGAAGCTATGTGTTCTAAAAGATTGGCTTACAAGTTGATAAGCACATTCTATATTTAAGTGGCTGAAGTATATGATTGTAATGTAACAAACAAAAAGTTCCCACTTTCTTGTATGTAAGGTTATAAACCTCCGCAAATTCTTTATCCATATCTATTGCGAAGTTATAAAAAAATCTCATACCTTCGAAGAAACAACAAGATATTTGAGCTATAATAGCATTTCTTTGAACGTACTTGCTACATGGAGTTTCTAAATTAGGGTGTCAAGTTTGTGTTCATAATACTATCCAATTTTTCGGGTGAGATC
>ERZ772881.973-NODE-973-length-28444-cov-5.354891_pt1 | contig 28444 bp, 27 predicted proteins | sample MGYA00580581_ERZ772881 | MGnify/ENA primary metagenome ERZ772881 (study PRJEB29015, sample SAMEA2737668) | human gut metagenome | biome: human gut; feature: human-associated habitat; material: faeces | place: China | collected 2012 ...
CTTAATTTTAGTTACTCCTGCACAGAATTCTATTAGGTTTTATAGAGGAAAGATATATATTAATTTTTTCAGTCGAATATTTTTGATGAAATATTAAGTATGTTAAACAAATTGTTTTGTTGCCAGTGGCATATTTACAAATAAGTCCTGACATATATGTCAGGACTTAATCATTTAGGGATTTAGGAAGAAATTAAGCGTATTGGATAAGTTTCCAAGTCACAGCCTTACCACCATATGGTGGCATTGTATTCCCCTTAGCTATAGGAGCTGTAGTTGAAGGAGAACCAATTACTTTCCAAATCCCACTTTCTGGACATTTTTCTCCAGTTCTTGCAGTGGTACCAATTGGATACATAATATTAATTTTATATGAATATACATAGAGCACCTGACCCGCTCTATTTAGGCCACTTATTTTATTGGGCAAGTTCCCTTTTCTTCTATTTACAAAAACCATGCCAGTTTAAATGCTATGCTTGCGATTTTTCTTGGCTTGCTTTCTGAGTTTTCGTTGCCAAGCTATCTCTGCATAATCATCACCGTGTGTCTGTGGATTAATAAGTCCACCTGCCCCCGAAATCATTTCTTCGGCTGCATTCAAGGCGGTGCTTGCTACATTTCCTACGGCTTGTGCAATAGATAAACTTTCGTTTGCTTTTGTAGGCGGTATGTACGAATGACTGGGAGGAACAAGTTGATAGCCTGTGTCTGAGTGAGTTTTATGTTTTGCAGTCTCGTGTGCCAATGTGTGAGCTTTTGTTATCGTTTCCTTTGTTTCGGCTTTATTGGCTATCTCAAAGTTTTTCCGCAAAGAATGGTATCCGAACTCCCTGCCGATTTCAGAAGCTTTGAATGTCTGGCCACAGTATGAGAACTTCAAGCCATAGACTTTGCCCTGCTTGTTTTTCATGCGCTCTATGGCTATCCCGTTTTTGTTTAACTCGTAGAGGAACATGGAGTGCCCCGTGATGCCTGTGCCTTTGTATTTTTCAAGTAGGGCATAGCAAATCTTCTGTATTTGTTGCTTGGTCTGTTCTCGCGTAGGATTGGCCTTTGCTTTTTGGTGTTGTCTTTCCGCTTTTACTTCCTTTGCAATGGTCAGGCCGTACTTACGGCTAAGTTCCTCTGCGACCCTCGCTGCCTTGTTGCTCACAAAGGTAGTGTCATAAACGTTGCCATACAGACTAATGCGATTGGCGATGATATGGATATGCATATTGTCGGTGTCTTTGTGTGTAACCGCTACCCATTGATGGTCGGCAAGCCCCATGCGCCCTGCAAAGTTTGACGCAAGATTACGGACAGAGGTTAAATTCAATCTTGGTTCATCTTTCGGTGCAAAACCGATTTCAATACGTAGGAACTTATTCCTGCAACGTGTGTTGTAATCGCTGACCATCTTCATTTCCCCGTAAATCTCCTTCGGGGTGGTTCCGTAGAGATTGTTGGAAACAAGGTGTTGCCCGAGCTTGCCCTCCCTGAAGATATAATCCAGAGTCGTACTTCCGTGCGCTATCGCCTTACACTTTCCTATCATTCTCCATCAATTTTAAGAGTTTAATTGCCCTTGCTTCAATGTGGTATTTTGGATTGAAGAAACGCTTAAATGCTTCCCTTGACAGATAGGAAAGGCTTTGAGTAATCAGTACCCACGCATCATCCTTTACTTTGATAAGATTGGAGATGTGTGAGAAGAAGTAGGCAGTTCGTCTGAGTACTTCGATAGCTTCCTTTTCATTGGCGGTCATTTTTGGAACAGCTACCACTTCGCCATTAAGAAGTATCTCTCGACAGTAATCTGAGAACTTCCGCCCTGTGCTTTCCGCCCTTGATTTGATACGTTGCTTTTCCTCTGAGGTACACCTTACCTTGATGAACTCTGTCTTGTTCATCTTCTGCTCTTCCTTATTCTGTTGCTGCCACTTGGCAGTCTTTCTATTATATCTGTCCATATAAGTTTCTTTGAAAGTTAATCATTTTAGATGATTTGTTGTTGCTTAATTTCTCAACACTGACCGATAAGAACAGAGTGATTACGGTCTAATCTCCCCGACAATTAAACGAGGGGAGCAGGGCGCAGTTTGTGGGTACAAACTGACGTCTTGCAATGCTACCTAACAGACCGTTTACGCATAAAGCGTTTTGCCGTCCAAAAACGAATGCCGTGCATTCAGTATCTAACTGCGTTCGTGGTATTCCCACCGTTCAATGTATTCAGCAAAAAACTGTTATCGGTACTACCCTAAAAACGGTCGAGGATTTTGAGTGAAAGAGAGGCTTTTTCTGAAAGCCTTCGACCTTTTTCTTGAGGTTCACAGTTTTCTCCATTTCTCTACATCCTCACCGTATTCCTCCAAATGGTTGCGCACGATGTTCTCCACCAAACTTGAAAGATTGCTACCCCTGTCACCCAACCTGCGAACAATGAAGTCCGCACGTTCCTGGGTCTCCCTGCTCAGATAGACCGCCTTTCTCTCACTTAGCTTTGTTGGAACAAGGAACGCCTGCCTGTATGCGTCAAGTGTCTCTTTTCTCATCTTGGCACTGATGCGTCGTTGAATAGTTGCATGCTCTGTATGCAGTACAGGCTCGGATGGCGTGGCATGCTCTATGGCATGTCCTGTTTCTTGTTGTTTTTGCTCTTGAATATTTTTCATTCCCTCTGCCCGGAATTCAGCGACAGTTTGTTCACTTGAATTTTCAGCTTGGCTCATACCAAAAGTTTTTCCTATGAAACGATCTATTTCTTCCATATTTCTTCTTTCCTTTTTCATCACTCTATCTTATTTTAAGTTTGACTTGTTTTATTTTGTTGCTTGTATTTGGAGTTTTCTCCAACTTTTTCTGTTGCTCACGGACACGGCTGGCGTGAAAATCGTTGAGGTCTTTGAAGTCTCTATAATACACTGCCATATCTTCTACCTTAAAACCTGTGTTTACAAATTCCTGCACAGCTTTTCGCCCTGCATCGTCATTATCAAGAAAAGCACGAACGGAGGTTATATTTCTTTTATTCAGGTAGTGAATACTTCTTGCTACATTACTCACGGAATTCATCACGAGACATTGGTTGGTTACTTCCCCTTTCATTGAAAGAAAAGAGAGAAAGTCCATAAAGCCCTCGAACAGACAGACGGGGTGTGCCTTTTCCTCAAATATTGGAGTGATGTCTTTGGGAGCAATTGTTCCCTTGAAAGTCTTATCATCACGAAGCTCATAGCCACCCGAAGAATTGGCAAAGCCGATGGCTTCATATCTTCTTCCCCTTACCTCGTAACTGATACATTTGAGAAAGATCGTTGCCTTTTCCAAATCAATACGGCGTTCCTTTTTGAGATACTCCTGCAAATGCGGTGGCAAGGTGTCTGATATGTTTATCAGTCTCCTTGTTCCGCTTGCCGTTACATTCTCTATTTGATTTGAACTGATGGGTGTTTCTCTCTTTGGAGAATTGGAGCTGTACGCTGTATGCTCTAAAGCGTTCTGTCCCAAACGGCAGATGGCTTCCGAGAGCGTACAGCCTTCCAAGCGCATACAGAGGTCGATGATACTTCCACCTCTTCCTTCGGCATAGTCTATCCAAAGGTTCTTTTCCCTGTCCACCTTGAAACTCGGATGAGTTTCCTCCCTGAGTGGTGAGTGGTACATGGCATAGGTCGGTGTCTTGCGGACAGGCTTGATGCCTTTACTTTCGAGATATTCCACGATGGAATATCGCTTGATAGCTGATAAATCTTCTTCTTTCATTGTTTTTGATGTTTTAATGGATTGAATGATAATTATTTATGCTTGTCTGTTTTATGGTTTTACCGTTTCCAAAGTTTTCCCCTCCAAACTTTTTCATCATTCTTCTTACTACATACTATTTCGCGATAAGTGATTGATAATCAGCAGCACTTTTTAGTATAGGACGATACTACACATACTACTACATTTGGCTACTACAAGTCTGAAGGAGTGGGCAGGGCAAGACTTTTCTAATCTTGTAGACATAGATGGGGCTACCTCCGTTTCTTCGCTTGCTCACCTTTATGTATCCTGCTTTCTTCAAGGCTTCGCCCATACGCTTGGCAACAAGTGGTTGGTGAGTATAAATACCCAAATAGGTGAGTATCTCCGTAGTAGTCATTAACGAATAGTTTTCATCCTCCGTTGGCTTTTCAAAGCAACGCAGCAAAAGTTCCATCTCTGCGGTTTGTACCTGAAAGTCCTCACTCTCTCTGTATAGTTCGGCAATCTCTTCATCATCAAACCAATAGCGGAAACCTGACTTTAACAGGGTTTTGGCTTCAGCATAGACATTGTCCATTGAAATACGCTTGGCTTTCTCTATGTCTATGGATAGAACTTCAAAGGGCAGAAACCTTCTGCTGCCTGTGGAATCAGTAAGAAAGTCGTTACCGTTCACCGATGCCACGAAGCTTGCCAAGTGGGGATGCTCCTCCACATATTTGTCATACGGCATACGGTACTTGACCATCGGACAGGTGATGAGGTTTTTCAGCTCATTCTCGTCTCGCTTATTGAGGGCTTTGAGCTGGTCATCGATGTTTACGATAAGATTCTGCCCGATATAGGTGAGCGTGTCCTTCTCCTGCGGATATATCTTGCCCGTATAGCTGTAACCGTGCAGTGCTGGTGGACAGAGCAAATCGAGAAACGTCGTCTTGAACTTGCCCTGCTCGCCTGTCAGCACGAGGCAGGTATGGTTGCGGCACTCGCGGTCGTCCATCGCATTGGCAACCACCGCCACGAGCCATTTGGTAAGATACGGCAACCACTTTTCATTGTTACGGACAACAACGCAGCTTGCCAAATCAGAAATTGCTTTCGGTGAAAGAGAAAAAGGAGCACTACTACCACTGTAATTACTACCATTGCTACTATCATCACCTGTATCAATCAGTGGCAATACTTTGAAATATTCCTGCACTGGATTGATACGGGGAGAGAAACTGCTTTCAATGATGGAATAAAGGTTCTCGGCAGAAGTCGCTATGCTTTCATCGCAATCGAGTTCCCTGCGAAGTGTGTTGATTTCATAGCGACCAACCTTTACAAAACGATTATTACCCTTACTACAATATTCGGTTCTGCCCAGTACAGTATTGTATCTGAACTCGTAGTGTGTGGAGAGGTAGTTTTCTATCTCTGCGTTCTTGGATGAGCTACCCCTGCGATGAGGATTTCTTCTGTTGTCTATGTTGCCTGCATCTGCGTTCTTTTTCATTATTCCCTTGAATTGGTTTCCAAGAGTGAAGTTAGGGTGAGAATGCGTAACTTCCAAGCATTCAGAGCCTTCTTGCATAATGTTGCGCTCGTCCGCTGCAAAATTCTTAGGAGAACAGGCTGTCAAGAAGGGTATTTATAGCCTCATTAAGCAAAAAATGGATGACAGGAAAGATAGGTTAGCAGAAATACGGATGTCGTTGTTTGCTCTCAGATGCACTCTTTTGCTTTGATTGTCTTATTAGCCTTATTTGTATAGTGGCAAAAGTATCAATCTGTCTCTTTTGTCCTTGTCATAATGCCACAAGCTGCCACTTGAATGAAAAGTGATGGAATAAGAAATGCCCGATATTAATTTTGCATAAGACAAGCTGCGCTCGGCAAAGGATAAGTGAACTTTCCTCTGCACTCGCTTGGATTGTCTTTGCAATAAAAGAAAAAAGACGGGGCAGGAAAACGCAAATGCGAACCGATGAAACGGATTGCTCTTTTCCTGATAGTTCCCGATACTTCCCTGCTGTTCCCCACGGCTTTGAGAGGTGTACGCACGCCATTATCTTTGCCGATGAAAACTGGAAAGATTTGAAACAACAAACAATAACAATATAAAATTATGAACTATTACATCATTATAGAAACCAATTGGACAAAGCTTCGAGATGAAATCTTGAGCCTTGCCGAGAGTTGCCACAAGGCATTCGGAGAGAAAAGCAAGCATACGGACTGGCTGCACAACGGCGATGTGTGCCGGCTGCTGAACATCAGCAAGCGCACCTTGCAGCATTATCGTGATACGGGTGTGCTGCCGTTTACGCAAATCGGGCACAAGTGCTATTACAAGCGTGAAGATGTGGAAACATTGCTTCTTACGAAATCGAACAAACCTAAAAACAGACAGATATGATGGAAACAGCAAGAGACTTGAACATGGAGTCGGACGAGATGCAGTTGGTCGTCTCAGCGTTGAGAGGTGTAGGTAAACGAATAGTAGAAGTGGCGGATACACACAAGCCACTCTTTGCAGGCGAACTTTTCCTAACGGGCAAGGAAGTGTGCGAGCGACTGTATATCAGTCCCCGTACCTTGCAGGACTACCGAGACAGGAAGATTATTCCCTACACGCAGTTTGCAGGAAAGATACTCTACAAGGCTTCGGACTTGGAGAAGATGCTGGAGGAGAATTATCAGGGTAGTCAGACAGGATAAAGGCAATAAGCGTATATTGGTGAATGGATAACGGCACTTGAGCAGAGATATATCTGTTTCAAGTGCCATTCGTTTATTGGTAAGTTCTTCGTTTAATCATTTTTCTATTCTGCGGTAAACTGTTGTCCTTTATATTCTTCTTTAAACTCCGTAACCGTCTGTCCTGTTTGTTTTTTGAAGAAACGCATTAAATGTCCCGGCTCCGAGAAATTGAATTTGTATGCCAATTCACTGGTAGTTTTGTCAGTGAATAGTATTTCATTCTTGATTTCTGCAAGCAGACGTTGTTTCAGCAGATGTACGGCCGTTTGTCCATATTGTGCCTGTACAGAAGCATTCAATGTGATGCGGCTGATGTTCAGCATGGCTGCATAGTCGGCCACTTGCTGGTATTGGCGAATATGTTTCTCTAAGAGTTGTTTGAACTCAAAGGCATGGTGGTTCTTGGGGGCATCAAAAGGCAGATGGTATTGAGCAGAATACCTACGATTAAGGGTCATGAGCAGATAATGAAGCAAGGATACGATGATGTGATAGCTGTCGGCAAGAGGATGGTTGAGTTCTTCTTTTATCCGCACAAGCAAACGCTCGTATTCTTGTTGTTCCATAGCTGTAGCCGACAGATAGGGTGGGAAATCTGTTTGGTAGCAATAAAGCAAACGATAAGTAAAGAAAGGATCGGCAAGATAGGTTGAAAGAAAATCATCACGGAAAATAAGGAAACGATAATCCGTTTGGCTTTCATCAATGTGCCACTCCTGATGGATGTGCGGCGAAAGTATCAGTACCGTATTGTCTTTCAACGCGATATGTTGAAAGCCATAACGCAGCCACCCGGATGCTTTCCTGAAGAAAAACAACTCGAAGAAGTTGGTTTTGAAAGACGGATACTCCATCAATACGCCCCGCAAACGCTCGTGCGTATCGGTATTGATGTTGAAGTCTACACCACATTCCGTTTTGCAGAAAGGAACTTGTGTAAGTTCTTGGGAATGACTCTCTAATTTCATGCAACAAATGTACGAATAATTAATGGCTTATCAAAATGGTAGAGCATATATTATTAATGGTAGAATGTGTCTTTGTTTTATGCACTACCTTTGCACTCGTAATCAAAACAAATAGCATTATGAAAGAAATTAAAATTGTAGAAAAAGGTGAGAACTTCACCACGGTGAACGTAGGTAAGTTGAATGAAATTAAGGAATATGAGTTGGCTATGGGCAATTTCTCTATCCCGGGAAAGATGTTTGCTGGACATGCACTACAAGCAACAGGCGCAGAATTGTCTTTCCAAAGTCTTGCAGCTGGGCAGGATTATGGCACACGCCATACCCATAAAACCCACGAAGAGCTTTATTTCATTCTTAAAGGTGAAGGCATTTTCGATGTAGACGGCAAACGATTTCCCGTTTCAGAAGGAAGCATCGTGAGAATTGCGCCCAATGGCAAACGTGCTTTCAAGAACACAGGCAGCAGCGAAATGCTCGTGCTTTGCGTACAATATAAGGCAAATTCGTTCTCTGATGATGATGAACCACTGAAGGATGGTATTATGCTGGAAGCCAATGTTAAACTTTAATTTTAATAAACAATGAATATCCAACAAGTAAGAAACGCAACGATAATCGTTGAATATGGGGGAAAGAAAATTCTGATCGACCCCATGTTGGGAAAGAAAGGCTGCATGCCTCCTTTCCCCTTTAGTAGAAATCAACATCTGCGCAACCCACTTCATGAACTACCTTTTCCTGTAGAAGAGATGCTAAAAGGTGTAGATGCGGTGTTGCTTACCCATCTACACGATGACCATATCGATGAGGCGGCCTATGAAATGATGCCTAAAGATATGCGATTTTTTGTGCAAGACGAAAACAATCGGCAGGTGGTGATGTCGCATGGATTTAATCATGTGGAAGTTGTCGGCGACAATACAAGGATTGGGGAAGTGAGCATACAAAAGGCCGAAAGCCAGCATGGTAATTTCATCATGAAGTATCCTGCCGGACATACAGCGGGTTATGTATTCACTCATCCACAAGAAAAGACGCTCTATCACGCCGGAGATACCATCTGGTATGCTGGTGTGAAGCGCAATTTGAAGCGTTTTCGCCCCGAGGTTATCACCCTTAATGCAGGTGGCAATGGCTTTCGCTTGGGTGGACGCGTTATTATGAACGATGAAGATGTGGTAAAAGTTGCTGCAGCTGCACCTGATGCAAAGTTATTTGTGACGCATCTTGAAGGCGTGAACCATAATAGCGTGACGCGTGAAATGGTGAGAAAGCGTGCGGAAGTGGCAGGAATTTTAGACCGCGTCTTTATTCCTGAAGACGGTGAAACGGTAGAGGATTTATAAAGAATAAAGGAAGAAATATGGCAAAAACACTCATTGGAACGAAAGAGGTGCGTGGCATCATGACCAAGTCCAACCTCCCTGTTGGTGGCTATTCGGTGAATCCATACGTGGGTTGCACCCATGCTTGCAAGTATTGTTACGCCTCATTCATGAAGCGCTTCACAGGACATAAAGAAGAATGGGGCACTTTCTTAGACGTGAAGCATTGGCCTGCAATCAAGAATCCGAAGAAATATGCCGGACAACGGGTGGTTATTGGATCAGTGACCGATGGGTATAATCCCGAAGAAGCAACGTTCCGCAGGACACGTAAACTGCTTGAAGAGCTCAAAGACAGCGATGCGGAAATACTCATTTGTACAAAGAGCGACCTCGTGTTGCGCGACCTTGACCTGCTCCGGCAAATGAAGAAAGTCACCGTATCGTGGTCAGTCAACACGCTTGATGAGACATTTCGTGCCGACATGGACAAGGCCGTGAGCATAGAGCGGCGCATCGCAGCCATGCGAAAGGTCTACGAGGCGGGCATCCGAACCATTTGTTTTGTGTCGCCCATCTTCCCTGGCATCACCAATTTCAAAGCTATTTTTCATGAAGTGAAAGATATTTGCGACCTCTTTTGGCTTGAGAACCTCAATCTGCGGGGTGGTTTTAAGGCTAACATTATGGGTTATATCAAATCATATCCCCATTTGTTCCCACTTTATGAAGAAATCTATTTGCATAAAGACCGAACATATTGGAAGCAATTGGAGCAAGAGGCCGCGGAAATGGCGCAGGATGCTCAATGTAAGTATGTGGATAATGAATTGCCTTACGAACGAAGTCCCAAAGGACATCCCTCGATAGTGAATTATCTTTATCACGAAGAAATCAGAGGGTCAGGAAATACGGGTAAAAGGAATGTTATGCAATAAAACAGATGCGTATCTCTACTGTTGATAGACTACTTGGAGAATAACTACTTATAAGGCTTTCGGTATACTTGAAGGCCTCAAAAACATAGTTGTGTGTAGTTAGACGGTAGTAATAACCATTCCTACTTTCTGACTACAATACCAACCCTTTCCTTTCACCGTATTACCTTTCCTTGTAGTTATGTAGTAAGATAATATCGGTGAAAGAGAAAAGCATATCAATTGATACTGCCACTTCCATATAGGAATATCTGCTCCATCACAGATGCAGGACGTTGTAACTCTTGGCAGATGTATTTCCTGAAGAAGTATGCTTCCATGCTGTCCAATTGATAAGACAAAGCGATGATGATTGAAAGCGGATAAAGCGGAGCATAACCTTGTAGCCGTCCGTTCACGAATACTTCCAACTCTCCTGTATCCCTTTCATCGGGACGTAGGGAAGATACTTTTAGTAGTTGCTGCAGACGATAATTGAGTTTCCTCCATGTTACACAGAAGAATTCTACCAATTCGCTCTCTGTCATGGCGATTTCGCCTTTGCATTTGCGAATGATTTGCATATTGTCGCCCCACTCGAAATAACTGCGGTCTCCTTTTGTTTGATGGTAATTGACTTTCATACGGTTTCCCCCATTGTTTCCTCCTTTTGATGTTTCCTTATCAGTCTGTCCATATCCTCCGAAATCTTATTGTCCGTCACCTGCGCATATATCTGTGTGCTTGATATAGAGGCGTGCCCCATCATCTTGGCAATGCTTTCGATAGGTATTCCTGCACTTAAACTCATCGTGCCGAACGTGTGCCTCGCCATGTGGTAGGACAACCGTTCCCTGATACCGCAAGCTTTGCCTACGATGCTCAGCTTTACGCTCATCACACTACGGCTGCAATTAGTTCGGAAGATAAAGCTGTTATCTTTTTCTTTCACCGTCTTCCGTTCTTCGTTTCTTTCCTGCTCCGCCTTGCATTGATTGATGATGGCTTCCGCTATGGGATGCAGTGGCACAACAAACTCCACCTTTGTCTTCTGCCGTTCTTTTCGGATATATTTCTGTCCGTCTGCTGCCGTTTGGACATGTCCAAATTGCAAATGTTCCATATCAGCAATAGCCAAACCTGTAAAACAGGCAAAGACAAACAGCCGTCTTGCTTGTTCTGCTTCCTTATCAATTACTCTCAATGCCATGAGTTTGCCAACATCGCTTTTTTGCAAGAAGTGTATCTTCTGTTCCGTTTTCTCGTATTTGGCATTCTCAAAAGGATTGCAACGGATGAGCCTCTGGCTGACCCCACGATATATCAGCCTACTCAGCCAACAAAGATAGCGATTCATGGTTGCTGTTGCCAAGCCTCGTTTTTTCAGATAGAAACGGTATTCTTCAAACAAGTCTTCCTGTATAGTGGCTATGACTATATCCGTCATTCCCTTATCCTTTACAAACTCCGTAAGTAACTTATCTGAATAGAGAAGATTCTGATAGGTTCCCTCAGCTCTCGATTTGCCCACGCACTCTTTAACGGATTGCAGTTCGGCTTTGCTCATGGCAAGAAGTGTTGTCGGCGTAGCGGCTACTCCCTGCAAACGGTTCTTGAGCACTTCCACACTTACCACCCCGTCATTTATCAGAATATCCTGATAGGTCTTTTCTACAAGTTCCTTAAACTCGCCAATTCTTTGATTGGTCTTCTTGTCGGTTGTCATCCCTTGCCTACTGTTCCACTCGGAGGACTTGCACTGCTCGCCTGTGGTGATAGCAGTGCTCTTTCCATCTATGGTGATACGGCAGAGAATAGCGGTCTTGCCGTCTGCCTTTGTTTTCTGTCTGTTGATGTAAAACAATATCTTGAATGTACTTCTCATAAAAAATCTTGGTTAAATGGTTAAACGTAAATCTTCTGTGAAAGAAAGGAAACGGTTAAACTCCTCAAAGAGTTTCTGTGGTGTTACCTTTGCATAACGTTCGGTCATACTTACGTTCGTATGTCCCAGCATCTTGCTGACCGTTTCAATAGGAACGCCCTGTTCCAAGGTGACAAGTGTGGCAAAGGTATGTCTTGCCGTGTGCGAGGTAAAGGGAAAAGAAATACCTGCCCGTAATCGCAAGGCCTTGAGACAAGACTGATAAGTGGGATATTTGATATGGGGGATCAGTGTTTCCCTTTCATCGCTGTGCATTTTCTCTATTAACCGAACAGCTTCGGGCAATAACTTGATACGACAAAGCACGCCCGTCTTTTGTCTGTTGAACTTCAACCACAAACTGCCTGCATCATCACGAACAAGATGCTTCTTGCTTAGTTCCATCAAATCACAATAGGCTGCACCAGTATAACAGGCGAAGAGAAACACATCACGAGCTGTTTCCATTTCCTCTTCCAATTCATCAAAGCAGATTGCCTTCAACTTGTCCAATGCTTCTTGGTCAAGTACCTTGGGTGTTTTCTTCTCCCCGCGTTCTATATGGACTTTGTCAAACAGAAGAGTGTCAGCCAACCCCTCACGATAAGCCAGCCTACAGATGGTCTTCAAATCTGCTGCAACTCTGAAAAATGTGCTTTGCTGATGACCGAGTTCGCCAAGACAGAATGTCTGCAATTCATAGATAAAGCTTTCTGTGAGCTGCGAGAATGCTAAATCCGAAACATGGTATTTCTTCTGAATGAACTCTTGCAACCGTTTCCGAGTGGAATGATAGGCAGACACAGACTCTTCCTTGATGTCTATACCGATATGGCTTTCTTTCTCCTTGATGAGCATATCCAACCTTTCGATTAGCCTGCATCGTGCCTGTACGCTGCCTTGAAACTGTTCTTTCACATCGGTTGCGTCAAATGGCTGGCCTTTGGCAATCAACGATTGATAGGCAGATTGAATGGAAAGTAACAGGTTCTCCAACCTTCCGTTAATCTCCACCGCCTCACGGCTCTTGCCGTCCATCCTACTTTCACGGGGATTCCACAAATCGGGATTGCAGGAAAGTTTACAACTGAACTGCGCAATACTCCTTCCAAGTGTTATCCGCCCCATAATCGGGGCTTTCCCCAACTTGTCCAAACCGCTCTTTTTAAGGTAGAGCAACACCTTCATTTTCTCTGTTTTCATACGCTTTAATATTTGTGGGCAAAATTACCCGAATTAAAGCGTTCCTCACTTACGCAGAAAACTGCCGACCAAAGCAACAGCCACACGAGCTAAAATAATTCAGTTACCGAATACTGCACCATCGTTACCTACATCAAACCAGGGTAACACTCTGGTAACTGAACTTCTGCCTAAATCTGCATATTTCTGCCCTTTTTGAAAAGGGAACTTTTATGCAAATCGTTCCGTTTCTCACTCATTATCAGCTAGTTTACATCAACTTCGATATTTCTTCATTTTCATTGATTAGTTACGTTGCAATCGCATCGCCTTTACACTGTAATCGCATCGCCTTTACGCCGTAATCGCATTGCCTTTACACTGTAATCGCAATGCCATCCGACTGTTGATAAATAATTGATGGCTTTAGAGCTGTCTTGATCAGTCTTGTAATCCTTGTACATATAGTAAACTTTGGTAATATCTATCCCTTGGCAAAGAGCTCTATCCTGTCATTTATCATGCCAACCTTTCTGATGATAACAGGTTTCCTGGTCAATGTCAACAAGACGATTCAAAATTTTGCTCTTTATACAATATAGCTGCCATACATGATACTTGTCTTGTTCCCTCCCGTTCAAGTTCGATCCTTCGGGAGCATTGCATTCATTAGTCACTGTATTGGCAGGTATCGTTGGCAGTATCTATATTGCCAAACTCCTCGATTGGTCTCACCTCTCCTTCCTTTTTGGGCGGGGCAGGATATTAGGATAGAAAAGGCAGGCAAGCCTTTCGTGTGGGTTCGCCTTCTGCCTGCAATATGGGGACGGGCGGATCTCATGGATGCTGCCTGCTTGTGTGATGGGATTAATTAGCCGGTTTGATGCCTCCGCCTTTCCTTACTGTGAGCACCTGGGCTCTGAGGGTGTGGTTGGCGTGATCGAAGAAGATGGAAGGGTCGATGGTGTGGCCGCAGAAGCGGATTTCGAAATGAAGATGAGGACAGGTGGCACGTCCTGTCTGTCCTGTCAGACCGATGACTTCACCTGCCTTCACTTTCTGACCTGTCTTCACAAAGTTCTTTGACTGGTGGCTGTAACAGGTAGAGAAACCGAAGGCGTGCTGGATGACGATGTAGTTGCCATAGCCGAAGTAGGGACCTGACTGCGTGACGACACCGTCGAATGCCGCCAATATCCCATCGTTTGCCTTGGTCTTGATGTCCACACCTGAATGTCTGTGACTGCCCCGGCTGCCGTAAGGACTGATGACGTGAGCCCCGGGAAGCGGGTAAGACCAGTGCTGCTTTTCTATCTTTTCCAGGTCTAACTTTAGTGGGGACCCCTTGTCGAAGTCGGACTTGTCGGTGGTCTCCGGATCGAGTGAGATGCTCTGTTCTTTCTCTGCATTGACAACGGAGACGTTGATGCGGTTGCCGTTTTTGCGGAATTGCAGTACTTGCCTGCGAAGGCGGTGGCTGCGAGGGTCAATGACTGTCTCGGGATTGATCCATCCGCCGTTCGCCATGATAGCAAAGAGACAGAACACATGACCGTTGCTGCTTCCGGCGATGGCGATGGTCTGTCCTGCCTTGACGCGTTGCCCCACGTCTACAAGGTTCTGCGCATTGTTGGAGTAGACGGTCTCCAGACCGTTGTCGTGGCGGATGACAATGGTGTTGCCGTATTGTGGTGTCCGTCTTGACAGACGCACTGTCCCACTGAACATGGCTTTCACGGCATCGCCTTTTGTGGTGGTTATCTCCAGTGCCTGACCGTTCCTTACTTCCGCTTTACCTATTGGCAGTGGGAAGGAATATTCTTCGTCCTTGAGGATACGGAAGTCGATGTTGAAGGTATTGCTGTGTGAGAAAATCCCGGGAGTGGGAACACTGATGGATGACTGCTCAGTGGGCGTGAATGACGTTCGTTGGGCGTAGACCGGTGCGGCTGTTGCCAGCACCAGCAATAATAGAGGAAGTATTGCAGCTGATATTCTATTCATATATGTTTTCTTTGTCTTGGCAGTGTTGTGGCCTGTCGTCTTCGGCAATGCTATGCACAGCCATGTTGCTCCGGAGGTGAAATCACTTCTTCCCCGCGGGAAAGGAAGCGGACAGGTCTCCTACCTCAAAGAGGGGGCAGTGGAAAGAATCTCTATTCCCGTGAATATTCTTCCCGACCTGATGCCCAACCGTCGTGCGGAAAAGTAATCGCCGCATTGTGCATAAGTACAGATGCCGCTGTCAATGATGTGGGCTGTGGACACGCCCATGCTTTCAAGTTGCAGTCGGTTACACAAAGGCAAATTGATGTGCCATTTCTCTTTTTGGGGAGCTTGCCTGCAGGGGAATCTGCATGCGATGCGGCTCATGTCGAAACCGTTATAGGCAAAAGCATTATAGACCTCTTGCCCCACCTCGAAGTTCTTGAGAGATATTCCCGGCCCGATGACAGCGATGGTGTCTTCCGGAAGAATTCCGTAGCACTTCTGCATCTTGCGGAACGTCTCTTTGACGATGCGGTTCACGGTGCCCCGCCATCCGGCATGGACGGCTGCTGCGGCATGGTGCCGCGGGTCGTATAACAGTACCGGAATACAGTCGGCGGTGGAGACGCCGATACAGATATTAGGCCGGTCGGTCATCAGTGCATCCTTGCCTTCAAGGAACTGCTGGCGCTCTTCGGGAGAAGTGTGAAGCAGGTCTTCGGTAACCTCAAGGCAGTCGATGCCGTGGACTTGATGAGGCAGAAGCAAATGGCTGTCCTCAATGTTCAATGTCTTACAAAGTGTCTGGCGGTTAGCAGTGATGGCTGCGGTGTCGTCACCGCAATAAGGGTTGATATTCAGTTCACCGTAGTTGCCTTTGCCTGCTCCACCATGTCGTGTGGTGGAGAAAGCGATGACATCTTCGGATAGACTATAATAATGTAACTCGGGGTCACGCATCATTAATTAACCCATTAATTAGCTCATTAATTGTCATTGTCATCGAAGTCTTCGTCGAGGTCTTCTGCGTCGACTACTTCGATACCATCCTCATCGGCATCCTCGTCGTGTATTTCCTGCTGGAAGGTGCCCATGTCTTTGTCGCGGTGGACGAGCATATCCTCAGCCGTGATCTCAGCGAGTTTGTTGCTCTCGCTGTTCAGCTCGTGCCACAGCACATCTTTCAGTTCGTCAAGGCCATAGCCTGTCACAGCAGAGATGAAGACAACGGGGAGGTCGTCGGGGAGCTCCTCTTTCAACATAGAGATGAGCTCATCATCGAGTAAGTCACATTTCGTCACAGCGAGCACACGGTGCTTCTCGAGCATGTCGGGGTTGAACTTCTTCAGTTCGTCCGACAGGACCTCGTAGTCGTGCTTGATGTCGTTGCTCTCGCCCGGTACCATAAAGAGCAGGAGCGAGTTACGTTCGATATGGCGGAGGAAACGCAGGCCGAGGCCTTTGCCCTCACTGGCTCCCTCGATGATGCCGGGGATGTCAGCCATGACAAACGATTTGCCGTCACGGTAGCCCACGATGCCAAGTGACGGCTCGAGTGTCGTGAACGGATAGTTGGCTATCTTCGGCCTGGCGCTCGAGAGGGCTGAGAGCAGTGTCGACTTACCCGCATTGGGGAAGCCCACAAGACCAACATCGGCCAGGAGCTTGAGCTCAAGGATAACGGTCATCTCCTGTGCCGGTTCACCGGGTTGTGCGAAGCGAGGCGTCTGGCGCGTGGCAGTGCGGAACTGGAAGTTGCCCAATCCACCGCGACCACCTTGCAGCAGTACCTCCTCCTGACCGTCGCAGGTGATGTCGCAGACGTATTTGCCTGTCTCAGCATTGTAGACCACGGTACCGCATGGCACGTCGATATACGCGTCCTTGCCGTCGGTGCCATGACATTTGTCAGCACCGCCATTGCCACCGTGCTCTGCGAAGACATGCTTCTGATATTTCAGGTGCAGCAGGGTCCAATAGTTATGGTTGCCGCGCAGGATAATGCTTCCTCCGTGGCCACCGTCACCGCCGTCCGGTCCGCCATTAGGCTGGTATTTCACGTGTCTGAGGTGCGCTGACCCTCTGCCGCCTTTTCCGGAGCGGCAGACAATGCGCACGTAGTCTACAAAGTTGGATTCCATATTTACAGAGCGTCAATGACGGCACAGATGTCGCCGAAAATTCTATCGAGCTCCCCGAGGCCTTTGATGTGATGATGAATACCCTCTTTCTCATACCAGTCGATGAGGGGAGCCGTCTGGTTGTGGTATACGGTGAGACGCTTCTTGATCGTCTCTTCGTTGTCATCGGAACGTCCGCTCTCCTTGCCGCGGAGAATCAGACGCTTCGTAAGCTCGTCCTTGGGCACGTCGAGTTCGATCATGGCTGCGACCTTGTGACCACGCTTGGCGAGCATCTCTTTCAGAGCCTCTGCCTGTGGGATGGTGCGGGGAAAACCGTCGAAGATGACACCCTCGTGGTCCTTGCCGAAGCTGTCGTAGACATCAGCGAGGATGCTTACCATAAGGTCATCGGGGATGAGTTGACCATTGTCGATATAGCCTTTGGCGGTCTCGCCCAGTTCTGTGCCACGCTTGATCTGGTCGCGCAGCACGTCTCCTGTGGAGATGTGGCCGAAACTGTATTTCTGAATCATTTTCTCACTCTGTGTGCCTTTGCCTGAACCGGGAGCACCGAAAATCACGATGTTTTTCATTTATTTGTCTATTTATTATGTTGCGCGTTGAGGGTTATTCAACGATTGTATAAATGTCTCTAAGATTGCGTCCTTGTTGGTCGTAGTCGAGGCCGTAGCCGACAATGAAGCCGTTAGGGATCTCCATGGCGGGATACTCGATGTTGAGGTCTACCTCAAGTTTGTCCGGCTTGACGAGCAGTGTACAGATATGCAGCGATTCGGGATGCCGCGTGTTGAGACTATCAAGCATGTGCTTCATGGTGTGACCCGTGTCGACGATGTCTTCCACGATGACTACTGTACGGCCGGCGAGGTCTTCGTTGATGCCAACGACCTCTTTCACTTTGCCGGTCGAAGTGGTGCCCTGATAAGATGCGAGCTTGACAAATGAGATCTCGCAAGGAATGGTGATATACCGCATCAAGTCGGCGGCGAAGATGAACGAACCGTTGAGAACAGCTAAGAACAGCGGGTTCTTGCCGGCCATGTCTCTGTTCAGTTTCTCTGCCACGGCTTTCACGCGGCGCTGGATTTCTTCTTCGGGAATAAACGTCTTGAACGTCTTGTCCTTGACTTTAATGATACTCATGATGCGATACTTTTGTTGCTTTTATGCAGTATTCCAATTAATAATGCAAAATTACGAAAAATAGCTGATATTTTTCCTTTATTCTCCATTCTTTTGAGTACTTTTGCAGTGATATGAAGATTTTCACTGCTGCTCAGATACATGAGCTTGATCAATATACGATAGAGCACGAGCCCGTGAGGAGTATTGACCTCATGGAGCGTGCTGCGAAGGTCCTCGCTGCCGCTATCATGGAGGAGTGGAGTGACCAGACGCCGATGGTGGCCTTTGCCGGACCAGGCAACAACGGCGGCGATGCCCTCGCCGTGGCGCGTCTCCTTGCCGATGCCGGTTATACGGTGTCGGTTTATCTGTTCAATATTCACAACATGTTGTCTGACGACTGTGCAGCCAACCGTGAGCGGATCATCGAACAGCGGAAGGTGCAGTTCACGGAGATATCACTTAACTTTGACCCACCGGATCTGACACCGGATACTGTTGTTATTGATGGTCTCTTCGGCTCAGGATTGAATAAGGCGCTTATGGGTGGCTTCGCGTCTCTGGTGAAGTATATCAACAAGAGTCCGGCGAAGGTCGTCAGCATTGACCTCCCGTCAGGGCTGATGTGTGAGGATAACACTTACAATGTGCATGCTAACATCATTCGCGCCGACCTCACACTGACGCTTCAGCAGAAGAAACTGTCGATGCTTCTTCCTGACTGTCAGCAGTATATCGGCCGGTTACGTGTACTCGATATCCGCCTCAGTCCCGAATATATCATGAACACGGAGGCGAAGAGCCGCATCTTGGAGGAGTACGAGGTCAGTGCACTCATGAAGCATCGTCCCGACTTTGCCAACAAAGGTACGATGGGTCATGCGCTGCTTGTAGTTGGAAGCTATGGTATGTCAGGGGCCGCCATTCTCGCTTCGCGTGCCTGCATGCGGTCGGGAGTGGGCAAACTCACTGTTCATACGCCGGCACGCAACTATGACATCATGCAGATCAGTGTGCCGGAGGCTGTCCTGCAGCTCGACAAAGACGACTATGAGTTCTCAGACAGTGTAGTCTGCGACAACTTCGATGCCTTAGGTATCGGCCCGGGCTTGGGTCAGTCGGAGAACACCGCTGTGGCGCTTATCGCTCAGATAAGCCGTGCCAAGTGTCCGGTGGTCGCTGATGCTGACGCCATCAACATCCTCGCCAGTCATCAGGCTTGGATTCAGCAACTGCCGAAGGGTATCATTCTTACACCCCATCCGAAAGAGTTTGACCGCCTGATGGGCAGCGCAAGCGCCAGTTGTTACGACCGGCTCATGCGTGCCCGGCAGCTGGCCTCCCGTCTCCAGGGATACATTATATTAAAGGGTCATTATTCTGCTCTTTGTCTCCCCGACGGTCAGGTGCTGTTCAACCCCACGGGTAACAGCGGCATGGCGACGGCAGGCAGTGGTGACGTGCTGACTGGTATCATCACAGGTCTGCTCGCGCGCGGTTACAATCAGGCTGACGCCTGCACGATAGGCATGTACCTCCATGGTCTCGCCGGCGACCTTGCCGTGAAGAATTTAGGGAAGGAGAGCCTCGTTGCAAGCGATATTATTTCATATCTCCCGAAAGCTTTTTTAAGAATTGGTTAGCTAAGTGATAGTAATATGATCAGGCATCATCTTCGCGGCCTTTTAGCCGCACTGCCTTTTGTAGCCGTATCAATGTCTGCACAGAGTGTAGAAGGAACGAGCTATATGCTCCCGAAGAACGGGATGCGGTTCACCGTGAAAGTGGAGAAGGCGCAGTACACCCCGGGTGAGTTCTGCCAGTATGCGGAGCGTTTCATGAAAGAAAAAGTTCCTCAGGAGGCTCTGACGACTTACCGCATCATCGGCGTTGAAATGGACAAAACCGCTGTGCCGGATACATCGAAGCGATATCAGCTTATTGTTGATAAGAAACATGCTATTGATAAAGTCTCGCTCACGCATGATGGTCAATTGCTTGCCATTAACGTTGACGCGGACCAACCCGTGATGCCAGTGCGGGTATTTGAGGCTGCTCCTAAGCCGGCACCGCTCCGGCCGAACGACTTCATGACAGAGGATATCCTTGCCGCCGGTTCTACCGCGAAGATGGCGGAGCTTACAGCTAAGGAAATCTACGATATTCGCGACAGCCGCAATCAGCTCAGTCGCGGTGACGCTGATAATTTGCCCAAGGATGGTGCTCAGCTTAAGCTGATGTATGAGAACATGAATCGTCAGGAGAAAGCGCTCACTCAGCTCTTTGACGGGGTTACCGCGAAAGATACGACATGGACGCAGATTGATTTCATGCCTGTCAAAGAAGGACGAAGCGTCCTTTTCCGTTTTTCCAAATACTATGGACTGGTGGCCAGTGACGACTTGAGTGGCGCACCTTATTATATAACCGTCACGAATGAGCATACAGCTACCGACCCTTCAGTCAGTCCGGAGGAGAAAAAGAAAGAGGACAAGAACGACATCGGCCTGCGTGCCAGCCTGCCGTCTAAGATCAAGGCAGAACTGTCGGCTGATGGCAAGACACTTGGGACCTACGAAATGAGCGCAGCCCAGTTTGGCTTCGTTCAGTCGCTCAGCGGTGATCTTTTCAGCAAGAAGCAGACAGCGCAGATTGTGTTCGATCCCATGACGGGAAATGTCAGAAGTATCAAGGCTGTGGGGCTGAAATAATGAAGATATAAAAAATAGTGGGGAAGCGGCTGTTTGGCCGCCTCCTACTGAGTTTTATTGTTATGGTCTCCGGCTTATTGGAACATTTTCAGAAGACTTTTCGAATCAATCAGAATATAGTTCATTGTCCAGTTGTCTACTCCGTTGCTTTCGTCCTCATAAAAAATGGCGAGGCTGCCGTCGGGCAGGCGGTCCATGGTGGAGTAGGAAGCTGCTCCGGCCTGAAGTTGACAGATGTTCTTCCAAGTCTTCCCGGCATCCTTACTGGCGAAGAGGCAAAGGTTAGCGCGTTGAAGGGAAGGAATGGTCAGAGGTATGGTATGAAGGATGATGTCTTCCTTGCCTTCTGTCTCTCTCGAGTAATACAAGATGTCGGCATTGCATGCAGCTCCGGAGAGCATGCCGTTGCGCCATTGCTGTCCCCAGTCAAGCTCTTTTGTCTTGGTCATATTGAATCCTCGTGCGCCTTTCTGTCTTACTGAAACCATGATACGCCCGTCGTTCATCTGTAATAGTTTCGATTCGTCAGCTCGCAGATAAGCCAGGTTGCCGTCGAGCGTCCAGTGCTTTCCTTCGTCTTTGGAATACATGATGAACTCGCGTATCACACCTTCACCATTCTTATAGTTGCAGGCAAACATAACGGTGCCGTCGGTGGTGCAGATGCCACGTCCGGAGGTAACAAAAAAACCGTAGGGGCGCAGGGCATTAGTCATTGTGTCGACTTGGTTGTCAAGCAATTGATGGACCAGGTCGGTCGGTTGGGTCCATGTTTTCCCATTGTCGTCACTGTACATCATGGCCACATCGGCTTGTCCATCCCAGAAATTCTTGTTACCGGCACATGACAGACAGATGATGCGTCCGCTTTTTGTCACCACCATGGCCGGGTCTCCGAATCCGAAGTCGAAGGTGCCTTGTCCTTGACCTTGTGCTATGATGAGCGGCTCTGTCCAGGTGCACCCGTTGTCGATGGAACGCCTCACGACCAAGTCAATGCGATGGGATCCCGCATCGCCTAAGTTGTTGAAGCGCTTGTCGAAAGCCGTGACGATACTTCCATCGTGTGCCACTACCATGGCAGGTATGCGGTAGTAATGGCTTCCGTAAGTATCTGGAACTCCCAAAAAGCGCTGAGTCTTAAATATTTTTTGTGCGTATGCAGGGTCCCCCTCGACAGGGGTTAAATGTCCGTTGATCACCATGCTGGTGATCTTTGCATCAAGCGAGTCGCCCTGCGTAGCGTTCTTGCACACGTCAGCCGTCAGAAAAAGAAAGGCCGGCTTGTTGGTTTTTGATGCTTTCAGTTTCAGTTGCAGCCGGTTACCCTTAGGTTTGATGGCTGCCAGGCACTGTGGGTGTGGATCCGCGGGGAAGTCGTTGAAAGTGGATTGATACACCTTAATGCTTTCGATATTCTTGAGCGTATTTCCTTTCAGGGTGACATTCATCGTACGTATGAAAACTGAATCTTTCGGCATTTTTATTTTCAGAAGTACGGAGTTGCGGTTGCCTTGTCCGGTGGTTTGATAGCCTTGAAAGACCGTGACATCAGCGGCTTGGGTTACTGTGGCTGAGATGAGACAGGTGAAGAGTAATAAGATCTTGTTTAACATAGATTCTGGCAGTTTATTTGAAAAAAGGGTCATTCCTTTCCGATGGAAAAAGAATGGCCCTTCTGTTTGGGTTTACCTGCCGATAGGACAGGCATACATTGTATTAATCGCAGTTGGCGAGCTTGTTCTCAGAACCAAGGACATCCTTGATCTTCTCCTCGTACATCTCAATCATGTAGTTGCGGGCCACCTTGCCATACTGACGAGGATCGAAGTACTCAGGATGGTTAGCCAGCGTCTCACGCACACCTGCTGTGTAAGCCAGACGAGAGTCGGAGTCGATGTTGATCTTGCAGACAGCGCTCTTGGAAGCCTTGCGGAGCTGATCCTCGGGAATACCAACAGCATCGGGGAGCTTGCCGCCGTACTTGTTGATGATGTCGACATACTTCTGGGGGACAGAAGAAGATCCGTGCAGAACGATGGGGAAGCCAGGGAGCTTCTTCTCAATCTCATGCAGCACGTTGAAAGCCAATGGAGGAGGAATGAGACGGCCTGTCTTCGGATCACGTGTGCACTGCTCGGGCTTGAACTTGTAGGCACCGTGGCTGGTACCGATAGAAATAGCGAGGCTGTCGCAGCCCGAACGCTTTGAGAAGTCGATTACTTCCTCTGGCTTTGTATAGTGGCTTTTCTCAGAGGCTACCTCGTCCTCAACGCCTGCGAGCACGCCGAGCTCAGCCTCGACAGTGACATCGTACTTATGAGCATACTCCACGCACTTACGGGTCAGCTCAATGTTCTCCTCGTAAGGCTTGCTGGAACCGTCGATCATGACGCTTGAGAAACCAAGGTCAACGCAGTCCTTAACCAGCTCGAAAGTGTCTCCGTGGTCGAGGTGCAGCACAATCTCGGGATGATGGCATCCGAGGCTCTTTGCAAACTCCACAGCACCCTGTGCCATATAGCGGAGCAGGATGGGGTTAGCATATGCACGTGCACCCTTAGAAACCTGCAGGATGACAGGGCTTTTCAGTGTAGAGCTGGCTGTGATGATGGCCTGCAGCTGCTCAAGGTTGTTGAAATTGAATGCCGGAATGGCATAACCGCCTGATACGGCGCGCTTGAACATCTCGCGTGTATTGACGAGACCTAAATCTTTGTAGTTAACCATTTTACGAAATGTTTATAAAGATAATCCTTTAATAAATCATATGGGAGAGCACCCTTCGCTCTTCTATCCGCAAATTTAGCACATAAATTTGTTTTTCCATTCACTCATAGGTTTATTTTATGTTGTAGAACTTTAAAAAACAATAAACTCTTATGATTTGTCATTTGATAGATGCTTTTGCTATATCTACCTTGCAAAATTACAGATGCAGTATCGGACCATTGTTTTTTCGTGTGAGTTCGGAGGCAAAGAGTAGTACAATGAAATAGCAAAGGAAGGGGATGACAAAGGGCAGCGACATCATACCTGTTGAATCGGCAATGAGGCTCATGAGCAAAAAGCCACAGCCTCCGATGGGAGTCATCATCAGTAACGATGATGCACTCTTGGTCAGATTCCCCAATCCATGCAATGCGAGAGAAAAGATGGTAGGGAACATAATGGCCTCGAAAATGTAATTGCAGACCAGTGCTATCATTGAGATTTTACCTACGTCGCATAGCACGATTCCGATGCAGATAACACTTCCTGAGGCGCAATAGAGCAGCATGTGCTCTGCCCTGACCGACCGCATGACCCAACTGCCCCCAAATCTGCCTAACATAAAGAATGCAAGTGCAGCGGTGAGCACGATGGAAGCTACATTATCGTTCATCCATCCTTTGCTGGTAACGAAATTGATGAAGTAACTGTTGATGCTGATCTCTGCTATCTCATAGGCCAGAAGGGCGAACAGCCCAAAGACGAACATAGTATGGTGACGGAAGAGCTTGACGATGCGTGTTCCATGCTCTGCGTCTTCTGTCGTCTCTGTATGACTGATTTCTGGTAGTTTGACACGGGAGAAAACGATGGCGATAACAAGCACCACTATGCCAAGGATGGCATAGGGTAACACGATCTTACCGCTCATGTTGGGACCGCTGAAAAGAAACTGCCCGACAAAAAACGTTGCCGACAGTGATCCTAAGCCGTTGAATGACTGTGAGAAGTTGAGACGGCTTGTAGCCGTTACGGGGTTGCCCAGTTCTGTGACGTAAGGATTGGCAGAGGTCTCCAAAAAGACCAGTCCGCATCCGATAATGAAAAGCGCACCGAGGTAGGCGTAGAATGTGCCCGCCTCGGCACCGGGAATAAAAAGCAGTGCACCCACGCCGAAAAGCGTCAGTCCGAAGATGACTCCCGTACGGTATCCATGACGGTTGATGAACCATCCTGCAGGAATGGCCATGATGAAATAGCCAAGGTAGGTAGTGACTTGAATGAGCGCTGACTGCGACATCGAGATGTCGAGTGCATTCTGGAAGTGCTTGTTGAGTACATCAAGAATGGCGCGTGCAAATCCCCACAGAAAGAACAGGGTAGTGACAAGGATGAATGGAAGGATGTACTGCTTATTGGTGAGTGTTGGCCGTTCCATTATTATTACTTCTTGTCAGTTGCCGGCTCAACGATTTTCCATACTCCTGCAGCGAGAGCTCCGCCTGCCAGTGGTGCCACGATGAAAATCCAGAGATTGGTAAGTGCCGAGCCTCCTTGGAAGAGTGCGGGGCCGATACTACGTGCGGGGTTTACTGATGTACCGGTATACCGGATGCATGCAAGGTGGACAAACACGAGTGACAAACCGATGGCAAGGCCCGCAAAGTTGTTGGTGGCACCGTTGGTTTTAGCTGTAGCACCGAGGACAACCAGTACAAAGACGCATGTGAAGAATAATTCGGCAAGGAAACCGCCCAGCACCGTTACGGTGACGCCCGAGTCATTAATGACTTGAAGATCGTTAGCTCCCGTGCCGATAATGCCGGCTGAGGTGGTGATGGCATAGAGAATAGCAGCTCCAATGATACCGCCGATGGTTTGGAAGAGCATGTACATGCCGGCATCCTTACCGCTCATGCGGCCGCTGAGATACACGCCGAGTGTGATGGCAGGGTTGATGTGACATCCGGAAATACCGCCGATGGTGTAGGCCATGGCAACCACGGAGAGACCAAAGGCAAGAGCTGTACCCACTACAGCTGCCTGATTGTGGACGGGATCGCACCCTAATGACACGGCTGCACCGCAACCCATAAGGACTAAAACCATCGTCCCAACCATTTCTGCTAAATATTTCTTCATAATTCTGTTATTTAGGATTTGAGTTTATTTGACGGCAAACTTACAGAAAAATATTTAATTTCGTGTTGTATTAAATGAAAAAGTAGACGTAGAGGTCGTAATTTAACATTCCTGGTTTACTTTTCAAGATTTTCTTAATCGCATGATGACTAAAGCGCGATCATATGGTGACCAAGGCGTGGTCATGTGATGACCAGGGCGTGGTCATCATGTGACCAAAGGCTGGTCATGCGATTTCAGCGAGATTATTTTATTATTGTTTTTGTTGTTTTATTAGGAAGGAATGATTAACTTTGTAGCGGACTAAATCCAACTATAAATCTTACTCTTATGATTACAATTGAGAACATTGGCGGTTTCCGGACGGAAATTAAGAACGACAAAGAGCTGACTCACACCGATGCCCCTGCCAACCATGGCGGTAAAGGAGAATATGTCACGCCTGTAGAGCTGTTAGCGGAGTCGCTAATGGCGTGTGCTCTTACCACAGCATCGATGGGAGCTGCTAAGTCTGGCATTGATGCCAAAGGCTGGCATGCCGGCTTGATGGGAGTTGAATTCTCCGAGAATCATGACCGCGTAACCGCCATCTCTATTGAGTTCCATTTTGACAAGGATGTTCCGGAGACACAGCGCAAGCGCTTGGAAGCGTTTACCAAACATGGCTGCACAGTGGGCAACTCGCTGAACGTCGATGAGAAGTTCACTTTCCTGTATGATGTGTAGTACTTTCTGCACGCCCTTATCCGGTGCCGTGATGGTCACGGGTCCTATCTACAACTCGGGCGGTCAAACGTGATACCCACACTCTGCGAATGGTCTTCGTTTGCACTACGGTCTTTGGCCATTCAATATCTTTTCTAATAGGAAGGTAGCGTTCTGGTTGTGGGCCACGCCCTGTGTGATTTTGTAGGGGTAAGCTACATTCGTTTCGAGAGCAATCTCGAAGCACCAATTGTGGAAGCGTGTGTTTTCCTGCTCCATCTTCGAGAGCTCCAAGTCGTGGGTAGCAATGAGACCGGCCACGGGCTTGTGGGCGATGGCATGTAGGAATAGACGTGAGCCATTGAGCTTGTCGAGTGAGTTGGTGCCTTTGAGAATCTCGTCGAGGATGAGTAGCGTGGGCTGTTTGATGTAGTCGAGGAGCTGTTCAAGACGTTTCAGCTCGGCATTGAAATAGCTGATGCCATGGCTTAGGTCGTCGGAGGTCCGCATACTGCTGAAGAGCTTAAAGCAGCTGACACACAGATGCTCTGCAAATACCGGCATGCCGTTCATGGCAAGGATATAGTTCACGCCGATGGCGCGCAGGAATGTGCTCTTCCCTGCCATGTTGGCTCCGGTGATGATGTAGAAGTTGCCGTCACGGATCGTGAAGTCGTTGCGCACGGCTTTCGCGCCGAGAAATGGATGCCATAGCCCATTGGCCTCATAGAGAATTGTTACCTCTTCCTCGCTCTTGATCGTTGCCGCTCCTGCTTCGGGATGATTGTACCGCATCTGAGCCATAGAGACGAGCATGTCCATTTCCGATACGGCTTCGATCCATTGCGTGAGATTGGCGGAGGCAAGGGTACGCCAATGGCTGAACTTTTCCACGAGGAAGAAACCGCGCAGGCAGAAGGCATCGGCAAAGAACTTGTAGGCATCGTTTGTGCGGAGAATCAGGGTCTCGACAATGTCTGTCAATATCTCAAAGGAATCGGCCGCTTCACGGAGTGTATTTACATCCCGTGCCAGTATCTCGATGTTCCGGATGCCGTCGCGGTCCATTGCCGTGATGAGTCTTACCACCCGCATGAGCGGCTGCATCTCGTTGTGCAGACGGTTGCCCACCGCGAGCATCGCATTCAGATATTTGCCTGCCATGCCGGCGACAAGGAAGAAGTTGACGAAGATCCATGTTATCGGCAGCATGGGGCTGACGACTCGGTAGACGGCGGCAATGATGCTCACGAAGGCGCCTGCTGAGAGGGTGCACGCAAGGATTTTGATGCCTTTTTCGCCTTTCTTTACGGTGCGGTGGAACGTGTCTTTCCACTTGTTGAAGCCGGCCACCAGCTGCCCGCCCTGCATGGCGATCAGCAAGGTGTTGTTGAAGCTGTAATTGTGGAATTTCGCCATCGTGGTGAGATAGGCTTTGTAGCGGTCGCTGTCGAACAACTGCTGAATCCCTGTTTCCAGCCGGTCCGTGATTTCTTTCATCCGCTCTACGCTGTCTTTGCCGTTCAGGATAATGGGAATAACTTTCTGCGGTTCCGTTTCAGGCTGAACAGGCGGCGGGATGTTGGCCGCATCCCGCAGAACTTCCGGCGCGGGAAAGGACAGCACCCGGTATTCCTCCGTCACGGGCTGGCCCTCGTGGACTTTCTGCCATGCGTCCCCACTTTTGACAAGATAGCCGTACTGGGTGAAGGCACCCTGTTCCTGCTGAGCCACATACCGGCCAAACTGTGCCGTGTCGATTCCGCCTTTCCATTCCTCCGGCATATCCACCATGCCGGAGCGGTTCAGATAGTAGTCGCCCAGCTGGGCAGGCCCGCGTACCTCTGGCAGATGCACATAATATTCCACGTTTTCGGGAAAGTCGGTGATTTTCCCGATGCTGAAAAGCTCACTCTGCGGGGCTTGCAGGGCGGCGTTCAGCTCTGCGCGTTCCCCGGTAGAGAGTGTTTCCAGTCGTGATGCCAGAAAGTTCAGTTCGTCCACATTGGATGCCAGCACCATGTTGTAGGGAATCGCAAAACGCTTTTCTTCCTCGGCAAAGTAGCCGGAAATGAAAAGGCCCTGCGGATTATCGGACGAAATGCCGATTTGCCGCA
>ERZ772881.975-NODE-975-length-28411-cov-4.837706_pt1 | contig 28411 bp, 16 predicted proteins | sample MGYA00580581_ERZ772881 | MGnify/ENA primary metagenome ERZ772881 (study PRJEB29015, sample SAMEA2737668) | human gut metagenome | biome: human gut; feature: human-associated habitat; material: faeces | place: China | collected 2012 ...
ACGAGTTTCAAGCATAGAATCTACTGATCTGGATGATTGCGGATATTCATTTTTACTTTTTTACTCTTTTACTTTTTTACTTTTAAATCATGTTCCACTCCATAGTCATAGACGACGAGCCGGTAGCCCTGAGCATTATCAGGAACTACTGCGACCGCCTCGGGGGCATAACCCTCGAGACCTACACCAATCCGCGCATAGGATTGCAGAAAATTATAGAAAAGAAACCCGACATCGCGTTCCTCGATATCGAAATGAACGACATGACAGGCATGGATATTGCCCGCGAGCTGCCGCCCACCGTGTGCCTCATTTTCACCACCGCCTACGCCGAATACGCCCTTGACAGCTACGAGGTTAACGCCGTCGACTTCCTCCACAAGCCCTTCTTCTACCCCCGTTTCGTCAAGGCCGTAGACAAGGCCACGCAGTGGATCAAGATGCGGAAGACCGTACAGCTCGCCCGTCGCCCCGAGCGCGTCATCACGTTAAAGGTGGAATACAAGAACGTTGCCGTCTCCATCGACTCGGTTATGTATATCGAATCGATGGACAATTACGTCAAGCTTCACCTCTTAGACGGCTCTACGCTCATCTCCCAAATCAGCCTGAAGAAGATAGAAGAGATGCTTCCCGAGAAGGAATTTATCCGCGTTCACCGCAGCTACCTCGTGTCGGTGGCCAAGATTGAGCACTATACCCGCCAGAGCATCAAGCTTGTAGGCCGTGACGAAGAGATACCGGTAGGCCGCAACTACGGCGCCGAGATAGGCGAATTCCTCAAGGACAAGCTCCGCCTCATTACCCGCGTGCCCGACCTTTTCGACCATAAGAAATAACCTTTACGGCGTAAACGCGAAACGATTACGATGTAAAGGGCGTGCGATTACGGCGTAAAGACAAAACCTTTACGGCGTAAACACAGGGGTTTTACGTTGGTTATAAAACGCTGTATGGCAATGGGTTACAAACAATAAGTCCGCCTTTACGCCGTAAAGGTTTTGTGATTACGTCGTAAAGGCAGACTTAACGGTTTTGAATATGTGCTATTTTCAGAGCTCGTGATTGGGCTTGAGCACGTCAAGAACCTTCTGCGTGAAGGCCTTTTTCAGCTTATACGTTGCGGTTGCACGGATGTCGTCGACTGCCGCACCGGCCTTGACGACGTACGTTCCGGCGTCAGCCACCCACTGGTTACCGGCTTCGTGGAACGAGGCCAGGTCGTAGTCGGTCACCGTGAAGGTAAGCGCCTGCTTCTCTCCGGGCTGCAACAGGCGGGTCTTGCCGAAATCTTTCAGCTCCAATGCCGGTTTTTCAATCTGCCCCTTGGGCGCAGTTACATACAGCTGTACAACTTCCTTGCCTGCCACGTGGCCCGTATTGATGACGGTTATCTGTGCGGTAAAGCCCTTGCCTGACGGTTTAACCTTCAGGCTGCGATAGCTGAATGTGGTATAGCTGAGGCCGTAACCGAAAGGATACGACACCGGTTTCCCTGCGGTTTCAAAGTAGCGATAGCCCACGTTGATGCCCTCTTTATAAAGGCAGACTTTGTCATTTCCTTCGGCTGTAATGGGAAAATGCTTGCTCGATGGGTGGTCCATGACGTCAATCGGCCACGTCATCGGGAGCTTTCCGGAGGGGCAAACCTTGCCGGTAAGGATGTCGGCAACGCAGTTTCCTACCTCTTCGCCGGGCTGCCAAGCCAATAAAATGCCGTCGGCAAGGCCTTTCCAGGAAGCCGTATTGATAACACTTCCCGAATTGATTACGACGATAACCTTCTTGCCTTCTTTATGGAATTTGTCGCTTACGCGTGCAAGCATCTCCTGCTCTTCGGCGGTAAGATTGAAGCCTTTGTCGCCGCCCACACTGCGATCCCAGCCTTCTCCGGCCTGACGTGTGATGGTAAAGATGGCAACATCGGTCTTTTTGGCCTGCTCTTCAACCGCACGGTCGTTGAGCGTAAACTCGGGATACTGAATGCGTCCTGCGTACCAGTCGTAGTCGCTTACGCCTTCAGAGCGGCGACGCAGGTCGGCAAAGTCGGCCATTTTCTGGTAAAGGGCGGCGAGTTCAGGCGTGCAGGCAATTCCGGCTGCCTTGAAACCGTCTACAATATTCACGCAATGGTCGGGATTAACCGTGCCAGAACCCCATCCCAAGCCGAGCGAACGGTATGAACCTGCGCCAAAGAAGGCTGCCGTTTTTACGTTACGAAGAGGCAGAGTTGCATTGTCGTTTTTCAACAAAACAAGGCCTTCGTTGCCGCCCTCGCGTGCAACCCTGGCACCTTTCGCGAGGTCGATGCGGCCACTGTACTTATAATTGCGGAAGGAAGGAGTCTTTACAATAAACTCGAGCACGCGCTTTACGTCGACGTCTACGTCCTTAATGTCGAGCTTTCCACTCTTGACTCCGTCGACGATATCCTTTATTTGTTGGTCTCCGCCCGGCTCTAACAAGTCGCTTCCGGCATATATCTGCTCGGTGGTATTGCGGTGACCGGTCCAGTCGGTCATCACAATGCCCTTGAAATTCCACTCTTTTCGCAGCACGTCTGTGAGCAATTCGCGACTGGCTTGCGTATAGGGACCGTTGAGACGATTGTAAGAAGACATCAGCGTCCACGGGGCCGACTTCTTCACTGCTATCTCAAAGTTCTTGAGATATAGCTCGCGCATGGCCCGCTTTGACACCACAGCGTCTACCTCAAAACGATTGATTTCCTGACTGTTGGCGGCGAAATGCTTCAGGCTTGTGCCCACACCGGCACTCTGAACACCCTGTATGTAAGCGGCGCCTATGTTGCCGGCGAGCACCGGATCTTCTGAAAGATACTCAAAATTTCGGCCGCAAAGCGGGTTGCGATGGATGTTAACACCGGGTGCCAACAGCACGTCGACACCCATTTCACGTGTTTCTTCGCCCATCAATGCGCAGGCACTGCGCACGATTGCCGTGTTCCACGTTGCGGCAAGACATGAGCCAACAGGGAAGGCCGTGGTGTGGAAGGTGGCCGATGTGCCGTTGCGCGTCCAGTCGATACGCAGTCCGGCGGGGCCGTCGCTGAGGATAACCTGCGGAATTCCAAGGCGGGGAATGGCGCGTGTAGCGCCTGCAGCACCAGGAACACGGCTCTGCGGGCCTCCCACCAGCAGGCTTGCCTTCTCGTCTAAAGTCATGGCTTTGACAACGGCATCGATGTTGTTTGCGCTAAGTTTCAGGCTCTGGGCATGCAGAGGAGCTGCTATCAACGGGAGGGTTAGCAGCAAACCCTTGAACAAGTTCTTGGTTTTCATTATTTATTTAAATTAGGTAATGATATGTGTTCAAAGTTAATTATAATATCTGACACGGCGGCGAAATTCGCGAAAAACTGCTGATTTGCCACATAAAAAAAGCACCATATACCTGACAAAGGGCTGCATAAGCGGTGCTTTCGGCCCGGCAAGGTGGAATTTTCCAAACCTTAAAAGAACATGATGGCAGCGTACGGCCAATTTCCCTGCAGCCTGTTTTTATCCGGGCAGCAGCCTGATTATAAAAGGTGTAGCCTCGTGGTTCATGCGCGCCGTAATGCCAACACCACCGGCCGACGGCTCAAAGGTAAGCTCAACAGGCGTTATCCAGTTGACGTAATACAGGGTAACGTCTAACCGGTCGCCCGTGCTGCCGTACGAAGCACTTACCAAAAACCTGCGCTTAATACCGTTGAACACACTCTTTGGCCATATAGAATAGGCCGGACAGGCTTTTGTTGCCGTAGTTTTCCAGCACTTATACCCCAGTGCAATGCGTGTCACGAGACCCTCTTCATCGGTTACACAGAGGGTGTAACGTCCCGTACGGCCCGTAATGGCCACCGATTTCCAGTGCAGACGGTTGGGCGACAGCTTAAACGTATGGTTTAAAAGTGCGTGACTTATACCGGATATGCCCTTAACAAAAGGCAAAACACGTTTAGAGCCGGCAGCCAGATGGCGGACACCCCCGGGGTTAACGGGCAATACCTTATCGCGCACCTGCGGCATGAAATAGTTCCAAAGCAGGCGGTGTTCGCGGCTGCCGTCGAAAGTTGAACTTTGTGTAACCACCACAACCATGTCCTTATCGGGTATAATAAAAATGTATTGGCCGTAGGCTCCGTCGGCCCGGGCCGAGCCCTTACGCGGGCAGGGCCACATCTGATAGCCGTATGACGGCTGGCCTTCAGGGGTTTGTTTCTTCATCATTTCATCCACCCACTCGGCCGGAATAAGCCTGCGGTCCTTCCACATACCGCGGTGGAGCAGCAGCAAACCGAACTTAGCCATCGACTCGCTTTGAAGATAAAGCCCCCATCCACCCGTATTATAGCCTTCGGGGCTTACCTGCCACTGCACCTCCCTAATGCCAAGGGGCGTGAAAACGCGCTGTCGGAGGAAGCTGAGAAGCGTCTGGCCACTGACCTTCTGCACGATGGCCGAGAGGAGATAGGTGCAGAGAGAGTCGTACTTAAAGAGGCGCCCGGGCGTGCCCGTCGGCTTCGAGAGATAGTCGCGCACCCAGCAGGTCGACACCGAACGCATGTTCCAGTCGGGTTCGATGCCTGCCGTCATGGTTAATAAATCGCGTACGGTCATGGCCTTCAGCCCGTCAGAGAGCGTATCGGGCAGGCTTTCGGGGAAGAAAGAAGCCACGCGGTCGGTGAGTTTCAAACGGCCTTCGCCCACCAGAATGCCCACAGCGGCGCTGACAAACGTCTTGGAACAGCTGTACAGCGTATGCGGGTAGGCGTCGCGGAAAGGCCGCGGATACATTTCGGCCACAACCTTGTCGTGCCGCAAAATCATCACGCTGTGGATGCTCGTGCGGGGGATAACCATCAGCGAATCGAAAAAACGGGCGACGGCTTCTGACGGGATGCCGCAGGCTTCGGGCACGGAACGGGCTATCTGACGCGTCTGGGCCGAGGCCGACAGGCCCGCAGACAGCGCGAGGACAAGGAGGAGGTGTTTCATCATGAGGGTTTAACGTTTTGACGTGACAAAGATAATAAAAAAACAGGAATGCCGCAATTTTCCCGTTCTTTGGGTGGAACGGCGGCGTGCGGCGGAACTGCCCTTTGCTGTAATCTGCTGTTGTGCAGAAACAGTAAGGCTGAACAAAACTGACAATAACAACAGCAGTATTCGCCTGCTGTGTCGGGGTAGGTCAGTAAACCAGATTAACCCTTTCTTTTCCATAATGAGAGTTTGTTTGTTAAAACCGCACAAAAGTAGTATTTTTATCAATCGGCAATATATATTTTTTAATATTTTTATACTTAAAAAGACAACTCCCTTTTCAGCAGTAAAAATCTATAAAAACCATCTGTAAGATTCGCCTTGTCTTATTAAAGATATGGAGGCGAGTTTCAGAAAGATGCAAAGGGCCTTGCCTGACGACAAGGCCCTGACTGACAACCCATAAGAAGCATACGGCGAAACCCTCCGCTCCCGTCGGCCTCAGGACCGTCCGGCAACGAAAGTTTCCGCCGTATGCTATTATAATAAGGTGTAGCGTTTTTGCGGTACACGCGTGCCGATTTCGTCAACCGGCCCTTGTCTTACCAGATGTGTGCGCGCTTGTTTTTGGGCAGGAACAGCTTGTCGCCTTTCTTTACGCCGAAAGCTGTATACCATGCGTCAATCTGCGGCAGGGCGCAGTTCACGCGTGCTATGTTCGGAGAGTGAACGTCAACCGTAAGCAGATACTTCACGTATTCGGGAGACATGTTTGACGCCCACACGCGTCCCCATGCCAGGAAGAAGCGTTGTTCGGGTGTAAAACCGTCCTTCACGCCCAGCGGATTGGTCTTCATCGCGTTCTGAAGAGCGCGGAAGGCAATGTTCAGACCGCCGTTATCACCTATGTTTTCGCTCAGTGTCTGCTTGCCGTTAACCTTTACGCCCGGCAACACTTCGAATGCCGAGAAGTTGTCGGCCAGCACTTTTGTACGGGCGTCAAAGTTCTTTTTGTCGGCCGCTGTCCACCAGTTGCGCTGATTTCCTGTCTTGTCAAACTGCGCACCCTGGTCGTCAAAGCCATGGCTCATCTCGTGACCGATGACGCCTCCTATGCCTCCATAGTTGGCCGCATCGTCGGCCGTGGGGTCAAAGAACGGCGGCTGCAGGATGGCTGCAGGGAAGCAAATCTCGTTGGTTGTGGGGTTATAGTAGGCATTGATGGTCTGCGGCGTCATGCCCCACTCGGCTTTATCCACCTGCTTGTTGGCGCGACGGCTGATCACGTCGTCGGTAGCCCAGCGCGCAATATGCTGCATATTCTCGTACAAAGAGAGGCTGTCGTCAACCTGCAGGCCGCTGTAATCCTTCCATTTGTCGGGATATCCTATCTTGATGATGAAGCCGGCAAGCTTCTCCTTGGCCTGTGCCTTGGTGGCTGCACCCATCCATGTGGCCTCGTCTATGCGCTGGCCGAGGGCCGTCTGCAGGTTATGCACCAGCTCGAGCATGCGCTTTTTGGAGCTCTCGGGGAAATATTTCTCCACATACAGCTTGCCAATGGCTTCACCAAGTGTGCCGCTTACCAGGCTCACGGCGCGCTTCCAGCGCGGACGGTCCTGCTTGGTGCCGCTGAGAACCGAGCTGAACTTGAACGCCTCGGCGCGGAAATCGTCGCTCAACTGGCTGCTTGCGCCGCTTATCACACGGGCTTCGGCATAGCTCTTGAGGTCGTCGAGCGAGGTTTCGGCAAGAATTTTCTCCACCTCGTGCAGCGGTTCAGGCTGGCCTACAACAACGTCACTGACAGCAGGCAGACCGCTAAGCAGGAACACGTTACCCCAGTCGATACCCGGATACTCGCTTACCAGCTGTGTGTACGACAGCTTATGGTAGTTGGCATTTACGTCACGAAGCTTCACCTGATCGTAGCTGACCTTGGCAATGCGTGTTTCGATGGCCAGCACGGCCTGCATTTTTTTCTCGGCCGTTGCCTCGTCGCTGCCCGTCATGATGAACAGCTTCTTCAGATAATCCTTATAGGCAGCAAGCACGCGCTTGTTCTGCGCATCGTCCGACAAGTAGTAATCGCGGGTGCCCAAACCCAGTCCGCCCTGCCCCAGACTGACAATATTCCAGTCGGCATTGCGCAGGTCGGCATCTATCCCTATGCCGAACATCATCGTGCCCTCGCCGTTGCGGTCGAGCTCGGCCGTCACAAGCTGATACTCTTTCTTGTCCTTAATGTCGGCAATTCGCTTGAGCGTGGGCTTGATGGGCGCCCATCCCTCGCGGTTCAGACGCACACTGTCCATCATCAGATTGTAGAGCGAACCTATCTTCTGCTCCAGCGAGCCCTTCTTCTGCCTGCTTCCGGCATACTGCAGAATGATGTCCTGAATGCGCTTCTGGCTCAGTTCATACAGGTCGGTAAAGGCCCCGTTGTCAGGGTGTTCGCCGTCAAGAGGGTGGCTCTTAAGCCAGCCGCCCGCGGCAAAATGGTAGAAATCGTCGCCCGGCCGAACGCTGCGGTCGAGGTTCTTCAGGTCAATGCCCGACGAAAGGTTCTGGCCGAACGCGCCGGTTGCGGCGAACATCAGGCCCAGAAAAAGTAGTTTTTTCTTCATTTTTTTCAGTTATATTGTGATAATAAAATTGATACCTATTTAACAAGACGCCGTTTCTCCCCCTTTTAATACATTCAATGTGTTTTTTAAACAATTTTATATTTTGCGTCTCCTTTCGGCGTCTTTTACCATCTCCGAAGCAAATATTTCGCCTCAAAAAAGTACCCGTTTTCCCTTTACGGCGTAAAGGCCTGACGATTACGATGTAAAGGCGTAACGATTACGTCGTAAACGTCTCGCGATTACGCCGTAATCTCCGCGTCTCTACATAGCTAATCGCACGGGTTTTCATCATGTTGTAACAGGCTTTGTATAAGCATGTTACATTTTTTGTTTTGTCTTTACGCCGTAACCCTTCCGTCTTTAGCCCACAAAGACAATCTCCACCCCTTTTCCCGACATCAGACGGCTTCGCCCGATTTTCCTGACAGAAGACCAGAAGGGGGCGAGGGCTGCGCTTCTCTGTCCCTTTGTCGTGAGCGAAAAAGAAAGTTTTTTGCCCTAAAAAATGAAAAATCGCAAGAAAAAGTATCAACGAATCGAAATATTTCATAACTTTGCGCTATAGTACTGCCTTGCGGCCGTCGGGAGACGTTGCGCGGCAGATGGTGGGGCAGGGCCCCGGCACCTTTAATAAAAGGTATAGCAGAGGGCCGTCCGCCATGGGAAACCTAATAGGGCAGCAAGCGCCGTCAGGGCGCAGTTGGCGTTGCAGAGAGCCGCCGGCCATGGAAAACCTACAGAGAGTTTAATCGTATAAATAATAAACCTAAAAGTTGAACATGAAGAAAGCTATTGAAAAGTTATCTTTACTTTTCCTTTCGTCCGTGGCCATGCTGCAGCTGGCAAGTTGCGGAAGTGAGGAATCAGTGCCGTCGACGCACAACCCGTCGGAGCCGGTAAAACTGACTACGTTCTATCCCGATTCGGGCATGTACAAGGAGCAGGTAATCCTTGAGGGTTCGAATTTCGGACAGGATGTGTCGAAGATTAAAGTTTATTTCAACAATGTCAAGGCCCCCGTCATCGGCTCTACAGGCTCAATGCTGTACGTGACGGCGCCGCGCCTGCCCGGAGACACCTGCCGTCTGGCCGTGGTGGTAGACGGCGATTCGGTGGTGTTTGAGAAGCCGTTCATCTATCATGAGTCTATTTCGGTGACGACGATAGCCGGTACGGGCCAGTGCACAAAGCCCACGGTGGGCGATGTGAACACGGCAGCCATGCACCCGCGCTATCTGTGTGTGGATGGCGATGATAATGTTTTCCTCGTCAGTCGTGATGTCAACGACGGTGTCGAAGATGAGAAGGTGATGCGCATTGACCAGGTGGCAGGGCAGGTTGAGATAGTAAGCGACGAGGACGGCAATGTGCCTTGTGCCGACCTTGCTACGAACGTCATTACCATTCCTACCGAGACGACGATAGGTTCGTATATGTCGCTCGACCCTGCCGAGATGTGGAGCCCACGCCAGCGCGAGATTATCTGGCCGGAGGGATATGCTGTTCCCGAGAAGGGATACAAGCACTCGATGGTGGTAAACCCCAGCGACGGATACATCTACACGCGTTATTATTACGGCGATATTATCAAGATAAACCCCCGCACCTACGAGGCTACACCTATTTATAAGACACCCCGTGGCGACAGCTTCGGCCTGACGTTCAACCCCCTGCACCCGAACATTCTGTATATGTCGTTCCGTGCCAACGGCGGTGCGATGGCCAACAGCATTGCTTCCATCGACGTAACCAGGCCCGACAGCACGTATCACCGCCTGTCGAGCAGCAACACGTCGGGCGGTCACCGCGACGGCGAGCTGTCGAAAGCGCAGTTCCATAACCCCTGTCAGATTTATTGCGATGCCCAGGGCAACATGTACGTGGCCGATATGGATAACCATTGCATCCGCCGCATATCGCCCGAGGGCATGGTCGAGACCGTGCTCGGCGTGCCCGGGACTGCCGGTTATAAGGACGGTTCGAAGAAAGAGGCCCTCTTCAACAAGCCTACCGGCATCGGTGTTGGCAAGGACGGCTCGGTTTACGTGGCCGACTGGGGCAACTACCGCGTGCGGAAGCTGACCATTAACTAAGATAGTTTTGGAGGAGTTATGGAGTTAAGGAGGTAGAAGGAGTTAAGAAAAATGTCAGAAATCAGGAGGCAGAAGTTAAGGAGATAAATGGAGTTAAGTCGTTACTTCAATATCAAATCATCCTTATCAAGTCGCTAAACCAGCACTTGTCTTAACTCCTTCTACCTCCTTCACTCCTGACTCCTTTAAAAAACACTCCTGTCTCCTCAAAAGAATACACAAGTCTTCTTAAGGAATAGTATCGTAGTTCAGACAAATGTCTTCACTCCTTCTAACTCCTTAACTCCATAACTCCTAAAAAAATATACCTAAAAACAAAAACAATATTATTCATGAAATATCATTTTTTACTGGTGTCGCTGTTGCTTCTCTCCGCAGGACAGGCGCCGGCGCAGACGCGTTCGACCGGTAGGGCCACGCAGACGGCACAGGCAGCAAAGGGCAATGAATTCACGGTTTCGGGAACCGTGAGCGATAACGACGAGCCGCTGATTGGCGTTGCCATTAGTATTCTTGACAAACCCGGCATGGGAACCGTCACCGATATGGACGGAAAGTTTACCATCAAAGCCGAACGGGGCGACAAGCTCGTGTTCTCGTACACCGGCTTCAAGAAGCGGGAGTATGTGGTGATGGGCAATCAGGCCGACCTGAAAATGAAGCTCGTTGCCGACAACAAGCTCGACGAGGTTGTGGTTACAGCCTTGGGTTCGCAGCGCAAGATATCGACACTGTCGGCCGTTACCACCGTCGACCCGCAGGACCTCCAGCGTCCTACCACCTCGGTGGCGAACCTGATGGGAGGCCGCGTGGCCGGTGTCATCACGTCGTTGCGCAGCGGAGAGCCCGGCAAAAACATATCCGACTTCTGGATTCGCGGCATCGGAACCTTCGGAGCCAATGCGTCAGCACTGGTACTTATCGACGGTCTCGAAGGCAACATCAATGACCTTGACCCCGCCGATATTGAAAGCTTCTCGGTGCTGAAGGACGCATCGGCCACGGCCGTATATGGCGTAAGGGGTGCAAACGGCGTCGTGCTGATTACCACAAAACACGGTATGGCCGACAAAATCCAGATTACGGCGCGCGGTTCGGTAACGCTCAACCAGATGCGCCGGCTGCCCAATTACCTCGGCGCTTACGACTATGCACAGCTCGCCAACGAAGCGCGCGCCGAGCGTGGAGAGACGCCGCTCTACAGCGATATGGCTCTGCGCATTATCAAAAACCGCCTCGACCCCGACCTTTACCCCGATGTTGACTGGCAGAAAGAGACGGTTCGCAAGACCTCCTGGAACAAGAACTTCTACGTCAGCGCACGTGGAGGTGCCAACGTTGCACAATATTTTATCAGCCTCGGTGCCAACCTTGAAGACGCTACCTACAGAACCGACAAGGGCAGCCCGTATGCATCAAACGTAGGCTACAACCGCTATACCTACCGTACCAATCTTGACCTGAAGCTCACGCCGCTGACAAAGGTCTACTTCGGTACCGACGGCGCCCTGACCATCAACAACAATCCCGGCATTTCGAACACCGACTACATCTGGGCCGCACAGGCTTATCTCAACCCGCTGCTGCTGCCTACGGTCTATTCGAACGGCCAGTATCCTGCGGCCGGAGCCAATGCACTGACGTCGCCTTACGTGTCGATTAACCGTCGTGGGCGCCGTACCGACCAGGCTTTTGAGGGCAAGGTAACGCTCGCTATTGACCAGGACCTGAAGTTTATCACCCCAGGCCTGAGGCTTCGCATGCAGGGAGCCTACGACATTCACACGTATTATCATGAGAGCCGCCTCATACAGCCCGCACTCTATCAGGCTGTAGGCCGCAACGCTGACGGCTCGCTGAACACCGTTCTGCGCGTGGCCGACCAGGCTGCATCGTTCTCAAAGAGCACCAGTCAGTACAGAAAGTATCACTTTGAGAGCACACTGAACTACGACCGCGTGTTTAATCATGACCACCGTGTGTCGGGACTCCTCTATTATTATATGAGCGACGCCAAGGATTCGCGCAATGCAAACTCGAACATGAGCTCCATACCGTTCCGCTATCAGGGCATCTCGAGCCGGCTTACCTATGGTTACAAGGACACCTATATGGTTGACCTGAACTTCGGCTACACCGGTTCGGAGAACTTTGCCAAAGGCCATCGCTTCGGCTTCTTCCCGTCAGTGGCCGTGGGTTGGATACCAACCAACTACGAGTTTGTAAAGAAAGCCCTGCCTTTCCTGAACTTCCTGAAGCTGCGTGCCTCTTACGGAACCGTGGGAAATGACAAGATTACGAAGAAGCGCTTCCCCTATCTTACCATCGTCGAGCGCCTGAACAACATTCCTTTCGGCTCATCGCAGGTCGAGACGCTGCAGGAAAGCTACATCGGCGCCGACAACCTGAAGTGGGAAGTAGCCAAGAAATTCGACTTCGGTATTGAGAGCCGCCTCTTCGACGAGCGCCTGAGCCTCGTGCTTGACTTCTTCCACGACGAGCGCAGTAACATCTTTCAGCAGCGCTCGCTCATCCCCTATTATGTGGGATTGACCTCAAACCCCTTCAGCAACGTGGGCCGCATGGTCAGCTACGGCGCCGACGGCAACTTTACGTTCAAGCAGCGCATCAACAACAATATGGACTTCACGCTGCGCGGAAACTTCACTTATTCGCGCAACGACGTGAAGAACTGGGAGGAGAATGTTCCCGCATACCCCTATCAGAACGTTTCAGGCTATCCCTATGGCATACAGCGAGGTCTGCAGGCGCTCGGCCTGTTCAAGGACCAGAAGGACATCGAGACCAGCCCCCGACAGACTTTCGGCACCTACGCCCCGGGCGATGTGAAATATCGTGACGTCAACGGCGACGGTCTGATCAACTCTGACGACTACGTGCCACTGGCGTATAACAGCGGCACTCCCCTGCTGATGTACGGCTTCGGAGGCGAATATCGTTACAAGAACTTTACGGTAGGCATCCTCTTCAAGGGGCGCGGCCGCACTACGGTCAACCTTGCAGGCTACGGCTATGTGCCGTTCTTCGAGGGTCAGTACGGCAATGTGCTGAAGACCGTAGCCAATCCGCATAACCGCTGGATATCAAAAGAGTATGCCGCTGCCCACGGCATCGACATGAGCCTGGCCGAGAATCCGAACGCCACATTCCCGCGCCTTACCTACGGCAAGAGCGAAAACAACACGCGTCCGTCCGATTTCTGGAACCGCAATGCATGGTTCCTGCGCCTTCAGGAGGTAACGCTCAACTATACCATGCGCACGAAATATCTGCGCCGCATCGGCATTTCGGGCATCGACTTCCAGCTTATCGGCTCGAATCTCCTGGTTTGGGACAGCATCAAAGAGTTTGACCCGGAACAGGCCTCTTACCGCGGACTGGCTTATCCCATCCCTGCAACCTACACGCTGCAGCTGTATCTTCACTTCTAAACTTACAGCCAGAAGTATTAATATTTCTTGAAAGAACAACGAATGATTATGAGACATAATACTTATAAGAAAATTATCGCCGGACTGTTGCCCCTTGTGGGTTCTGCCCTGCTGTTGCCCTCGTGCAACTTCCTTGATGTGGCCGATAACTATTTCTCTGACGAAATAAACAGCGATTCCACCTTTGCCAACACGCGAAATGCGGTGGCTTACATGTGGGATATATCGAGAATGTTCCCCGATGAGGGCGATTTGATAGAGAGGTCTCCCAGCACACTTGGCCCCCTGGCTACCGATGAGGCTTTCTCCAACGCCGATGCCGACATCACAATGAAGTATGTTACCGGCGAGATTGACTCGAAGAACCTCGGACCTTTCGAGACACGCTACGCCAATAACTATAAGGCAATACGCCGCTGCAACACGGTATTGAAGAACATTGGCAGCGTGCCCGGCCTCTCTACAGCCGACCGTCGCGACATGTTAGGCTACACACACTTCATGCGTGCCTACGCTTACTATCGCCTTTTGGTTGACTGGGGCCCGACGCTTCTGCTGGGCGACGACGTTATTCCAAACAACGAAGAGCTGAAAAAATATAACCGTGAGCGCGGCACTTACGACGAATGTGTCGACTATATCTGCAACGAGTTTGAGGAAGCAGCCAAGAGCCTGCCCCTCATACAGTCGGTGGCCAACTTCGGCCGTCCCACAAAGGGCGCAGCCTATGGACTGATTGCCCGCCTGCGTGTGTACCAGGCCAGTCCCGCTTTCAACGGAGGCGAAGAGGCCCGACGCTGTTTCGGCAACTGGAAACGCAAGTCGGACGGCGCCTTCTACGTCAGCCAGACCTACGATGAAAACCGCTGGGCCGTGGCCGCCGCAGCCTGCAAGCGCGTCATGGACATGAAAAAGAACGGCAATCCCATGTATCGTCTGCACACCGTTGAGAGCTCATCCGAGACGCCTGCCCTGCCGACGAATGTCACTACTGACCCTGATTACACGCAGCCGTGGCCTGTAGGTGCTGCTGGTATCGACCCTTTCCACTCATATGCAGATATGTTTAACGGAGAAGATGTGATACCAAGCAATCCCGAATGGGTTTGGGCGCGCTACAGTGCAGACCTTACTGCCCACACGCGCACATCGTTCCCTGCTCATCTGGGTGGCTGGAACCACTGCTGTGTAACGCAGAAAGTGGTTGACGCTTACCGCATGGCGGACGGTCGTAACATCGACGAGTCGGCGGCCCAGTATCCTTATTCGGAAACCGGATTTACCACATCGCCGAAGAAATTCTCCGGTTATCGGCTCAACAGCGGTGTGTATAACATGTACAACAACCGCGAAATGCGCTTCTATGCTTCAATAGGCTTCAGCGAATGCTTCTGGCCTATGACGTCGACATCGACGACGGGCAACTATAACCAGACCGTCACCTATTACTTCGACTCGCCTGACGGCAAGCAGAGCAACGTGATAGACTATCCCCTTACGGGCTATGTCATCAAGAAATTCATCAATCCTACCGACGCCTGGGCGGGCACAAATGCCAAGCGTCTGACCAAGGCCTATCCGGTGATTCGCTATGCCGACATCCTCTTGATGTATGCCGAGGCGCTGAACCACCTTACAACCACGCACACCGTACAGCTGGATGGCGAAACCTACACCCTTTCACGCGATGTTGACGAGATGCGCAAGGCTTTCAACCAGGTGCGTCATCGCGCCGGTCTGCCGGGCATGTCGGTGACCGAGGCCGCCGATGTCGACGAGGTTCAGAAGCTTATCGAGCAGGAGCGTATGGTGGAATTGCTCTTCGAAAACGAGCGCTACTACGACGTTCGCCGATGGGGCAAGTATGAGGCTTCGGAGTCGGTGACGATGACGGGCATGAATATGGACGGCACAAAAGCCACATATTATCAGCGCACCGTGCCTAACTCAAACCGTGTGGGCAGCCGCGTCGTCAACCGAAAAATGATGTTTATGCCTATCCCCAACTCGGAAATACGCAAGCTTCCCGCCATGTCGCAGAACCCGGGATGGAATTAAAAAGAGTGAGAAACTGCCTTTTCTCTTGCGAGCAAAGACAGTTTCTTAAAGGAGTTAAGGAGTTACGGAGTTAGAAGGAGTTAAGACAAATGTCAGCCCCCCCCTGAAACTCCTGCCCACTCCAAATAAAAAGTAGCAGAATATCTAAACAAAGGGGTAAAGATAAAAAAGGAAAGGTTGAAATTAACAACAGTAAGACAACTGCCAGAGTAATGTCTTAACTCCTTAACTCCCTAACTCCTGTCTCCTAAAAGAATGACTCCTGTCTCCTAAAAAAATAAATTTTAAACAACGATTTTTCCAATATATGAAAGCAAAATATCTTTTATGTCCGGCAGCTTTCCTGCTTCTGGCTTCGTGCAATGAGAACGAAGTGTTCACGAAGGAGCAGTATAAGCACGTCTTCTCCTTTGTAAGCAATGCCGACCATGTAAGTGAGAAAGTGTTCAATCTGTCAGATACGGCCCGCATTGGCTACGTAGCCTTGTCGATGGGAGGTTCTACAAGTACCGGCCAGGACGTCACCGTCAACATTGTAAAAGCCCCCGAGCTGCTCGAAGCTTATAACGTAATGCAGTATGACAACGCCGTCGATAAGTATGCCCGGCTGCTGCCGGAGAGCCACTATACAATGTCGTCGATGAAGTTCGTCGTCAAGGCGGGACAGACCACAGGCGTCATTCCCGTAACCGTCAGGCCCGAAGGCCTGTCGCCCGACAGCACCTACTATCTGCCTCTGCGCATACAGTCGTATGACGCGTTTGAAGCAAACCCCTCGCGTAACTATGTGTTCTACCACGTCCGCATCAAGAACAACTGGGCCGCAGCAGGCGGATCGAGTTACAACATGTCTGAAATGCGCTACGCAAACGGCAGCACAACCGGTCTCAACGTGCCCGGAACGAAAGTGCTTTACCCCATCGGTGCCAGAACCGTGCGCATGATGGCCGGCAACGAAACGTTCGACAAGAAGCGCGCAGCCCTCGACAAGTTCGCCCTCTACCTCGATATCAACGAAGACGGAACGGTACAAATCCGGCCCTATCGCGACATCGAAGTGGTGCAGCTGTCCGGCGATGCCGACTATCCCAACAAGTATTTTGTCGAGAAAAGCACCTACGACACGAAGTATGCCAACTTTCTTCTGCATTACAAATACAAGTCGGGCTCTGACTGGTACGAAATCAAGGAAGAGCTTCGCATGAAGATAGTTGATGACAAACAGTAAATTCTAAACCATTTGCATGATGAAATCAGTAAGAAACCTTTTCGTCCTCGCCCTGGGTTCGCTGGCTGTGCTTGCAGCCTGCGACAGCTACGAGCGTGAGGAAGTAACCCGAGAGATATACGTCAACAAGCATGAAATAACCCTCACCGTGGGCCAGAGCGACACCCTTGTCGTCAGTCCGGCAAGCCGGACAGGCGCCCAGTGGCACAGCGAGGCTGAAGACATAGCTACCGTTGATGCCGACGGCGTTGTCAAGGCCGTAGCCGCCGGAAGCACCAGCATTGTTGTCACGAAGAACGGCGCGAAGTTCACCGTCGGGGTTACCGTAGTGAACAACATCCCTCTCACCGACGTTGTTTTGTCCGCCCCCAAGCTGCTCGGCAGCTATGCCGTAAGCCTTATCCCGGGCGCCACGCAAAAGGTATTGGTGTCAACCGTCCCCGGCAACGCCAACAATGTATCGCGCGGCGACTACGCCTGGTGGTCGGATAACGACGCCGTGGCCCACGTATATGACGACGGAACCATCAGTGCCGTGGCCGAGGGTTCGACCACAGTGCACTACCGCCGCGGCACCATCACCAAGAGTGTCAACGTATATGTATCGAAGACAAGCCCCTTCAAGGGCCCCCACGTCCTCAAGAAGGGCACACCGCTTGAGCTTTCGTTCCTCGACTTCGACTTTGGAGGCCCCGAGGTTGCCTGGCACGACGCCACGCCCAAGAATCAGGGAGGCAGCAACTATCGTGCTGACAACGGCGACGACAACAGCGGCGGGGTAGATATCGAAGGCTCTTCGAACATCGGTTATACGGCCAACGGCGAGTGGCTTGTCTACACCATCGACGTGCAGGATGGCGGTGTTTACAGTCTTGAACTGTGCGTATCGGGCAACGGCGGAACCATGCACTACGAGGTTGACGGTGCAGATGCCACCGGAACCATTAATGTAATAGGCACCGGCGGCTGGGGAGACTACCGGTATAACACCGTATCTACCCGCGACCTTCGCCTTACCGCAGGCCGCCATAAGGTAAAGGTGGTGTTCGATAATGCCGCTTTCAACGTCAAAGCCATGAGGTTTACATACGTCGACGACCTGTAAACCGCCCGTAGCCGACTGGTGAACGGTCCGTATCCCACTATTTGGAGGCCCCTCACCGGTTATTGAACCGCCCTATGCCGGCAGCCTGACTGTCGGCATAGGGTGGTCTTCCGGTGCACCGCTGCCGGTTCTGTTTCCGGCCGTTGGCTGCCTTTCTGCTTATTGCCGACGGCTTAATCTCCGGCCGTATCTTATCCGAAGACCCCGAGCGTTCTCCATGAACGCTCGGGGTCTTCCCCGTTTTTCAAGCCATATTCCTGGCTTTTGTCTCTAAAGTCGCCCTTTCCTTTCTCCAAGTCGGCGTCTTAACTCCCTGCCGTTTCTTTATTTAGACTTTATTCCGGCTTCAATAACTTCCATTAATTTTGCATATCCTGCAGAATCCCTATCATAATTTTTTTGGATATAGAAGACAAGCTGCTCGTCGGCGAGCCCCCTAAGTTAGGGGGCTACAGGGGTATGAACAACAGGCTAAGCCTCCCCAAGCCCCTCCGAAGGAGGGGATGTCCGCCGCACCATATGGGAGAATTGGGATGAACCTGTAATCTTAAAGTTAAAGAGAAGAGGGTTTGAACGACCGTTCGGCCCCCCTAAGTTAGGAGGCTACAGGGGTCTGAACGACCTCTGTTACACTGCTTTCCCATCAATTTAATTCGTCTGCTTGTCGTTGGGCGACCCTGTCGGGGTCGATACCCCGTTGTGCACACACTGTCCCCGCATCACCCGCTCCGCGGGCTGATATGAGGTTATGGAGAGGTTCCGCACCCCCTAAGTTAGGGGGTTGGGGGTCTGAACGACCTCTGTTACACTGCTTTCCCATCAACCTTATTTGTCTGCTTGACATAGGGCGACCCCGCTGGGGTCGAATTCTTCCTGTGACATTCCCTACCCCGCATCACCCGCTCCGCGGGATGATACGGGGTTATGGAAAGGTGACTGCTCCGCAGTCATTATACATCGTGCGGGCTATAGGAGGATAAGGCTCGCGGCTTCATGATGCGTTGTCTGGAGTTTTTAAAGACAAAGCTGCAATCCTCGTAAGATGCTGGCGACCTAAAGACGATGAAACTCTATGCTGGAAACAGTAGCAGAGGGTATGTATCATGAAGCTGGAGGCTTCATCTTTCCATAACCCCAGGTCACACCGAAAGTTGACCTGGGGACAGAAGGCCGACCGATTAACCCCGACTCTGGAGGAGTCGCCCCGCGTAAGGCAGAGTGAAAACGAGGCATCGGTCTCATCTTACCTATCCACTTTTTGTTGGGTGTCCCCGCTGGGGTCGAGAATACTGTTCGATTCTATTTTCCCCGCATCACCCGCTCCGCGGGATGATACGGGGTTATGGAAAGATGACTGCTCCGCAGTCATTATACGTCATGCGGGCCAGGGGACGTTCTGTTTGTCCTATGGCCCGCATTTCGTAGCTTTTGCGTGTGCGCCTGACAGGACTCGAACCTGCACTGCGTAAACAACTAGATCCTAAGTCTGGCGCGTCTACCAATTCCGCCACAGGCGCTTTGCGAATGCAAAGGTAGAAAGATTCTTGCAAATGAACAAGTAAATCCTGATCAAAGTGAATGGTTTCTGTATGTCGTGTATAAATTAAAGAATTTTTGTGGAAACAGAATGGATATTGATGTAGTTAGTCTAATTCGTGGTAAAATGTATTCCATTTCTTATCCCGAAAGGCTTATATATCCTGAATTTTATGTAAATTTGCCATCTAAATATCACGACCATGGACATTAAACTGCGGCACAATTCGAAGATGCGGCTTTTGTTTGGCGCGTTTCTTCTCATCGCTCTTCCTGGGCTTCTGTTTATCCTTGTATGGCCTTTTGCGGGTTGGGAGGTGGCGCTGGTCTTACCGTCAGTGTGGGAACTGCTGATGGTCTATGGTTTTTTCTTTGGCTGGAGGCATATCATTGTCAGACGCGCTACTTGCACATCGTCGTTGCTTCCTCGTGCCTTCGATGGTTATAAGGTGTTGCAACTTTCTGATATCCATATCGGCACCTATCTACGCAACCGCAGTTTTATCGATAAGCTTGTGCGCATAGTCAATGATCAGCACGCTGATCTTGTGGTGTTTACGGGTGATCTTGTCAATGTCTCTGCCGAGGAAGTCATTCCTTTCCAGCATGCCTTGGGGCAGATACAAGCTCGTGACGGCATTTTCTCTATTATGGGTAACCATGATTATTGTGAATATATTCCTGTGAAGACGGAGCATGACATTGAGAAGAACCAGACGGTGCTGCGATATTTGGAAGGGAAGATCGGCTGGCGACTCCTTCTCAATGCGCATGCCTTGATTCGACGTGGCAACAGTGAAATAGCCATTATCGGTGTGGAGAACATCAGCCGTCCGCCTTTTCAGGACTATGGCGATCTGAAGAAAGCCATGGCCGGACTCCCAAAAGGTATGTTCAAGATTTTGTTGAGCCATGACCCCAGCCATTGGCGTCGTGGCGTGCTCCATCAGACCGACATCGCCCTGACGCTTTCTGGTCATACCCATGCCGGCCAGATACGTGTAGGCCATTGGTCGCCCTCGCGTGCCGCCTATCAGGAATGGGGAGGTAAATACATTGAAGACGGTTCCATGCTCTATGTCTCAACCGGCATTGGTGGCACCGTGCCTTTCCGCATTGGTGCCTGGCCCGAAGTGAATGTCATAACCCTTTGCGTTGCTTCACGAGTTTCATGAGCTTGTCGTCCATCTTCATTGTAGCCCCACTGGTGCGGTAATAAGACCGTGCGATGCCCTCGGGGAGAAAGTCCTCCTTGAATGAGACAATGCCGTTTTCATAGGGATGGATGCGAATGCGCAGCAAGTCTTCGCCTTCGTTGTTGCGCTCTATCACATAGAAGATGACAGTGGAAGTGACATCGATTCCTTCCACGTTATGGTCGTCGCGGAAGGCATTGTCAATGATCGTCTTGATATAAAGGCGGAAGCTATCCATCGTTTGGTTGCCAATGAGCCGATGCGCATAAAGGTACTCCATGTCGTTTTTCAGTCCCACTGCCATTCCGTAATCGTTGACACCTATAAGGATCTCTCCTCCTGAGACAGTATTGAGAAAACCGCATACAGCCTTGAGGATTGCCCATTTTTGTAAAGACGGGTCGGCTTGCATATTGTTACCCGGCGGGAAAACCACTGAGGTCTTGAATTCCAATGTATCACTCTCCTCACCATAGTCGGTATAGTTACGTGTGATGTTGTGATAAACATCTGAAACACCAATATATTCAGCAATACTCTTCTTGATACGGTTCAACTCTGTGGGCTCCAGTTTCCCCCGCAGCACGTTGGAAGCCGAGATCATTTCGTCAAGGTAGTCAGCGTTGATCTCGTGTCCGGGAGAGAGTTGCAGTCGCTCCACATTCAAGTCCTGAAACTTGGAAAGTTGCTCTACAATATTCTTCTCTTTGCTCAATAACGGCAGGTGGGGGAGTGTGTCGTCATCACGCAATGACAGTGTCGACGCGGTTTGATCGCCCAATGCAAAGTGGATAAGACATTCCTCGTAGCGCATTTGCTGGCGAAAGAAGGCCTTGCTCAGTGTGTCAGACACCACAGCGGCCATAAATCTTGCCGCAAAGAGACATAGGTATCGTGTTGTGCTGTTGTTGGCGACTTGTGCATAACGATAAAGGATATGGATAAGTAAGGGTATTGTTGAGGGAAGAATGTTCTCAGCCTTGCGGGCGGATTGTTGCTCTTCCGGTGACTCATAATAGTAATCCAGAAAGGCATCTATGAAGGTATGACGCGTTTGAGAGATGAAATTGTCGTAGGAACCTTTAAATAGAGGCGGCTCATTCATCACATATTTACCATTGATTACCCAGTTGCCGCTCTTGTCTTTCTTCGAGTCGCTGATCTGAATTCGCACAGGCATTCTGTTCTCTACCGCTTGGCGAAGCTCATCAGTGAGTCTGCCCAATACATTGACCTGCATGCCTGAGTCTGTGAGCCAGCGGTTACCATTGCCTTTGGCATATTCCATGAGGTGAATGGCATCGCAGATCTGTGGATTAGCATTTGCGATATAATCTTCATTGAACTCCTTGAAAACTTGTGCATCAATGATAAAAGGATAGTGGTCAATGGACTGCTTTCTCACTCGGAGTACATCGCCGATTTGAAGAATGTCAATGAAATTATCCTTGGATATTGAGAAGATGTCACTGTAATAATTAAACAGGTTGTAAGGTATAAAGACGCCACCCCTCACCTTTTCATAATCAGGATCGATACTTTCACATTCCACGAATCCATATTTAATGGCAAGCACTCTCACCTTCAACATGTCTCCGCTTTCATAGTATTTCAGATTTTTCTTAATGCTTGGCCCTACATTGTCGAGTCCGCGCACCAAATCGGTACAAGTGTCTATGAGCTCTGGGAAATCGGTTTTATTGGTCTTATCTGTCCGGTGAACCAAGACATTCACGTTGAGGGGCAGACGAAACTGAGAAGCTAAGTCGCCTTTGTCGAAATCTTGTTTATTCATCGGCAGCAGGTTGATGTTGCCCCTATCTATCGTTAACAACCCTTTCCCTTCTATATAATGATAGCCTTCATAGGGTGATTCCTTGAAGACCGTTTTACCGGTCTTCTGACAGAATAATGAAAGAGAGAATTGCGGAATTCTTTCTATATCATCCCAATTGAAGCCATAGACCACGACCTTTTTGTTTTCCGCGCAACAGGTGGCCACTTTTATTAAATCAGAAAGCAATGACGCATCAGGGGCTTTCTCCACGCTTAGCAAGATGTTGCATAAGGCTGCCAAGGCGCTATCGTCGGTCAGGCCTTTCTTTTGTGCTGCTAATAGATAAGAAGCAACCAGTCCGACTTTCTTTTTCAGTTCAGTCTCTTCCCACTGTAGTGCAATAGGGTGATACACTTTATCCTTGTCAACCAGACAGCAGATGTCGTCAACAACCTCCTTCAAACAAAGAAAGGTCTTATTGAATTCACTGTCTTCGGTCTCTCTCTCCGCATCATAATAATAGCCTCGGAGATAGGGGAGCATCTTCTCATAATTGTCTATGACATATTCCTTGCGAACCTCAAGCCAAAAAGCCGGTTGTTGTCTCATAAAAAAACTGATTTTAGTAACTCTTACAAAGTTACTAAAATCAGTTGTCTTTCTTTGTTTTTACGTCTCTATTTTAAGTTTTTTACGACTTAGAGAGGATATTCGTCAAAGGCATAGAGCACGGTGGATAGATAGCGCTCGCCTGTGTCGGGCAGGAGAGCAACGATGTTCTTACCCTCATTCTCAGGACGTTTGGCGATCTCGGTTGCTGCAAAGACAGCCGCTCCGGAAGAGATGCCAACGAGAATACCGTCTTGTTGAGCGATTTGCCTGCCTGCACGGATGGCGTCGTCATTCTCTACGGCAACAATTTCGTCAATGACCGATGCGTCATAAGTCTCTGGAATAAATCCGGCACCAATGCCTTGAATTTTGTGTGGGCCAGGATTGCCGCCTTCCAAAACTGGAGAAGCGGATGGCTCTACGGCCACAACCTTCACATTAGGGTTGTTTTCCTTCAGTCGCTTGCCAATGCCAGAGACGGTACCGCCTGTACCTACGCCAGCCACGAAGATGTCGACCTTGCCGTCAGTGTCTTCCCAGATTTCCTTACCCGTTGTCTCATAGTGTTTCTGTGGGTTGGCGGGATTCTCAAACTGCGCCAGGATAACTGCGCCCGGGATGGAGTCACGTAGGCGCTCGGCCTCGGCGATGGCTCCTTTCATGCCAGCGGCACCAGGAGTGAGCTTCACTTGCGCGCCATAAGCCTTCACGAGGTTGCGACGCTCTACGCTCATGGTCTCCGGCATGGTCAGGATGAGCTTATAGCCCTTTACAGCGGAGACCAGTGCCAAGCCTACTCCTGTGTTGCCACTCGTGGGCTCAATGATGGTAGAGCCTTTTTTCAGTTTGCCGTCATGCTCAGCAGCCTCGACCATGGCCAGGGCAATGCGGTCCTTTACACTGCCACCGGGGTTGAAAAACTCTACCTTGGCGATCACAGGTTTCTTCAAACCGCGGAGTTGTGAGTATTTCCGGAGCTCCACAAGGGGAGTCTTACCAATCAATTCGGTAATGTTATTATAAATCTTAGCCATACTATATTCTGTTTTTTGTGTCTATTTATTCCTATATTATTTGTGTCTTTCACGTTTCTCATGCATTGAATGCTTCGGACACTCTTGTTTTATTTCTGTGCGCTCACAGCCTTAAATGCCTGATCCAAGTCGTCGATCAAGTCCTGATAATGTTCTGTACCGATGGAGAGACGGATGGTTCCGTCGAAGATTCCCTGCTCAGAAGCCTCTTTGTCAGACAGCTCAGAGTGAGTGGTGCTCTTCGGATGGACGACGAGTGACTTCACATCGGCCACGTTTGCCAAGTCGGAGAAGATCTTCAAGTGATCGATGAAGTCCCACGCTGTCTGCTGGTCGCCATCGATTTCAAACGTGAAGATAGATCCCGCGCCATTGGGGAAGTATCGCTCGTAAAGGTCATGGTTGGGATGGTCGGGCAGTGACGGATGGTTGATCTTCTTTACCAGCGGCTGTGACTTAAGATAGTCGATGACCTTGAGCGTGTTGAACACATGACGCTCCACGCGTAGCGAGAGGGTCTCCAGTCCTTGCAGCAGAATCCATGCGTTGAACGGAGAGATACAGGCACCCTCATCGCGAAGCAACAGCGCGCGTACACGGGTCACGAAAGGTGCGGGCAGCTTGCCAAAAACCAGACCGTGATAAGAGGCATCGGGTTGGGTAAAGCCTGGGAACTTGTTATTTTGGAAGTAGTCGAAATGGCCTCCGTCAACGATGACGCCGCCTAAACTTGAACCGTGGCCGCCGATGAACTTTGTGGCCGAGTGGACTACGATGTCGGCTCCGTGCTCAATAGGGCGAATGAGGTAAGGCGTGCCGAAGGTGTTGTCAATCACCAAGGGGATGCCGTGGCGGTGGGCTATTTCTGCAGAGCGCTCAATGTCGGAGATGTTGGAGTTGGGGTTGCCCAGCGTCTCAATGTACACGAGCTTGGTATTGGGCTGGATGGCTGCTTCCAAGGCATCATAATCGTCAGGATTGACGAAAGTGGTGCTGATGCCATATTTTTTCAATGTGTGCTTCAGTAGGTTGTAAGTGCCGCCGTAGATTGTATCGGTTGCCACCACATGGTCTCCGGCATAGGCCAGGTTGGTGATAGCATAGGTCACGGCTGCTGCACCGGAGGCAACGGCCAAGCCACCCACTCCGCCTTCAAGGGCTGCCACTCGGTCTTCAAAAACCCCTTGCGTGGTGTTGGTCAGACGACCGTAGATGTTTCCCGTATCTTTCAGATGGAAGCGGTCGGAGGCGTGCTGTGCGTTGTGGAAGACGTAAGAGGTGGTCTGGTAAATAGGTACGGCGCGTGCGTCGGTTGTGGGATCGGCCTGTTCCTGTCCTACATGAAGCTGAAGTGTTTCGAAATGAAGTTTTGTCTCGTTGCTCATAATCTCTTTGTTGTTTTTGATGCCGTCCGCATATTGTTATGATGTGTTTTCGGCGGTGATACGTTTATTGTTTTTTCATGTTGCAAAGTTACGGAGAATTTCCAGTATAGGCAATCCCACATTATGGGCATTTGTATACCATATATGTGGTATATTGCGTTTAAAAGCCGTTGATTATGGTAGTTTGATATCTTGTTTACAGTTTTTTAAAGGTCAGAAACAAGAAATGGTATTGGCATATCCGTACCTTTGCATTGAAATATCATTATCAATAATAATAAATAAGGTATATAGTCATGAAGAAAATAGTATTGATGTCGATGGCTGCAGTAGCGATTCTGACAAGTGCTGGCGTTGTCGGCGACGCTGTCATGATCAAGGAGGGCAAGACCACTGTTGTGAACACCTCGACCCTTACCAACGACGTGCGTGGCTTCCGCGGCCCTACACCCGTGAAAATCTATATCAAGGGCAACAAGGTGCAGAAGATAGAGCCTTTGGCTAATAAGGAAACGCCGAAGTTCTTTGCTGTTGCTAAAAAAGCGCTCTCTCAGTTTGAGGGCAAGAGCGTGAGCAAAGTCGCCAGGATGCAGGTGGATGCCAAGACGGGTGCAACCTTTTCCACCAAAGCGCTCGTAAAAAACGTGCAGGAGGGCGTGCGGTACTATAAGGAGCATAAATAGGTCTTCGGTGGAATTATCGGTTGTCAGTTCAACTGAAAAGCAGCTACAAGGGGCAGGTGGTCGCTGAAGCCGCCCTGATAGCGTGGTCCAAGATAGGTGCGGTGGGGTTTTACTCCACCGTATTTTTTGTCTTCTTCTAAAAGAAAAGGTGCGTCATTGACGCGACAGGCCTGTATTTTTTCGGCCAGTCGCTTGTTGCAAAGGATATGATCCAGGCTTCCCCACTCACCATGAAAGCGGTAGGTGCCGCGTGCTCCATGGCTTCCTGTGGCTCCTAATGACACCTCGGTCATACCATGATTGACGAGCAAGCGAAGCGGGGCGTCATCGGAATAGTCGTTGAAATCGCCCGCAATGACGATTAAAGGGTTATGGCAGGCATTGTCCACGGAATCAACAATCTGGCACAATCTCTCGGCCACGCGCATGCGGTAAGGTCTGGATCGTGTCTCGCCACCGGCGCGACTGGGAGCGTGCACGGCGATCACGTGCAGCGTGTCGCCGCTCATCACCAGTCCTGAAGCATAGAGAATGTCGCGCGTGGGGTGGTGGTCGGCGGGGGGTGCGACACGCACGGCGTGGCTGTCCAGTAGCCGGAAAGAGAAGGGAGAGTAGACCAGCACCACGTCGATGCCGCGCGGGTCGGGACTTGTGGTCATTACGTAGTCATAGCGTGCCGCACGCAGAGGGGTGCGGCACGTGAGATCGCGCATCACCGAGTCATTCTCTACCTCCGTGAGCACTGCCATGTCTGGCAGTTTCTCCGTTGCCGTATCACCGCAAGCCACGATGGCCTGCCCTATGCGGTCGAGTTTTCGCCAATAGCGCTGCGGGGTCCAGTGGAGTGGGGAGGCAGGCAGGAACTCCTCGTCCTGCTTGCCTTCGTCGTGTATCGTGTCGAAAAGGTTCTCGACATTATATTCCACGAGAGTGAAAAGAAACAGTAGGATTCCTATCATGAGCCTTCAAGTATTGGGTGTGGATGCTGACAGGATGACTGCCCCAGCCAACATCGTCCACCTTCAGGACGGAGACGTTTCTACTCGTCGTCGGAGAACAGCGGATCCTCCGGTGTCACCATCACAGGCTTTTGGTCGAACTCGCTCAGCAGTTGGTCACTGACGTATTTCTTGTTGACTACCAGACGAAACATATACTCGTTGAACCATTTGTCGGTCATGATGAGGCAGCCTTTCTGTCCACTGTCAGCGCCCCACGAGTTTTCCACTTTCCATTCCAGAGGTGTTCCATTGGCGTCGAGGTTGACGGCGGTAAGCGTCATGGCGTGGGTGGATCCGCTGTCGAATGTGTCGATGCGGTCGGCCTTGTTCATGGGGAAAGTAGTGCCGAAGAGTGTGCCGTAGTCGTAGTTGGCGGTATCGAGGAAACCGAGTTTACGGTCGAACTGCTTGCCAACGTCATAGCTGGAGTAGAGCTTGTGGCCATCCTTGAGCGAGGCGATGGCAAGCTGTGCGATCTCGTTCATAGGCAGGTTGAGGTATTTCCAGTTGTGTCCGTCGTAGGTATGACGGTCCAAGTCCACCTCGTAGGTCTTATGGTAAGGACGGCGCGGGTCGTTCATCACCATGATGAATGTGCCGTTGAGCAGGTGCCCCACCGTGGCGTCATAGAATGAGCGCGGGGTATAGGTCTTTGTCTCGCCCACAGCCTTGCCGTCCTTGTCGTGGAAGGTATAGGTGAACTCCTTCACCGGCTCGCCCAAGGTGAGTGAGAGAATGTGGTAGATGGTGCCGAGCATTTCGGTCTTGCGTTGCCTGATGGCTGTGCTTTTCTTGCCGGCAGCTACCATGCGCCGCAATTCAAGCCCATACTCGCGCAGCTTGGACGCGATGAGGCCCGACATGCGCGATGTATTGTCGGAGCTGTAGGTCTCGGGCATAACTTCCATAGGTACGAGTCCGTATTTCTCGGTCAGGTCGGCCACTCCGCAGAAGGTGCCGCCATCGTTGATAGGGTGTTTGAAGAAGAACCGTACACGCGTGTCGTCAATGGGCTTCTTGGCATTGTCTATTGATCCCTGTAGCATGAGGTTGGCTTTTTCTAACTGGTCGTAAAAGAAGAGATAGGCTTGCGAGAATGCCACCACCTCTTTTTGGTCGTGAGTCGCGGCAAAGTTGGCGCGCAGCACGTTTAGTCCAGAGAACATCCAGCATCTGCCGGAGCTCTTCTGATTGTGGATGCTTTGTGCGGGCGTCTCAACATTGAAGGTTGTAGTCATCGTCGATGCGTTGCGATAGTTCTTGGCCAAGTCATCGATCTTGTTTTGCGCAATGGCGTTGGCGAGTGCTTTCTCAGTAGGCGACTTGGGCTGGCTGCCCACGATTTCCTGCAACATAGCGGTGGAAATGCCGCCGTCCTTACCTGTTCCCTGTGCGCTGATAGCTGTTGCTGCAAGCAACAGACAGGCGCTGACTACCAGTTTCTTCATCTTGTTGTCTGTCGGTATTTAAAGTTAATCGATACTTGCAAAGGTAAACAATTTCCTGCATTTGCCTGTCATTTTCTTTCAAGAAAATGGTTTGTAGCTGAAAAGGTGTCGCCAATCTGTCGTCTGGTAACTGTCGCACGATCGTCAAGCAGCTGTCGCACGATCGTCAAGCAGCTGTCGCACGA
>ERZ772881.987-NODE-987-length-28051-cov-5.736212_pt1 | contig 28051 bp, 20 predicted proteins | sample MGYA00580581_ERZ772881 | MGnify/ENA primary metagenome ERZ772881 (study PRJEB29015, sample SAMEA2737668) | human gut metagenome | biome: human gut; feature: human-associated habitat; material: faeces | place: China | collected 2012 ...
CAGAACGAAAAATTCGCGGCGCATCTTGGCGCATTCTCATTTGGAAATAGTATAAAAAACTTCCGATTAAAATCAAGTAACATCCGGAGGGGCAGGCGAAGCAGTCCAGAGGGCGACCGCAAAGCCCTCTGGTCGCTCCCGCAGGAGCGAAACCCCTGCGAGAATCAAAATCAAGCATGAAATTGCCATCAACTGCACGAAAAAAGAGCAGGTGGACTTGCAGCTTCCACCTGCTCTTTTCCGATTACTTAACCAGCTCGCAGAACTTGTCAATATTCCCCTTGACAACCTCCAGACTGGAGCGCCAGAAGTCGGGATTCCGTACATCAATCCCCACGCTGGCGGCGACGTCGGCAATCGTGCCCGAACCGCAGGAGCGCAGCAGACGGCAGTAATCCGGCACAAACGCCGCGCCCTTTTGCAGATACTGCGCGAACACGCCCTTGGCGAACAGTTCGCCGAACGCATAGGGGAAGTTGTAGAAGTTGTAGCCGGACGAATAATAATGGCTCTTGCACGCCCACATGTACGGGTGGCGAATCTCCGGGTCAAGCCCGTCGCCGTAGGACGCTTCCTGCGCGCGCAGCATGGCGTCCTTCAGCTCGTCGACGCTCATGGCATGGTCGGCGCGCGTGTCGATGACTTCCGTCTCAAACAGGTAGCGGCTGTAAATGTCCACAATCGTCTGGTTCGTTTCCATCAGGTTGCCTTCCAGCAGGGACAGCTGCTCATCGGGGCTTGCGTCCTTGAGCACCATGTGCGCCAGCAGCTGCTCGTTGAAGATGGACGCGGTTTCCGCCAGCGGCATGGGCGTGTCAATCAGCGAGTACGGCAGCCCTGCCAAGCAGCGGTTGTGCCACGCGTGACCCAGCTCATGCGCGATGGTCGACACATCGGAGAAGCTGCCGGTGAAGTTCGTCATCACCAGCGAACGGTCAGCAAAATGCACGGGGGAGCAGAACGCGCCGCCGGTCTTGCCCTCGCGCGGGTAGATGTCAATCCAGCGCTGCTCAAAAGCGTTGTCGATGAACTTGCCCATTTCCGGCGTGAACTGCCCCATCAGGCGGACGAGCATTTCGCGCGCTTCCTCCACCGTGTAGGTGTGCACGTTCTGCCCGACCGGCGCAAACAAATCGTAGAACGGCAGGCCATTTTGATGCCCCAGCAGCTTCGCCTTCGCCTTCATGTAGCGGCGGAAGTGCGGCAGATATTCGCGGATGGCGGTCAGCATGGCGTCCAGTGTCGCGCGGTCCATGCGGGAGTCGCTCAGCGTCATGTCCAGCACGGAAGGATACCCCTTCGCCTTGCTCAGCGTGCGCGCCTCCATTTTGACGGCGTTCAGGCAGTAGGACATGGGCAGTTCCATCTTCTTGTAGGAAGCAATTTCTGCCTCGTAGGCATCCTTACGGACGGAGGCATCCGCGTCGTACGCAAGCCCACGCACGGCGGACAGCGGAATCTCCTGCCCGCGGTAATTCGCCGTGTGGGTGGAATCCAGCTTGTCGCGCAGCTGGCTGAACGCGCTGCCGCCGGACAGGCTCATCTCCAGAATCCACGGCTCAACCGCTTCGGGAATGGTGTGGTGCGCGTTCTCGGCGGATTCACGCAGGTGGAACGCGACTTTCTGCAATTTAGGGGACGCGGCAATCAGGTCTTCGAGGTTTGCAAGGCTGCCGATATAGCGCGTGACGGCGCTGCTGACGATGCGGCTGTCGTTGAAAATCACGTCCAGCACGTTCAGGTACTTTGTCGCGTCGGCATTGTTCGCGTCCACCGCCTGCGTCAGGCTGCAGAACGACGAGAGCCGGTCGGACAGCGCACCAAGAACCTCCTGCTGGTCGGTGAGCTTCTCCAGCTTCGTCTGCGGATCGTCGCCGCCGTCCAGAATCGCCTGTTCGACCTTGATTTCCTCCGGAAAACGCTTCAAATCAGCCAGAAAAGCCGGGTCATCAAAGCCCTTGTAGAGATAGGACAAATCCCAATTCGGGTTCATGGGGGTTACGCCTCCTTAAAAGATATAATCATTAACAAGATGATACCCCAAAGCGCGAACATTGTCAATGCCCGCTTGCCATACGCGGTGATTTTTCAGGTGCTCCGGGTCATGCGCGTCCACACCGAGAATGACGTCATTGTGCCATTTTCGGGCGTATTCCCAGAATGGCGCGGACGGATACCCCCGCGTGTGACCCTCCATTTGGCTGTTCAGCCCCAGCAGATTGTACTCGATGGGCATGTGCTGTTCCTTTGCGCACTGGCAGAGCATGTCCGCCGCTTCCTCGCACGCGTGATTGAACTGGTCGTCCGTGCGGTGGCGCATGAACAAATCCGGGTGGGCGATGTAGCAGAACAGCCCGGTGCGCATGGCGGCGACTGCAGATTGGGCATAGCGCAGCACACCCTCGTCTGTCTGGCACTCAAAGCCGATATACGGATTGTCCTCCTCGCTGTCGGCGTAATGCTGACCGAGGATGTAGTAGCCGATGCCCTGCTCGCGCATCCGCAGCAGATGGTCGTGATAGCGCGGGAAGTACTCGCTCTCCAGGCCAAGGCGGATTTCGAGCTGCCCGGCGTAGCGCTGCTGGAGCGCATGGACGGAATGGATGTAATCCGCCAGCTGGTCAAGCGGCATCCGAATCCCGCTGACGAAGCCGTTTGCGAACGGGAAGGGCGCGTGGTCAGCGAAGCCGAGCACATCAAACCCGGCGTCCAGCGCGGCTTCGACATAGGCTTCATCCGTGCCGACGGCGTGCTGGCAGCGGGATGTGTGCGTGTGAAAATTATGCTTCATAATTGCTCCTTGCAAAAAGATGCACCGACGCATGTGGACGGTGCATCTTTTGCCTGATTACATTTTTTGCAGATAGCGCTGGGTTTTCAGCGCTTCGAGGCACTTCTCCTTGCTGCGCTCAATGTGGCGGTGCATCAGCTTCTGGAAATGCTCCAAATCGCGCTGCTCGATATAGTCCACCAGCTTGTAATGCTCCTCGTGCGCCTGCAGCAGGCGGTTCTCCTGCGAAATCGCCATGGACGAGAAGCGCGTGATGTACTGGTCCTGCCCCTCAATAACGCGCAGAATGCGGTTCTGCCCGCAGATTTCGGTCATCTGGCGGTGGAAGGCGCGCGCCATGGGGGAAAGCGTCTCGAAATCGCGGCTTGCCATCACGCCGTCCATCTCGTGCAGCCGGTCGCGCAGGGCGGCGATATCATCCGCCGTCGCTTTCTGGATAATCGCGGGCAGCGTCAGCATTTCCAGCGCGTTGCGGATGGTGTAGATTTCCTCCACGTCGGCAATCGTGAACGCGCGGACGATCACGCCGCGCCGCTGTACATACTCTACCAGCCCGTCGCGCTCCAGCTTCCGCAGGGCTTCACGCAGCGGCGTGCGGCTGATGTGCAGGCGGTCGGCATATTCTGTCTCAACGATGCGCTCGCCAGCGGGAATTTCCCCGGTGATAATGGCGTGCTTGAGCACTTCGTAGGCGATTTCACGAATCGGGCGGCTTTCCATCATGGGCTGAAAGGGGATGGCTGCCATAGCGAACAACTCCTTGTGGATGGCTTAGAATCCGCCGCGTTTGTGTCCTTTCTGGTCAACACGTCCGCGGACGCAAAGTGCATTTTGTTTGCACTTTGTATACAAGAATAATACAAAAAGCAGCCCTTGTCAAGGGAAAAATCCATTTTTTCCGCAATTTTTGGCGGTTTTTTTGCTGATTTTCGGCTGTACTTTTCTAATTTGAAATACGCGCGCGATTGCAGGAGGAGACGACTTCATCCGTCGCAGGCGGATGAGCTCGGTTCTGCAACGATACCCCAAAAAGTATGGGCGTGTGCACCCGAAGGGGTCGAGGGGGCGATCGCAGACTTCGTCTGTTTTCATGCCCCCTCGTCGCGTCCGCAGACGCGAACCCCGCTGCAACAAGAAAAATCAAGTCACATCGAAAGCAAAAATCACGAAAAAAGCGCAAAGAAAGCCGCCTGCCTTCGCGCATTTGCGAAAACAGACGGCTTCAAAAGTCAAATCAGGCGAATGCAATTATTCCAGAATCTCACGCCGCAGCGCATTGACATAATCCAGCTGCTCCCACGGCATGTCCGCCTTGCCGAAATGACCGTAGTTGCAGTTCGCGCGGTAAATCGGGCGGCGCAGGTTCAGCCGCTGAATGATGGCGTTCGGGCGCAGGTCGAACAGCTTGTCCACCGCTGCCGCCAGCTTGTCGTCCGAAACAACGCCCGTGCCCATCGTGTCGATGAACAGGCTCACCGGGCGCGCGACGCCAATGGCATACGCCAGCTGAATTTCGCAGCGCTTCGCCAGCCCCGCCGCGACGATGTTCTTCGCAATGTGGCGCGCCGCATAGGCAGCGGAGCGGTCAACCTTCGTCGGGTCTTTGCCGGAGACCGCGCCGCCGCCGTGCGGGGCATAGCCGCCGTAGGTATCAACGATAATCTTGCGCCCGGTCAGACCGGAGTCGCCCGCAGGCCCGCCGATGACAAAGCGCCCTGTCGGGTTGATGAGATAGCGGGTGTCCGCCGTCAGCATTTCCGCCGGAATCACCGGGCGGATGACGTGCTCCATCATCGCCGCGTAAATGTCCGCGTGGGCGATTTCGGGGTTGTGCTGGGTGGAGATGACGATGGTATCCACCGCCACGGGCTGACCGTCTTCGTAGGCAATGGTCACCTGCGCCTTGCCGTCGGGCCGCAGCCACGGCAGCGTGCCATTCTTGCGCACTTCAGTCAGGCGGCGGGTCAGGCGGTGCGCGAAGGCAATCGCCGTGGGCATGTATTCCGGCGTTTCGTCGCACGCGAAGCCGAACATCATGCCCTGATCGCCCGCGCCGATTTCGTTGGCATCCTGCGTGCGGGTTTCCAGTGCGTCATCAACGCCCATGGCGATATCGGGGCTTTGCGCGTGGATGCTCGTCAGCACGGCGCAGGTGTTGCCGTCAAAGCAGAGGGAGGAATCATTGTAGCCGATGTCCAGCACAACGTCGCGCACGATGGCGGGAATATCCACCTTCGCCGTCGTGGTGATTTCGCCCATCACCATCACCATGCCGGTGGTGGCGCAGGTTTCGCAGGCGACGCGGCTCATGGGGTCTTGGGCGAGCAGCGCGTCCAGCACCGCGTCAGACACCTGATCGCACAGCTTGTCCGGATGACCTTCCGTGACCGATTCCGAGGTAAAGAGTTTCCGCATTTTTGTAGCTCCTTTCAGCTAAGCCAATAGGGGGATGGTTGAGAGCTGCAAAAAACCCGGCGTCCTTGCACACAAGGCAGCCGGGAATCAATCAGAAGCGATTGTCCTTATCTGTCAGTGCTGCTCTGGATAGAGCCTGTGTGCGCACTGTGGGAATTGGCACCACGCACTTGCGTGCCGGTTGCCGTGGCTTCATTGGGCCCGTCCCTCTGCCACTCGTGATAAGGGGGTATTACTTTTGCATCCGATATGCTACCACAATTCTGCCCGTCCGTCAAGGGCTTTTGCATCTTTTCTGTATTTTTTTCGGGAAAAATCACGATAAGAACGAACGTTCTCTTGCATTTGCGGAAAAAATCCGCTATACTACATAAGCCGTTGCAATGACGACCGGGTCCTGTGCGATCTGTCGGTGTGAACCTTGTCAGGGCCGAGAGGCAGCAGCAATAAGCGCTGGGCGGATGTGCTGCGGGGTTGCTCAGTCTGAGCGGCGGTATCTTCTACTTGAATATCAATGAACAGGCCGCATGGGAAAGTGACTTCTCATTGCAGCCTGTTTTTTATCGACGCGGGATTGTGAAATGGTGGATGGCGAACAAAGCAAAAAACGCAGCAAACTTATTGTTTCTGTGCGGTATGTGTGCTATACTGACCATCGCGCAGAAGCGCAAGTAATTTGGGAGGTATAACTAATTATGCGGAAGTTCCTGTCCCTGTTTCTGGCTCTTGCAATGAGCATCGCCTGCTGCACGCTGGCAGCGGCGGAGGATACGGCAGAAGCAATGCAGTATACCGAAGAAAACATCACCATCGACGCGGGTGATCACCAGATTCCCGCAACGCTGACCGTGCCTGTTGGCGCGGAAGGGGAAAAGTTCCCGGCTGTTGTTATGCTGCATGGCAATGGCTCTACCCGCCACGAAGCGGGCAATGCCTATGATTATGCCGCGCTGGCAATGGCGAAGGCAGGCATCGCGACGATTCGTTTCGACTACATCGGCAATGGCGACAGCACCAGCGATTACATCGACTTCACCTATGACAAGGGTGTGGAAGACGCGATGAAGTGCTACGAATACCTCAAGACGCTGGGCACCATCGACATGGATCATGTGGGTGTGATGGGCTGGAGCCAGGGCGGCCGTCTGGCGCTGCTGACGGCTGCGCGCAACGAGGTGTTCACCTCCGTGCTGACGTGGGCAGGCGCTTACGATCAGAAGGGCAATGAGGAAGAACAGTACGCAATTGCCAAGGAAAACGGCTATTACGAAGTGACCTATGACTGGCGTGAACCGCTGAAGCAGTCTCCTGCCTACTATGAATGCGCGATGAGCATTGATTATCCGGCGGAAGTTGCTAAGATCAAGGTGCCGCTTCTGGCGATCAACGGCAAGGCGGATACGACCGTGGTGCCGGAAACCGCGCAGAAGATTGTGGATGCGGCGGTGAATTCCCCGGATGCGGAAGTGCTGCTGCTGGACGGCGCGGATCACACCTTCTGCGTTTTCAGCGGTGACGACACGGTGCTGAAGACCTTGGTGCAGGATACCATCGACTGGTTCAAGAAGACGCTGTAAGCGCAAAAAGTCAGCAAGGGCTGCGAAGGAGTGGAGAACATTCCTTCGCAGCTTTTTTGCGTGTGTTTTGTACAAATTGTGTATTCCGACTGTACAAAAACGGAAAGCAAGGTATAATAATAGGAAAAGCAAGGAGGTCATGCAGACATGGAACTGAACGTGATTCGACAGGCAGACCCGCAGGTGGCGGACGCGATTGAGGCGGAACTGAACCGTCAGCGCTCGCATATTGAACTGATTGCGTCGGAGAACTTCGTATCCCCGGCGGTGATGGCGGCGATGGGTTCATGCCTGACGAACAAGTACGCGGAAGGGTATCCCGCGCACCGCTACTACGGCGGCTGCGAATGCGTGGATGTGGTGGAAAACCTCGCCCGTGACCGCGCTAAGCAGCTTTTCGGCTGCGAGTACGTCAACGTGCAGCCGCATTCCGGCGCGCAGGCGAATACGGCGGTGTATTTCGCCATGCTCCAGCCGGGCGATACCGTCATGGGCATGAGCTTGTCAAACGGCGGCCACCTCACGCACGGCAGCCCGGTCAACCTGTCCGGCAAGTACTTCCATTTTGTGCCTTACGGCGTGGATGCGCAGGGCTATATTGATTATGACGCCATGCGCGCGCTGGCGCTGGAGTGCAAGCCGAAGATGATTGTCTCCGGCGCATCAGCGTACCCGCGCACGATTGATTTCGAGAAGATTCGCGCCATCTGCGATGAGGTGGGCGCGCTGATGATGGTGGATATCGCCCACATTGCGGGGCTTGTTGCGGCGGGGCAGCATCCGTCGCCCGTGCCGTATGCTGATTTCGTCACGACGACGACGCACAAGACGCTCCGCGGCCCGCGCGGCGGCATGATTATGTGCCGTGAGCAGTATGGCAAGGCGATTGACAAGGCGATTTTCCCCGGTACGCAGGGCGGCCCGCTGATGCACGTCATTGCGGGCAAGGCGGTCTGCTTCGGCGAGGCGCTGAAGCCGGAATTCAAGGATTATCAGGCGCAGATTATCAAGAACGCGAAGGCGCTGGAAGCCGCGTTCCGGGCGGAAGGCATCAAGATGGTTTCGGACGGCACGGACAACCATCTGCTGCTGCTTGATTTTTCCGGCACGGAGATGACGGGCAAGCTGCTGGAGACGCTGCTGGAAGAAGCGAACATCACGGTGAACAAGAACACCGTGCCGAACGAGACGCGCTCACCGTTTGTGACCAGCGGCGTTCGCGTGGGCACGCCGGCAGTGACGAGCCGCGGCTTCAAGGAAGCGGACATGGCGAAGGTCGCAAAGTGGATTGCGCGCGTCGTTCGGGAAGGGGAAAATGCTGTTCCGTCGGTGAAGGCGGAGGTGGAAGCGTTCATGAAGGGGTTCCCGCTGTATGAGTGACGGGGGTTTCGCTCCTGCGGGAGCGACGAGGGGGCTTTGCGCTCGCCCCCTCGACCCCTTCGCAGTGCACACTCCCATGCTTTGGGGTTTTATATTTCTTATATAGAGCATCTAACCCGAACCGCAGGTTCGCCGGATAAACACGCGGACACCGTATGCAGTCGTCACCAACTGAATCGCGCGGAAGGGTCAAGGGAGGAACTCCCTTGGGTTCCCCCAATCAACACGCGGGCACACTATGCAGTTGCGCTCAACCCAATCGCGAGAAGGGTGTCGAGAGGGTCGAAGACCCTTCGCGGGTGCAGGGCAGAGCCCTGCCGGAGTCCAGAGGCAGAGCCTCTGGCACCTCCCTTGTACACGAAAAATTCATACTTTCCTTGCAAATCCACCAAATTTGAGCCGGAATTTCGGCTAAATTCCGGTGGATTTTTTTTTGAATGTGTGCTATACTATATGAACGAGGGGTCTGTGCGTTGCAAAACAGACCGCAATCAAACGCCGCCATTCCGGAATGATGATGCTGGGGAAGTCGGAATTGTGGAATGAAGAAAAGGAAGTCGCCGGTGGAGGGCTTGCAATGCCCGTCCTGCGGTGATGGAATCGGCAGCGTTTGGCAAACGACGGGGAAATGCTGCGAAAGCGGACACGGGCAGGGCAGTCCTGCGCGGGCAGTTTTCGGCTGCAAGGCGCAGCGGATAAAATGCGTTTTTTCCCGGCATGGAAATAATGCTGATGGGGTTCGGCGAAACGCAGGCTTGCCGTATCCAGCAGCAGTTTTCCGAAAAAATGGCTTTTTTACTTCCGTGATGGAAGTATGTGAAAGAGAAGGAACGAAAACGTTTGAAAGAGAGTGATGGTATGACCCCGAGAACGAAAGCAGCGCAGCCGGCAAGCCGCCTGCGGATTGTCAGCCTTGGCGGTGTGGATGAAATCGGCAAGAACATGACAGTTTTTGAATATGAGGATGACATTGTGGTGGTTGACTGCGGCAGCATTTTCCCCAAAGAGGACATGCTGGGCGTCGATCTGGTCATTCCGGATGTGTCCTATCTGGTGGAGAAGAAGCGCAACGTGCGCGGATACCTCTTTACCCACGGACATGAGGACCACATCGGCGCGACGCCGTACATCCTGCGCCAAGTGCCCGCGCCGCTCTACGGAACGAAATTGACGCTGGCGCTGGTGGACTTAAAGCTCAAGGAGCACCGCATTCAGGGCATCCCGATGCAGGTGGTGCAGCCGCGCGACGAGGTGCGGCTGGGCAAGAACTTCACGGCGAAGTTCATCCACGTCAGCCACTCCATCGCGGGGGCGTGCGCCATTGCGCTCACCTGCCCGGCGGGTACGGTCGTCGTCACCGGCGACTTCAAAATTGACTACACGCCTGTCGATGGGCATATCACCGACCTTGCGTCCTTCGCCGAGCTGGGCGAGCGCGGCGTGCTGGCGATGCTGTGCGAATCCACCAACGTCGAGCGCCCCGGTCACACCATCTCCGAAAAGAAGATTGGCGTGACGTTCGAGAACATGTTCCGCGACGCGCAGGGGCGTGTGATTGTCGCCATGTTCGCGTCGAACATCCACCGTATGCAGATGGTCATTGACAACGCCCTGCGCTACGGCCGCCGTGTCTGCTTCATCGGGCGCAGCATGGTCAACGTCAGCCGCGTGGCGATGCAGATTGGCGAACTGCGGATTCCGCCGGAAGCCATTATTGAGGCGGACGCGCTCGACCAGTACCCGGACAACGAGATTCTGGTGATGACGACGGGCAGTCAGGGCGAGCCGATGGCAGGCTTGACGCGCATGGCGTACAGCGAGCACCGCAAGCTGCAAATCCGCCAGAGCGACACGGTGATTATCTCCGCCACGCCCATTCCCGGCAACGAGAAGAGCATCAGCCGCGTCATCGACCAGCTGTACCGCTGCGGCGCGAACGTCATCTACAAGGCACTGGCGGAGGTGCACGTCTCCGGTCACGCCTGTCAGGAAGAACTCAAACTCATGCACGCGCTGGTGAAGCCGAAGTACTTCATCCCCGTCCACGGCGAATATCGTATGCTGTGGCAGCACGCGGTGCTGGCGGAGTCGATGGGCATGAACTCCACCGACATCGTGCTTCCCGAAACGGGTCAGGTTATCGAGATGAATCAGGAAGGGCTGTATCTGGCGGAACAGATTCCGACCGGCGCGGTGCTGGTGGACGGTCTGGGCATCGGCGACGTGGGCAACGTCGTTCTGCGCGACCGCAAGCACCTCAGTCAGGACGGCCTGATTATCGTCGTCATGGCGATTAACCGCGACGACCAGCGCCTTGTCTCCGGCCCGGATATCATCAGCCGCGGCTTCATCTACGTCCGCGAGAATGAGGATATTATCGAGAACACGCGCGATGTCGTCCGGCAGATTCTGTCGCAGTCGTCGCTGGCGGGCGAGGACTGGCCGGCGCTCAAGAACCGCATCAAGGATGAACTGCACCGCTTCATCTTCGAGAAAATCAAGCGCAACCCGATGATTCTGCCCATTATCCTTGACGTTTGACATGGGGGCGCACATCTGATACAATAGGGAGGAACGCTGCAACATGCGTTTCTCTCTTTTTCGTGGGAAATCGGGATGAATCAAGCGGACAGAAACGTTTCTAATTACGGATAGCGTATCGAAAGGATGGACATGCTGTTATGGAACATGCTACGGCACACCGCTTGGCGCAGGAAATCCGCCAGAGCGAGGAGTATCAGACGTATCACGCACTGAAAGAGGAGGTTATGGCGGACGAAACGACCGCCGCGCTCCTGAAGGAATACAAGAAGCTGCAGCTGCGCCTGCAAATGGCGGCTGTCTCCGGCACGCAGCCGGATAACGACGACATGCAGCGCTTTCAGGGCATTTCGGCGCTGCTGTTCGGCAAGCTGGAAGTCAGCCAGTACCTGCTGGCGGAAATGCGCCTGCAGCAGGAAGTGGCGGGCATTCTGCGCATCATCACCGACGCGGCGGACATTGACATGGGGATGGGACAATAATTCCGGATTCTCCAAAGGGGGGGCAGGCTTGTTGAGCAAGAAGCATGACAGCTACGAGAGCATCCGCGACGAGCGGCGATATGGCCCGTACTGGTACAGCGCGCTGTGGCGCATCATCCGCCCAATCCTGATTGGCTTGGGCGCGGTGCTGGTGGTGTCGGGCATCCTGTTCAGCGTGTGGAACAAGGTGTACGGCGAGTTCATTGCGCCGCCGGATGAAAACAGCACGGCACAGGTGCCCTTCACCATCGAGAGCGGACAGAGCCTGACCCGCGTGGCGAACCGGCTGGAGGAAGCCGGGCTGATTCGCAATCGCACGGTGTTTAAGTACTACTGCGACTTCGCGGGCTGGGGGCAGAAAATCCAGTCCGGCAGCTACACGCTCAGCCCGTCGATGACCATGCGGCAGATTGCCGACCAGCTCACGCGCGGCGACGGCAACCCGATTGTGCGCAATATCACGCTCATTCCCGGCTGGACGATTGAGCAGTTCGCCGAGCAGCTGGTCAAAGACGGCGTGCTGACGGACAGCGCGGAGTTCTTGTCCCTGTGCAAGAGCGGCACGAGCTTTAGCGAATTTTACTCCGTGCAGGACGTGCTGAACAGACGGAACGTCAGCCAGCGCCGCTATGTGCTGGAGGGGTATCTCGCGCCCGACACCTATGAGATTTACATCGGCGCGACGGCAAGCGAAATCATCCGCAAGCTGATTACGCAGACCGAGCGGGTGTTCTCCGTCGCCTGTGAGGATCGCGCGGAAGAGATGGGCTACACGATGGACGAGATTCTGACGCTGGCAAGCATGATTGAGAAGGAAGCGTCCAAGGCGGATTTCGCGAAGGTGTCCGCCGTATTCCACAACCGCCTGAAAGCGGGCATGAAGCTGCAGAGCGACGTGACGATTCACTACATCACGGGCGTAAGGAAAATGTCGCTGACGGGCAGTGATTTGGCGCTTGACAGCCTCTACAACACCTATCAGGTGACGGGGCTGCCGCTTGGCCCGATTTGCGCGCCGAGCGCGGACGCCATCAACGCGGCGCTCTACCCGGACGAGACGTTTGTGGCGGAAAACTACCTGTATTTCTGCGCGACGAGTCCCGAAAGCACGGAGCTGCACTTCTCCCGCACCTTGCAGGAGCATGAACAGGCGGTCGCCATCTACGCGCCGCTGTGGCAGCAGTACGACAAGGAAAGAGGCATTGAGTAAATGACCAACCGGATGCCGGAGCTGCTGTGCCCGGCGGGGAATCTTGAATCGCTGGAGGCGGCGCTGCATTTCGGCGCGGACGCGGTCTATGGCGGTATGCGGCAGTTCGGCTTGCGCGCCTTCGCGGGCAATTTCGACGAGGAGGCGCTGACGCAGGCGGTCGAAAAGATGCACGGCGCGGGCAAGAAGTTCTACCTGACGATGAACATCTTCCCGTTCGACGACCAGCTGGATGATTTCGTGGCGGCGGCGAAAGCAGCACGGGACATCGGCGTGGATGCGGCGATTGTCAGCGATTTGGGCGCGATTGCCGCCCTGCGCCGCGAAGTGCCGGAGCTGCCCCTGCACGTCAGCACACAGGCGAGCACCGTCAACGCGGAAGCTGTGCGCGTCTACCGCGATATGGGCTGTGAGCGCGTGATTCTGGCGCGGGAAACGTCCATCGCGCGGGCGAAGGAAATCATCCGCCGCGTGCCGGAGATGGAAATCGAGACGTTTGTGCATGGCGCATCGTGCATGGCGTACAGCGGACGGTGCCTACTTAGCGCGGTCATGGCGGGGCGGAGCGGCAATCAGGGCGAGTGCGCCCAGCCGTGCCGCTGGCATTACAGCGTGGTGGAGGAGAAGCGCCCCGGCGAGTACATGCCCGTATGCGAGGACGAAAATGGCACATACATCTTCTCTGCGCATGATTTGAACCTGATGCCGCTTTTGCCGGAACTGGTGGACGCGGGCATCAAGAGCCTCAAAATCGAGGGGCGGATGAAAACGGCGTATTACGTCGCGACGGTGACGGCGGCATACCGTCGGGCGCTGGATCTGCTGGCGGATGGCGGCGATTTCGCGGCGGCGCTCCCCGGCTTGATGGCGGAATTATCCTGCGCGAGCCACCGTGACAGCGACACCGGCTTTGCGCTGGGCAAGCCAGCAAATCCCGGCGGCGCGGACGGCTTCCATCAGGAGCGGGAATATCTGGCGCATGTGGTGGAGGGCAGCCGCGATGGCCGCGGCACACGCTTCCTGCTCAAAAATCGCTTCAAGGCGGGCGAGACAATCGAACTGCTGACGCCGTCGGGCGTGCACGCCTTCGAGGCGACGCCGTTCCTGCGCGAAAAGACGGGCGAAATCGTCGATACGCTGGGCATCGGCGGCGAAATCATCCGCATGGATGTCCCCTTCGCGACCGAAACGGGCGACTTCCTCCGCGGCGAAACGCGGAATCACCGAAAGTAAGCGCTTTTCCCGAAACCCGCAAGCAAGTCAACAAAAGCCAAACTGAAAAATGCGGTCAAGCCGGGCAACAACAGCCGCTCTTTCCCCCAATAAACATGGGTGGCGGGGGGAGTCCAGAGGGGGCTGAAGTCCAGACTTGCACGCTCTTCAGCCCCCTCTGGGCGTTCTTTGGTTACTTTCTGGCGCGCCAGAAAGTAACAACATCGCCTCCGCAGAGGCGACTGGAGCAGCAAGAAAAAACTGCCTGCATATCACAGCAATATCGGCTGTCATCCGATAAATCCCCCTTTCACGACAGCTGTGAAGCGCGAAAAAATCCCCGGAATCTTTCCAGCAAGGTTGCACAAAACCCAAAAGTGTGCTACAATCAGATTGATATTCCTTTCACATGAAGGAATTGGGCGAAAATGCCCCAAGATAACAAATGCACTGGAGGAGAATGAGGATGGCAGGGCATGTGTCTGACGCGGTAATCCGTCGGCTGCCGGGATATTATCGGCATCTGCGGGAGCTGGAAAGCGCAGGTGTGGAGCAGATTTCGTCGCAGGAGCTGGGCGAGCGGATGCACCTCACGCCGTCGCAGATTCGGCAGGACATCAACTGCTTCGGCGGCTTCGGACGTCAGGGGTACGGGTATAAGGTGTCGGATCTGAAAATGCACATTGGCGAAATTCTGGGACTTGACCGTGAGCATACGGAGATTATCGTGGGCGCGGGCAATATCGGCTGCGCGATTGCGAAATATCCGACGTTCCAGCGCGAGGGCTTCCGGCCGCTGGCGATGTTTGACAACGACCCGGAGAAAATCGGCGTGCCGGTGGGCGATATTCCCGTGTACAGCATGGAGGAAATGCCGAACTTCCTGAAGGAGAACATGCCGGATATTGCGGTGCTGGCACTGCCCCGACGCGTCGCGCAGGAAGCGCTGGACAAGCTCTACGCCTGCGGCATCCGCGCGGTGTGGAACTTCGCGCCGACCGATCTGACCCATCCGGACGACATGCTGGTGGTCAATGTTCACCTGACGGACAGCTTGCAGACGCTGACTTACCACATGGCACACCGGAACGAGGAAAACAGCAAGTAATACTATTTCCAGATTCACCTGCGCCATCTGCTTGCGCCTTTTCCGTTCTGGCGTCCGGTCGTTCCATTTAGCGTAGCGCTGCTACGCTGCATTCCACTCCCGTTAGCCAGAGCGAAAAATTCGCAGCGCATCTTGGCGCATTCTCATTTGGAAATAGTATAAATCACACACCAGCCCTCCGCAGCAGCCGCTGTGCAAGGGCTGGAATCCATTTTGGAGGAATGACATGAGCAACATTTCGGGCGGAACGCAGCGCCCGCGCCGCAGCCAGCAGACGCGCCTGACGGAAAAATTGGCGCCGGAGACGAAGCCGCGACAGCCCGCCATGCGCCAGCCGAAGGGACGCTCACAGCGGCTGATAGAAGAGGAAGCGCGCCGGAGCGCCCCGCCCAAAACACGCGGCACCCCCACGGGCAAGCGTCCATCCGCGCCGAAGCGGAAAACGACACGCAAACCGCGCAAGGGGCGCAAAAAGCGCAGCAGCACCTTCCTATGGCTGCTTGTCATGCTGATTTCGCTGACGGGCACGGCGGGGCTGCTGCTGCTTGCCGCGCCGCAGATGCTGGGCATGGAGCTGGCCGGGCTGCCGACACTGGCGTTCGTCAACGGCAGCATCATTCGGTATGACGCAGAGCGAATCGCGAATTTCAATGAGGCGGTCGCGCTGGTCAACACCGACCGCATTTTCCCCGGCGTGACGATTGACGGCATCAACGTTGGCGGAATGACCCGCGCGGACGCCGAAAGCGCCTTGGGGCAGGGCGGCGTGGACAATTCCAGCGTGAACCTGCATGTGGTGGCGGATGCGTACACCTACGACATCACGGGTTACGACGTGCCGCTCTACCGCAACGTGAGCGAGATGGCGGCGGTTGCCTATGCCGCTGGGCGCGGGAACACAACCGCCCTGCGCGGTTCGGGGCGGACGCCGCTGAGCGAGCGCGTCGCGACGATTCGCGCGATGCAGCAAAGCCCCGTGACGCTTCAGACGCAAATCACCTACGACCGCGATGCCGTGCGAAAAATCGCGGAGAATATCGCGGCGGATGTGACCTGCACGCCTGTCAACGCGACGGTGGAGTCCTTTGACCCGGCGACGAAGCAGTTCTCTTTCAACAGCGACATCAGCGGCGCGTATCTGGATGCCAACAGCGTGTATCAGACGCTCACGGGCGTGCTGGACATGGGCAATTACACTGCGTCCCTGCGTTTGCAGTCGGACACGGTGCTGGCGGACGTGACAAAATCACAGATTGTGGGCAAGTTCGGGCGCATTTCCACCTACACGACGAAAACCACCAGCAATTCCAACCGCAACACGAACATCGACCTGTCCTGCCAAGCCATCAACGGTTATAAGGTTGCGCCGGGGGATACGTTCTCCTTCAATCAGGCGACGGGGCAGCGCACGGCGGCGAAGGGCTACAAGGAAGCAACAGCGATTTCCGGCGGGCAGAGCGTGCCGGAGGTGGGCGGCGGCGTATGCCAGACCAGCTCGACGCTCTTTAACGCCGTCGCGCGCGCGAATCTGGAAATCGTCTACCGCAGCCCGCACGCGTGGCCGAGTTCCTACGTCCAGAAGGGGATGGACGCGACGGTCAACTGGCCGAATCTGGACTTCAAGTTCAAGAACGATACCGAGTGGCCGATTTACATCGTCGCGAATTATTCCAAGCAGAAGTGCACCGTCGAAATTTACGGGATGCTCCTGCCCGACGGCGTGTCGATTGACCTGGAAAGCACCGTCACGCGCACGATTGACCCGCCGAGCGACACCAAGTACGTCCAGAACACGAAACTCGCCGCCGGTACGCAGGAGACGACCATCAAAAAGCGCACCGGCTACGTCGTCGAAACCTACCAAATCTGGTATCAGAACGGCAAGGAAGTCGACCGCAAGCTGCTCTGTACGTCAACGTATAAGGCGTATCAGGAAACAGTCGAGTATAATTAAAAAACCGCCCGGTTATCTGCCAAAACACAGATGTACCGGGCGATTCTTTTTGCTTTTCGCGGAATCGCGAACAAACCATCAAATTCCGCATTCCGCATTCCGAATTACCTTCAGTCTGCCGATGTGCTGACGGACTTGTTCCGCACGAACAGAATCAGCGACTGCTCGTCACTGTCGTAGATGGTCGTTGCACGGAGCGCCGTGCGCAGGAACATGTCGGAGATGTACAATTCGCCGTTGTCCAGCCGGACGGCACCGGATTCCATCGCAACTGCGCTGCCGTCCACCATCACGGACAAACCGCTGTCCGTCTCGCGGATGACGACCGTGTAGCCTGCCGCGGACAGCACCCACACGCCGCTTTCGCTCACATCCAGCTGCCAGTCGTCGATGCAGGCCGCCAGCTCGCGCAGGGACATGACCGGACTGCCTACTGTGTTCACCCACAGGCTCGGACGGCGCGTGTAGCCCACGCCATCCTGCGTGACGGTCATCGTCAGCGCCTGTCCATTGCCGCCGCTGCCGAGGAAGATGCTGCCATTCGGGAGCAGCGTCAAGCCATCCGGCGTATACACGGGCGCTTCGGTCGTCACCGTATCCACCGGGAAATCGCTGGACGCGCCCGGCAGAGGCAGATCATCCGCCGGAGATGCCGTTGGCGCGGCGCTCGGCGCGGGCGTTTCCGGCGCGGGGGTCGGGGTCGCCGTCGGCGGCACGGTCGGCGGGGAGTAGGGCACAACGTTCGGGTCTTCAAACAGGCGCGTCTGCGTCGCCTGACCCGCAATGCCGTCCACGGACAGCCCGTTCGCCTTCTGGAAGCGGCGGACGGCGGCGGTCGTCTTGCTGCCGTACGCGCCGTCATCCTCGCCCTCTGCCAGATAGCCCAGCTCAATCAGCTTTTTCTGCACCTTCAGCACGCCTGAGCCGCGGTCTTGCCACTGCACGGTCTTGTAGCCCATGTTGGGCGTAATCGTGGGTTCGGGGATGGGCGAGGCCGTCGGCGTGGCGGTGGGCACGTCGGTCGCGGCAGGCGCGTTGGGAATCGGGGATGCCGTCACGTTCGGCGGCAGGGGCGTCGGGGTCGGGACATCCTGCGGCAGCGGCCCCTCCTGAACGGAGAAGGCGACGGTCAGCGCGACATACGCCAGAAGCGTTTTCAAAAAGTCCATGAGGAATGTTCCTCCTTGCATTCTAAATCAGTTTCTATTATACGACAAAATTCTGGTTTGCGCAACCTGATAGCGCGTTTTTTCCGTTTGCAGATTGTAAAAATTGCGGATTCGCGCTATAATGGCGGCAGGAAAAACTCATCAGCAGGAGGAATCAGCCATGAAAGAACCGATTTTGGTGATGATGGCGGCGGGCATGGGCAGCCGCTACGGGGGACTGAAGCAGCTGGATCCGGTCGGCCCGGACGGCGAGGTCATCCTCGATTACAGCCTGTACGATGCGTACCAGGCGGGCTTCCGCCGTGTCGTGTTCCTGATTAAGCACGAGATTGAAGATGCCTTCAAGGCGATGGTCGGTTCGCGCGTGCCGGCAGGGATGGAAGCAAACTACGCTTTCCAGCAATTGGATAAGCTGCCGGAGGGCTTTTCCGTCCCGGAAGGGCGCGTGAAGCCGTGGGGCACGGGGCACGCAGTGCTGTGCTGCCGCGAATTCCTCGATGCGCCGTTCCTCGTCATCAACGCGGACGATTACTACGGCGCGGGCGCGTTCAAGCTGGCGTATGAGTACCTGCGGACGCTGCGGGGCAAGCGCGGCGAGTACTTCATGGTCGGCTACGCGCTGAAAAACACGCTGACGGAGAACGGCTATGTGTCGCGCGGCGTGTGCACGGTCAACGAGTTCGGCTTCCTGAAGGAGGTGCGCGAGCGCACGCACATTATCGCCAGCTGCGACGGCCCGCTGTTCACGGAGGATGGCGAAATGTACCGCCGTCTGCCGGACGATACGACCGTCAGCATGAACTGCTGGGGCTTTACGCCGGATTTCCTCGATGCGCTGGCGGAGGGCTTCGTGCCCTTCCTGAACGAGGCGATGGAGAACAACCCGATGAAGGCGGAGTATTACCTGCCGACCGCCGTCAGCCGCCAGCTTGACCGCCACCGGGCGACGGCGCGCGTGCTGACCTGCCCCGACCGCTGGTACGGCGTGACCTACCACGAGGACAGGGCAGTCGTCGCCAAGGCGATGCTGCGCAAAGCAGAGGAAGGCGAGTATCCGCGGCCGCTGTGGGGGAAGAAATAATTCGGAATGAGTGTGCTGGTGCGGAAATAATTTGCGCGGAGTGCTTGCATTTGCGGCGGGCGTGGTGTATAATCACAGCAGAGCGATGAACGGTTCTGACGCGGGAATTGCCCCTGGAAAGCGAGTGCGCGGCGGTGGAAGGCGCATGGGGAGCGGGCGCGTCATCCCGACCGGGAGCTGCGGCTAATCCCCGCCGGTTCGTCTCCGAGAGCGGACGCAAGAGAGAGGACAGGGGGGAACATCCGCCTTTGCCCTAAGCCGGGTGGTACCGCGAAGCAATGCAATCCGCAATGCCTTCGTCCCTGCAAAATCAGCAGAGGCGGAGGCTTTTTCTCATACTATTTCCAGATTCGCCTGTGCTATCTGCTTGCGCCTTTTCCCCGCTGTCGTCCGCTCATTCCACTTAGCGTAGCGCTGCTACGCTGCGTTTCATTCGCGTTAGCCAGCGAGAAAAATTCGCGGCGCATCTTAGCGCATTCTCATCAGGAAATAGTATCGCCTCGAATCATCAATCATCAATCATGGAGGGAAAAAATCATGGCCAAGGAAAAGAAACAGGAATTTGTCACCCACATCACCCCCCGCGACGAGGATTTCTCCCAGTGGTACACCGACGTTATCCTCAAGACGGAATTGTGCGACTACGCGCCCGTTCGCGGCTGCATGATCGTGCGCCCCTACGGCTACGCGATTTGGGAGCGCATTCAGGCGGAAATGGACAAACGCTTCAAGGAAACGGGTCATCAAAACGTTTATTTCCCGATGCTGATTCCGGAATCGCTGCTGCTGAAGGAGGCGGAGCATGTGGAAGGCTTCGCGCCGGAAGTGGCGTGGGTGACGCAGGGCGGCACGGAAAAATTGCAGGAGCGTCTGGCAGTGCGCCCGACCTCCGAAACCATCTTCTGCACGATGTACGCCAAGTGGGTGCAGACGTGGCGTGACCTGCCGATGAAGTACAACCAGTGGTGCTCCGTCATGCGCTGGGAGAAGGCGACCCGCCCGTTCCTGCGCACGAGCGAATTCCTCTGGCAGGAGGGTCACACCATCCACGCGACCGCCGAGGAAGCGCAGGAAGAAACGATGCAGATGCTGCACGTCTATCAGGAAGTGGCGGAAAACGTGATGGCGCTGCCGGTGTATGTCGGGCAGAAGTCGGAAAAGGAAAAGTTCGCTGGTGCGCGCGCGACGTACTCCATGGAAGCCATGATGCAGGACGGCAAGGCGCTGCAGGCAGGCACGAGCCACAACTTCGGCACGAATTTCGCCGAGGCGTACGGCATTCAGTTCCAAAACAAGGAAGGCAAGCTGACTTACGCCGAGGAAACGAGCTGGGGCGTATCGACCCGCCTGATTGGCGCGATTATCATGACCCACGGCGACGAGCGCGGCCTGCGCCTGCCCCCGCGCGTTGCCCCGATTCAGGCGGTCATTCTGCCGATTGCGGCGCACAAGCCGGGCGTGATGGAGGCGTGCGAGAAGCTGTTTGAGGAATTGAAGGCGGCGGACATTCGCGTCAAGCTCGACGACCGCGACACGGTCTCCGCAGGCTACAAGTTCAACGACTGGGAGATGAAGGGCGTGCCGGTGCGCCTGGAAGTCGGCCCGCGCGACCTCGAAAACGGCGTCGTGACCGTGTTCCGCCGCGACCTGTGCGAAAAGGTGACGCTGCCGCTGGAAAATCTGGCGGACGAATTGAAGGCGCTGCTGGACGACATTCAGCAGACCCTCTTTGACCAGGCGAAGAAGTTCCGCGACGAAAAGACCCACGTCGTCCACAACATGGAGGAACTGGGCGCTGCCGTCGAAAATGGCTTCGCGAAGGCCATGTGGTGCGGCGAACGCGCGTGCGAGGACGAAATCAAGGAGAAATTCAACGCCTCCTCCCGCAATATGCCCTTTAACCAGGAAAAGGAATGGTTCGGCGACACCTGCGTCTGCTGCGGCAAAAAGGCGAAGAAGGTCATGTATTTCGCGAAGGCGTACTAATTTTCCCGGCAAATTGCCTGAAATTTTCCCGAAAGGCGCGAATTAACCATTTACAAACGGGAAAAAATCTGATACAATAATGGATGGGTCTGCGAACCGTTTGCGCGGACGACCGAAGACTCCGACGGCGCACTGCGTGAACAGGCGATTGCCCACGGGCATTGCCCGAAATAAAAATTTGGAGGATGAAATTCCATGACCAAGAGCGAAATCATTGCCACCTACGCCCAGCATGAAGGCGACACCGGCTCTCCCGAAGTGCAGATTGCCCTGCTGACCGACCGCATCAACCACCTGAACGAGCACCTGAAGACCAACCGCAACGACCACCACTCCAACCGTGGTCTGCTGCTGATGGTCGGCCGTCGCCGTGGTCTGCTGGAGTACCTGAAGAAGACCGACATCGAGCGTTATCGTGCGCTGATCGCTAAGCTGAACCTGCGTAAGTAATTTTCGCAGCGAAACGGCGGCTTTGCGCGCAAGAGCCGCCGTCTGGAGACACGCGGCAGGGGAGAATCCCCCTGTGCATTCCTCCTCACGGCGGCTTTTTGCGGCAAGGCGGCGCAGAACATGGGCAGGGTCTGGAGATGTTATCCCTTGAAAATCCCGAATCGCCTGATTCAGGGGGTTTTCATATGATAGCATCTCCGGGCGGTTCAGGAAGGCGGATGGCTGCCTTTCTACGACTGAGTATAAGGAGATTCTCAATGGAAAGCAAAAAGTACAGCATGGATCTGGCGGGCCGCGAGCTGACGCTGGAATTCGGCAAATACTGCGAACAGGCGGCTGGCTCCGTCTGGGTGCATCTGGGCGATACCGTCGTGATGGTGAACGCGACGATGGCGCCGACCCCCCGTCCCGGCGTGGACTTCTTCCCGCTGGCTGTGGACGTGGAGGAAAAGCAGTACTCCGTGGGCAAGATTCCCGGCGGCTTCATCAAGCGTGAAGGCCGTCCGACCGAAAAGGCGACCCTGACCTGCCGCCTGATCGACCGCCCGCTGCGCCCCCTGTTCAACAAGGGAATGCGCAACGATGTGCAGGTCGTTGTGACCGTGCTGAGCGTTGAGCAGGATGTGCCGCCGGAAATCCCCGCGATGATCGGTTCGTCCATCGCGCTGGCGGTCAGCGAAATTCCGTGGAACGGCCCGACGGGCGCGGTGGTTGTCGGCCGCGTGGACGGGCAGTACGTCATCAACCCTGATGAAGAGCAGCGCGCAAAGAGCGATATGCACGTTTACCTCGCCGGCACGAAGGACGCCATCATGATGGTGGAAGCGGGCGCGAACGAGGTCAGCGAAACGGCGATGCTCGATGCCATCATGTTCGGCCACGAGTATATCAAGAAGCTCGTCGAGTTCCAGGACAAGATTGTGGCGGAAATCGGCAAGGAAAAGGTCGAAGTGCCGCTGAACGTGACTGGCGACGACGTGAAGCAGGCCGTGCGCGAATTCGCCTACGACAAGTGCGTGTGGGTGTTCGACACCTTCAACCGTCAGGAGCGTCAGGCGCGTGAAGCGCAGGTGAAGCAGGAAACCATCGAAGCGCTGGCGGAGCAGTTCCCGGAGCGCGAAGCCGAAATCGCCGATGCGCTGTACTACCTGAACAAGGAAGTCATGCGCAAGAAGATTATCGAGCAGGGCATTCGTCCCGACGGCCGCGGCGTGACGGAAATCCGCCCGATTTGGTGCGAAGTGGGCGTGCTGCCGCGCGTGCATGGCTCTGCCGTGTTCACCCGTGGTCAGACGCAGGCGCTGACCGTGACCACGCTGGGCTCTACCAGCGAGGGTCAGGTGCTGGATGGCCTGTCCAGCGAGGACTTCAAGCGCTACATCCACCACTACAATATGCCGCCGTACGCCACGGGCGAAGCGGGGCGCCTCAAGAGCCCCGGCCGCCGCGAAATCGGCCACGGCGCACTGGCGGAGCGCGCACTGCTGCCCGTCATCCCCTCTGAGGAAGAGTTCCCCTACGCAATGCGCCTGGTGAGCGAAATCCTGTCCTCCAACGGCTCGTCCTCCATGGCGTCCGTGTGCGGTTCCACCCTGTCCCTGATGGACGCGGGCGTGCCGATTCACGCGCCGGTCGCGGGCGTCGCGATGGGCTTGATTAAGGACGTGGAGTCCGGCAAGGTGGCTGTCCTGACCGACATTCAGGGCCTGGAAGACTTCCTGGGCGACATGGACTTCAAGGTCGCTGGTTCCATGAACGGCATCACCGCCATCCAGATGGACATCAAGATTGCGGGCATTGACCGCACGATTCTCGAAACCGCGCTGGCGCAGGCGCTCAAGGGCCGCCTGTTCATCCTCGAAAAGATGCTCAGCTGCATCGGCGAGCCGCGCAAGGAACTGAGCAAGTACGCGCCCAAGATTGTCCGCTTCACCATCAATCCGGAGAAGATTCGCGAGGTTATCGGACCCGGCGGCAAGATGATCAACAAGATTATTGCCGAAACCGGCGTGAAGATTGACATCGAGGACGATGGCCGCGTGTTCATCTCCACCCCCGACGCGGAAGCAGCCGACAAGGCGCGCCGCATCATCGAGGGCATCGCGAAGGACATCGAGGTTGGCGAGGTGTACACGGGCAAGGTCGTGCGCATCATGAACTTCGGCGCGTTTGTGGAGCTGCTGCCCGGCAAGGACGGCATGATTCACATCTCCAAGCTGGCGAACCACCGCGTGGAGAAGGTCGAGGACGTCGTGAAGATTGGCGACACGCTGGAAGTGAAGGTCGCGGAAATCGACGCGCAGGGTCGTGTGAACCTCGTGCGCAACGACATCACCTACGACAACACCGCCGCGGCTGCCCCGCGTCGTGCGGAAGGCTTCCGTGTGCGTCCTCCGCGCCGGGATGGTCGGAACTAATCGCGTTTCCGACAACCTTTTGGCGGATGAATGCCATCCGGCTGAATGATTTCTGCATAATGGTCGCTTTTGTTGCAAGGGAACGCGCCTGCGGGCGCGCAAGGGGGCTTTCCGCTCGCCCCCTTGACCCCTTCGGATGCACACTCTCTTACTTGAACTTTATCGAAAGTTAAATTTAGAGGGATGCCCCTTTATGCGGAATCAGAATGAAATAATATGAAGAAATTCGCAAAAGTCCCTGCGATTGCACCGGGCTTTTGCGAATTTTCTGCTTTTTCGGGGAAAATTGCGAAACGATGCCACCATGCATCAGAAAGGAATCAAATGGATAGCATACTGAAAAACGTAGCGGGAGCTGATGAATGTATGCGTGATGAATGGGTGCTGCCGAATGGCCTGCGTGTGCTGGGGGAACGCCTGCCGCATCTGCGGTCGGTGTCTATCGGCGCGTGGATGCATGTGGGTTCGATGATGGAAACGCCGGAAGAAAACGGCCTCTCCCACTTCATTGAGCACATGATTTTTAAGGGAACGACGAAGCGCACCGTCCGGCAGATTGCCGAGGAAATGGACGCGGTCGGCGGGCAGCTGAACGCCTTCACGGGCAAGGACTGCACCTGCTGCTACGCCAAGGTCATCGACGAGGACATCGAACTCGCCATCGACATCATCGCCGACATGGTGATGAACGCGACGATGGACGAGAAGGAGCTGAACAAGGAACGCGGCGTCGTGCTGGAAGAAATCTCGATGGACGAGGATTCGCCCGAAGATTTGGTGCATGACCTGCTGGCGAAGGCGCAGTTTGGCGCGCAGTCGCTGGGGCAGCCGATTCTGGGGCCGGCGGAACAGGTGGCGGCGTACACCCGCGCCAACTTGATGGACTATAAGAATCACCACTATCTGCCGCGTGAGACGGTGGTGGCGCTGGCGGGCAACTATGAGCCCACGCAGGTGCAGGCGCTGATGGAAAAATACTTCGGCACTTGGCAGGGCGGCGAAAGTGCACTCGTTGTGCCGAAACAGCAGGTTTTGACCGGACGGCGCGTTGTGAAGGAAAAAGACACCGAGCAGCTGCACATCTGCCTTGGCTATCCGGGATTCGCGTACGGCACGGACGACGTGTATGCCGTCGCGGTGATGAACAACGTGCTGGGCGGCGCGATGTCCTCCCGGCTGTTCCAGCGCATCCGCGAAGAACTGGGCATGGCGTACTCCATCTACACCTACCCGAACTCGTATCAGGGCATCGGCACATACGGCATTTACGCCGGCATCAGCCCGAAGAACGGCGATAAGGTGCTGGAGGAAATCGACAGCGAACTCAAGCGTTTCCTGAAGGACGGCATGACGGACAAGGAGTTCCGCGACAGCAAAACGCAGCTTCGGTCGGGTTATTTGATGGGGCTGGAAAGCTCCGGCAGCCGGATGCAGGCGATGGGGCGCTCGACGCTGCTCAACGGCCATCCGACTGATCACCAAAAGACGATTGCCGCCATCGAAGCCGTGACGCCGGAAATGGTGATGGACGTGGCACACAAGGTGCTGACTGCCGAGCCGTGCCTGGCGGTGGCGGGCAAGGGCGCGGAAAAATACGCGGAGTAAAGAGACATGAACGAACGGATTATCGCGCTGGACATCGGCGACGCGCGCATCGGCGTGGCGGTTTCGGACGCGTCGCGCCTGATTGCCACGCCCATCGACACCATCTACCGCGTCGGCTACGGGCCGGACGTGCGCAAGGTGGTGGAAATCTGCCAGCGTTACGACACGACGCAGGTGCTTTCCGGCTGGCCGCTGAATATGGACGGCACGGCGGGCTTCCAGTCCGAAAAGGTCAAAGCGTTTTGCGAACAGCTGGAAAAAGCGGGGCTTTCGGTCGTCTATCAGGATGAACGCCTGACGACTGTGACCGCGACGAACGCGCTCATCGAGGGCAACATGCACCGGGCGGAGCGCAAGCACAATGTGGACAAGGTAGCGGCGGCGGTGATTTTGCAGCAGTATCTGGACACCTGCCGCAACCAGCAGCAACAGGAGGCAGCGAAAATGGAAGAACAGGACAACATCATTGAACTGATTGACGACGAGACGGGCGCGCCGATTCGCTTCCAGCATCTGGCGACGATCGAGCATGAGGGCGAACTGTACATTGCGCTCTCCGAGGCGGATGCGCCGGAGGACGGGCAGTGCGAGGTGTTCATCATGCAGGTCGCGCAGGAAGAAGATGGCACGGAAAGCTACATTCAGGTGGAAGATGAGGCCGTGCAGCAGGCGGTGTTCGACAAATTTCTCCAGCTGGTGAACGAGGGCAGCGGCGATGACAAATAACGACGAGGGCAGCAAACTGGAAGCAATGGGCGAACCGCTGATTGAACTGACCGCCCCTGACGGCACGGTGATGCGCTTCCGCTTCGGCGCGGTGATTCCGCTGGACGACATCGAATATGCCGTGCTGCTGGAGATGGAGGACAACCCCGACGGCGAGGAGCAGGTGCTGGTGACGCGCATCGAGCCGACGGACGACGGCGGCATGACGTTCGTGGTCGAGGAGAATCCGCAGAAGGTGGAGCAGGTGTTTAACAGCTACGTCAACCTGCGGACGCAGGAGGGCTTGACGGGGCTGTAACACTGCGCGAAAGGAGGGCATCCGCCCATGAAAAAAGGGAAAAAACGACTGCTTCTGGGATGGATTTGCCTGCTTCTTTCGTTGTGTATGGTGACGGTCGCATCCGCCGAAACGGACGGCACGCCGATTCAGCCCTGCCATCAGGTGACGATGACCGAGCAGAAATCCACCGCGCAAAGCGGCGCGTCCATCAGCGTGCGGCACATCACAACCGCGCTGGGCACGGTGGATGCCGAGCTGAACGCGCTGGCGGATGACTACGCGGCGGAACTGTCGCCCCTGCTCCAAAAGCCGGGCAGGGAGCGCACGCAGAACAGCGCGCTCACCGTGCGCATCCTCCACAGCCGGACGGGAATGAACTGGATGAGCTTCATGGTGCAGGCGCGGCTGGAGTACCATCGGCAGATTCAGCAGGTGCGGTTCACCACGCGCACCTACGATATGCTGACTGGGCAGCGAATCACGCTTGCCGACATTTTCCCGGCGGATTCGCCCGTGTGGACGCTGATTTCGCAGACCGTGCGGGACACAGCAAATGCCTATTATTCGGACGAAACGCCCAATGCGGCGGCGGTCGAGGCGCTCTGCGAAAATCTCGCTCAGGCGGATTTCATGCTCTACGGCATGTCGCTGGTCATTCCGCTGCCGTCGGTCTATGAAAATCATCCGCAGCTGATGCAGGCGACGCTGTACTATCCGCAGATTCGCGCGTACATGACCGAAGAAGCGCAGCGGCAAACGGACAACGCGAGCCTGTACCGCTTCTGCGCGCTGACGTATGACGACGGCCCGAACCAGTGGATTACGCCGCATGTGCTGGATGCGCTGATGAAAACCGGCGCGCGCGCGACGTTCTTCCTTGTCGGCAGCCGCGTCAGCGACTTCGCCTATCTGGCGCGGCAGGAGCACGACGAGGGGCACGCGATTGGGACGCACTTCTACGAGCACCTGTACGCGAATCAGGAGCAGGGCGGCAAGTTCCGCGCCATGTATGACAAGGTCAACCGCGTGCATATCGCCGCCATCGGCATTGCCCCGGCGTATGCCCGCGCGCCCGGTGGACAGTGGCAGCGCATGGGCAGCTACGGCGTCGGCTGGCCGCTGATTCAGTGGACGGCGGAGGCGCAGGACTGGAGCGGCGGCGATCAGGGCCCCGATGCCTACCGCACCGCCAACACCATAGCCGCCAGCACCAAGGATGGCGGCATCATCCTCATGCACGACATGAAAATCAACTCCGCCAAGGCGACGGAGATGTTCATCCCGAAGCTGGAGGAGCGCGGCTTCATGCTGCTGACGGTGGACGAGCTGTTCGCCAAGGACGGCGTGACACTGGAAGCAAATCAGGCGTACTGGCGCTGCCTTGACGGGGTCACGACGCAGTATTAACCATACGATTCCGCAAAACCGCTGCCGCAAAATGCAGAGGACAGCGAAAAGGCGGGAAAATGCGTGTGTACCTGTGCCGCTGTCTCTTTTTGCGCAAACAAGTGCGAATTTTGTATTTTCCACACGAAAAACAGCGCAAGGGAAGTGCCGACAAGCCGGACAGCCGCCGCTGCTCTTTCCCGCAAGAAATGGAAGAGGCGGGCGCTCTTTGGTTACTTTCTGGCGCGCCAGAAAGTAACAACTTCGCGTCCGCAGACGCG
>ERZ772881.1012-NODE-1012-length-27589-cov-3.557129_pt1 | contig 27589 bp, 17 predicted proteins | sample MGYA00580581_ERZ772881 | MGnify/ENA primary metagenome ERZ772881 (study PRJEB29015, sample SAMEA2737668) | human gut metagenome | biome: human gut; feature: human-associated habitat; material: faeces | place: China | collected 2012 ...
ACTGATCCTGAACATCCGGGAATCCCGGGTCGCCATCAGTATGGAAATGGCCGCCAAAATCACTGTACAGTAAAACGAAACCAAGGAGGGGAAATCTGCAATGACTACATTACGAGACGCCCAGACGGGCAAAGATTATGAAGTGGTGAAACTCCACGGCACCGGAGCCATCAAGCGCCGGATCATGGATATGGGCATCACCAAGGGAACACCAGTCCACATCCGGAAAGTGGCCCCTCTGGGAGACCCCGTGGAAATGACCGTACGGGGCTATGAACTCTCCCTGCGGAAAGCCGATGCAGAAATGGTGGAAGTCAAGGAGCTGTAACATTTTTACCATTGCATTAGGTTTTTCTAACTTATTTTGATAAGAGTAATAGACGGGAAAGAAGGTATTTTCATGGAATTCAAAATCGCCCTTGCCGGGAACCCCAATACCGGCAAGACTACTCTGTTCAACGCCCTGACCGGTTCCAATCAGTTCGTAGGGAACTGGCCCGGTGTAACGGTAGAAAAAAAGGAAGGGAAGCTCATGGGCCATCCGGATGTGATCATCCAGGACCTGCCCGGCATCTATTCCCTCTCCCCCTACACCTTGGAAGAAGTGGTATCCCGGACCTATCTGGTAAAAGAACGGCCGGACGCCATCTTGAACATCGTGGATGGGACCAACCTGGAACGGAATCTGTACCTGAGCACCCAGCTGGCAGAGCTGGGCATCCCCATGGTCATGGCCGTGAACATGATGGATATGGTCCGGAAAAACGGCGACATCATCAACATCGACAAGCTGTCCCAAAGAATGGGCTGTCAAGTGATCGAAATCTCTGCCCGTACGGGAGAAGGGATCAAGGAAGCGGCCGACCTGGCTGCCAAGGTGGCCAAGCACCAGCAGGTGATGGTGGCCAAGCATTCCTTCGACGGACCGGTGGAACATGCCCTGGCTCATATTGAAGAAGCCACCCAAGGAATGCTTCCCGCCCACCAGGAACGGTGGTATGTGATCAAGCTGTTCGAACGGGATGAAAAAGTCCGGGATGCCCTGAAGCTGCCTCAATCCGTCATCGACCACATCGACGGGGATATCGAAGCGGTGGAACAGGAAATGGATGACGATGCAGAAAGCATCATCACCAACGAACGGTACAAATACATCAGCTCCATCATCGACGAATGCAACATCAAAAAGAGCAAGGGCAAACTGACCACGTCCGATAAGATTGACAAGATCGTCACCAACCGGTGGCTGGCACTTCCCATTTTTGCTGCTATTATGTTCCTGGTCTATTATGTTTCTGTGACCACCATCGGGACCGATGCTACGGACTGGGTCAATGACACCCTCTTTGGAGAGATGCTCATCCCTGCCGCTGATGATCTGATGGACAGCATGGAAGTGGCAGATTGGCTCCACGGCCTGATTGTGGACGGCATCATTTCTGGGGTGGGCGCCGTGCTGGGCTTTGTACCCCAGATGGTGGTCCTGTTCATCTTCCTGGCCTTCCTGGAAGCCTGCGGCTACATGGCCCGTATCGCTTTCATCCTGGACCGGGCTTTCCGGAAGTTCGGTCTTTCTGGGAAATCCTTCATCCCCATGCTGATCGGCTCCGGCTGCGGCGTGCCCGGAATCATGGCTTCCCGGACCATTGAAAACGAATCTGACCGGCGGATGACTATCATGACCACCACCATGATCCCCTGCTCCGCCAAGATGCCCATCATCGCCCTGATTGCCGGGGCTTACTTCGGCGGAGAATGGTGGGTGGCTCCTTCTGCTTATTTCGTAGGGATCTTCTCCATCATCATTTCCGGGATCATCCTGAAAAAGACCAAACTGTTTGCCGGGGATCCAGCTCCCTTCGTCATGGAACTGCCCCCCTACCACATGCCCACCCTGGGGAACATCGCCCGGAGCGTATGGGAACGGAGCTCTTCCTTCATCAAGAAGGCCGGCACAGTGATCCTGCTGTCCACCATCCTGGTCTGGTTCCTGTCCAGCTTCGGCTGGGACGACGGTGCCTTCACCATGCTGGACGAGGATGCCTTGAATGAAAGCATCCTGGCCTTCATCGGTTCCAAAGTGGCCTGGATCTTCGCCCCTCTGGGCTGGGGTGACTGGAAAGCCGCTGTGGCTGCCTTCACCGGCCTGATTGCCAAAGAAAACCTGGTAGGGACCTTCGGGATCCTGTACGGGCTGGCAGATGCCGCTGAAGACGGAGAAGAATTCTGGGGCACCTTTGCCCAGGACTTCTCGGTGCTCAGCGCCTACTCCTTCCTGGTGTTCAACCTGCTGTGCGCTCCCTGTGTGGCTGCCATGGGCGCTATCAAACGGGAAATGAACAACGGCCGCTGGACCCTGATCGCCATCGGTTACCAGTGCGGATTCGCCTACTGCATGGCCCTGATGTTCTATCAGTTCAGCAGCTTCATTTCCACCGGTACCTTTACCCTGGGAACGGCAGCAGCCTGTGTGGTCCTGGCCATCATGATCTACCTGCTGTTCCGTCCGGCTCCCAAGTATAACGGGGAAATCCAGATCAAAGATGCAGCGGATGTAACGGAATAAGGTATAATGGGGGTGTGGGGATCCACACCCCCATTTTGTCAACAGTCAACAGTCAGATGTCAACGTTCAGCGGCCGAAGGAAGGCAGATGCGGAGCGTCTGCCAATGCATAAAAGGAGAAATGACCTATGGGTACATTTGTTGTGGGCCTGGTGCTCTTTCTCATCGTTGCGGCGGTGATCCGCAAGATGTACAAAGACCACAAGGCAGGGAAAAGTTCCTGCGGAGGAAACTGCGGAAGCTGTGGACTTTGCAGGGGGAAGAAATAAAAAACAGGGCTGTTGCATAAGCATCAGCCCTGTTTTTTATTTTACTCCCAAACTCTTCACCCAATCCTTCACCTGGCTGTCCTGGATGGTGCCGGTGAAACAGCGTCCCTGGAGCCAGGTGCCTTTGCTGCCGGCCATTTCCTTCAGCTGGTCGGCGCTGCTGCCCAGGCCGGAACTGTAGGCGGTGGCAAAGGGGATCACCGTCTTGCCGGTAAAATCGTTGCTCTTTACGAAGGTATCCATGGGCCAGGCGGCAATGCCCCACCAGATGGGATAGCCCACGAATACGGTGTCATAGTCCTGCCAGTTGGCCGGTTTGGCGTTCTTCAGAGCCACGTTCCGCAGGCTGGGTTCATCATGTTCCTTGTAGACCCGGGCGCTTTTGTTGTTGTAATCCAGATCTGCCGGCGTATAGGGCTTTTCCAGATCCAGCAGGTACAGATCCCCGCCGGTTTCCCTGGCAATGGTCTTGGCCACCTGTTCCGTCCGGTGGGTATTGGTGTAATAGACCACCAGCACCTTTTTGGCCTTGGCCGGGGCCTTTTCCGCAGCCGCCGTACCCGCTGCCTTGCCCCCGCCATTCTGGGCAGCTTGCTGTCCGCCGCAAGCCGTAACTGCCAGCAGAGACAGCGCCATGCAGACGATGGAAATCACTTTTTTCCATTTCATGTTGTTTTCCTCCTTACATTCTCTACATTATTTTTATTGTATACCGGCAGTGACTCCCCTGAGAAGGGGAGCAACTGGACCGGTTTATTTTTTCACATCCAGCAGCACAGTCCCTTCCGGTGGGTTGACCCCAATGGCCCCGATGATTTTGTGGGGAAGATACGGTTCTTCCAGATACTCCACCTCTTCCTGTTCCAGCCTGATGTCCAGAGCGCCCACAGCATCATCATAATTCTTTTTCTTCGTGCCGCCCACAATGGGAGAAGCCACCTCTTTGGACCACAACCAGGCAAGGGCCACCTGGGCCATGGATGCATGATGGTTGTCCGCCACTTTTTGTACCCGTTTCACGATTTCCATATCATTGGCCTCAGCATCATCATATTTCCCTTTAGCGGCCAGATCCGTACGGCACCGCAGGGAATCCGACTTCCAGGTGGGTCTGGTGAGATGCCCGGCTGCCAACGGGCTGTAGGGCATCAGGGAAACCCCCATCTGCCGGCAAATAGGGAGCAGCTCCCGTTCGTCTTCCCGATAAAGCAGGTTGTAGTGGTTTTCCATGGTCTGGAACTGGGCCCAGCCATGATCCCTGGCAGCCAGCTGCATATTGTAGAACTGGTACCCGTACATGGCCGAAGCACCGATGGCCCTGACTTTTCCCGTTCTGACCAGTCCATCCAGGGCTTCCATGGTTTCCTCGATGGGCGTTTCATAATCAAACCGGTGGATAATGTACAGATCCAGATAATCCGTACCCAGACGCTTCAAAGTACCATCGATTTCTCTCTGGATGGCTTCCCTGGAAAGCCGTCCTGGATTGAAATAAACTTTGGAAGCAATGACCACCTGGTCCCGGGGCACGAATTTCTTCAAAGCCCGGCCCAGATATTCCTCACTGGTCCCTTTGGAATAGCCATTGGCCGTATCAAAGAAATTGATGCCCAATTCCAGGGCGTGATGGATCATCTGGGTACTTTGTTCTTCATCCAAAGTCCATTGGTGCATGGTCCCCGGCTGTCCGAAGCTCATGCATCCCGCACAAATTCTGGATACCCGGATATCCGTATGACCCAGAGTCGTATATTCCATATTGATTTCCTTTCTTTCTACAGATTCTCCCCCAGTTTTTCCGCCTGGTTGCCGAAATCGGAATGTTCCACCAGTGACCGGGATCCGCAGCCGATGCCCAGTATCTTCCCCACATCCTGCCATTCCATGTACCGGACCAGGGTGTCGTAATGGTCCACCAGGGCGCTCATGGTCCAGTCATCGCTGTTGTAGGCCGTGGCCATCAGGATGGACTTTTTCTTGTGGAGCCGCCCGGTCCGAGAATAGAATCGGTCCACAATGGTCTTCAGCTGGGCTGACATCCCATAATAGTAAAGAGGTGTGGTCAACACCAGGAGATCTGCTTCCAGCATCCGGGGCATCAGGGTGTTTTCGATATCATCTTTAAAGATGCAGGGACCATCCATATGGCACTGGTCACAGCCTTTGCAGGGATGGGTGCTGCTGTTGGCTGCATCAAAGAAAAATACATCATGGCCGGCTTTCCTGGCCCCTGTGGCGAAACGCTCCGCCAAATAGATGGAGGTGGATTCATTCTTAGGATGGGGACTGCTGGTGATCACAACGATTTTCATTTTTTTGCCTCCTGAGATCTGCCCTTTGGGCATGGTTTGCGCTCCTGAACTTTTAGAGGGCGCCATAAAGGTTCCGCAGCCGCTGAGAAACAAAGTCAGGAGCCCGGCCCCTGAAACTTTCAAAAATTCCCTTCTATCCATGTTCCAACTCCTTTTTCTTTCCACGCTGCCGAAGGGCCAGGATTCCCAGCCATCCAGCGGCTCCCAAAGCAAAGATACAGCTTCCTCCGCAGGCACCGCAGGTCCCGGTGCAGCCGGGAAGCCCTCTGCCCTGCTCCGCCAGCTGCAGCAGGAAGGTTCCCCCCGCTGCACAGGTTCCGCTGAGCCATTTATGCATGTCCATCTTTCAGCTCCCCTTTCCCGTAGGAAATGGCCTTCCGGGGACAAACAGCCTGACAGTCCTGGCACAGGATGCACCGGTACGGGTCGATTTCCACCTGTTTCTCGGCCATTTCCATGGCGCCCATGGGACAGATCCGGGCGCATTGACCGCAGCCCACACATTGGTGCTGATCCAGACGCAGCCGGAAGGCAAAGGGCAGCCGCCGTCCCACCCCATAAAGCAGGTTGTTCAGAGCCCCTACCGGGCAGAAAAAACTGCAGTAGCCCCGGCCGCCCCGGGTAAAGAGTCCCAGCAGGACGAACCAGACCAGGAAATTCACCAGCAGGGACAAGCTGTAATACGGCAGCCGTCCATTCACCACCGACCGGATCAGAGTATCGAAGACTCCGAAATTACAGTAGGAACAGTGCTCCTCGATGCCCGCCAGCCCGGCCAGCAGGAAACCGGCAAAAAAACCGTAGCGAAGGGTCCGTACCGGCAGATGCCGGCCCCAGTCAATCTGGAACCGTTTGGGTACCAGATAGGAAAGATATTCCGTCAGGGCCCCGGCGGGGCAGAGTTTGCCGCAGAATACCGGCCCCAGCAGCACGCCGCCCACAATCAGCAGCCCCAAAGCCGTCAAAGAAATGGGCCCTGCCAGATCCATCCGCCCCTCGAACAGATAGTGGAGGGGAATCCGGAAACAAGGTTCATGGTAGCTGAACCGTCTTCCCGGTTCCGCAAACAGCCGGAATAAACGGGCGAACCCTTCAACGGGAGCATAAAATAAAAGAAAGCCCAGGATGTACCCGATCACCCTGCGGCAGCGGTTCAAAATGACCTGCTGCATGCTCCGTCATCTCCTTTCTCCCAAAAAGTCCTGTTCTCACACACCAAATCTCTTCATTCCCCCATTGATCACCTGGGCCATTTCCTGTTTCATGTTCCAGTCTCCGTGGATCCCGTCCAGGGCCAGTTCGGTAGGCAGGTCCTCTCCGTTTTCGAAAGGAGCCGCCACATCGATGTGATCCCGGCTGCGGATGTAGGCATTGACCTGGGCAAAGGACTGGCGCCAGTTGTCGGCAGTGGGTTCATCAAAGGCCTTCTGGATGTTGGCGGGATTGATGGGCGGCAGGGTGAGATAGATGGGACGGATGCCCAGGGCTTCTGCCTTCCGGCCGATCTCGTCCAGGTCCTGGATCACTTCTTCTGCCGGCACCCCGGCCCGGAGGCTGTTTGTCCCGCCCATGATGAGCAGATATTTCAGCTTGAACGGCCGCACATCCCGTTCGAACCGCTCCACCATCATGGCGCTGGTATCCCCGCTTTCCGAAAGGTTCACTGTAGGAAAGGCCAGATAATGGCTGTAGCTGTAGGCATAATCCACGGGACTGAAAGAAAGATGTCCTCCTCCATGGGAAATGCTGTCTCCGTAGATGCCCACCCGGATTTTCCTGGAAGGCAGGATGGTGAACTTCTGGGGCAGGCTCCACTGGCCCACCGGATTCCCCTCCTTGTCCATGCCCCGGACCCGCCAGTAATAGGTCCCCAGCCGGGGTGCCTCGTCATACAGATCCGTAAGAGAGGTGACCTGGGCAAAGACCCGATACCGGGAAGGTGCGATCCCTTCCGGATTCTCCGGCATCCGGTCCGTTACTTCCACTTCGTACTGGACTGCTCCAGGGTTCCCGGTATAGGCATAGACAGGATAAAGCAGCAGGGAGCCATTGGTATCCTCCATCCGGCTCCGAGGCACCGGGGCATTCCGGTCCACTTTCCGCAGGCTGCTCTCAACGGCCGCCGGCTGGGAATAGTTCCCCAGAGGCCGGCCATCCAGGTCAAAAGCCCGTACCCGGTAATACAGGACGCCGGTCGTCTGTTTCTTCCGGAGTTCCTCCAGAGGCAGCAGGGCCTGGGCGGAATAGATCCGGCTGTTCCGATATAAGGCATGGTCTGCTTCCCGGGCGGGATCCAGATTTAGAGGAATCCCGTCCAAAAGTTCCAGTTCATACCGGACAGCATCCAACTGTCCCGGCCAGGTGAGCAGGCCCAGATCCGCCCGGGACGCTTCCACCACTGCCTGGCGGTTCATCGCTGCCACAGGAGAAAGCCCTGCTGCCCGGCGCACCGTACAGGAACTGGCCAGGATCACCGGAACGGCCGCCAGTGTCAGAAGACTCATGCCCAGGGCCTTTTTTTCCAGGCCGGGCAGTATTTTTCTTTCCATGATGCTTTCCCCTTTCACAGCTTTACTCTGTTTGCTTTACATCCAGCGGCGCAGACCGCGGCCAACGGGATTCTTACTTCCATTCCTGTACTTTCCGGATCCACTCTTCCACTTTGTCCTGGCTGGTCACCTGACGGCTGCCGCCGGTGGAATCGAACTGGATGGTCAGTTCTGGACCGAAAGAAGCCCCTTTACAGGCTTTTTCCATATCCTTCAGGGCATGGCCGGGCCAGCCTCCGTGGGTGGCAAAAAAGGCCGCTTTCTTCCCGGTGAAATCCTGGCTTTCCAGGAAGGTCTTCATGGCCGGAGCCATGGTATACCACCAGGTAGGGGTGCCCACCGCCACCGTGTCGTAGTCCTTCAGGTGGAAATACAGAGGGGCCAGTTCCGGCTTGTACCCTTTGGCGATATCCTTTTCCGATTCCCGGACTACTTCATCGTACTTTTGATTCTTGTAGGCACTCAGGGTATCGATCCTGGCAAGATCGGCCCCGGTTGCCTTCTGCAGTTCTTCCGCAATCTTTTTCGTATTCCCGTTGGACCAGGAATAATAGACAATCAGCATCTTGGACATATTTTTCCCGCTTTCCTTCATTCTTCTCCCTGCCGTCATTTTTCCATATGGTACAGCAGATAATCCAGGTTGGTGAGTTTTTCCTGCTCCCGGTGGAGCTTGGCCAGGATCTCCTTCCGGTACTGGCGGAGACACCGGCACTGGCACCGGTCATTCTTTTCCTGGAGGATCTTCCGGATGATCTCTTCCGGACAGCCTGCCGCCTGGAGCTCTGCCTGGCTCAGTGCCGTCTTTTTGAGGCTTTCCGCCTCCTTCTCATTCATTTCCGTATACCTCTTTGGCATACCGGAACGCCGCCCAGGCTTTGGGCCAGCCGGCGTAGAAACCCAGCTGGGTAATGGCCTGGACCATTTCTTCCCGGGTCACCCCGTTCTTTTTGGCGGTGGCCATGTGGTACTGGAGGGAGCTGTCCGTAAGCCCCTGGGCCACAAGGGCCGTCACCGTCACCAGACTCCGGTCGTGGAGGCTCAGCTTATCGTTGGCACTCCACACTTCCCCAAAAAGGATGTCATCATTGTACCGGGCAAAATCCGGGGCAAAACTCCCCAGCTGATCCCGTCCTGCGGTCTGTACCACCTTGACCGGTTCTTTTTTCTGTTCCATGGCCAAAACCTCCCCTGTCTGCAATCCAAGTCCGCTTATCGCCACAACCGCCAGAATCCCTGCCACCAAGTGCCAAAACCATTGTTTCCGTTCCATGGGGCCTCCTTTTATTTCAGTTTCCCGTATTCCTCTGGATCCACCCTTTCACACCATTCATTGCTGGTGCCTTCTCCGGGCACTTCCAGGGCAAGGTGCTGGAAGGCGGAATCCGGGGCCGCCCCGTGCCAGTGCTTCACTTCCGGAGGGATGTTCACCACGTCTCCGGCTTTCAGCTCCCGGGCAGGTTTCCCCCATTCCTGATAATACCCCCGGCCGGCGGTGACGATGAGGATCTGTCCCCCTCCTTTGGCTGCATGGTGGATGTGCCAGTGGTTCCGGCAGCCCGGTTCAAAGGTCACCACAGCAGTGGGCACCTGTTCCAGGGTCAGCATGTTCAAATAACTTTTTCCATCGAAATATTGGGCGTAACCCGTATTCTCTTCTCCCAGAGCAAAGGGACTCACTTTTTCCAGTTCTTTCAGATCCATAGGTTGATCTCTCCTTTCCTGTTCTGTTTGTATTGTATTCCAAACTCTTTAAGATGTATAATACTTATAACAACTACTTACAAATGTGTTTTTTCTATTGCAGGAGGGAACCATGGAAATCCGTACCCTGAAATATTTTCTGGCGGTGGCCCGGGAACAGAACATGACCGAAGCCGCCAATGTGCTGTTCGTCACCCAGCCCACCCTGTCCAGGCAAATGGCGGATCTGGAAAAGGAACTGGGCAAAAAGCTCTTTGTCCGGACCAACCGGAGCACTACCCTGACGGAAGAAGGGATGCACCTGCGCCAGCGGGCAGAAGAGATCCTGGCCCTGGTGGACCAGACCAAAGAAGAGATCCGGGAAGACGACATGGACCTTTCCGGCTGCATCCGGATCGGTGCCGGAGAAACCCGGGCCATGCATTGGATCACCGACACTTTCGGGGAACTCCATCAGGAATATCCCAGTCTCACCATCGAATTGTTCACCAACAACGCGGACGGGGTCCAGGAACGGCTGGAACACGGACTGCTGGATTTTGGTCTGTTCATCGAACCCTTCAACCCGGAAAAATATAACTTTCTCCATCTCCCGGAACCGGACCGGGTGGGCATCGTCACCAGTCTCCGCAGTCCCTGGGCCCATCTGGAAAAAGTGACCCCCAAAGATCTCCTGGCCATGCCCCTTCTCATTTCCTCCCGGACCACCCAGAAGACCTTTGATTTTTCCCGCTGGTCCGGCGGCCAGGTGACCCTGGATAATCTCCAGGTAGCAGGCCGTTTCGACCTAATCGGCAACGCATCCCTGCTGGTCCGTACCGGTCAGATCAATGCCCTGGGTCTGGACAATCTGCTCCAGGTCGAAACCCAGGGGCTGATGTTCATCCCTCTGGATCCGCCCCTATCCGCCGGCAGTCTGGTGGCCTGGAAGAAGTTCCGTCTCCTGTCCCGGTCCAGCCAGGTGTTCCTGAACCGATTGAAGCAGAAACTTTCTGATTTTTCCCATTGACAAACGTATACGAAAAGTGTACTATTGAGTCGTAAAAAGATAGAATTATTATTAAAATAATTTTATTTTTAAATTGGTATGTTATGACTAACTTGAAGGAACCTGACAGCCTGATTTTCCATGACAGAGGAGGTACGCGTATGTTATTTACCACCACACAGGAACATGAAGAATTTCGTGCCAAAGTCCGCGGCTTTGCGGAAACCAAGATCAAACCCATTGCGTTCATGCTGGACAAGGAAAATAAATTCCCTGACGAACAAGTCAAAGAAATGGGAGAACTGGGATGGATGGGCATCCCCTTCCCCAAAGAATATGGCGGTGCCGGGCTGGACTACATCAGCTACGCCATTGCCGTGGAAGAACTGGCCCGGGTGGACGGGGGCGCTGGTGTCATCCTGTCCGCCCATGTGTCCCTGGGATCCTACCCCATCTTCGCTTTCGGCACTGAAGAACAAAAACGGAAATACCTGGTGCCCCTGGCTTCTGGGAAAAAGATCGGGGCATTCGGCCTGACGGAACCCAACGCCGGTTCTGATGCCGGGGAAACGGAAACCACCGCAGAATTCGACGGGACCCACTGGATCCTCAACGGGAACAAGATTTTCATCACCAATGCAGGAAAAGCCGATACCTATGTGGTGTTTGCCGTCACCGAACCGGGGAAAGGCACCCGGGGCATCAGTGCTTTCATCGTAGAAAAAGGTATGCCCGGCTTCACCTTCGGGGACCATTATGACAAACTGGGGATCCGTTCCTCCGCTACGGCAGAACTGATCTTCAACAATGTAAAACTGCCCAAAGAGAACCTGCTGGGCAAACGGGGCCAGGGCTTCAAGATTGCCATGGCTACCCTGGACGGCGGCCGGATCGGGATTGCAGCCTAGGCACTGGGGATTGCCCAGGGTGCCTATGAAGCAGCTCTGAACTATTCCAAGGAACGGATCCAGTTCAATGCCCCCATCTGCCAGAACCAGGGGGGTTCCTTCAAATTGGCAGATATGGCCACCAAGCTCCGGGCGGCCCGGTTCCTGGTATACAGTGCTGCAGAACTGAAACAGGAACACCAGGATTACGGCATGGAAAGTGCCATGGCCAAGATGTACGCTTCCGATGCGGCAGTCTCTATCACCAATGATGCCCTCCAGATCTTCGGCGGCACCGGCTACCTGAAAGGCATGGATGTAGAACGGTTCTACCGGGATGCCAAGATCACCACCATCTACGAAGGCACCAACGAAATCCAGCGGGTGGTCATCGCCTCCCACATTACGGATAAGATGTCCGTAGCCAAGCACGGGGGCGCTCCCAAACAGAATGCGGCCATCACCGGGGCCCGGAAGAAACAGATCTTCAAAGACGGAACTCCGGAAGAACAGGTGGCAGCCCTGGTGGAAGCCCTGAAGAACGACGGCTATGACTTTACCGTGGGCATCCCTCTGGATACTCCCATCTCCGATGCGGAACGGGTGGTCAGCGCCGGCAAGGGCATCGGGGAAAAAGCCAATATGAAGCTGATCGAAGACCTGGCCCGCCAGGCCGGGGCTGCGGTAGGTTCCTCCCGTCCTGTGGCGGAAACTCTCCAGTATGTGCCTATTGACCGGTATGTGGGCATGAGCGGCCAGAAGTTCAACGGCAACCTGTACATTGCCTGCGGCATCTCCGGTGCCGTCCAGCACCTGAAGGGCATCAAGAATGCCACCACCATCGTGGCCATCAACATCAACGCCGGGGCCCCCATCTTCAAGAACTGCGACTACGGCATCGTAGGCGACGTGAAGGTGATCCTGCCGCTTCTGGCCAAGGCCATGAACAACGGTCAGCCTAAGAAGCCCGCTCCTCCCATGGTCAAGATGAAGAGACCTCTGATCCTGAAAGACATGCCGGAAGGCCGTTATGTCTGCAAGGGCTGCGGTTATGAATACAACCCGGATCTGGGCGACCCGGATGCGGATGTGAAGCCGGGAACCAAGTTCCAGGATCTGCCGGAAGACTGGGTATGCCCGCTGTGCAACTCCGCCAAGACTGAATTCGTACCCGTAAAGTGAGAAAAGGAGCATAACTATGGAATGTGTAAGAAAATTAACCAATGACTTATACTGGGTAGGGGCGGATGACCGCCGGCTGGCACTGTTTGAAAACATCCATCCCATTCCCCGGGGCGTTTCCTACAACTCCTATCTGCTGCTGGACGAAAAGACCGTGCTGTTCGATACCGCGGACTGGTCCGTGTGCAAGCAGTTCCTGGAAAACGTGGAAGGAGTCCTGAAAGGCCGGAAGCTGGACTACCTGATCATCAACCATGTGGAACCGGACCATGCGGCTTCCATCGAAGAAGTGCTGCTCCGCCACCCGGAAACCACCGTGATCAGCAATGAACAGGCCTTCACCCTGATGGATCAGTTCGGCTACCGGGTGGAAGGAGAAAAACAGATTGTGGTGAAAGAGGGCGACACCCAGAAATTCGGGAAGCACACCATCGCTTTTGTGGCCGCTCCCATGGTCCACTGGCCGGAAGCCATGGTCTCCTTCGACCTGACCACCGGCACCCTGTTCTCCGCCGATGCCTTCGGTTCCTTCGGAGCCCTGGGCGGTCGGATCTTCAACGACGAAGTGGACTTCGACCGGGACTGGCTGGATGATGCCCGCCGGTACTACACCAACATCGTGGGGAAATACGGGCCCTTCGTCATGGACCTCCTGGGCAAAGCCAGCCAGCTGGACATCAAGATGATCTGCCCGCTCCACGGGACGGTATGGCGGAACAACATCAAATACATCGTGGACAAGTACATCCACTGGGCCACTTATGAACCGGAAGAAAAAGGCGTGCTGCTGGTCTATGCCTCTATGTACGGCAATACGGAGAGCACCGCTTCCGTCCTGGCAGCCAAACTGGCAGAAAAGGGCATGACCAATATCCATATGTACGATGTGTCCAAAACGGACATTTCCTACCTGATTTCCGATGCCTTCAAATACAGTCATCTGGTGCTGGCTTCCGTGACCTACAACCTGGGGATCTATCCCAAGATGCTGAACTTCCTGGAAGACATGAAGGCCCTGAACCTGCAAAAACGGATCGTAGGGATCATCGAAAACGGATCCTGGGCCTGCACCGTAGGCGGTCTCATGACAGAATTCCTGGAAAACAACATGAAGGCCATGACCGTCCTCCAGGACGGAGTGACCATCAACTCCCGGATGACCGGAGGCCAAGAACGGAGCATGAACGATCTGGTAGATGCAATCTTGAATTCCATGAAAGAAGCGTAAAAAAACAGGTGGCTGTTGCGCAAGCAGCAGCCACTTTTTCTTTACGGATAACTATTCTATATGATATAATTTTCTTATTGTTTTGTATTTTCATATCTTTGTTTACTGAAAGGAGACGGTATGCGTCATTTTGCTTCTCTGAAATCCCCTTTGCTCCTGGCTGCTCTGGCAGCTTCTCTTTCCCTTCCATTGCCTGCCGCGGCAGAAAAGGGAGCTGAGATCTATTCCCATGAACATCGGGAATCCCACACCACCACCCGGACAGAATCTTCCACCTACACTTCTTCTTCCACCACATCCACCCATTCCAGCAGCAGCGTCAGCCTGGACAAAGAAGGCTCTGCAGAGATCCTGGGCAACATCCTAGTTCCCAATCCCCATCGGAAAGTGCCCCAGTTAGGCCGAGTTTCCCGGCAGGCTTCCCTGACACCGGTCTTTGCCGGCAGGGACCAGCAGGGACGCTGGGGCCTTTGGGACAGCCAGGGCCGTCAGCTACTGACACCCCATTTCAAAAAGCTGGAAGCTGGCAAAAACGGATCGATCATGGCTTGGGAAGGCAAAAAGACGCCTCGGTACTTGACCCGGGACGGCCAGCCGGCCCAGGACCCAGCCTCTCTGGAAGAACTCCATCCCTTCAAGGAAAGGGGGCGCTGGGGATTCCAGGATGCCTCCGGGAAGACCGTCCTGGCCCCGGTCTATCACGCCGTACTCACGGGATTCAGCGAAGGCATCGCTTTTGTGAAAAACAGCAAGGGCAGGACCGTGGCCATCGATACCCAGGGCAAAGAGCTTTTTTCCGCTCCCTATGATCATGTCTTCCCCTTCCAGGACGGCCTGGCAGAGACCCGGCGCAAAGTCCGTTCCTTCAATTGGGCCAGTGCCGTCGGCGCAGCCCTGGGCTCCGCCCTGTGGAACACCAGTGTATACGATCCAGAAGCACCCCTGAGCCTGACTTGGGACGGGGTGAAACGGGGCTATATCGACCGGTCCGGCCAAATCATCATCGATGACCGGAACGATTCTGTATTCCCCATGACTCCCTGGGGCACTTTCGTGAAAGACAAGGGAGAGCTGTGGTTCGCCAACCGGCAGGGAAAGATCCTGTTCGGTCCAGGAAAATATGACATCAGCGGCGGCGGCCTGGACGAAGCAGAAGGACTGGGGGCCATCCAGGACAAAACCAGCGGGAAATACGGTGTAGTGGATCTCAGCGATGGTTCCCTGCGCCTGCCCTTTGCCTGGGACAGCATCCAATTCCTGGGCGGTCAGCGGATGCTGGTCAAAGAAGGGTCCTCCACCCGGCTGGTTTCCGAAACCAGCGGCCAAGTGCTCAAAATCTGGCAAGATCCGGTAACGGTCATTCCCTACGGGGCTGGTGCCGAAGTTACCTGGATCCAGGAGGGAAAGAGCTTCCGTCTGATGGACCGGGAAGGAAGCCTGCTCCCGGTCCGGATCCCGGCAGAAGTGACCCAAGCGGCCTCCTTCCAGGGCAAGACGGCTCCTGTCAAAGGAAAACAAGGCTGGGGCCTGATGGATACCCAAGGGAATTGGCTGGTCCAAGGGCTGAAAGAAATCAAAGTTTTATAGGAACAGGAGGTGCTGCGCATTCCGCGCAGCACCTCCTGCTTTTTACTTGCCATGATGTTTCTTGCTGTCTTCCACGGTCCGCACCCGTTCGATGGTAGGGTTCCCGTGTTTGTCTTTTTCGATCACGTCGATGCGGATGTACTTCAGTTCTCCGTCGAACTCCTTCACCAATCTGCCCAAGGTTCCGTCCTGGTTCAATTCCGGATTGGATGCGGCACCGGCCATGATGGCACGATACAGGAGAGCAGCGAATTCATACCGGGTCATCATCCGATTCCCTTTGAATTCTCCATCCTCGTACCCTTCGATGATTCCAGCCCGGGCCAGTTTCATCACGTAGTCATAAGCCCAGTGGTTTTCCGGGATATCCGGGAACAGGGCATCTTTGTCCACCGCCATCACCGTTTTTCCTGCCAGCTGGTTCATCAGGGTCTTCAGCTGCTGCATCTCTCCATCCTGCCGGGCTACCAGGGCCTTCAAATCCCGGATTTCCTTGGCCATGGCCACCCGGCTATTGGACACATGGTTGTGCTGGCCGATTTTGAAGGTAGCCCCAACGTTCACCATGTTCTCTCCCCCGCCGGTGCTGCCGCCGATGCTGAACATCACATCTTCATTGGGCCGGTAGAAGGCTCCCAGGGCCACTGCATTGGCTCCGCTGTAGTTCCCCGCCCCCACCGCAAAGTCCAGCTTGTCGTCCGGATCGAAATCCAGGGGATGGAGGGCGGCCAGGGCGGCTGAATTGGCCCCCACCCGGTCCACCCGGCTTCCCAGTTTGTCCAGGCTGCTGCCCAGCTGGTTGATGGCCCGGCCGGTCTGCTGAAGCTGGCTCACGTTCACCGCATCCGTCGGTGCCGTCCCCGGTGCCACATTGTGGATCTGGTTGCCGCCCATATCCACCTTGCCGTCCTGGACCGTAATATTCCGGTTGGAATCCCCGGTCTTCACGGTCAGGCCGCTGTTGTTGATGGTCGTGTTGCCTGTCGTGACGCTGGTAAGGCCCGTCAGGTCCTTGGCCAGGCGCACATTCAGGGTATTGTCATCTCCTTTCACGATGCCGATGTTGTCAGCGCTGCTGATTTCCTTGGCACCGCCCTTCAGGTTCAGGGTCTCACCCAGGCCCACTTTCACTTCCTGGCCGTCATCCCCTTGGAATTTCCGGCCGCTGTTGACCTTGTCGCTGACGGTTTTTAGCTGGTCTTCCGTGGCGGCCCGGCCATTTTGGATGTGCTCTCCATCCCATTTCCGATTGTCCAGACCGTTCAGATAGTTTCCTTTTTCAGGGTTGCCATCAGCCACGTCGTTTCCCTGCTGGCCCAGGGTCAGGGCGCTGTCACCAGATCCGATGATTACCTGGCCATTGGAGCCATGGATGGCAACCTGCTTATTGGGATCGTCGCCCAAGGTGATGTCATCATTCAGGTTCACCGTGTGGTCGTCTTTTACGGTGATGTTCTTGCCGCTCTTGGACTTGACCGCTTCAGCCGCCTTACCGGCTTCGTCTCCGGCGATTTTCTTCACATCCCCGATACTGGCCGCATTGTTGTCCTTGGCATCCGCATACTGCTTGCCGTCGATGCCGCTGGCGATGTTGGTGATCTGCTTGGTTCCGCCGTTGATGCCCTGATCCGTAATGGTGATATCACCGACTTTGACCTTGTTGGTTTCCACGCCATCACCGTTGATGGTAGTATTCCCAGCCTTGATGCTGCCGTCTTTGGTCAAGTCCACATCCTTCTTCAGGGATACTTCCAAGGCATCGCCGTTGACCTTGGTTTCGATGTTCTTCCCATCGCCCTTGACGGTAACCGTCTGGCCCAGGTCTTTCTTCACGGTACCGCCCGCTTCGTCAGCCAGGCCGAAACCGCCTTTGTTCTTACCGGAAATGTCCGTGATGGCTTGGCTCAGCTGGCCTTCCGTGGCGGCCCGGTTTTCTACCACATTGTCTTTATCCCACTTGGTGTTATCCAGACCAGTGATATAGTTACCGTTTGCCGGGTTGGGGTTCCCATTCTGGTTATCCTGCCGGCCGATGGTGATCTTATGGACCCCGCTGCTGTCCGGGCCTACGGTGATGGCTTCGAAATCCGGCCGGTTGGTCATGACGATTTCAAGGCCGTTCTTTGCCGTATTCTGACGGACGCCTAAATTGCGGCTGGATACCCGTTGGGCATCAGCCAGCATTTCCGCATCATCGATGCCGCCCTTGATGGACAGGGTGTCATTGAGCCTCCGGGCTACCACGTTACCGTCGTTGCCCACGAACTTCAGACCGTCGTCCAGAGTAGCCACTACATGGTGTTCCGTACCGCCCTTATCGTCTGTTTCATCATAGGTCAGGCGGGTGATGCCATCCTTGCCAGGCTGGCCATCCACGCCGGGGATTCCGTCTTTGCCGTCGGTCCCTTTGGCTCCCACCGTCTTGATGATGGTGGTCACAGAGCCGTCGGCCCCGTTCTTGCCGGTAAGACCGATTTGACCATCATTGCCGTTCTGGCCTACAGCGGTAATCGTTTGTGTAGTCACATCATCCGCCAGTCTGAAGGTGACTTTGCCGTTTTCCGCAGTGGTGACGATCTGATTGGCTGTGCCGCTGAAGGTGACTGCTTCGCTGAGCTTGTTGCTGCCTTGGGTGTTGTTGTCACCCTTGTATTTCAGGTCCACAGCTTTTGCCACTTTCGACGTATCCACGGACAGGTCATAGTCATGGCTGGTGGCATTAGGGTCATTGGCATTCTTATCCACTATGCTGACCGTACCATCTGTAGATTTTACGGTAGTCCGGCGTCCATCGGCAATCTGTTTCACATCGCCGATATTGGCGCCGTTGTTATCCTCGGCTGCAGTATACGTATTCCCCAAGCCGCTGCCCATGTTGGTGATCTGGTTCCCCGCCATGGAAACGGTAGTCTTGTTGATGGTAATGGTACCCTTGCCGTCTTCTCCGGCTTTCTCAATCTTCAAGCCGTTGCCATCCACGGTGGTATCCCCGGTCTGTACGCTGGTAAGATCCTTCAGTTTCTTGGCCAGGCGGATTTCCAGTTTGCCGTTGGAGTTTTCGTCCGCTGCTTTCGTGGAAACCACGCCGATGTTGCCATCCGTCAGTTTCGCCGTATCGCTCTGGCCGCCCAGCACATCCAGCTGGGTGTTGAGCTTGCGGGTCACCACATCGCCGCTGTCGCCGTGGAATTTCAGGCCGTCATCGAGGGTTGCCCCCTGATGTTCCTGTCCAGCCGAATCTTTGTAGACGATGCGGGTCATGGTTTCCCCATCCTTGCCATCGACGCCTGGTTTGCCCGGTTTGGTCCAGATATCCACCATGCCATCCTTGCCGTTCAGGCCGATATGGCCTTCGGCGCCGTCCACGCCATCCACTCCATCTTTGCCAGTGATGGTGACGCCATCCTTGCCGTCTTTGCCTTTGACGGAAATGCCGTCTTTACCGCTCAGGCCGATGGTGCCGTTTTCCCCTTTGATGGAAATGCCGTCTTTGCCATCGATGCCGATGCCGGATTGTCCGTCTTTGCCGTCGATTCCGATACGGCCCGGTGTCCCTGGCTGGCCGTCTTTCCCATCCTTGCCGGTGACAGTGATGGTCTGGGTCGTCAGGTCGTCCGCCAGTTTGAACGTGACTTTACCGTTTTCCGCCGCAGTGACGATCTGGCCTTCCGTACCATTGAAGGCCACTGTATCCTTCAACTGGCTGGTGCCCGTACCGCTATCCCCGCTGTAGTGCAGACTGGATTCGGCGGCCAGGCGCTTCACATCTCCGATGTTGGCGGCATTGTTGTCCGTATTGTAGGTATAGGTCTTGTTGCCCTTTCCATCATCGGTGATTTCCGAGGCCCCGCTGGCCATATGGCTCACCTGGGTATCCACAGAATTGCCATCGGCGTCCGTGGCTTCAAAGGTCACGTGGGTCTTGTCCACCTTCCCATCCTTCATATCATACTTTACGGTCCGATCGTAGGCTTCGTCCACCTTCGTCTTGGAAGCGATGTCTTTGAGGGTGATGGTCTTGTCCGGATACTTCGGATCATTGGTATGTTCCGTATCCCGGACCGTCAGGGTCAGTTCTCCATTGGTGGCGGTATAGCTGCCGTCATCCGTATTGGGGTTCTGTACCAGCTGATAATCCGTGCGTACGGTATTGCTGTCAGTGATGCTCTGAGAAAGCTTGGCCAGCTGGTCTTCCGTTGCCGCCCGGCCGCTGACATATTCCGGATCCACCACGTTCCAATCCTTGTTAGAAAGGCCCGTTGCATAGCTGCCTGCGGAGGGATGGTTGTTCTTGTTGGTGGTGAGCTCCGTATTGCTGAAAGCCCCGAAGGTGGCATTTCCAGCTTTCAGAGTACCGTCTTTATCCAAGTCCACATGTTTCGCCAGGCGGACATAGAGCTTGCCGTCCTTGTTCTTCACCCCGATGTTGTTGTCCGTCAGGCTGTCCAGGTCGGCTCCCCCGATGATATCCAGCTGCTCGTTGAGCTTCTTGCTGATGACTTTCGCGGTATCGGTCTGGCCGTCGTCCCCGGCGAACTTCAGGCCGTCTTCCAGAGTAGCTACGGTATGGAGGTCTTTTCCATCGGTACCGTCCTGGCCGTTCTGGTAGACGATCCGGGTGATGTCCGTGCCGTCCACCCCGGGTTTGCCGTTGGTGCCATCCTTTCCGGGCTGGCCTTTTTCCGTGCGGATGAGGGTAGTAGTGATGCCGTCTTTCCCATCCTTGCCATTGATGCTGATGGAACCGGCAGCTCCCTTTTCTCCCTTTTTTCCGGCCTGGCCTACGGTGACGGTGTTGGCCGTCAGGTCCTTATCCAGCTTGATGGTGATGTTGCCATTATCGTCCACTTCCGTGGTCACGTTGTCCGCACTGTAGGTATGCCCGGACACCGGATCGGTGCCCTGGACCTTGATGGACCCGCCCATTTTTACATTATGGACTTTCCCATCCGCTGTAGTCCGGGTATTGGCATCGAAATTCAAGCCTTTGTAATGGTCCACCACCCCTTCGAAGCCTCCGATGGTGATGTTATTGCTGACGCTCCCGTCCGCATTCTGGACCTTCAGGGTCACGGTCCCATCCTGGGCTACCGTATATTTCCCATCAGCGGCATCCGGGTTCTGCACCAGGCGCAGGTCGTTTTTCATCACGTTGCTCAAGTCGATGGAAATCTTTTTCGGATTTCCCTGTTCATCCCGGTCATTCCGGGTGATTTCCAAGGTCTTCCCGTCAGCAGTCACACTGCCCCCGGTAGCATAATAATCGTGGAGGCCAGTGATTTCGACCTTTGTAGTCTTATTGTTTTCTGTCAGGGTGAGTTTTCCCGAACCATCATTGACCGTAGGCTGGCCATTGTCTGTACCGTTATCAGTGTGATATGTCACTTCCCCGCCGGTAACGTATACATCACCGGAAACAGTACCCTGCTTGATATCTTCTGCGACTTTTTTCAGCTGGTCTTCCGTAGCCGCACGGCCGCTCTGGATTTTAGTAGCGTCCCAGTTGATATTTGTCAGCCCCGTAATGTAATCATTTTCATCCGGGTTCGCACTGGCTCCCCCAGACTGCTTTCCAATGACAATGCCTCCCGTATAGCCAGTCTCCGTCTTACTACCGCCCACCCGGACGGTGTTGAACCGCACATCGTCGGCTGTGGCAATGGTCACGTTATCTGTGTTGGTCGCATCGCCAGTAATGGTGATGTTCTGGCCCTGGATCAGGTTGACTTTCGGGCTGGTGGGAGTCACGGCTTTCTGCTTGGTGCCGTTCACATCCAGTTCCCAGCCTTTATTCACCGTGTCGATCACCGGCTGGACCGTAGTGTTGGCGATGTTCTGCACATCCCCGATGTTGGCTCCATTGGTGGTGATATCGTACTGGTTGGTGGCCGTATTGATGCCACTGCCCATATTGGTGACCTGATTGCCGCCAAAGGAAATCTTATCCCCGTTGATGACGACATTCTTGGTTTCATCATTGGGGTCATTGGTGATCGTGATTCCGCTGTCGTCCTGGACGGTCTTGCCGGTGGTGACGGAAGTCAGGTCTTTCAGTTCCTTGGCCAGTTTCACCGTTAGGGTGTCGGTGCCGTTGGAAACGACGCCGATGTTGTTGTCGGTGAGGTTGTCCTTATTGGTCACACCGCCGTTGATGGTGGTCTTCTGATTCATGGTCCGAACAAAGCCGGTGTTGTCGGCCGTGCCGTCTGCCTTGATATCTCCGGCGTAGATCTGGCCGTCATCCATGGTAGCAATATCGTGGTGGAGTCCCTGGGCATCGTCATACCCCAGCCGGGTGGCCTTGGTTTCATTGTCAGACGTAGTGATGTTCTTGCCGTCCGTCAGGGTCTTATCCCCATAATGGACGCTGGTGTCCGCCTGGGCCGCTTTGCCGTTATTATCTTTCTTATCAGGATTGCCTGTATAGATCACATCGCCGGTGGTCACGGTAGTAAAGGTGGGTTTTTCATCCATGAGGATGGAGATGTCGCCGTTTTCGGCAATGCGGGTCGTCAAGTTGACCGTGCTGTAGTCGTGGCCGCCGGTTTCATCGCTGGCCTTGATGGCGATGGTATCTCCCAGATTGCGTTTCACTACTTTGTAGCCCTTGTAGTTTTCGCCGGTGTTAGAAGCATCCTTAGTGTTGGTGGTGAAGCTCAGGCCTTTGGCAATGGTATTGGTATTGTTGGTAATTTGGGTCGTGTTATTGGTAATCTTGGTAGTATTACCGCTCACCGCATCGGATACGATCCGCAGTTCATCTTCCGTGGCGGCCCGTCCGCTCACATAGGTAGGATCCTTCACGGTCCATTCCGTATTGGTCAGCCCTGTCACAAATTCTCCGCCTTTGGCATGGCCTCCAGTGGGCTGGCCGTTCTGGACCGTATCCAGCACCCCATCGGCATGGTGGCCGATTTTGGCTGTGCCGGCCGTGACCGTATTGAGGCCCGTGAGGTCTTTATTCAGTTTGAGTTCCAGTTTGCCATTGTCTCCATCCTGGCTGGAAACGACGCCGATGTTGTTGGCAGTGGCCAGATTGTCCGGATTGGTTTCTCCGCCGGTGACGCTGAGTTTTTGATTCAGTTTCACCGCAGAAGCAGTGCCCTGATCGCCGCTGAATTTCAGCCCATCATCCAAAGTGGCGATGAACTGGGTGGAACCGTTGGTGATGTCCCCATATTCCAGGCGCTTGAATTCATTGGCTTCGTCAGCCGGATAGTCCTGGCTGTCTTTCAGATAGGTGATGCCGGAACTGATGGCATTGAAGATATACGTAGGCGTTTTACCTGTCTTATCGAACAGAGCCACATAGCCGCCCGTATCCTGACCGGCGCCGAGGACGACCTGGCGCTGGTCATTGGTGCCGTCATTCTTCACGACAGAGACGGTGGTCCCGTCGATTTTCACCGCTTCTTTTACTGGATAGGTTTCTTTGGAACCCGGTGCCTTGCGGAACTGAGCCACACTGTTCACTACCAGGCTGCCGCCTTTGTGTTCTTCCTGTTCACCCAGGACCACATCCTTGCTCAGGGCCACGTCGTAATTGGCCTGGCCGCCGGTGGTCTGCCGCTTCAGTTCCAGATTGCCGCCTTTGACCAAGGTATCATCGGCCGTGGCCTCGTTTCCACCTACGGAAACAGTGGTGTGTTTCCCTGCCAGTTTGCCCACTTCTTTCAGCTGGGCCAGGTTCACCGCATCCGTATCCAGGGAGCCGGCTGCCACCCCGGTGATCTGCCGAGTCAGGGTGCTTCCGTTGCCCACCGCGATGGCATTGGCATTGGCAACCCAGGCGGCAGAAGTTTGGGTCGTTTCCGCCCCGGTGGCGGCATCATACCCTTTGACACCGCTCCACCGGTCAGCTACGGATCCGCTGCCCAGTGCCACCGTATCCGCCAGTTTAGCCTGTGCACCATTGCCGATGGCGGCGGCATTGGTGGCTTTTTCATCCACTATGCCACCCAAAGCGGCCAGAGAATTTTCTCCGGCTGCCGTGGAAGAAGCTCCGAATGCCGCAGCATTTTTCCCGCTGGCAGTGGAATCGCTGCCGAAGGCCGTGGCACTTTCCCCGCTGGCAACCGTCCGTTCTCCAAAGGCCGTAGCATAGGTACCACTGGCTACGGTGCCGATTTTCGTGCCATCCACCATTTTGTCTCCGCCACCCCAAGCTGTGGCGTACAGTCCAGTAGCCTGGTTCTTATTCCCGAAAACCGTGGCTCCTGTGCCGGAAGCAACGCTTTCATTGCCAAAGGCCGTGGCATCGTTGGCACTGGCAACGGTCCGTTCTCCAAAAGCCAGGGAACGGCCGCCAGTAGCTTTCGTCCCGTTGCCAAAAGCTACAGCATTCTGTCCCAAGGGATTGCCTTTCTTGTCTTTCTCAGTAGAACCGGCCTGGGTATTTTCCCCAAAGGCCAGAGTTCCTTCGGCAATGGCCTGGGTTCCTTCCCCAAAGGCTACCGAAGCGACGCCGCTGGCGGTATTCCCTTTTTGATCTTTATTATATCCGCCGCCAAAAGCCAGGGAATTCTGCCCCGATGCCGTATTGTACTGCCCAATCGCAGCAGCACCGTTTCCTTCCGCTTTGGCGTTGGTACCGAGAGCAATGGAGTCCTGACCGGTTGCCTGGGCACCGTTGCCGACGGCTACCGAATGGGCACCGGTTGCCGAGGCGCTGACCCCTGCAGCCAGAGCGTTGTTCCCCGTAGCACCGGTATTATTGTAGTTGGTATCGTTGGCCGGATCTACGGAGTTCACACTGTAATCGTGGATACCACTGCCACCGGTACCGCCACCGCTGCCATTGTTGACCAGACTGACCACCTGTTTCAGCTGGGCCACGTTCACAGCATCCGTATCTTCCTTACCGGCTGCCACGTTGGTGATCTGGCGGGTCTGCTGGGCATAGTGGATGTTTTTCGTTCCATCCCAGACATAATGGTCAGAAGATCCTACGGAAACCGCTGCCAGGGTGGAATTCCACACCGGATCTGAACCGGCATTGTGATTTTTGTTGTTGCTTGCCGGGTCATACCCGCCCTGATTGTTGGCAGTCCGTTCTGCATAGGCCTGGCTGCCCAGGGCCACTGCATCATGGAGGTTTTCTTTAACCAGGGCGGAATCCCCGATGGCCACTGAAGCCTGGCCACCCGCTTCGATGGTGGCATTGTGCCCCAGGGCGATAGCGCCGCCATTTGCCGTATTCTTAGTATTGGCTCCCACACCCATGGCGATGTCGTAGACCGTATCCGCCGTGGTATTGGAACCGATGGCGATGGCTCCGATATTCGTCATACCTGTAGAACCAACGTTATTGCCGGTGGTGGCTTTCGCCCCGATGGCGATGCTTCCTCCGGCAGCAGATCTTGCCTGATGGCCGATGGAAATGGCTCCTTCGCTGTCATCCCCATTATTCCCAGCGTAGGCTTCATTACCTAAAACAACGCCATTCTTCATATGGACGGAAGCTTTGGTGCCAATTGCAATAGAATCAGTTGCCCCGTTATTATTATCCCCCGTCGTATTGACCGACTTCCCAATAGCAATGCTTCCATCGTGGATGGCATTACTGTTCAGTCCCAGGGCCAGGCCGTTCTTTTCCACATTGTTGCCATAGCCGATGGCAATGCCGTACTCTCCATCCCCATCATTCGTATTGGCACCGCTAATGGTGTTACGGCCGCCCAGGGCCAAAGCATAGGCCCCGGTCACCGTGTTGGTATCGCCGAATACCGCATTATAGCTGCCCTTCACGGTATTATTGGACCCCAGTACATGGGTAAAATAGGCTTTCGGCGTGGTGCCGCCGTTCTGCTGCTGGCCATCCACGCTATTGCCGTAGCCGATGGCGGTGCTTTCGTCACCATGGGCCGTATTGTTGACCCCCAGCGCAGCCGTATAGTATCCGTTGGCATCGTTAGTATGGCCGATGGCGGTGCTGGCGTACTTGGCCTTGTTGTCCTTTCCGATGGCCACACCCATGTAATCAGTCACGCTGTTTTCCCCGATGGCTACGCTGTATTCCTTGGCGTAGGATTGATGGCCGATGGCCACCGCGGACCGGCCTTCAGCGGTCACATCGCTGCCTATGGCCACCGCATCGGACGAATCGATGAGCCGGGGCACCATATAATACCGGTCCACAAAGGTCCCGTCCGAAGCATAGTACCCCTGCCGGCTGTTGGTGATGTTCCCTTGTTCATCCAGCCAAAAGCGGGCATCCGCTTGGTTGCTGGTCAGTTTTCCATAAGCATCCACGTAGTAGCTGCTGACAGAATTCAGGACCTTAGCCTTGTTGCCAATGGCCGTGGAATGGTCCCCTTCCGCCACATTGTCCACGCCCACTGCCGTAGCCCCACTGACATAATAAGACTGGCGGGTCCGATCCTGTCCGTAATAGGTAGCCACATTGTTGTAGACTTCCACTGCCTTGCGGTAGTCTTCATCCGTGCTGTAATAACTCCGTTCCGGATATTTGGCCCGGACGTTATACTCGTCATCCATGTACTGGCCGGGAGTCAGCTTATAGACTTCCACCTGTTTGTCATCATAGGAATTGGTATCGGGATTGTACACCTTCACCGTAATCCATTCCGTATCCAGCTTCTCATAGGCATAGGAAGCATCCCCGCTGATGGGCTTCTTGGTTTCCGTGGAATGGGTGAATTTCCCCACCCCGTTCCGAGTCCCCAGCACCACATTTTCCGGTTTGCTGTCCACCCGGGCATTGCCGGTTTTGGGGTCTTTCTGGATAGGAGAGACCTGGTTGTCCTTTCCGACGATCAGGTTGCCCTGAGAATCATAAGTGGCGTAGGCATCGCTTCCCTGGGCCGTGGTCTCCGTCTTGTCTTCGATATTCACCGCTTGGTTGGCCGAGGCATTGCCTGTATTGGCGGCAGCTGCAGAAACCAAAGGGACCGAAGAGAAAGCCAGCCCCAAGGCCAAAGCTAAACTATATACCCCCCCTGGTATATTCTTTCGGCTGGAATGTTCCTTTCCATGGTTCCGTGCGATTTCGGATACCACGACATAGCAGTTTTTGACTTTACTCCAGATGACTTTGTAGATTTTATTCATAGATGGCTTCCTTTCCTCAAAACTTCTGGCTCTTCTGAAGAGTTCCCGGGGGAGCACCAGCAAATGAAAATGCCCAATAAAAAAAGCCTGGGACAGAACTCCTTCTGTACCAGGTCCCGACAAAATGCAGTACGCCCTTTTCCGCGTACTCCTTACGCCACTTCCTCAAGAATCTTCAGCAAAACAAATCGGTAATCTGGTTCCCCTCAAGTTCCCGGTTATCGATAAGCGTTCCTCCCTTCTTACGATTCTCTTTATTGACAGCTTTTCATTCCTATGTCATTTTTATAATTTACCATAGTTTTTTACATATTCAATTAAAAAATATATGTGTATATCTATATTTTTTAATTATGTTACATGAGTATATAATAAATGAGCAGATCGTCCTCTGGCAAATCTTTCCGATCTGTTCTATACTATTACCCGTGACCAAAAGGAAAGGATGCCTGCAGCATGGAAAAATACATCGATATCAACGAAAAGGGGTTTAGCATCCGGTGTAAATTGTTCTACCAAAAAGATTTCCGGAACATCCCCAGCTTAGTGATCTGCACCCATGGATTCGGGGGCAATAAAGAAAATCATTCTGCCGCCAAATTCGCCCAGCAGCTGATCACCAAGTACAAAGGATACGGAGCTCTGGTATTCGACTGGCCCTGTCATGGAGCGGATGCCCGGAAGAAGCTGGTGCTGGAAGAATTCATGACCTACCTGACCCTGGTGGTGGACTACGCCCGGAAGGAACTCCATGCTGCCACTCTCTACAACTACTCCACCAGTTTCGGTGCCTATCTGACGTTGAAATACATGGCGGAAATCGGGAATCCCTTCAAAAAAGTGGCTCTCCGCTGCCCGGGGATCCACATGTCCCAGCTGGTGAAGAACTACCTGTCCCCAGAAGAAATGGAGAAACTGGAAAAGGGCAAGGAAGTCCAGGTGGGGTACGAACGAAAGATGAAAATGGACAAGCAGTTCGTGGACGACCTGGAAAAATCCGACGTGCGGAAGTACGAGTACTTCGACTGGGCGGACGATATGCTGATTCTCCACGGTACGAAGGACAAACTGGCCCCCATCGAAGATTCCCAGGAATTTGCCGAAAACAACGTGATCACCTTCATCCCAGTGGAAAACGCCAACCACACCTTTTCCGACCCGAAGACCAGCGATTTCGCTGCCCACACGATTGTGGAATTTTTCGGACCGGAAAAATAAAAAGGGGGTGTGAAAGAATTCACACCCCCG
>ERZ772881.1014-NODE-1014-length-27578-cov-11.506921_pt1 | contig 27578 bp, 27 predicted proteins | sample MGYA00580581_ERZ772881 | MGnify/ENA primary metagenome ERZ772881 (study PRJEB29015, sample SAMEA2737668) | human gut metagenome | biome: human gut; feature: human-associated habitat; material: faeces | place: China | collected 2012 ...
GAATCAAAGATGAAATACGAAGCATATCATCAGGTTTATAGTTATACAGGATATGAATTAGACAAACTTGAGGAAAAAAATGGGACATATTATACGGAGTCGGGAGAGAATATATTAGACTTAGTGGATAGTGCAGTTGAAAGTTCCGGAAAAGTTCCGAAAGAGTTTAAGCAGCAAATGAAGAATTGGATACATGACCTGGTTTCAACGATATCGACCAGAGGATGGAACAATGTGCCAGATATGACTTTAAGCATTTTATATGGAAAGAGCGGTTTAAAGGATATGAACCAGCTGATTACATACCAGTATGAAGCTGATCGTATGAACAGACAATGGTATTCTGTGCTTTAGAAATATAATATTTTTTGGAAAACTGGTTGAAGAATTACGAAAGAAGGAGAACCATGTATGGGAATTGGAATCATTCAGAATCATAGTCAATATAAGAATATTTGTGGTAATTATACATATCATATGCCGGCTCCGGTATGCCAATCAAAAATGAAGGACTTAGGTGATGAATTTGTTCTGACGGAAAAAAATGATGGAGACAATAATCTTTATCGTAATGCCTTTACGGGGGCATCTGCAAGTGCAGCGGTAAAAGGATACGGTTCGGGAGTTGTGGATTTATCGTTATTGATCGTTGGCACCAATAAGAATAATCGTTTTATTGGTTCATTGAGCAGTGACAGTGATGTAGATTACCTGAAAATAGATGCGGGTTCACAGTGTTTAAATCACAGACCGGTTTACATTACAATGAAAGTCCCGGAAGGCTGTGATTACAATATGACTATCTATGACAGGGATGGCAATCAGGTTGGAATGGCGACAGATAATGGGGATGGAACAAAGACAATAAAAGTTCCATGTGACTGGTCAAATTCCTCAGATTTTGTTTTAAAGATAGAAAAAGCAGATGGTTCTGCCGTTAAGCTGGATGAAAATTACACCCTTACTTTTGCACAGGGGGAGATGCCTAAAACAGCAGCACAAGCCCTTGAAAAAGCACAGGAGAGAAATGGTCGCGAACTTCAGAATGGGGAAAAGAGCTTACTGGATTCCTTAACGGGGAAAAATATGAGAAAGGGTTTAGAGAAAGAAGGCATTGACAGACTTCATAAAGAGCAGTTTGAGGCACTTCCTGAGGAATTGCAATATTCTGGAAATGAGAGTGCCGCACAAATGCTGGCAAGAAAACAAAATGGTGAAACACTCACGGATGCGGAAGAAGCCTATGTGAAAATCTATGGCAACATCAAGGATATACAAAAAATAGAAGCCGATGAAGCAGATCGGAGATTCCAGAATGATTTTAGGGATGCTTTGCAGGAGACAGGGATTTCATTGGATAGTACCATGCATATTTCGATTTCCTCTGCGGGAGAAGTGCGTGTGACCGGACTGAGTGATGAAGACAATGAAAAAGTGAAAAAACTCGTGGAAGATAGATTTATGCAGCAGATAAAAAACTCATATCTGAGTCATTCACAGACCGTAGAAAATATGAGTGATCAGGAATATCGTCTGGCTGGCTATGTAGAGGAATTAGATCGTTTTTTGAATAAGGTATCAAATGGGAACGTAACAGTAGATGATTTGGAAATAACATCCGGGACGGGAGCTTCTTCCAGTAATTTTATCAGCGGACTGCCAGAAAATATTGCAGACCTTGTGAATCATGCAGATGCAGTATCAAAATACTATGATTATAAGCAGATGATTTATGATGTTCTGGCTTATAAAAAGGAAAATGGGACGATTCCAAGATATCAGATTCAGATGGATGTGGGAGGCAATGAAAATAAGTAAACTTTATCAACATATATATTGCTGCAATCCGTAGGTATCAACACAAACGGTAAGAAGCAGCCTAATGAAAGAATGGAGGTATTATAAAACGTCTAGTGTGAACAATTATATGAATACGGGGTTGATTTCCCAGAATTACGATGTGATTAACACTGTAACCAAAAAGTATGCGGGAAATACGTCAGAGAAGCTACAGGAAAAATCATCTGGTACAATGAGAAAAATGTCTGATGAGGAAGTAAGGGAGATGCAACAGAAACAACAGAATCAGTCAAGGACATTGAGTGTGGACAGAAGTGAAGTTGTAGATAATGTTTTCTCTAAAACAGGGGATAACATTACATATGAGATAGATGGTGTTACATTCACTAATGCCCAAATGAAAGCATGTAAAGAAGTTGTGAGAAATGCAATTTCCGCTTTGCCTGCCAAGGGAAGTGATTTGGATTACAAAGATTATGCGTCTATGGGAATTGCAACAAATATGGTAAGCAGCTATGCAAAAGAAAATCTTACAGAAGAACAGGCTGCCGTCATAAACAAAAGTATGGAGGAATATATAAATAGTCTCACGCAGGCACAAAAAGAACGTCAAAATAGTCAGGGATATTTTACTGATGAACAGGAAGGTGTGGGAAACACAGGAAATTTGAATACATATTACAACACCCGGATGAAACTCAGTGATAAGGCAGCAGACTCACTGAAAAGCCAGATGGCTAATTTACCAGAGCAGACAAGAAAGACATTAATGGCTAATTTGGAAGGTGCTACACAAAGAGGAAGTGTTGTGCAGTCTGCATCAAATAAAGAACTTTCGTCGACTATAAAAACCTTATTTCAAAATGTGGATATGAAGGATGAAAAGGCTCTGAATGCTACAATGAAACAGTATAGGGAACTTATGACACCTGTATATCAGGCAAGTGGTATTCGCAATACGGCGAATAATAATTCTTTAACGAATGTATTAGATCAGGACATTAGCAGGTTTGTAAAGCAGATTGCAAATGCGAATGCAGTAACTGGTAATGTTGGAAGTACATTTAATGATACGATTTGATTTCCATAATACAGTGATATAATGCAATTCAAATAAAATTGGATGACATCACCAGAGAGTAGAGTGGCAGAAAGTCAGTAGATATAAAGGGATAGATTTATTTATGAAATGCGAGGTGGATTTATGGGAATTTCGATTTCGAATGCAGCGAATTCTGCTATTACAAAATATAGTGCATCACTGAGAAACGGCGAACCTGACTGGTCTATGATTCCAAGTGCAGGGAAAAGCAATAAGTCACAGGCGGAGTTTGTTGCGGAGATTAAAGAACTGGCTCAGAGAGCTGCCAATACAACGAACAAAGCGGAATTAGAATCTATTCACAGGCAGAGAACAAAATTATGTGCAGAATACATATCCGATGTATCCCCTGACAGAAAGGCATTATATCAGCAGGCGAAAAATGCAGTAAAAAGACAAAAAAACAGTAATCCGAAATGCAAGGGAATCGGAGAATTATCACTGCTTGATTTTCTGGAGAGGGCAGAGGGGAAGAATAACAACCTTGCGGAAAAGAAATTTGTTCTGGCGGGAGGAGGCACACTGGAATGTCCGATTCTGACAGGTGGAGGATATGGTGCCGACATTTCTTATCAGGGAACAAAAGTGCTGACCTATCTGGGAGATGGTTACGGATGGGGATGTGAAAGAACTCCGGCTGAGCGGGAAAAAGAAAGAGAATTTTACGGAATTTACTTCAATGAATATCATGCGCAAAAGAATGGTCAAAGTTCTGAATTGGGAGAACTGCCGGATTATTTGGAAGAGAAGCCGTCTTTTGACAGGAAAGCATAAGAATATAGGAAAGTATTATGAAAAACAATTATACACAAGGAGAAGGAAAAGATGGTAATAACCCGCACAGTAGAGATGCATACGCAGCTTGTAGGATATGATTTTAAGAAAAAAGGTTTACCTACTGATAACAACATAGCAGTAGAAAACAGTAAAGTTTCCAATGATTATTTCTGGAAAACAAATAAATATACGGATCAGGATGTGTTTGGAAGAACACTGGATCTGACGGCACTTATCAATAAGCCGGATGGATATTTAAAGGGAAATTTATCGGATACACAAGATGTGGATTATTACAAATTCAATATTACAGAGTACCGGGCATTAAGTTTCGCGAAGAATACCTATAATAAGGATATTACGATCACTTTAGATCATATACCGGAAGGCTGTGATTATGAGATGGTTTTGTATGATGAGGAAGGCAGTCAGGTTGGCATTGGGAAAGAGAATGGAAATGGAGGTCTGAGTATTACCATACCGAACTGGAATTCGGACAACCGGGGTTATACCGTAAAAGTACAGGCAAAGGACGGTTCAATGGTAAACCCGGATGCCGAATATCATCTTTCCTTCCAGACAACACAGGCGGATAAAAGTCATGGAGCTTATCAGGAAATGGCAGAGGTTCAGAAGTATGAAGGGACAGTCAGGAAGCAGATGCAGGAAGGCTTAACCGATACGGAGGAAATGCGTGCAATTAAGGAAATCCGGCAGAAGTACAAAGCCTATTATACAGAGCAGATGGAGAAACTGCATCAGGAACAGGCAGAAGAGGTCATGCAGGGTGGGGCAGTGCCGGACGATGAGCAGATTCACAATTTACTGGAAAAGAAGGCAGCAGGCAAAGAACTGACCGAGCAGGAAAATGCACTTTTAAATATCTTCTGTACCGCAGCAGAGCTGGATAGTGCGAATGCAAGTGCAAAAATGAATACCACAGTAAAAGATAAGATATTTGCTGATTTGCAGGAAGCGGGAATGGATAGTTCCGATTCCACGTTTTCCATAAAAATTGGGGCGGATGGTCAGGTAAGTGTGGATGGTATCAATGATCATGTAATGAAACAGAAGATAGAGGATGTTCTGTCAAAGCATTCGGAGGAGCTGATGGATATTTATTTTTCTATGGATTCGGAAATACAGGCATTGTCTGAGAAAGAAAAGTATCTGTTAAAAGCTGCGACGGATGTGGAAAAATTTTTACATAAGGCAACCGGTGGCAGTGTATCGCTTGGAGACCTTTCCGTGGAAAATGCAACGATACATGGTCTGCCGAAAACACTGGATGACCTGTTAAATAATCCGGGCGGGAACCTGACCTATCAGGATTACGCAAGCGATATCCGGGAAATTTTAGCATATAATCGGACACAGCACAAAGATATTATGTCTGAGTTAAACGTACAGTTTTTCATGGCAGACGGTACAATTCAGATAAAAAAATAAAGCAAAGGTAATTAAATGAATAATCAATTTATACAAGGAGTAACATTCGATTGGGATAGAATTGATAACGATAGTTATTTAAAGAGAATTGAGGCTTTTTTGGGTGTTAAAAAACTTGATTTCAACAAACCGGTTACTTTTTTTGTCGGAGAAAATGGCAGTGGCAAATCCACTTTATTGGAGGCACTTGCCGTAGCACATGGTTTTAATCCTGAGGGTGGAACAAAGAATTATGTTTTTTCTACGCATGATACACATTCAGAATTATGTGATGCGATAAGAATTTCAAAAGGCTATCGGAAGGAAAAATGGGGATATTTTCTTAGAGCCGAAAGTTTTTATAATGTTGCAACGCAGGAAGAAGAATATGCAGATTTTGCGCATCCTTCTGCTAAATATCATGAAAAGTCACATGGAGAGAGTTTTCTCGCGTTAGCGCAGAACAATTTGCAGCCAAATGGTCTGTATCTTTTTGATGAACCAGAAGCTGCATTATCACCTCAGAGACAGCTTACATTGTTAATACAAATATATAGATGTGCAAAAGAGGGAGCACAATTTTTTATAGTTACACATTCACCTATTTTATTAGGCATACCAGATGCAGATATCTATTGTTTTGATAATGGAAGCATACATTTATGTGAATATGAAGAAACAGAGAGTTATCAAGTGACAGAAATGTTTATAAACAATAGGCAGATGTTGCTGGATAAATTGTTGACAGAGTAAAGAAACAATGTGTTAGGGCACAAATATGATAAAAACAAAAAATATTTCAGAAATGTTGACTTCTTTAATTGAGGAGTATCGTTTTAATAAAAATACTCTTTCAAAATATTTAGAAATAACTGAAGAAACAATAGATGGAGTAGTAATGGGCAATGTGGAATGTTTGCCAGATGATCCTACATTGCGTCTTAAAATACTTAGTAAAGCAGGATTTCTGTATTTTGGAGCGATTGAAGATAAGGATAGGCAACTAAGCGGTTTTTTGGAAGTGCTTGTTTCCTATCACGGCATATCCAAGCTTACGATAGCAAAGATGGCTGGTGTTGAGGAACAGGATATTGACAGGCTTTTAACCAATCCACTAGAAAAAGTTGAAATCGAAGTAAAATATAAAATTGCTGTGACTGTTATGGAACTGCGATTTTGGCTAAAAGATTGTGAGTTGCCAATATAATCATGTGGTGCTTGGGAAACTGGTGGAATAACAGGAAATGTAATTAGAATAAAGAAAGATAGAAGGCGAGTAGCGGATTGGTGTCTGCTGCTCACTTTTCGTTTATGGGTATATGTCGCAATACGACTTTTGAAGTGTTGTATTGCAATCTGTTTTCGGGTATTCCTCGTTGGTATCATTACCATAAAAGCGAGGTGAATTCCATGAAAGCAGAGAAGAAGGAAATCAATATACAGATCGGAAAAAGGTTGCAAACCGCCAGAGAAAACAGTGGATATACGCAGGAAGTTTTTGCAGAGACGCTGGATGTAGGGGTAGAGCATTATCGCAAAATCGAAAGTGGTGTCTATGGCTTACAGCCGGAGAAAATGCTGATCTTGTATGAAAAGTACAGGATTGAGCCGACTTATCTGGTTACGGGGGATACAAATCATAAGGTTGATATTGAACTGTTCCTTGCAAACTGCAGCAGGGAGGAACGGGATGTATTTATAGACAGTATGCTTGCGTATATGAGAAAGCTGATGACAGGCCGTTAAAGCAGCACAGTCTCCGGGATGTATATTTGATCAATATATTTTGAGAAGGAGACGATATATGAGGGTAGTAATCTGCGATGATAATCAGCAGGACATTGAAAGGATCAGACGCTATACACTGCGTATGATCGACTATGCGGTGGAGTATGTGTTTTATACCAGACCGGAAGAATTATTGAGGGAATGTGCAGATGCGGAGCAAAAGCCGGATATGTACATTCTTGATATTGAGATGCCTGGAATGGACGGACTGGCGGTGGCAAAACAGATCCGTGAGACAGATTCCAAAGCATTGCTGGTGTTTCTTACCAGCTATACCAAATACATGCCAAGTGTATTTGAAGTTGTCACATTTGATTTTATTCCAAAACCAATCTCAGAAGAAAGGCTCCGTGTGCTGTTTGAGAAGGCAGGAACCTATCTGAATCTGACCAATCAGAGTTTCTCATTTTGTTACCGCAGGGTGCGGTACAGTCTGAAGTTTGACGAAATCCTGTATCTGGAAAAGCGGGGGCGTCAGGCGATAATCCACACAAAGAAAATGAAATATCAGTCCAACATGAACCTGAATGAAATATGGGAGAAACTGGACGAGCGCATGTTTGCCGCCGTTCATGGCTCTTTTATCGTTAATTTGAAACATGTTCATTCTGTATCCAGCGGCATGGTCATGCTTACAGACGGCACAGAGCTGGGAGTGACAAGAGGGTACCGGAAGGAGCTGACGGAAAAGCACATCGCATTTGTGCAGGGAGGAATGTGACATGGCATTGTATGGGGTGAGGCTTGTCATAAATCTTTTTGACCTCTGCATTTACCGCAGGTATTTAGAAGAGTTCATTGGAAACAGAAAAACTTCCATGGAGTTTTCTGTTCTTCTGCTGATAGTGTGCGAGCTGATTGGAAGTGCGGTGAACCAGATGGGGATAAGCTGGCTGAATTTTGTGACGATGGTTGCAATTCTCTGTGGTAAACGTCAAATCCTGCGCCTACCCTTAAATTTAACGCCGCTTTTATGAGCGGCGTGGTTTCCGGCATTCCTCGGGAAGCTCCTCTGCCCAGGGCATCAGCTGATCTAGTTTGGCCGGATCTATATTTCCTTTTTCGTCACAATACTTAGGCAGCTCCGTGAGGATATACCTGAAGTAGTAGTATGGGCGCAGATTGTTCAGCTTTGCTGTTTCTGAAATACTGTAAACAAGAGCGCTGGCTCCGGCACCTTTTGCTGTGTTATGGAACATCCAGTTCTTCTTGCCGATACAGAAAGTCCGGATAGCCCGCTCGGAAGCGGAGTTATCGATTGGGATATCCCCATCGGTCAGAAATACCTTTAAATAGTTTTCCTGATGGATGACGAAATTTAGTCCCTGTCCGGTCCTGGATTTCGGAGGCACCGCACATTCTGCAGCCTGTTGTTTTGCCCATGCAAAGAAATCCTCAACCAGCGGCTTTATCCTTGTCTGCCGTTGTGTAAGGCGATCCGTTGCCGGAAGTTCTTTCAGTTCGGTATCGATCCGGTAGAATTCTGCGATCTTTTGTAATGCCTGGTATGCTACGGAATTTTTTACTGACATGGGATCCTTTTTATCCGCTGCCTTTACGGCATCTGCAAAGGCTCTTCTTGCATGTGCCCAGCAGTTTGCGTTTGTCACTCCCGGCAGTTTTTTGTCCAGCAGATGATACTGCTCCAGACTGTCCGTGACCAGAACTCCTTTGTAGTTCCGGTAAAACTCCAGCGGCTTTTCGTGATCCCTGCCTTTCTGGTATTCGTAGATCACCACAGGACGTTCCTTATAGAACTCCCCGGAACGGTGTACCCACATGTAGCATTTACTGTTCGGACGGTCACTGTCACCGATCACCTGTGTCGGTGTTTCGTCTGACTGCGTCACCGGCAGGGACAGCAGTTCCTGCTTCATACGATCCACGAACGGTTCGAAATATTTCTCAGCACACCGGATGATCCAGTTCGACATGGTCTGTCTGGAGATATTTACACCATTGCGTTGAAACTCCTGCTCGACTCTGTGCAGTGCAGAGGAGTTCACATATTTTACATTCAGAATGGATGCAAGCAGGGAAGGAGTAACGATGCTTCCACGCAAAAGGTCCTTGGGGCGCTTTCCACGTAAGAATTCGTCCTGATGATCTCCGCCAGTGCCTACATAGACTTCCACGGTATGGATTTCCACCGTCCAGGATTCCGGCTCATGGCGCAGTCTTTTGTAGGTTTCATCCTTCATTCTGCGCCAGTTGCCTGCACCATAAAACGCATCCAGTTCTTCTGTGGATACCTGATAAGGAGGAAGGATCTCTTCCGGGAAATCTTTCAGATCCGTTTCCCGCTGCCCTTTTTTCTTATGGTTACGTCGGGATGGAAGTACTTCCTCCACAGCAGGTTCCGGGACAGACAGATCGCAGCAGCTTTCTGCCTCATCAAAGAAGGACAGCTGACCATCTATGGAATCCAGCGTTTCTGTGTGTTTTCCGAAACGATAGCTGTTCGCTATGCGTACCTGTTCGATCAGCCGCTCGATGTTCTCATTCAGGGTATCCAGCTGTCCCTGCATCATAAGAACGATGGTGATCAGTTCTTCCCTGCTGCAGTTATTCAGTTCTTCCAGTGTATGTCTGTCTGCCATTGTTCCGCTCCTTAAACTGTTTTCATTATACCAGAAAACACAAAGGATTGCGAACCGGCACCCCCGCAGGTTTCGTCATTCTGCCTATGCCTGTATGGCGGTGTGATGGTCATAGAGCCAGGGAAATATAAAGTTTTCAAGGTGCTGAAATTTTATCCGGATCCTCCTGTGGATACGTCACAGACCATAAAACAGCCTTCAGAGAGGCTGTAACACCGGGAATGGATCTGACCGGATAACAGGCATAAAAAATCTATGTTTTGCACAAAGATCAGGTGGGTTTTTGCGGTGTTACTTCCCTGACTTTGGGGTTCAGGGGATTCAGCCCCATCATAAGATAACGGAACTGTTCCTCTGTAAGGTCTGCGGCCTCTTCGCTGGTTCTCGGCCAGGACAGGGAACCTGCCTCCAGCCGTTTGTAGAGCTGAAGAAAACCGTCTCCCATCCATAGAAGTCCCTTGATGCGGTCGGACCGTCTGCCACAGAATAGGAATAAAGTTCCCTTTTCAAAAGGATTCTGATGGTATCTGTCTCCGATGATCATGGACAGCCCATCGATCCCTTTGCGCAGATCCACATATCCGCAGGCAATCACGACTCTGCGGATACCGGCAGCATCTTCAAGCATGAAGCACCTCCTGCAACAGCCTGCAAAGCAGGGAATCTGAAATATCGTTTGATAATTCCAGCGTCAGGCGGCCTGATCTGATCACTGCAACCGGAGTCATTGCTGCCGGGACGGTTGGCACCGGTGTTGTGTCCAGAGCAGTTTTTACCGGGATTTCTACAAAAGAGAGAGCAGACGAGTTGGTGACTTCCTGGAGTCCCTCCTGTTCACAGACTTCCCGGCGGATCTTTCGGAGCCAGTAATAGTAAGATTTTTCAGAAATGTCGTTTTCAGCAAGCCACTGCTTTGCCGTAGTGCCTGCCGGTCTGTCCTGGCACTGTCGAATGATGTTTATCCAGTTCGACCTGCGGACAGTGTGAGTTAATTGATCCATGCGCTTTAGCCTCCTCTAAAAAACTAATAGTTTTTTCGTGTCATTTAGAGTGTGGCATAAAAAAACTAATTAGCCAAGGCGCAGGATTTGACGTTTACTCTCTGTGTATATGTCTGCCAGTATGAGGCAGGGATTGTAAGCAGGCTGATTGCGGTTTTGCTGTATATGGGGATTATGGGTATTAGTGAACCGGCAGGTTATCTGTTTAGCAAAGTATTTATGGAACAGATAGTAGAGGATGATGTTGTTATCTATTATTTTTCTGCATTCCTAGTGGTGATATTCCGGCTTGCGATTGTGGAAGTCTTTTGCAGGCTGAAAGCGGGAAAGAATGTAAAGGTGTCGAGTATGCCAAAGGAAACCAGTTATGCGCTGGCACTTATTCCATTATGCAGCCTGATCAGTTGTTTTTTACTGATAGAAGTTGCAAAAGAATTAATCTCGGCACAGATGGTGGTGCTGTGCATGTGTATCATCTTTGTCATTATCATCACAAACTATATCATCTTTCTGATGATTGAAAAGTACACAACAGTGGAGGAAAAACAGTACGAAGAGGAAATGATCCAGAGGGAAATCTTATACCGGAACGAATACTATCAGGACATGGAACGGTATCAGGAACAGATACAGGACATCCGGCATGATATGAAGAACCGGCTGACGGGACTGCTCGCAGCGGCAGAACAGGGAAGTGCGGAACTGATCAAGGACAGACTGCAGGAAGTATTGGGAGATATCCGGCTGGCAGAAGAAATCATCTATTCTGCAAATCCGGTGGTGAATGCCATACTAAAAGTAAAAAGCATAAAGGCAAAAGAGAAAGAGATACCGATGCAGGTTACAACGCTGCTCCCCCAGAGAGTATCCGTGGATATCGGGGACATGGGTGTTCTGTATGGGAATCTTCTGGATAATGCGATAGAGGCGGCGATGGCAGTGGAACAGGAAAAACGGTATGTTCATGTGGAATCAAAGTTTCAGGAGGGCAGACTGCTTTTATCCATTAAGAACAGCAAGCCATCCGGGACAAGTTCCTATCAACAGACAAGCAAAAAAGATAAAATAAAACACGGCAGGGGAATCCGTTCGGTGCGGAAAGTGGCAGAAAAATATGGCGGGGAGCTTCTGTTAAAAGATCAGGGGGAACATTTTGAGGCAGTCCTTCTGCTCAACGGAGTTGCAAAACTGGAGTGAGACTGCAACTTATTACAGCAAACCTGCAACTTGTTACAGATAGATTGATTTCTGTACAGAAACTGTTAGAGTGAAAACATCAAAAAAAGGAGGGTTTTACTAAAAATGAAGAAAAGAAACTGGATGTACCGACTGAGCAGCAAATCCATGAGTGTGATGGCAGCACTGGCACTCATGGTGACAACCATGGCAACCAACCGTTCCTGCATGTGGTATTTCGGACAGGACAAGATGCCAGAAGATTCCAAAAAACTCAGAAGGTTTTAAATCATGACGCAATGGCTCAGCCACCGTATGGTTGAGCGGGGAATCATAAAAGAGGAGGAGCAGGAATTATACCAGTTTGGAATACGCAATGGTATGATCCTGCTTCTAAACGTTGTGACGGCACTGGTCATCGGCCTGCTCACAGAGCAACTGGCGGTTGTGGCAGTGTTTACCCTTTCTTTTATGGTTCTTCGCAGCTATACTGGTGGATATCACTCAGACAGCAGGATTTTCTGTTATCTTGGTTCCAATCTGGTGCTGCTGGTTCCGGTTTATACACAGGCTGTGTTTTACAAGACATCGCTGGCATGGCTGCTGGCAGTATTGCTGGTGTCCGCAGGGATCATTTTTTTACTCAGTCCCATGCACAGCAAGAACCGAAAACTGGATAAAGAGGAACAAAAGCATTTTGGCAGAAAAGCAAGGCTGATTGCAGCGTTGGAACTGGTTGTGCTTGGCATTTTGTGGCATGCAGGCCAGGTACTGTATGCTTACGCTGTTTATACAGGAATCTGCATCACGGCACTGTTTATGCTTATAGGAAAAGCACAGCTATGGATACAGTCACATACCGAAAATAGATAGTCCTTTCCGAACAAACGGAAGGGACTTTTTTTCTGGAAAACAGGAAGGATGACAATCCAAGACGGTAACTTATTACAGGTACCGTAAGACTTATTACACTTATATTGAAGCGCACTTTCTTTCCAAGTATAGTACCGCAAAAAGGCTTAGGAGAAGAAAGGCGTGGCATGTTTTGGGGAATTCATGCCGCACCGGATTGCAGGGGGCGGCAGAAATGGAAAAGTTCATAAGGATAACATCCGGGTGCAGTTTTGCATGCTTTATTTTGCATGGGAACAGCACCTTTTTTTATTGTCTTTTTCCAGTAAAGCAGAACCCAGAGGTCCGCCAGATCTCCTTCATTTCAAAAAAATTACGAAATGGAGGACATTTGAATGTCAGAATGGATCAGGATCAGAGTCAAGGATTTTTATAAAGATGCAGTTGGTGAGCTGGAATACACCTATGTGACCAGAGAAGTCTACGAGGCACTTGTCGATACGTTCCGCAAAGAAGCCCACGCACAGGAAATGCGGGATATCAGACATACGACCAAGGACGGATATACAGAAGGAGAAACGGAAGAGCTGGTGGAGCTGACCGGGGAATCGGTAGAGGATATGGTCATCCGGCAGATGGAAATAGAAACCCTGCAGAAAGCAATGCAGTCACTCACCCCAGTGCAGAGAGAGCGGCTGCATTTTTATTTTTTTGAGGGCATGACATACCGGCAGATTGCAGCGAAAGAAGGGGTCGGAGAGAAGAACATCCGGGAGAGCATAAACGGTGCGGTAAAGAAAATAAAAAAATATTTTGATTAATACCCCCTCAAAACGTGTTTTTCTGTGAGTACCTTATGAGAGGAACTTTTTCTGGACAGATGGTCTCTTCCGGGAATCCTCTCATGTCTCGTGTGTGGATACGACACAGGCAGACAAAACGCACATTGAAAAATGCCGGAGAGGAATGCAGGGCTCCGAGCGCAGGATGGAATCACGCCATATCCTGCCAGCCATATCCAGCAGTTCAGATACGTTAGCCGTTTCATGAGCCGTAACCGGGGCGCAGTGACACTCCTGCAGCAATCGGGCAGATGTTCTTTCTGCCAGCCATGCTGTGAAAAAGATCGCATCTAAGGAGCCGAGCGGGAAAGCCGGGGTACAGCCTGTCTGTGGTGGACAGGCGCGAAGAGGGGAATGGCCTATAATGATACACCTTGAGATTAGCCAGCACGCAGTGGTGGAGGTGAAATACCTGTGATGTCTGCCTGTCCGAGTGGCAGGGACCAAAGACAGTCTGGACTGACTGCCCATGAAATGCCGGCTTTGGGATTTTTTCTTCTCTGTTTTGGCGGCGTTTTGGTTCCGGGGAGTAGTGACGAATAGGGACAGACACTTTTTATTTATGAAGTGAAGGATTATGGCAGTAAGACTTAATTACAGAAACCATGCGGCGGAGGGGAACTTCCGCCGTATTCTTGTGGAGTTAAGAAAAGCTGAAAAATGGGGAATGGAGGAAAACAGGAGATGAAGAAAGAAGATACCGAAATGATGTTAAGGATTTTTGAAACGGAGAGGGCAGGATATGCCTATCTTTATCCGAGTGATGGAGGGGAGCGGAAAGAGGACTATATCTCGACCACGGCAGAAAATATCGCAAATTATATCGGCAGCCACATGTTTGAAGCCGAAAAGATCGTCATCACAGATATGTGTGACAGGCTGATATTAGATACCTGTGGCTATTTTATCAATAGCTGTCCCAATCTGGAATTCTGTAAGGAAATCCATCCGTTCTTAATCCCGATCCAGATGGGAGAAAAGGACGCGGGAGAGGTGCTTTCAGTCAGCAGGGATGTATCGGAACAGTATTTCCGGGAAGAAGATGAGGCTGCAACCATGGCTGAAATCGGGATGATGTAAAGGTGTTTCTTCTGGGCGGAAGTGTTTTTCTTGGGAGAATGAATTTAACTTACTTAAATTGTGGGAGGAAAAAGGGGAGAGATGATGGAAAGCGGAGCGAATGAGGTGCGGTATAAGATTGCTGAATTTCTCTTAAAAAGGATGCATGAAGATAAGCTGTTAACCGAGGAAGAATGGGAAAAAATCCGGGTTTTGAATGTCAAGACCTTTTCCCCCGAACTGGCAAAAGTATATCTGTAATAACACTGGATATATATAAAACTATGTGGTAGTGTATGTTGCTGACAGGGAGTGAAAACCATTGAAAATACTGGGAAAGGAGAAAAAAGTATGGTAAAAAAAGTGACTGTCATAAAGGCAGCAAAAGCGCAGAAACATACACAGGAAGAACGCAGGCTGAAAGTGTGCGGATATGCCAGAGTCAGTACCGGCAGTCAGGCACAGGCAACTTCCTATACTGCACAGGTCGAGTACTATACGGAAAAAATCGAGAGCAACCCCCTGTGGGAGTTTGCAGGGGTGTATGCGGATGAAGGAATCAGCGGAACAAACGTAAAGCACAGGGATGAGTTCCAGATGATGATTTCAGACTGTGAGGATGGGAACATCGACCTGATCCTTACGAAATCCATCACAAGATTTGCAAGAAATACGGTGGAATGCATCCAGACCATCCGAAAGCTGAAGGAGATTGGCGTTGGAATCTACTTTGAAAAAGAGAATATCAACACGCTGTCAGAAAAAAGCGAGCTGTTCATTACCATCCTGGTATCGGTGGCGCAGGGGGAATCAGAAAACATCTCAAGCAACAACCGATGGGCGATACAGAAACGCTTTCAGGATGGAACCTATATCATATCGACGCCAGCGTATGGCTATGGAAAAGATGAGGATGGAAATTTAGTCATCATAGAATCCGAGGCAGAAACCGTAAGGTGGATTTATGAGTCTTACTTAAACGGCATGGGAGTGTATGTGATAGCAAAGGCACTGAATCAGAAAGGTATTCCAACGATCCGGGGTGCAGAAAAGTGGCAGGACGGGGTGATACAGGACATTCTGAAAAATCCCATTTATGAGGGAGATATGCTTCAGCAGAGGACATATACAGAAACAAGGTTCCCATTTGTCCGCAGGGTAAACAACGGACAGAGAAACCAGTATCTCATCAAAGACAGCCATCTGCCAATCGTCACACATGAGGAGGCAGAAGCGGTACGCAACCTGATGGCATACCGGGTGGATGTACTGCACATGAACAAGAGTGACTACACCAAAAGATACCTGTTTTCCGGCAGAATCATCTGCGGAGAGTGCGGAAGAACCTTCCGGCGGCAGAAAATCTACATCGGGAAACCATATGAAAAAATCATCTGGACGTGCAGCGGACATGTGGAGGATAAAGAGAGCTGCTGCATGAAAGCCATCCGGGAGGATGTGCTGCACCGGGCTTTTACAGACATGTGGAACAAGCTGTACACCAATCAGGGAACGATATTAGAGCCGCTGTTAAAAGAGCTGACAGAACTTGTGGCAGCAAGGCAGGACAGTGAGGAAATCAGACAACTGGATAAGGAAATCAAAGATATAAGCGGGCAGAGCCAAATCCTAAATCAAGTCATGAGGAAAGGATATATGGACTCTGCTCTTTTTATGGAGAGCAGTAGCAAGCTTGGCTGGCAGCTGACGGAATGCAGAAGAAAAAAGACACTTTTGACCAGAAAGCTGCGGAGGACAAAAGAAATTGTACGGACCGAACAGCTTATCCAACTGATTGCAGAACAGGACGGATTAAGGGAGGAGTTTGACGAGCAACTGTTTAAAATGACAGCAGAGAAGATCGTGGTCTCCAAGGAACACGACATCACCTTCTGCCTGCACAACGGACTGAAACTGACGGAGAGGGGAGGCGGACAGGATGCAGTGGCACATGCCAATCGGCTATAAGGTTGTGGATGGAAAAATTACCATCTGTGAAGAGCAGAGAAAAATTGTGGAACAGATATTTACAGACTATGACAGCGGAGTGGCGGCAGGCAGGATCGCCCAGAACCTGAAAGGGAGAAACATATGCAATGCAAAAGGGAAAGTGTCCTGGACCCACGCATCCATCGGCAGGATACTGGAAAACCCAAGCTACCTTGGCACAGACTACTATCCGCAGCTCATAGGAGAGGAACTGTTTGAGAGAGTCCAGTGCAGACGGGAAAAGGTGAGGGCAGAGCTTGGAAGGGCAGACCACAGGCCCGGCAGGGATGAGAGAATCCTCTTCGGAGGTGTCATCTGGTGTGCAGAATGCGGGGCAGTATGCAGCCATATCCAGCCGAGCCACAAAAAAGAGCGTGGCGGCACTGCCAAGTGGAAGTGCAAGAGTTATGTGACTGGCAGAGCAAAAAACTGCAGGAACAGTTTTATTACAGACGGGCAGGCAAAGCAGGTGTGTGTGGAAGCCATCAATGCAGTGATACGAAACAAAGGCCTGCTCCGGGTACAAAGGCAGGAGGAAAAGGTCAGCCCGCAGTACCGGGTTCTGGAGCGGAACCTGCAGCGGATGAAAGAAGAACAGGAACGCACAGAAACAGACCTGATGAAACTGCTCTATGAAAGGGCAGAGGAACGCTACCGGACACTGGAGGTCAGGGATGGGGAGTTCCGGACAGAGGAGGTCAAAAACATCCTTGCAGGAAAAAAGGAACTGGAAACATTTGATGAAAATTTATATAGAAAAATAATTGCATGCATCTGGTTGCATGGCGGAAACATGGCAGAAGTGGAGTTTATCAATGGGAGCCGTGTCACAGCCGGATACAAGGATTAGGAGGGAGAGCAGATGGCAGAAACAGCAAAAAAGATCAGCATGATACCTGCCAAGGTGCAGTATGACCGGAATGTGAAACTGTCAGAGAAGAAAATGAAGGTCGCTGCCTACTGCCGTGTCAGTACGGAACTGGAAGAACAGGACAGCAGCTATGAAGCACAGGTGGAGTATTATACCAGCAAGATATCGGAAAACGAAAACTGGAAAAATGCCGGCATCTATGCGGATGACGGAAAGAGTGGAACAAACACCAAAAAGAGGGCAGACTTTAATGCCATGATACAGGATGCCCTTGCAGGAAAGATCGACATGATCCTTACGAAGTCGGTCAGCAGGTTTGCGAGGAACACGGTAGACTCGTTGGTGACCATCCGAAAACTGAAGGAAAAGAACGTGGCGGTGGTGTTCGAGAAAGAGGGAATCAATACACTGGAGGGAACCGGAGAAATCCTTATCACCATCTTGAGCAGTCTGGCGCAGGAGGAGAGCCGCAACATCAGCGAGAACATCCGCTGGGGAGTCGTGAGGAAATTTGAAAAAGGCAAGGTCATCGTGAACTGCACAAAGTTCATGGGATACACCAAAAACGAGGATGGGGATCTGGTCATCGTACCCGAAGAGGCAGAGATTGTAAAGCTGATCTTCCGCCTTTATCTGGAAGGCTACAGTACCGGGAAAATCGCAAAGCATCTGGAAGAGCAGGGAATCAAGACCGCCACAGGGCAGGACAAATGGCATTCCACGGTAATAGACAAAATGCTCCGCAATGAAAAATACATGGGAGATGCACTCCTGCAGAAAACCTACACGGTGGATTTCATGACAAAAAAGAAAGTAAAGAACACCGGACTCGTACCGCAGTATTATGTGGAAGATGACCATGAGGCAATCATCCCGAAAGAGCTGTTTTACAGGGTACAGGAAGAGATGATGCGGAGGGCATCCTTATGCAAGGCGGCTGTCACCCGGAAGAAGAACCAGAAAAGCAGGTATTCCTCCACCTATGCACTGACCGGCATGCTGATCTGCGGAAAATGCGGACAGGAGTACAGGAGAGTCACCTGGGCGAGAAACGGGAAAAAGAAAGTGGTCTGGAGATGCAGCAATCGGCTGACCAACGGAGTGAAGAAATGCGGGGAATCCGAGACACTCGAAGAGAACGCATTAAACAGGGCGGTGATGGAAGCCATCCACAGGATCACAAGTGATGATATGGAATTTATGGAACACTTCCGGCAGAACATCATCCATGTCATCGGGAGCTATGGCACCGCAAAAGAGTCCGGGGAATACGAGGAAAAGATAAAAGAAAAACAGGAAGAGATGGTGGCACTGATTGCAGAGAATGCAAAGACCGGTTCCTACACACCGGAGTTTGATGAACGCTACCGAATCATAGCAGAAGAAATCAATGCCTTAAAAGAGGCACAGAAAACAGCCAGAAACGAGAAACGGATGGCTGACAGTTATGAACAGAGAATCCAAGATATCGACCATTACTTAAGCACAAGCACCTGCCAGATACCGGAGTTCGACAATGACCTTGTCAGACGGCTGATCTCCACCATCAAAGTGGAATCCAGCGAGAAGCTGCTGATACAGTTCCAGTCAGGCATTGTCATGGAACAGGAGATTCGATATGAGTAAGACTGCGGCAGGAATGGCAGCAAGCAAATAGGAAACGTTGTTCCTGCCAGTTTATGGTAAGAATAAAATGCCCGATGATCCGGGCGTTTTATTGTTGGCACAAAAATAGGAAAGAACAGCAGGAGCGATATATAGCGGAAAATGAGTAAAGGGAAGTGGATATAGAAAAAGCACATGAAGTAAGTGTGCGACAGGAGGAGAAAAGCGTATGAATTATGAGCAACTGATAGAAGAACTGAGGGAGGAAATGTTACAACTTGTAAACACGAAATGTGATGCACTGCTCCAGATGTACCGGAGTGGGGAGATGCATACAGATAAGAGAGATACGATCCGGGAAAGCAGCCTTATCACAGTATCCCCGGCGGAACTGAAAGGGAAAAGACCACTGGCAGTCCAGTTCGCATCGGGAGAATGGATAGAGACACCTACATGGAGAAAGGTGGCACAAAAGATTTTGCAGACCTGTAATGAACAGCCGGATATCCATGAAAGATTTATGGAAATGTGTGGAAAAGTAGCCGGACGCTGGAGGACGATCCTTGGCAGTTCACCGGAAGAAATGGATGTACCGATAAAGGTGGATGAGGAACTTTATTTTGAGGGAAAATTTGACACAGAAGCGATGTTAAATATGTTAGAGAAAAAAGTGCTGGAACCGGCAGGGGTTGATTACAGCAGCATTAAAATCCGGTATATGGCAAAAGTGCAGGAAGCAAGCAAACGGTATAGAGCCTGTGCCAGAACAGGATGTTTTGGAACATGAGGAGCAGGAACAACATGTTCCAGTGCAGACAATGTAAAAAATGGATGGAATCAAGACTCCGAGTCTATGGCAGGTTTGGAGTTTTTCTTATGTTCATTTTCCAAATGTAAAAATTGATTGTATAAAAGAAATGGGTAAGTTATAATATAGGTGTGGTCAGATGCCTTTTTGGGGATGACTATATCTGTTACAAAAAGGAGGAAGGCCAGTGAATACAGAATTGAAAAATGCAGTGAAAGCAACAGATTCAAAAGCACAGTATGATACGAGTGCAAAGCGTCTGTTAGGACAGAAAAGCATACTGGCACATATACTGGTAAAAACAGTTGATGAGTTTAAGGGCATGAATCCCAAGGATGTGGTCGACTGCATTGAGGGAACACCACATATCAGTACGGTACCGGTAGAGCCTGGACTCACAAATGCAGCCAGCGAAAAAAATGGTGAGAGACTGGTCGGTTTCAACACAGAAAATGAAGAGATCAATGAAGGTCTGGTAAGATTTGATATCGTTTTTTATGTGCGTATGAGAGACGGATTGTCACAGATCATCATAAATGTGGAAGCACAGAAAGATGAGCCGAAGGGATACGAAATCTTAAACCGGGCAATCTTTTATGTGAGCAGACTGATCTCATCACAAAAAGAACGTGATTTTGAGAATTCCAGCTACGATGACATTAAGCGTGTATATTCGATCTGGGTATGTATGAACATGGAAGAGAGCAGCATGAGCCATGTGCATCTCACAAAAGAAGATTTGATCGGTTCCTATCAATGGAAGGGAAATCTTGATCTGCTGAATATCATAATGCTTGGACTGGCAAAGAATCTGCCGGAACATGATGAGACATATGAACTGCACCGTCTGTTAGGAGCGTTGCTGTCACAGGAACTTACAATAGATGAAAAACTAAACATAATTGGAAATGAATACGATATTCCTATTGAGGAGAACTTCAGGAAGGATGTGAGCGTTATGTGTAACTTGAGTCAGGGAATTGAAGAAAAGGGTATTGCGATTGGACGTGCGGAAGGTGAAGCAGGACTTATTATAAAAATGTATAAGAATGGTTTTACAGCAGAGCAGATAGCCTCAGCCACAGATAAGGATATAGAAGAAGTGAAAGCGATTATTGCAGGGAAGGAACCTGCACTTGCATAAAGTTATGTAAGAAAAAGAGAGCCTTTGAGTTTAAATAACTTGGAGGCTCCTGTTATATTAGGAATATTGAAATTAGATGGATATTTGGAATTAGGTAATAACTAATAGAGAGTGATTAAGATGATAGAAAAAGTACAGGAAAGCCATTTATATATGTGGTTAAAGGAAAAAGATAGTAAATTTTTAAGTAAGTTAGATGAAACTATAGAATATGCTAATACGATATTACCGCAAATTAATAATGTTTTTGCAAGTTATACAGTTCATGGTGTAAGACATTCTATAAATGTGATGGAATATATGTATGCACTTGTTGTGGATATAAATAAATTAAGTGAATTAGAAGTAGCATTACTTATATATAGTGCATTGTTGCATGATATTGGAATGATTGCAAATGTGGACGAAATTAAGGAAATCAAAGCAGACCATGCGATATTGGGTGAAAGAAAATATAGTAAAGTACTTGAGAAATATGGGGATGAAATGACCGCTTTGCAAGAGTGCGTAAGGCCGGTACATGGTAAACGTGCGAGAGATTATATTGAGACAAAGATGGATGAAAGGTTATTTTTGATTCCAGAATCAACAAATATTTCATTTAAATCTGAACTTGCACAAATATGCATGTCGCATAATGAAGATTTTGAATGGATAAAAAAGAACTTGCATAATGATGAAAAAAAGGGACATTTTGATCTTAATGCACAGTATATCTCTGTGCTACTTAGAATATCTGACTATTTGGATATTGATGAGCAAAGAGCACCATTATATTTATATAAATATTTGAACCCAAAGGAATTTAGTGATTTAGAATGGAAACAACATTTTGTGATAGAGAACTATGATAAAATAAGAAGAAACCCTAAAACAAATGAATTAGAAATTTTCTTTCAGGGTACAAGTCAGGACCCATCTGTTCATAGAAAACTTTTAAAATACTTTGATGCTATTAATGGAGAATTAAAAAATGCTGTAGATTTATGTGAAAGTTTTGTAGACGAGAAATATCTATTACCATTAAAAACAAATGTAGTAAACCAAATTCAATCGAAGGGTTTTAGTTTTTCTGATTTAAGACTTTCTTTGGATTATAATGCAGTGACCAATTTATTGATGGGAGAGCATATTTATGGTGATAGAAAATATGGGTTAAGAGAATTAATACAAAATTCAATTGATGCATGTAAGACTATGGAAGAATCGGCCACTAAAATGGAAAAATTTAGATATCAAAATTATCAGCCATATATTTCAGTGATTTTGGACAAAGATCGAAAAAAAGTTATGGTTATGGACAATGGTAGTGGTATGTCTATAGATATTTTGAAAAAGTATTTTCTGAATGTTGGTGTATCTTATTATGCGTCAGATGATTATAGGCTACAAGATAGAGAATATTCGCCAATAGGGCATTATGGAATAGGTTTTTTGGCATGTTTTATGCTATCCGATAAAGTGGAGGTTAATACAGTTTATTATAATGAACAGAAAATGAATCGAATTTCATTTGAAAGAAACAGTGAGTACATATGCCTTACTTATGAAGATACTGTAAGACAGCAGGGAACAGAAATAATTTTAGATTATGACCAATGTTTAAGTGTGTTCAATAATAATATAGAAAGATTGGTATCTTTTATAGAAAATAATTTTTTGGATTGTGGAATACCGATTAAAATATCAACAATGGAAAAAGGTGTATCAATGCCATTGGAATGTAATATTAAGAGGATTGAAACAATAATTGCAGAAAACATATGTCTTTCAGAATACTTAAGTGGTATAGAGGCATTCATTGATTGTAGCTATAAACAAATAAATTTTGCAAAATATTTAAGTGACATAAATGGGTACGAGAGTTATTGCTATAATGAAGAGGAGTATTCGGTGGATGAAGAAAATATATCCATTAAAAACTTTGTTAAAGATGGGAAAATTACATTCTTGAAAATTCCGATTATTACAGAAGATGAAGAAAGTGAATTCCTTAAAGCCTATGATGTTTTAGAAGATTACCAAGAAGCACTTGATAAGATAGGAAATTATGAAGCTATAAATATATGGGGAGATGAAGATGAGTTTGAAGATTACGATTTTATAATAGAAGAGTCAAGTGAGAGCATTATTGGTGGATATACATTAGGCGGATTTAGAAATCAGTTTCATCATGGCTCTTTAACACCAGTAAAGCCAGAAATTATAAAAAAAGGGGTTGTCACAGGAGAATCAAATGCTGTTTTGCCTTATAATGAGGAAAATACATTTAAAGGAAGATTTAGTTGGGAAAATACTGATACATGCTATGTTAAGAATGTTTTACTATCAGGATTAAGGATTAAGATACCATATCTTGTTGATGGAGTAATATTAAAGGGAGCCGTTATTAATATTTTTAATCGAGAATTTATCCCGAATGTTTCTAGAAATAATATAAGTGCATCGCAACAGGAAAAATTATCTTATGCAATAGGAAAAGCAATTCATTTATGGATTAGAGATCATGCTGAATTATCTACAGAGCAAAAAGCTTTGTTAGATGTTTTTATTGAGACAAAATATAAAGAGACAAATTATTGTTTAAGATAGTAAATGGTTGGAATAATGCCTCCAAGTCCACAACAGATTTGGAGGTTTTCTTCTGCCCATTTTTATCGGGAAGTAATTTCCCCAATAAACAATTTATGGTACAATATCTTAGAAGTTATCATCAAGGGATGAGTAGTGGACCATAGAGAAAGAGCAGAGTAATCGTAAGCTGGTCTGGCTTACATCTAAAATACAATGCAATCTTTTGCTATGCAGGGGCATAAGAGAGAGCATCATGTCAATTTTTTGCAGCCTCGTCACAGAGGATTGCAACATTTTTCGCTCCCAGAGTAAAGTGAAAACTCTGGAAAGTGCATCTCAATTACCCTATCGACACATGTGGAGACGGTTGTCAAATTATCCCTCAAAAAAGATACACCTAAGATTGAGGTTACAATGGAGCCTGATGAAGAGAGTAATTATACACCAGAGGAAAAAATAACTTATCAGAAAATTAAGGCTTATATTCTTGAAAAATATGGATTTAAAGTGTCATCATTGTACATTGCACAGATTAAAGATAAGTGTGGTCTTGGTAAAGAACGTACTGGAAATAACTGGAAGAAAAATGATAAGTCAAAGGAGCCGCAGTGTACACCTGAAAAGGAAGAGGCTATTAGAGATGCATTTAAGAACTTTAATATAATATAAGGAGTTTTAGATGATAGATATGATATTGAAATGGCTTTATCAAAATTCAGCAGCTATAATCATTTCATCATTAATATCATTGTTAATATCAATGATGTATTACCGAAAGGAAAATAGAGATGAACTGTTAATGAGCGTTATATTTCCTGTGGTGCAACTTTTAAATAAGAGTTATTCTAGGAAAAACTATGATGAGCTATTATCAATAAAATCAAACTATGCAATAAGGTAATTAGGGAAAAAAGAAAGAAGAACACTTATGCTGTTAATAGAACAGTACAGTATAGTTTGTTAATATAATAGGTCAAAGAAGGATACTGATTGTATATTATCGTATTTTGACTTCAAATTAGGTGAGATTGGCATTAATCCTAAACCATGTCCTATTACTGACGATGAAGGAGAAACAGTAGCATATGATTATCCTCCTGATTATTATTTCCTTGAAGAATATGTAAATGATATGGTTTCTAAGATGGAGTTTGAGGTATATCCAGAAGAAGCTGAAAAAGCTATTACAGATGCATTTGAAAAATATGCTCACAAATATTATACAGTTAAGAATATAGAATGGTTTCAAGACTATTCGATTGAAAAGGTTATAGAAAAATCAAAAGTATCTGAAAAATGGAGAGTTGATTTTGATTTGATGGAACAAAGAAAAAGAACTTTTATGAATCTGTCGATTGCTAAAAAGGTAATTAAAATACTTCAAGGCTAGGTTGAAATATATTTTCTTTTTTTTAAAGCCTAATATGGTATAATTTTTATGCAAATAAGTTTGCAGCAGGACTTGGTTCGATTCCAAGCATCTCCTCATTTGTTATGACATTATTGAATATTGTTACCTCTGGTATCTGTTATGATGCTATTAGGAATTTTATTTCTGACTTAAAAGGAGGATACGTTATGAGAGGTTTGCCTTGATGATGAGAAGTATATCATACATTCAGATGGGCGAGTAAAACTTACACAGTATGCTTTATCTCACATGGATGAATGTTGTCTTGCTTTTGATAATGGATATAGTTATCAGTCGAAGTATCAGGGACAAAAATACTATACCCAAATGATGTACAAGACACCGAGTCAGGTGGCAGCACAAGAATACTCATTTGAGATGAATGCTCACAACAGAACATTGTTATCTCAAATTCAGAGAGCAAGTCGAAGTGCTGATGCAATGAGATTGTATCCAGGAGCCTTCTCCGAAACATTGGTACAGCTTATGAAAGAGAAAAAGCTTTCTAATAAGAAATTAGCAGACGCGTCATTGGTGGGCGAACGTACAATACAGAGATTAAAAAATGAAGAAGAATATCCCACAACAATTCAAACGGTTTTGGGATTGTGTTACGGATTGCAGCTTTCAGTGCCTGAAGCAGAAATGTTAGTTGGGAAAACCGATTTCAATATAAAGCTAACTAATCCACAAAATAATGCTTATAGATGCGTATTAAGCTCATGTGCCGAGAATAGCATATATTGAGGTTAATGAGATGTTGGAATCTTGTGGATTTGAGCCACTTGGTAGTTCAAAATTGGGATAATACATAAGGAGGTACTTTATTAAATGCAATACGATTGGATAGATTTTTACACAGAGTTTGCCACTAAGCTTCTTCCTTTCAAAACTGATAGAAAGACTCTTATTCAGAAAATATATGCGGTGTATGACACTGTTGGAATTAGTGTTCCGAAACTTGAAAGTGGTGATGAGATTATTGATATTGATCCGTTCACCATCTTTGGCACATTCAACAAGGGAATAACAAATGCTAATAGAATTGCTATTCTTAACGGGATAGCGTCAGAGTTTGGAATTGCTGCAACTGTGCCGAGCAATTTTGATGGAATTCCGGTTCTTAATAATCTAAAGGCTACGTTTTATGGATTTAAGGATGATAGAAAAGCAAATGATATTGATAACTTGTGGAGTTTGTTTGAGGTAGCTCTTGCATTGGCTGACAATGACACAGAGGATAACCGTCAGAAATTCTCCGAGGCTTATGACAAGGTACATGATCAGCTTTGCATTCGCTGGAATATTACGATGGGCCTTTATTGGATTCGTCCTTATACATTTATCAACTTGGATTCCAGAAACCGCTGGTTTATAGCAGATGTCCAGAATATGCCTGGCGAGTTTGTTGTCGCAGCCGAGAAGAAGCTTAAGAAAGTGCCGTTTGCTGCAGATTATCTTGGAATAAAGGATTTGTGTAAGAAAGCTCTGGATGCAGGTGAATATGAATACAAGAACTTTCCTGATTTATCCTATACGGCCTGGGTGATCTCTGAGCAAGTCAATCAGGAAAAGGCTGCTGAAAAAGGTAAAAAGACTTCGAAAGCAGAATTTCTTAAGTGGTTTATGCCATTGCTACAGGCGTTACGCGATTTAGGAGGATCTGCGACACCGGTAGAAGCGAGAAAGAAAATTATAGAAAACGAGCATTTGTCGGATGAGATAGTAAGCGAAACCAGAGGGAAAACGAAGGTTAACAAATTTGAAAATGAAGTTGCTTTCGCCAGAAACTATCTCGTTGGAGCAGGATATATTGATAAAAGCGTAAGAGGTGTGTGGACACTTACTGAAGCAGGCAAATCAGTGGAATTAACAGCGGAGATGGCATCTGATATTTTCAAAAAAGTGTCTCTGATGCAAAGAGTAAGAAAACGAATGATAGCGATGCTCTTGCAGATAGTGATGTCGATACAGTTCATTACTGGATTTATGCTCCAGGACAAAACGCTGATAAATGGGAAGAGTGTTATAAGAACGGTTATATGCTACTGGGCTGGGGCGAGATTGGAGATCTTGGAGTATTCAGCTCTAAGGATGAAATGAAACAGCAGATGAAGAAAGAATACGGTGATAGCAGTTCCTATAAGAATTCAGCTCATGCTACTTGGCAGTTTGTACATGATATTAAGATTGGCGACGTGGTATACGTTAAAAAAGGTAATAATGGAATTCTTGGCAAAGGAATTGTTGAGTCTGATTATGAATATGATGCAGATCGCACAGATGAATATTCTAATGTTAGAAAAGTAAATTGGACGAACAAGGGCGATTGGACAATTAATCATCAGTCCCCTCAGAAGACTCTGACCGATATTACGCCATATAGTGACTTCGTACAAGAAATTAAGGCTTTGTTTGAGGAAGACGATATTGCAGATGATGAGCAGGAAATTGCCTATCCGGAGTACACAGCAGAAAATTTCTTGGATGATGTGTACATGTCTGAAGATAATTATACCAGATTAGTTGGCTTGCTTAGAAATAAGAAAAATATTATCTTGCAGGGTGCACCAGGGGAACGTGGTATATTTGTGACAGGTGGAAGAAACCCAGGATTTACAAGGGCTTCGGAAGCCTGGTCCTAGACGTTTCCGTGTGATAATTGTCCGGATTGGCTCCGGAAGGGAAAACTTAACAGGTATTTTTACTGATAGGACTAAATGATGAGTTGAAATTGAATCGGAAGATTTG
>ERZ772881.1020-NODE-1020-length-27490-cov-8.351558_pt1 | contig 27490 bp, 24 predicted proteins | sample MGYA00580581_ERZ772881 | MGnify/ENA primary metagenome ERZ772881 (study PRJEB29015, sample SAMEA2737668) | human gut metagenome | biome: human gut; feature: human-associated habitat; material: faeces | place: China | collected 2012 ...
TGCCTCTGAGGTTCCTGTTTCCAGATCGAACCCGCAGGCAGAAAGAAACGCGGCGACGGCGCTAGCACCGGCCAGCATAAATTCGACGGCGTCCTGCCAGGTCGTGATGCCGCCCAGGCCGAGGATGGGGATGGATACGGCCTGAGCCGTCTGCCATACCATGCGCAGGGCAATGGGTTTCACAGCCGGGCCGGACAGGCCGCCTGTGATGTTGCCCAACAGGGGGCGGCGGCTCTTGATGTCGATGGCCATGCCCGTCAGGGTATTGATGAGCGATACGGCGTCGGCACCAGCCGCTTCGACGGCTTTGGCCATGACCGTAATATCCGTGACGTTCGGCGACAACTTGACGATGACCGGTTTCTTCGTATGGTCCTTGACGCTGCGCGTGACTGCAGCGGCCGCTTCCGGCTGGGTCCCGAAGACGATGCCCCCTTCTTTGACATTGGGGCAGGAAATATTGACTTCCAGGGCGGCCACACCATCGACGTCGAGCTGGGCTGCCAATTCGCCGTACTCTTCGGCAGTACCGGCCGAAATATTGACGATGAGCGGCGTCTGGCAGGCCTTACGGACCTTGGGCAGGATGTCCCGCTTAAAGACTGCTACGCCCGGATTTTCCAGGCCAATGCAGTTGAGCATCCCTGCCGGCGTTTCGGCGACGCGGACACCGGGATTTCCCGGCCGCGGCAGCGGCGTGATGCCTTTGGAAATGATGGCCCCGACGTGGTCGAGGTCGAGAAAATCACTGTATTCTACGCCGAACCCAAAGGTTCCCGAGGCTCCCATGACCGGTGTCTTCATGGAAATCCCGGCGAATTGGACGGCAATCCGTTCGCTGATCATGCAAAGACCTCCTTCGCGTCAAAAACAGGACCGTCGGCACAGACTTTATAGCGCTTGCCGTCGAGCTGGCTTTCAAAGGTGCAGCCCAGGCAGACGCCGATGCCGCAGGCCATCCGTTTTTCCATAGATACTTCACAGGCGATGCCGGCCTTGGCCGAAGCCTGGGCAATGGTCTTCATCATGACCGTCGGGCCGCAGACCGATACGCGGTCGATGGGCTGATCGGCAAAAATCTGCGGCAGCGCATCGACGGCAAAGCCTTTGATGCCCTGCGAGCCGTCGTCAGTCGTCACGTAGATCCGGCCAGCATAGGGTTCAAAGAACTTCGTCCAGAACGTTTCGGCTGCCGTCTTTCCGGCGACGAGCACGACGGGATGGTCCAGGCGCTTGGCCAAGAAGATGAGCGGTGCCAGGCCGACGCCGCCGCCAGCCAGCAGGACCTTGCCCGGTGTCGTCGTAAAGACGCCTTCCCCTAACGGGCCTTCGACGCTGAGTGCATCGCCCTGGCGCAAGGTCTTCATTTCGGCCGTACCGACGCCGACCAGGCGGTAAATAATAGTCACATTGCCCGATTCCGTATCGGCATCGACGATGCCGAAAGGACGGCGTAAAAAGGTCTGTCCCCCATCGCGGTGGACATTGACAAACTGACCGGGCCGCGCTTCTCTTGCGATTTGCGGCGCATGGAATACCATTTTCCAGACTTCGGGAATAATGGCTTCATTCTCGACGATAGTCGCCATTTCCAAGAATTTTTTCACCCTCTGATCATCCTTCCTCTGTTTGCAATAAGTCGTCTTTATTGTACCACAGAACTGCCGATTTTCGTAGCTGCGATTATAACTGCCGCTTCTTGCCGATTTCCTGGCGCATCTTCTTTATATTGTCCCGGAAAAGGCCTTCTTCCTGCATGGCGATCCGCGTATAGAGGACGTCGCCGATGGCCATGTGGATCAGGCGCGATGCCCCGGCTTCCGACGTATACTGGACTTCACGGCCCATGCCGCACAGGCAGACATCGGCTTCCCCGGCCAAAGGCGACTGGCCGTGGCTGGTGATGACGATGACCTTGCCGCCGGCCGCTTTGGCAGCCCGGACGGACTGGAGCAGTTCCTTCGTCGCCCCGCTGTGGGACACGGCCAGGACGACATCTGCTGGCGTCATGAGCGCCGCTGCCGTCACCTGCATATGGGAATCGGCATATTCCCGGATGGCCAGGCCCAGGCGCAGGAACCGCGTGGCCATATCCATGCAGACCGTCGCCGAATTGCCGAAGCCAAAGACATAAATCCGCCGGGCCTTCAAGATGAGCCGGGCCGCTTCATCGACGGCATCATAATCGAGGAGGCTCAGCGTATCCTGCAAACCTTCGGCGATATTGGCAAAAACCTTAGACGCCACCTGGCGGCCCGTATCGCCGGCCTGGATATCGTGGAAGTCCTTCTGCGGCGCTGCCGACAAATCGGCGGCCAGCATGAGCTTCAATTCCTTCAACCCGCTGCAGCCCAATTTCTTGCAAAACCGGGAAATGGTGATTTCCGAACTCTGCGCATGAACGGCCAGGTCCGCTACGGTCTCTTCCATGACCTCGCCGGAATGATCGACAATATAATCGGCAATACGGCGCTCTGACTTAGTCAGACCGCCGTATGCACTGCGCAGGACAGGAAATACCTGGAGCTTCATTTCTTCCATCGTCTTCCCTCCTACTTTCATATTCACTTTTATTTTAGCCTACAAAGAGATTCAAAACAAGTACACCAGCTAAACCCATGACGGCAATGATTGTTTCCAGGGCGCACCACGTGCGGACGGTCTGTTTGACCGTCAGGCCGAAAAATTCCTTGAACAGCCAGAAACCAGGGTCATTCGGCGGGCTGAAGATGAGCGAACCGGCGCCCGTAGCCAGGACCATCAGTTCCGGATTGGCACCGGTGACGGCGCAGATAGGGGCGGCAATACCGCCAGCCGTCAGGGCTGCTACCGTAGCCGAACCGCAGGCCGTGCGGATGACGGCAGCGACCAGCCAGGCCAGGAGCAGCGGCGACAAATCCGAACCGGCGACGAGGTTGCCGATGTACGTGCCGACACCGCTGTCGATGAGGACCTGTTTCAAGGCACCGCCACCGCCGACGATGAGCAAGATCATGGCAATGGTCAGGACGGCATCCTGGACGGTCTTCATGACATCTTCCATCGACTTGCCCCGGCCCAGGCCGAAGGTATAGATAGCGATGGCGACGGAAATGGTCAGGGCAATGTCCGGCTGACCGAAGAAGGTCAGGATATGGCGGGCCGGGACATCGGCACCCATGGTCAATTTGGCAATAGCCGAAGCAGCCATGAGGATGACCGGGACCAGCGCCGTGAAGACGGAAATACCAAAGCCAGGCATTTCGTCGTCCTTAAAGATTTTCGGGTTGTACATGCCCTTGGGAATTTCCGGATTGATGTCCCGCGTCAGCGTGCAGTACAGCGGGCCGGCGACGATGGCCGTCGGGATGGCGATGATGGCACCATAGACCAAGGTCGTACCGATATCGGCATTATAGATGATGGAAATAGCCGTCGGGCCCGGATGGGGCGGCAGGAAGCCGTGCGTGACCGACAAGGCCGCAGCCATGGGGATACCGACTTCCAGCAGAGGAATCTTGGCTTCCGCCGCAATGGTGAAGACCAAGGGGATGAGCAGGACGAAGCCGATTTCATAGAACAAGGCGATACCGACGATGAAGCCCGTCAGGCAGACAGCCCATTTGACCTTTTCCCGGCCGAAGACGTTGATCAGTGTCGTCGCAATGCGCTGGGCACCGCCGCTTTCAGCCATGAGCTTGCCCAGCATAGCGCCGAAGGAAACGACGATGGCCAGGCCGCCGAGGGTCCCGCCCAGCCCTTTTTCAATGGTCGGGATGAGCTTGTCGATAGGCATGCCTTCGGCCAGGCCGACGGCACCGGCGACGAGGAGCAAGGCCAGGAAACTGTTGAGCTTGACTTTGACGATGAGGAAAAATAAGACGAGAATGCCAATAGCGAGTATGACGAGTGGCATAATGAGAAACCTCCTTTATTTTGTATAATGTTCATGCCAATGGTGATGGAAGGTGCCGGCTTTATCGACGCGCTGGAACGTATGGGCGCCGAAATAGTCGCGCAGGGCCTGGATGAGGTTGGCTCCGACCTGAGGGCTGCTGTAGGCGTCGAGGTATTGGAGCGAAGCCGAAAAGGCCGGAATGGGAAGGCCGTTGGCAATGGCCAGGCCGATGATCTGCCGCAGGGCGCCCTGGTTGGCATTGATTTTAGCCAGGAAGAAATCGTCGAACAAGAGATTATCCAGCTCCGGATTCTTGTCATAGGCTTCGGTGATCTTGGTCAGAAATTCGGCCTGGATGATGCAGCCGGCCCGGAAAATGGAAGCGATGGCGCCGTAATCGAGGTGCCAGTCATACGTTTCCGAAGCGCTCTTGTAGAGGGAAAAGCCCTGGGCATAGGCGACGATTTTGGCCGCATACAGGCTCTGGCGGACGGCTTCGACGAAGTCCGGGCCGCTCTGGGCCGTCAGGGCCGGCTTGGCAATGACATCCTGTGCTTTGGCACGGCCTGGCGCGTTGGACATGACGCGGGCATTGCAGGCTGCCGTAATCATGGAAATATCGACACCCTGTTTCATCGATTCGATGCTCGTCCAGCGGCCGGTCCCCTTCTGACCGGCGGCGTCGACGATCTTATCCAGGACCTGTCCGCCTGCTTCGTCGTCTTCGGCGAAAATATCCGCGGCGATACCGATGAGGAAGCTCTTCAGTTCGCCCTGGTTCCATTCATGGAAAATCTTAGAAATGGCGGCGTTATCGTAACCGCCGACGTGTTTGAGCAATAAATAAGCTTCGGCGATGAGCTGCATATCGGCGTATTCGATGCCGTTGTGGACCATCTTGACGTAATGGCCGGCGCCGTCTTCGCCGATGTAAGTGCAGCACGGCTTGCCATCAGCCGCTTTGGCCGCAATGGCTTCGTAAATGGGCTGGATTTCAGGATACGTTTCCTTATTGCCGCCCGGCATGATGGCCGGACCGCGGCGGGCGCCCGTTTCCCCGCCCGAAATGCCCATGCCATAGAAATGGATGCCGTCTTCTTTGCAGCGGTCGTAGCGGCGGCGCGTATCGCCGAAATAGGAGTTGCCGCCGTCGATGATGATGTCACCTGTATCCAGGAGGGGCAGCAGCTGGTCGAGCATGCTGTCCACAGGCGCACCGGCCATGATCATGAGCATGATTTTGCGCGGCCGCTTCAGGGAAGCCAGGAAATCCTTCAGCTCGAAGTAGCCCGTAATCTTGTCATGGGGCCGTTCCTTGAGGAACTGTTCCGTCAGATCCGGCGTATAGTTGTAGACCGAAACGTCGTAGCCGTGGTCGGCCATGTTCAGGGCCAGGTTACTGCCCATGACGGCCATGCCGACGACGCCAATATCGTGAAGTGCCATAGGTATCTCTCCTTTTCACTGGAAATTATAATTTCTGTTGGTATGCCGTAATGTCGGCAAATTCTCCCTGCAAGTTATGGTAGAGCCGGACGAAGATGTCGTAGAGCTGCTGGTAGACGGCTACGTTTTCTTCGATAGGCGTATAGATTTTCTTGGCGTGGACCAAGTCGGCCGTATCGGCGATGCTCTTCAATTTGCCGCTGGAAATGAATCCCAGCACGGCCGCCCCGAAAGCAGCGCCTTCACTGTTGTCCGGCAGGGTGATGGGCTGATTGAGGACGTCCGATAAAATCTGGAGCCACAGTTTCGACTTGGTGAAGCTGCCGCTGACGCGGATGTCCTTGACGTCGCCAAATTCCTTGAGAGCTGCCATGACGCTGTTCAGGCTGTAGCAGATGCCTTCCATGACGGCGCGGATCATGTGGGACCGGCTGTGATTGAGGGAAAAGCCGAAGAACATGCCCCGCAGTTCCGAGTTCCAGTACGGCGCCCGTTCGCCCGTAAAATACGGCAGGCAGATGAGACCATCGGCGCCGGCATCGACGTGTTCTGCCTTCATGGTCATCAAGTCATAGGGGTCGATGTCCAGCGTTTCCAGGGCACTGCCGCCGTAATGGCAGATTTTGTCGCGGACCCAGCGCAGGATCATGCCGCCGTTGTTGATGGCACCGCCGGCAACCCACATGTCGTCGGTCAGGTTATAGCACCACGTGCGCATCTGCGGGTCCGTCTTGGGCTGGCGGGTCAGCATGCGCAGGGCGCCGCTGGTCCCGATGGTCCCGCTGAGCTGGCCCGGTTCGACGGCACCGATGCCGACGTTGACCAGGACGCCATCCGTAGCGCCGATGACGACGGGAAGGCCGGCCGGCAGGCGCAAAATCTTGGCAGCGTCTTCACACAAACCCTGGCTGTACGTCGTCGATACGACAGGCGGCAGCTGGTCTTTAGTGACACCGGCATAGGCCAGGATTTCATCATCCCAATCCAAGGTCCGTTCGTTGTACATGCCGCTCGTGCTGGCTGCGGACTTGTCGATGACCCATTGGCCCGTCAAGTGATAGAACAAATAATCTTTCAATGATCCGACATAGCGCATCTGGCGGAAGAGTTCCGGCTGGTTCTGGCGCAGCCAGATGATCTTGGCCAGGGGATAGCAGGCGTGGATGGGGCAGCCCGTCCGTTCATAGAAAGACCGGCACAAGCCTTCGTCTTTCTTCATTTCCCGGACAATAGACGCGCTGCGGCTGTCAGCCCAGGTCTGCATGTCCATGAGGGGTTCTTTGACTTCGTCGAGGCCGGCGAAACTGTGCATGACCGTGCTCAGGGCGATGCCGGCCAGCTCCTTGTTCTTATAGCGAAGCTGAGCGGCCGTCTTGCTGATGACTTCCTGGACGGCTTCCAGGATCTGGAGCGGACTTTCTTCGGCCCAGTCCGGATGGGGTGTCAACAAAGGATAAAAAGCTTCCGACGAGCAGACATTGGTCCCGTCTTCCGTATAAGCAATGGCCCGGACGCCAGTCGTACCGACGTCGACGCCGATCCACACTTCCTGGTTCGCCGAATCCATAGGCGTAATGGTATTCATGAGTCATACTCCCTTTCACGTATTTGGCTAAGGAATCTTCTTGATGACTTTATGATACCATTTCTATGGACTATATGCAATAAAAATATCATTTTAAATTTTATATTTTGATACTTTTATATCATAAAAATAGGCTACGCTATGCGTATAAGGAAAAATCAGCCGTTAGCGGTTAGCGGCTGGTTTTGCGAACCACGAACAGCGGCCTGCGTATTTGCTTTTTTGCCCTTTCTGTGCTATAGTATTTTTGCAAAAGATTATTGTATGAAGGCTTCTGTCATCATACATTTTTCTTTATTTTTAGTGTTTGAAGTTTGACGTATGAAGTTTGACGTAAGGGCCTTTAAATTTAATCCCATCTACATCAAACATCAAACTTTTAACTTCAAACTGATAATATCTGTCTTATTAGTTATGACAACTAATATCATGTAATCATGATATTTACAGGAGGGATTCCCATGAAAGTTATCTTATTGAATGGCAGCCGCCGCGAAAAAGGCTGCACCTATACAGCACTGTCTGTCGTCGCCGATACGCTCAAAGAAAACGGCATCGATGCAGAAATCGTCCATGCCCTTCCCGATGACGCCATCGTCGACGCTGTCGCCGAAAAAATGAAGACCGCCGACGGCCTGGTCATCGGCTCGCCGGTCTACTGGGCTTCGCCGTCTGGTGAAATCATCTCCTTCATGGATAAACTGGCTGGTAAAGCCGGTGCTGCCCTGACCCATAAAGTCGGCGCTACCGTCACCTCGGCCCGCCGTGCCGGAACGACAGCCACGCTGGACGTCCTCAACAAATACTTGTCCTACCACCAGATGGTCAGCGTCGCTTCCAACTACTGGCCCATGGTCCACGGCAATACGCCGGAGGACGTCAAGAAAGATGAAGAAGGCCTGCAGATCATGCGGACCCTCGGCCGCAACATGGCCTGGATCCTGAAATGCATCGAAGCCGGCAAAAAAGCAGGCATCGAAGCCCCGGCAACAGAAGCCAAGATCATGACCAACTTCATCCGCTAAGGACTCGTAGGGATAAGAAATCGTAGGGGCCGTCCCAAAGGGCGGCCTGCTCTCGTAACCCACTGGCTCTCCTCATAGGAGAGCTGTCAGCGATGCTGACTGAGAGGTTGCTTTTCATAGTTGTTGGCATGAAGTTACTACAAACTGCAAACTTAATACTCGAAAAAGAGGCTGTCACACAAAGACAGCCTCTTTTTCACTCAGAAATTTGTTGTATTTACTACAGCTTTTTCCTCTTATAATGGTATAATAGAAGGCGTACAACTTTGAAAGGGAGTTCCGTTTATGTATCCTATTAACCTCGATCTTACCGGTCAGGCCTGTCTGGTCCTCGGCGGCGGCAGCGTCGCCGAACGCAAGGTCCGGCGTCTCCTCGATGAAGGGGCCGTCGTAACGGTCATTGCACCGGCCTTGACACCAGCTTTGCAGATTCTGGCCGAAGAACATCAACTGTCCTGGCAAAGGCGGACCTATCAGCCTGGCGATGAAACCACCTTCTTCCTCATCATCTGCGCCACCGATGACGAGGCCGTCAGCCAAGCCGTTTCAGCTGCTGCCAAAGCCCAGGGGAAACTGCTCAATGTCTGTGACGTCCCGGACCTGTGCAACTTCACCCTGCCCTCCATCGTCCGCCAGGGCGACCTGCAGCTCACCATCTCCACCAACGGCAAGGCGCCGGCCTTTTCGCGCTGGCTCCGGAAGCACTTGGAACAGCACTTCGACGAACGCTATGGCCGCTGGATGGCTGAACTGGCCGCTATCCGCAAAGAGGGCCAGGCCCTCCTCGCGACCAGCCGGGACCGCCAGGCCTTCTGGCGCCAGGCCCTGACCGATGACGTCATGGACCTGGTAGAAAACAACGAAATCGACGCCGCCAGCTCCCTCCTCCGGAAGCGGCTGGCCGCCTGGGAAAGGAAAAAACATGAAACGTAATCTGACTATCGGTACGCGGCGCAGCCAGCTGGCCCTGTGGCAGGCCAACTACGTCGCCGAAGCCCTGCGCCGGCACGACCCGGAACTGACCGTCCAGCTCCAGCACATCGTCACGCAAGGCGACAAAATCCTCGATGTCCCTTTGGCCCGCATCGGCGGCAAAGGTCTGTTCACGACAGAACTGGAACAACGCCTCCTGGATGGCACCATCGACCTGGCCGTCCACAGTCTGAAGGACCTGCCGGCGGACGTCCCGGACGGCCTCTGCCTGGCAGCCATTACGGCCCGCCACCATGTCCACGACGCCTTCGTTTCCAATACCTATGCGTCCCTGGAAGCCCTGCCGGCCGGTGCCCGTATCGGCACGTCGAGCCTGCGCCGCAAGGCCCAGCTCCTCCACACCCGGCCTGACCTGTTCGTCGCCGATCTGCGGGGCAACGTCGACACGCGCCTGAAGAAGCTCGACGACGGCCAATACGACGCCATCATCCTGGCCGAAGCCGGTCTGCAGCGCCTGGGCCGGGCCGACCGCATCACACAGCTCCTGCCCGTCGATACGATGATTCCCGCCGTCGGCCAGGGCGCCCTGGCCATCGAAACCCGCGCAGACGACGAATCGTTGAAACAGGCCCTGGCCTTCCTCAATGACGAAGGCACCGCCGCTGCGACGACGGCCGAACGGACCTTCCTGGCCGCCATCAACGGCAGCTGCCAGGTCCCGGTTGGCGTCTACGGCACCGTCCAGGACGGCATCCTGACGCTGCAGAGCATCATCGCCGCTCCCGACGGCAGCCAGGTCTGCCGCACGACGACACGCGGCTCCGCGGCGGACAGCGCCGCCATCGGCCACGAGGCCGCCTGCACACTCCTCGACGACGGCGGCCGCCGCATCCTCACTGATTTGGGCATCATCCCGACCTATTAAGGAGGTTCTCTCTATGAACGGTATCGTTTATCTCACTGGCGCCGGTCCCGGCGACTACCGCCTGCTCACCCTGCGGGGCCGGGAGGTCCTGGAACGGGCCGATGTCGTCATCTACGACTATCTGGCCGATCCGCGCCTTCTAGAATTTGCTCCGCCAACAGCGGAAAAAATATATGTCGGCAAAAAAGCGGCCGACCACACCTTGTCCCAAGATAAAATCATCGACCTGCTCATCGCCAAAGCCAAAGAAGGCAAGATTGTCGTCCGTCTCAAAGGCGGCGACCCCTTCGTCTTCGGCCGCGGCGGCGAAGAAAGCCGGGCGCTCCACGACGCGGGCCTGCCCTTTGAAATCATCCCAGGCGTCACGTCGGCCATCGGCGCCCCGGCCTATGCCGGTATCCCCGTGACCGACCGGACGGCGGCTTCGTCCTTTGCCGTCGTCACAGGTCACGAAGACCCGACCAAAGGCCAGTCATCGATTCACTGGGACAAACTGGCAACGGCCGTCGATACGCTGGTCTTCCTCATGGGCGTCCACAACCTGCCATCCATCACCCAGCAGCTCGTCGCCCACGGCCGGCCTGCGACGACGCCGGCAGCCCTGGTCCGCTGGGGCACCAAGGCCGACCAGGAAACGCTGGTGGCTACGGTCGGAGACATCGCCGAAAAAGCGGCGGCCTGCCATTTCAAGGCACCGGCCGTCTTCATCGTCGGCGACGTCGTCGCCCTGCGGCCGTCCATGCAGTGGTTCGACACGAAGCCGCTCTTCGGCCTGACCATCGCCGTCACCCGGACCCACGCCCAGGCGCCGGACCTGACACACCATCTGGAAGAACTGGGCGCCCGCTGCCTGGAAGTGCCGACCATCCGCATCACGCCGCCGACAGACGGCTACCAGGCACTGGATACTGCCATAGCGGACCTGGAACATTACGACTGGGTCATCTTCACCAGCACCAACGGCGTCGATGCCTTTTTCCGCCGTCTCCAGCATCACGGCCGCGACAGCCGTGCCCTGGGCCGGGCCAAACTGTCCGCTATCGGCAGTGCCACAGCCAAGGCCCTGACAGCTTATGGTCTCCAGGCCGACGTCGTCCCCGGCGCCTACTGTGCCGAAGACCTGGCCGCCGCCCTGGAGCCGCACCTTTCCGGCAAAGAACGCATCCTCATCCCCAGGGCCAAAGAAGCCCGATCGGTCCTGCCCGATACACTGCGCCGCTGGGGCGCCGTCGTCGATGTCTGCCAGGCCTATTGCACCGTCGAAGCCAGCGAAAACGGCGCCGTCCTGAAAGACCTCCTGGCCCGCCAGGCCATCGACGTCGTGACCGTCACCAGCTCGTCAGCCGTCCGCAGTTTCCTCTCCCTGAGCCAGGCCCAGGCCAACGACCTGGATGATATCACCTTCGCCTGCATCGGCCCCATCACGGCCCGTACCTGTCAGGAAGCGGGCCTGAAAAAAATAGTGACAGCCCAGACCTACACCATTGCCGGCCTGGCTGAATGTATTACAGATTGGAGAATCAAACAGTCATGAAATTGAATACCTTACGCCCCCGCCGCCTGCGCCTTTCCGCTCCCCTGCGCGCTATGGTCCGGGAAAACCATGTATGCCTCAACGATTTGATTTACCCTATCTTCGTCGTCCCCGGCACGAATGTCAAAGAAGAAATCCCCAGCATGCCCGGTTGTTATCACCTGTCCGTAGACAACGCCGTCCGCCTGGCCGAAGACATCTATGCCTTAGGCCTGCGTTCCATCGAAGTCTTCGGCCTGCCGGCTTACAAAGACGAAATCGGTTCCAGCGCCTGGGACCCGCAGAGCCCGGTCCAGTGCGCCATCCGGGCCATCAAGAAAGCCCTGCCGGACATGGTCATCGTCGGTGACGTCTGCCTCTGCCAGTACACCGACCACGGTCACTGCGGCCAGATCAAAGACCACTACGTCGATAACGACGCCACGCTGAAACTGCTCAACAAAGTCGCCGTCAGTCAGGCCGAAGCAGGTGCCGACATCGTCGCCCCGTCGGACATGATGGACGGCCGCATCGCCTCCATCCGCCAGGCCTTGGATGAAGAAGGCTTCATCAACACCATCATCATGTCCTATGCCGCCAAATATGCCTCCGGCTTCTACGGTCCCTTCCGCGACGCCGCCGATTCGGCACCGCACTTCGGCGACCGCCGCCAGTATCAGATGGACCCGGCCAACGGCCGCGAAGCCATGAAGGAAATCGACCTCGACCTGGAAGAAGGCGCCGACATCATCATGGTCAAGCCGGCCCTGTCCTACCTGGACATCGTCTACCAGGCCCGCCAGCGCTGCCAGCGGCCCATTGCCACGTACAACGTCAGCGGCGAATACGCCATGGTCAAAGCGGCTGCCCGCAATGGCTGGATCGACGAAAAGCGCATCGTCATGGAAGAATTGACCAGCATGAAGCGCGCCGGTGCGGACATCATCATCACCTACCACGCCGTCGACGTCGCTAAGTGGCTGAAGAACGGCGAAGTCGAGGCCTAACGATGGACCTCGTCATCCTTGGCCTCAACCATAAGACCGTCCCCGTCGCCATCCGGGAACGCTTCACTATGACGCCGGACGCCATCCACCAGGGCCTGCAGCACCTCGACGATTACGGCGGCCTGCGCGAAGCCGTCGTCCTGTCGACATGTAACCGGTCCGAAGTCTACGCTGTCGTCGACGACATCCGGGACAACGAACAGGCCCTGCGCGACTTCTTCCTCGACCTGGCCGGCCGCCCGGCTTATGACCCGGCGTATTTCTACAGCTATACGGGGAAAGCCTGCATCCACCACCTGTTCACCGTCGCCGCCAGCCTGGACTCACTGGTCCTCGGCGAAGGTCAGATACTCAGTCAGGTCAAACAGGCCTACGTCATGGCCCATGAAAACGGTGCGACCAGTGCCATCCTCAACATGCTCTTCCAGCAGGCCATCGCCACAGGCAAACGGGTCCGGACGGAAACGCACATTGCCTACAATGCCGTATCCGTCAGCTATACCGCTGTCCAGATGGCCGAAAAAAGCCTGGGCTCCCTCTCTGGCCGGAACCTCCTGCTCTACGGCGCCGGCCAGATGGCCCGCCTGACAGCCCAGAATTTCTTAGGCAAAGGTGCCGGGAAACTGTACATCGTCAACCGCCATCTGGATCGGGCCCAGGAACTGGCTGCCGATGTCGGCGGCCAGGCCGTCCACTATAAAGAAGTCCAGTCCGTCGTTTCCGATGTCGACATCATCATCGCCTCGACTGGCGCACCGCACTATGTCATCACCGTCCCGCGGCTGCAGCGTTTCCAGGAACTGCGCCAAGGACGGCCCCTGCTGATCATCGACATCGCCGTCCCGCGCGACGCCGACCCGGCAATCACCCAGATTCCCGGCGTGACCTTATATAACATCGACGACCTGCAGGAAGTCGTCCACGATAACGAAGCGACGCGTCAGCGCGAAGCCATTGCCGCCAGCTATATCGTCGACGAAGCCGTGGACACCATGATTGAACGCTATCAATACCTGTCCGTCCGCCCCGTCGTCCTCAGCCTGTCCCAGCAGGCCGAACGGACGCGGCGCCATTTCGTCAAGCGGGCGCGCAACAAACTGCCCGAACTGACAGACGACCAGTTCCGCGTCGTCGAGAACTTATCCCACATCCTGGTCCGCAAAATCCTGCGCGCTCCCCTGCGGCGCACCGTCGAAGCGGCCAACACGCCCGATGAAGACCGGGTCGTCCGTGAACTGCGGAATGTATTCAACTTAGACATCAAAGAATGAGGAGGCCTTCCCATGCTCCATTTAGAAAAATCAGCTGCGGCTTTTGCCGAAGCGCAGACCCTCATGCCGGGCGGCGTCAACAGCCCGGTCCGCTCGTATAACCGTATCGGCTGTCCGCCGCCGTTCATCGCCTGGGCCAAAGGCAGTACCATCTGTGACATCGACGGCAATCAGTACATCGACTACGTCGGTTCCTGGGGTCCCATGATCGTCGGCCATGCCCACCCCCGCATCGTCAAGGCCTTGCAGGAAGCGGCCACGCGCGGCACGAGCTATGGCGCCCCGACGCTGATTGAATCGCAGCTGGCCAAACTGGTCAAAGAAATCTACCCGTCCATCGAAAAACTGCGCATGGTCAATTCCGGCACGGAAGCGACGATGAGCGCCATCCGCGCCGCCCGCGGCTATACGGGACGCGATAAAATCGTGAAATTCATCGGATGCTATCACGGCCACGGCGACAGCCTGCTGGTCAAAGCCGGTTCCGGTGCCGCCACCTTCGGCCAGCCCGACAGCCCAGGCGTCACAGCCGGCACGGCCAAGGATACACTGACCGTCGCCTATAACGATGCCGACGCCTTCCGGGAACTCATGGACCGCTGCGGCGACGACATTGCCGCCGTCATCGTCGAACCCATTGCCGGCAACATGGGCCTGGTCCTGCCGGAAGAAGGCTATCTGCAGCTCTTACGTGACGAAACACAGAAGCATGGCACGGTCCTCATCTTCGACGAAGTCATGTGCGGCTTCCGCACGGCCCTGCACGGCGCCCAGAGCATCTATCACATCGTCCCGGACATGACGACCCTGGGCAAGATCATCGGCGGCGGCCTGCCCGTCGCAGCCTATGGCGGCCGTAAAGACATCATGGACTGCGTCTCGCCGGCCGGCCCGGTCTACCAGGCCGGTACCCTCAGCGGCAACCCCCTGGCCATGGCAGCCGGACTGGAAACGCTGCGCCTCATCACAGAAGACCCGGATTACATCGAAAAAGCCTGTGCCAAAACGAAAATCCTGACAGACGGCCTCAAAGACGCCGCTGCCCAGGCCGGTGCTGCCGTCCAGGTCCATCGGGCCGGCACCATGTTCAGCGTCTTCTTCAGCGCCGTCCCGGTCACCAACTACGCCACGTCCGAAGCCAGCGACCAGGACGCCTTCCGCCGCTACTTCCTGTCCATGCTGGAACAAGGCATCTACCTGGCACCGTCCCAATTTGAAACCAACTTCGTCTCCGGCGCCCACAGCGATGAGGATATCGCACGCACCGTCAAAGCCGCGGAAACAGCATTCCGGGCGGCCCGGGGATAAGGCCCTGCGGGCCGTGGGCCGTGGTTCGTGAGTCGTAGACCGTGGATTGCTGGAGATTGTGCAGACACCCTTTCGGTGTAGGGGCGCCCGAGCGAATCCTGTGCACAGCCTCAGCCTGCATTTCTACGAATTTTCGGCAAACGAATCACGCCAAACGAACCACAAAAAAAGCTGCCGCTTATGCGACAGCTTTTTTTTACGCTTTTTACAGGATTTTCGACAGGAAGAGTTTCGTCCGTTCTTCTTTCGGGTGGAAGAAGATGTCGTCCGGTTTGCCCTGTTCGAGGATTTTCCCTTCATCGATGAACAGGACACGGTCGGCGACTTCCCGGGCAAAGCCCATTTCATGGGTAACGATAGCCATGGACATGCCGTCTTTGGCCAAATCCTTGATGACGTCCAATACTTCGCGGACCATTTCCGGGTCCAGGGCCGACGTCGGTTCGTCAAAGAGCATGAATTTCGGCTTCATGGCCAGGGCGCGGGCAATGGCCACACGCTGCTGCTGGCCGCCGGACAAGGTTTCCGGATAGGCATCTTTCTTATCGGCCAGGCCGACTTTTTCCAACAGCTGGATAGCCGTCTTCGTCGCTTCTTCCTTGCTTTCACCACGGGTCTTCATGGGCGACAAGATGATGTTCTGCAAGACCGTCATGTGCGGGAAGAGATTGAAGCGCTGGAAGACCATGCCGACTTCCTTGCGGATATTGTTGATGCTCTTGGCATCGCTCATGCTGATGCCGTCGACGATGATTTCCCCAGCCGTCGGCTGTTCCAGATAATTGATGCAGCGCAGAATCGTACTCTTACCAGAACCGGACGGGCCGATGATGACGACGACTTCTTTATCCTGAATGGTCAAGTCGATGCCCTTGAGGACGTCGTGCTTGCCAAAACTTTTTTTCAAACCTTTAATTTCTATCATCCGTTGCGAACCTCCGTTCCAAATAGCTTACAAGACGGGCAATGGTCAAGGTCATGACCAGGTAAATGGCAGCAACCGTAAGCCAGATTTCAAAAGAACCATAGGTCTTGGCGATGATGAGCTGGCCGCGGCGGGTCAATTCTTCAAAGCCGATGACCGAAACCAGGGACGTTTCCTTGGTCATGGAAATAAATTCGTTGCCTAACGGCGGGATGACGTGTTTGAAAGCCTGGGGCAAGATGACGTAGCGCATGGTCTGCATCCACGATAAGCCCAGGGACCGGCCGGCTTCCATCTGGCCTTTATCGACAGACTGGATCCCAGCGCGGAAAATTTCCGAAACATAAGCCCCACTATTGATCGAGCAGGCAGCGACGGCAGCGACGAAAGGATTGATACGTTCACCGATAACCATGGGCAGGGCAAAATAAATCAGGAAAATCTGGACCAGCATAGGCGTACCACGGATAATATTGACGTAGCAGACGGCAATGACCTGCAGGACCTTGACGCCTGACAGACGGCAGACACTGGTAATCAGGCCGAAAATGAAACCCAGGCCGACAGCAATCGCCGTGATTTCAATGGTAACACCGGCACCGGCTAACAGCAGGGGCAATGAGTTCCAGATCAGACTAAAATCAAACGACATGATAACACTCCTCTAAATGACACTCTGTAACATATGATAATATATACGCTACTCTATTATACGTGCATATTTATAAGATGTCAACGCATTGAAGGGGATTATCGCACGAAGGCTGCCGTCGTCATGCATAACCCCTTTTTCACGTTGTTTACCGTGGGTCGTGGTTCGTTTGCCGTAATAAACAAACGCAGTCGGCTGGCCGCAGGCCGCGGTGTAGGGGCCTCCATAAGCGGAGGCCCGCGCGAATCCTGTGGGTGTCCCAAACCTGTATTTGTGAGAGCTTTCGCAAAAAAAGAGGCTGTGCACAAGGAGCATTTCCTTTATGCACAGCCACGGCAAACGAATCACGTTGCACGCCAAACGGCGCCGCAGGCGCCTTATCTCCCCAAGAGATGGACCAGGCTCAACAGATTTTCGTCGATGGGATAGCGCAGGGCTTCGGCTTCCGAATACGGCGTCGCTACGACGCGGTTATCGATGAGGCCGACGACACAGTTGTACGTGCCAGCCAGCAGGCTGTCGACGGCTTTCTGGGCAAAACGGCCGGCCATGATGGCGTCATAAGCCGACGGAGCGCCGCCGCGCTGGACATAGCCGAGGACGGTCAAGTTCGGCGAAAGGTAGGTGTGTTCTTTGATGTAGTCGACGACATCGGCCCCTTTGGCAGCGCCTTCCGCGACGATGACGATACTGCTCAATTTCTTCATGCGGTGCGATTCTTCCAGGTGACGGCAAAGGGCAGCCAAGTCGACAGGATGTTCCGGGACCAGGACCGCTTCGGCACCGGAAGCCATGCCGGCATTGAGGGCGATGAATCCGGCTTCACGGCCCATGACTTCGATGACGGCGACGCGGTCATGGGAGAACGCCGTATCACGAATCTTATTGACCGATTCCAGAACCGTATTGACAGCCGTATCGAAACCCAGGGTATACTGCGTCCCCATCATATCGTTGTCGATGGTGCCGGGAATGGTAATCGTCGGGATGCCCCAGCGGCTCAAAGCCTGGGCACCGCGCATGGAACCGTCGCCGCCGATGACGACGAGGGCATCTATTTCCAGTTCACGCAGGTAGGCAGCTGCTTTTTTCTGCGTTTCTTTTTCTTTGAATTCCAAGCAGCGAGCTGTCCGCAGCATCGTACCGCCGCGATGGATGATAGCGCCGACATCACGACGACCTAAAGGGCGCGTTTCATGACTCAACAGCCCTTCATAGCCGCGAATGATGCCTTCGACAGTAAGGCCTTTCTGGATGGCATACCGCGTAACCCCGCGGATAGCCGCATTCATGCCAGGAGCGTCGCCGCCGCTGGTCAATACTCCGATTTTGTTGATCATTTTACATCCTTCTCCTTCTTTTCCCGGGCAATGAATTGCACATGCCTTTCGTTGATTTTATGGACAATGGATTCGACGATCTGTGATGCTCCCCCGCGCGTCGTATCAATGACGCAGTCGCAGTACGGATAGACCTCTTCCCACTGTTTCATCATCGTATGGACGAAATCATGAAGATTCTCATAATCGACAGTCGGCCGTTTTCCTATATGACGGCTGACCCGTTCTTCCACACGGAACGGTTCAGACAATAAGGCGACGATAAACCCATGGCGATGCAGGATTCGATAAGTACCGACATTCATGGGAAAATTGCCGCCAAAGGAAATGACAGCTTCGTGATAGCGGCTGACTTGCTGCAGGACGTTGATTTCTCGTTCGCGAAAAACTTTTTCTCCGGAACTCGCAAAGAACTCGGCAATGGTCATGCCCACAGCCCGTTCAATGCGCCGGTCCGTATCGACGAATTGCCAGCCGAGGCGCTGAGCCAGCTTGCGGCCAATATGACTCTTGCCGCTCCCCATCATGCCGACGAGAACGATATTCCGCTTCATCATTATCGGCGCACCTCCTCTATTAGTATACTCTGCATATGTACCCCCTTATTCTATCATAATTTTTTCTCCTTGACACAAAAAATTCTGTACTTTTTCTTCATAGAACTATAAATGGAGTGAATTTCCCTTCATAACAAGATGTTTCCGCCCCTATTCAAGCCCCAAGGCCTGCCTTATAATAGAAACATATTCTATGGACGCGAGGAGAAATCATATTATGAAAATCACACAGCTTATGTATATCAATGAAATAACAGGACTGTCGTGCCGCGGCAATGAATGTTTCTTGCCATATGGCGAAATGCTCTGCCTGGCAGGGCGGCCCGTTCCGACAGCGCGATTATGGGACAAACTGCAAAAAGACGGGTACATCGAATTCCCGGACAAGACGGGCTGCATGGATGGCACGTGCCGCCTGACGCAGCAATCCTTCACGCCGCGCAAATCCGTTTACGACCTGAGCCGGACCGATTCAGCAGGCACGGTGAAGGCCGCTACGATTACGGTAGAACAATTCCCGCGGCCGACGGCCATCAAAGGCCATAAAGTCCGGGGACTCATGGCAGTGACTCATCCCCGTATGCCGTCGAATACGGCAGAAGCGTTGACCTTGGCAGGCGTTCTGGATACGGCCGGCCAAATCGCCCTGGCCTTCGGTGTCATCCGCCTGGTCTACGACGACACGCCGCCCGTCGCCGACGACGATGCCGCCCGGCTCCGCGATGAACTGGCCCAGACCCAGGCCTATTATCAGACCTTGCAGGAAAATTACGACGGCTACGTCCAGACGCTGGAACAGTCCCTGTGCGAATGGGAAACGCGCTGTCCCCAGGAAGACGTCGAAAAAAGGGCCTTTCCCCTGCCCGACGACTACACGTCGCGCTTGGAAAAGGCCCTAAAAGGATTCCGCGTCTGTTTGGCCGGCGGCAGCGCCCTGTGGCATGACAAAGTCCGCACGCGCTTCCCTCATTGGATGATTTTGGAAAACAAGCACTTCGACGTCCAAAAACTGCAAGGCGCCGATGTGCTCATCATCAACACTAACCACACGGGCCACGCCCTGGTCCGCAAAGCCTGCCAGCAGGCTGCGTCCCAAGGGACCCTCGTGTGCTACACCAGCCGCTACAACCTAAACGCCGTCGCCGCAGACATACTCTACGCCTTAGGCGAATAGCCTTACGGCTTGACATCTTTCAATTCCGCTTTGAATTCCTGGGCCAGCCGGTTCAGGCTATCGTCGCCATTCAAGGCCGAATTGGTCGTGGCCCCGTTGGCCATGGCCGTGTACAATACCGACGCGAAATCATCACGCGTCATCATAGGACTCTTCAACACAGCCGGACGCTTGAATCCCTTGAGCGCACCGGCTTTTTCTAATTTAGCTACATAAGCATAGGCCCAATGATTTTCCGGGACATCCGGGAAAATATCGTCGCCGTGCGCTACCGCTGTCGGACGAGCCGCCTGAGACTGGTTCTGAGCCAGTTTTTCCAGGATCGCCGTCTGCCGTGCCAAAATTTGAGTCAAGGCTGCCGTATCGCCAGACGGAGCGGCTGTCATGGCCGTCGTCACAGCCGGAGCCGGCATTGCCGGAACGACCGCTTTCACCGGAACTGGCATAGTGACAGGAGCCGGAGTGACAACGGGTGCCGGAGTAGTAACAGGCGCCGGACGGACCGGAGCGGCCTGCTGCACGGCAGGAACCGCCTGGACCGGATGCGTAACCACAGGCTGAGCTGCCCGTTGTTCATGACCGCTGCGTCCCATCTTCCAGGTGATGCCGGCGTTGACCATATTTTCACCGCCGCCCATACTGCCACCGATGGACAAGATGGTCGTATCATTGGGATGATAATAAGCCCCAATAGCCACGGCATTGGCGTCATGATAGCAGCCGTAGTTGTGCTTCAGAGATAGCCGCTGCCAGCTGACTTTCTGTTGCAACCTTAGTCGAGCCTTTATAACCGCCCACGGAAACATCCTGCGTCGCTTTTGCAACTTCCCATGTTGTATTGGACAGGCCGGATACTGTCTTATTTGCGCCATCTATCGTCACGCCACCGACTGTTGCCATGCCCTTTGCACTGTCCATGAAGATTTTGTTCGCATCCGCATCTTCCCCCAGCTGAATAGCACCGTTTGACATTTTGCTGGATCCGACTTGTATAGAACCGTCTTCCGACAAGTTCAGCGTCTTATTGAGTCGGATACGCAGCACACCGCCTTCATTCGATGTCTTGATGTTGCCATCCTGCGAACCTTCACCGTCACCTTTAATTTGGATGGTCTTGCGAAGATCCTGCATAATGGAGTCCCCAGTATCTGCTTGCAAGCCGAAACCACCAGTACCACCACCCGACGTAGTGATATTCTCAATGGCTTGTTTAAGTTCTCCTTCTGTAGCTACCATACTGCTGTTTTCCGATATGGTCGCGCGGTCCCATTTTGTATTGGAAAGGCCTGTAATATAGTTACCGTCTGCAGTGTTGGCACCAGAACCTGCCTGCTTGCCAATCAAGAGGCCGCCCGACCAGTTCCCATTATTCAGAGTACCGCCAAAGCGGATAGTATTCATTCCGGTTAAATCGGTCTGCAGACCATAGGTGAAGGAAGCTCCATTCTGGACAAGGGATAGGTTGTTTCCGGCATTGAATATTACCGTATCTCCGGCCGAAATCTGTTTATCCGCAGCGTTGGCCGTTTCATCCGTCTGGCTACCGCTGCCGGATTTTCCGGAAGCTGCGGTCCAGTAAGTCTGGTTGATGGTTTCCGCCACATTCTTAGCCGTGGCAAGGCCATCATCAGCGTCAGAAACAGAAGCGACTGTTCCATTCGTACCCGACGCAAGTGCTTTCGTCTTCAGACTATAGGTAACATCAGCACCGGTATCCGATTCGCCCGTACCTGAACGAGCTGCTGTACTAGTCGTCAGATACGCACTGTTCGACTTGAAGGTCACCTTCTTGCCGGCGCCGATATCCGCCACCTTCTGTCCGTCATTACCGGCAATCTGCCAACCGCTGCCCACCTTGTCATTCACTTCTTTCAGCTGGGCCACATTGACAGCATCTGTATCAGCTGTACCAGCACCAACACCACTGATGACGTTACCACCATTACTCAGCCCCTTATTAGACAAGATAACAGCTGTCTTGCCGTCTTCTGGAGTCTTCGGTGTCAAGGTAATGCCCTGTCCATTCTGAATATAGGTATTGCCCGCTGCATCCGTGGTCGTAATGCCTTCTGCCGTCTGAACCGTAGAGCCTTTCGTCGTATCGGATGTCGTGACTTTAGAGATACTGATTTCTTGTTTCAGGCCGTAAGTGAAAGTTGCTTCGCCTGACGTATTATCCCCCTGAACCAAAGTCAGATTTCCATCATTGGCAAAGTGAACAGTATTTCCTGCTTTCACTGCTTTCTTACTACCCGATGTATTATCAGCCACTACATTGATAGATGCGCTGTTGATAGCATTCGCTACATCCTGGGTCGTTGCCAGTCCATTGGCTGTGGAAGTAACCGTACCAGCCTTATCACCGGTACCAGAACCAAATGTGCCGGTGGTCACATCCACCTTCACCGTGGCATTGCTAGTGCTGTCATCCTTCGTGACTACAGACTTGATATAGTTGCCGTTATCATAGGTCACGGTCTTTCCCTTACCGATATTGGCGTTTACATCTGCATTCGCCGGATCTTTGCCTTTGATTGTCCAACCTGCGTTCACATCGGACTGAATGGCTTTGAGCTGCGATACATTGACCGCATCCGTATCGTTACTGCCATTGGCAACACCACTGATGACCCTGTTTCCCGCGTCGATACCGCTGGCGGCAATCTTCGGCCCGCCGGAAATGGTGAGACCCTCTGTATCCAGTGTGCTATTGCCGGTAGTGACTTTCTTCAGGGAAATCTCCTGATTCAGGTTGTAGGAAACAGCACCGCTCTCTTCTACAGAAGCAGTTGTATTAGTGCCGTCATTGAAGGTCAGGCCGTTTTTCAGCGTCACCGATTTCGCAGCTTCTTTGTTGGCTTTCACTGCCAGATTGTCCACATTCCCCGTATAGGTATGGTGTCCATCAGCATCTGTATCAGCCAAAGTGATATTCGTGCCCTGGGTCAGCAATGTACGGGCAGACTGCAGCTGCTTAACATTAACCGCATCTGCATCATCCGTACCTGCCGTCACATTATGGATTTTCTGGCTGGCTGCATCAATGCCGCTGCTGGTAAATTTCGGACCATTGGCAATCGTAAGGCCTGTGGTATCCAGGGTAGTCTTTACGGTTCCATCAGCACCAGCCAATGTCATCTGGCCGCCGTTGGTCCCTGTGCCGTCGAGCTTGATGGTTTCTTTATAGCTTTCCCCACTGCCAGAGCCCAACTGAGCGGTGTTCAGGTCCTTGAGGTTGCTGGCCAGCTGTACATGGAGGGCATTCTTGTCCGCATCTGCAACAACAGCAATGTTATTGCCGGTGAGCTTGGCAGTATCCACCGTGTTGGTGGTCTTGCCATCGACGTTGGACGAAGTGACAGCATCGCTGCCGCCGGTGATGGAAATAGCCTCGTTGGAGCCACGGGCCACGACGTTCTGATCGTCTGCCGCAGTGGTACCGAAGCTGGAATTGTCACCGCCGAAGCGGATCTGGCGGGTCAGAGCATAGAGTTGGGAGCCGTTGACGGCGTCGGTGCTCGTAGGACCGACAAGACCAGCAGATACGTTCTGGATGCGGCGGGTAGCGTCTTTACCGCCTACTGTAACAATACCATCAGCCTGACTGCCCGCATAGTTGCAGCTACTATCATTGCCATAGGTGTAATCTGTGTCGTAGTTGGTCACGCCGGCAGAGATACCGTCCTTGTCCATTGCCGCGATATTGGCCGCATGGATATACTTGGCTTCATATTTCTGCTTGATGGCATTTTGGGCTTCGTCTGTGGCAGCGTTCTTGTATTCATCCGAAGCAAGTGCTTCTGTATCGCCCTGGTCTTGGGCCAACTGGATGGCTTCCGCCGTTGCCGACTTAGACGCCGTGGCGGAAGATTTTGTGCCGAGATAGACGGAATTGCCGAGAGTAGCTGTCACATCGTTGCCGAGGATCTGGAGATTGGATACGGGTGTCGACTGCTTTGTTGCATCGACGGCGTTGTATTGGCTTTGAAATACTTGTACAGATTGGACACATAGGTGATATTCCCGCTGTTGTCCGTTATTTTTTCCACACCCAGGGCATTGACGGCTGAATCCAAAGCCAGCAGATTGTAGGCAGTGGATTGCCCGTTATAAATATAGAAACCGTTTTCAGGAGGCCGCAGTTCCGTATACAAGGTTCCGCCAGTGAGCAGTTCTTCGTTTCCATCAGCAATGGTCCCAATACCCAGGGCTTCACCCCAGAGTTTGGCATTGTCTTCCTGCTTTTTCTTTTTGGCTTCATCGGTGGTTTCACTGGAAGTATCAATTTTCGTACCGATGTTGGACGCATCCACATTGGCCTTGGAAGCTAGGCTGTTGTCGCCAGTAGTCAGTTTGGTTTCCAAGTCACTGATAGCCTTAGTCCGAGCTGTGGTTTCATTGCTGATGGCCCCTGTATTAGCGGCAATATTGCTCGTATTCGTGGCAATGCTTGCAGTGTTTTTGTCTATTGCCGTCTTATTCGCAGTAATATTGTTTGTATTGGTAGTTGTCGTGGTTTTATTGGCAGCAATATCCTGTGCATTCTTGACTACCTGCTTGTCCAGAGCCTGGATATTCTGGACTTCTGTATTGGTATCAGAGATATAGGTAGTATCCCCACTCCCCGTATTCCCACTTCCCTCTTCTGCCTGCACGGCCACCCCCACGGGCATAGCCAGGCTCATGGACAAGACGGTCATCACGATGCCTCGGGCCAGGCTCCCGTGTTTGCTGAAAACGGTTTTCAGCATTTCTGGGGTTTCTGATTTGGTATGGCCCTTGGCAAGTTCGGATACGACCTGATACATGCATCGCGTCCGGTTGTAAATGACTTTATACGTCTTGTTCATGATAAAACCTCCTGCACGCCTTATGATGTCACAATGAGTTCAAGCAATTCAGTCTATTTCATCAAATATATTCGTATAATAGTGACAAAATATGGCATTTTTATATGCAAATTTTATATACTATTTATTATATGCCTCTGATAAGTATTTTTCAATAAACCCGCCATACGTTTGTAAAATAAGACAGGTCTGTCCATTTCTCATGCAATTTTTCACGGTATATTGACGGCTGCCTCGGCGACGCGCTATAGTAAAATGAAGAAGGAGGTGTTATCATGAAAATTTGGAAACAGGCTATCCTAGCCGCCTTGTTCTGCACCTGCACGACCTTGTCCGGACTGGCTGCCGACGAAGCTGCCAAAACGGTTCCAGCCGAGCCAGCCGCACAGGTCCAGGCCGCTAATCCGGCTGATACGTCCAAAGCTAATGTGCCGACGGATCCTTTAGCCGGCCATACGGGCAAGATCATCGACAAATACTACCTGACTAAGGGCTCGACCTATAAAGACGTGACGACCTTGCTCCAGACCATTGATTCCCAACGGACCGGGCTGGATGCGAAAACCAGGCCTTATTATTTCCGCGTCGACAAGGACCTGACGGACAAGTATTTCCGCCGCGTCCGGGCCTATGACGACAAGACAACCGAACAGATTGGCGAATACTTAGTTGCCAAAGATAAGAGTTCCGTCTGGCGCATGGACACATCTCATGAGGGCCTGATTTATGGCAGCGCCGAAAAAATGATGAAAAAGAGTCGCATCATTATCTACCCGCGCTATCTGGCCTTGGGCAGCAAGGGCCTCGTCGCCTTGCAGACACCCGGCAATGTCCCCTATGACCTAACAGCTAAAAGCCTCAATGAATCGGTCGCCAAAATCGGAGAAGACAACACGATCATCCCCGTAAAGACAGGCCAAGTCGACATCTTGGCGGACGTCACCGTCGGCGACATCAAAGAAACGGCATCGCGCCGCATCTCCGTCGTCACCCAGGCCGATTTGGAACGCATGGCCTATAACGCCTACCTGACCCAACTGTATATGGACACCTATTGGAACTGGGGCGGTCCTTTTTACCGTGATTGGGGCTGGCACCGTCCACCCCCGCCGCACCATGGCCACCGGCCACCACCGCGGAGATGATAAAAGGGCTTGTCGCACGTGCGACAAGCCCTTTTTGAGTTTGAAGTTTGAAGTTGAAAGTTTGATGTGGAGGGGACAAAATTTAAAAGCCATCGCCTCAAACATCATACATCAAACCTCAAACATTTAAGAAAAAGGGCCCTCGCATGATGACAGAAGCCTTCGTGCGACAACCCCTTTTTTCTGTATTACCCTATTACACCAAATGTCTGGGAGCAGCCGAGACTGCTCCTTCCAGGCTTTCTTTTTCTGTTTTATAGATGCGTTCGGCGATTTCGTCGACTTTGTGGGTCAGCCACATATAAGCCGTTGTACCCTCGCGGTAATCGGCTTCAGCATACATATCGATGCGGCCATCTTCCCGCAATTGTTCGACTTGGCGGAAGGCCTTGCTGTTTCCTTTAGGGTAAATGGCAAAGGTCGATCCGCCAAATTTTTTGACTACCGAAAAGGCCGGCACATCGCTGGGCCCGTCGGCAATATAAATCATATTGGGAAAAGCGACGCGCCGCAGAGCATCGGACATCCTGGCATTGACGTCGATTTCCGGATGCTGGGGCACGCCCTTATTGATTTCAAACAGCGCCCGCGTCTTGGTCGTATTGTCGATAGTGTAGCCCACTTCGCTGATGATCTTATGCTTTTCTCCATCAAGCCCTTCAATGAGGTCACAGCCCCAGATAGCTTCAACATAGGGCATGACCGCCGACCCTTTGATAATAGCCGACATACCCGTACTGACGATGTAATGCTCTACCTTGATGTTGTACTCGCGGTACTTGGGATTCTCTTCGACGACACGCTGGAGATTCTTGAAGATTTCCGGGACACCGTGATAATACTTCTGTTTCTGGCCAAAAGTTTTCAGCTTTTCATTATTGAGGCCTTTGAAAATCCCATTCTGTGCGTCCTTGATGAACTGATTCAAGTAAATCGTGTCCGCATTGACTTTGACGCCTTCCTTGGCATAGCGCGCTGGCAGGGCATTGACTTTCTCCCAGAATTTCGTCTTATCGATATGATATTCCTCAAAAATAGGGTCCTGCATATTCCCATCAATCAGCGTCTTATCGAAATCCCAAATCACAGCAATGATGTTCTGCATAAAGCCCACCCCCGCTTTCAGGCAATCAGAAGGAAAAGGTATCTTTCAACCCCAGCCACTGCTGGTCTTTATCGCTCAGATTCAACGGGGTCCCATCTTCGAGATGATAACCGGCGGCACTGGGCGAACCTTTATAGTCACCCACGAGCTGAGGCCACTGGATGCCGATTTCCGGGTCGTTCCAAGCCATGCCTCCTTCATCATTGGGATGCCAGAAATCGTTGACTTTATAGCAAAATTCAGCGACATCGCTAAGGACCAGGAAGCCATGGGCAAAGCCTTCCGGAATGAGGAACTGCTTCTTGTTTTCTTCCGTCAATTCGACGCCATACCACTTGCCATAAGTCTTGGACTCACGGCGCAAATCGACAGCGACATCAAAGACACTGCCGCGGACGGCACGGACGAGTTTGCATTGAGGGAAATGCTTCTGGAAATGGAGTCCCCGAAGCACACCTTTGGTGCTCATGCTCTGATTATCCTGAACAAAATGGATATGGAATCCCGCTTCTTCCATGTCCTTCTGATTATACGTTTCCATGAAATATCCACGGCCATCGCCATGGACCGTCGGCGTAATGACACAAAGCCCGTCAATACCGCCTACATTCTTTTCAACCTGTATCTGACCCATTAATAGTTATCTCCCTTCATGCATGTTTCCTTTATTATAACATATTTAGTTAAACGCAAGCCGCAAATCGGAGTCTTGTATTTTTTTACGGTCCACAGGACCGCAGGCGGCCCGCCACGACTCCTGGGAATTGACAGTCCCCAACAACTGTATGGGCGACCACGTTGTCAAGAATAACATCGTTTACATTTTGTGCAAGGACATCCTTTACACTTTAT
>ERZ772881.1028-NODE-1028-length-27373-cov-4.861044_pt1 | contig 27373 bp, 19 predicted proteins | sample MGYA00580581_ERZ772881 | MGnify/ENA primary metagenome ERZ772881 (study PRJEB29015, sample SAMEA2737668) | human gut metagenome | biome: human gut; feature: human-associated habitat; material: faeces | place: China | collected 2012 ...
ACCAAAACACAAACAAAACAAACAATAGAGCGACCTTCACAGGCAGCCGATCCACGAGGGATCTTTATCTTAATCTGCCCATCTTGACAAGGGCAACATTCACATTTTCAGATCATGTAATTCAGAGCATCACAGCAGAAATCTTCGCCCTCATGCTGCTTATATGTCATATACAAATATTATTATACAATTTGCTCTATTAAACCCGATGTCACTTTACAAAGATAACACTATTCTATGTATTTCTATGAAAATGCCCAAAAAGAATTATTCTTTTTCTCATTCCAAACTTTAGCTATAAGCCAAAACATACAAGCTGAATGTCTAAAATCCATCATTTCACATATCGCTCCAGCCCTTCCTGCAGGAACTCTATATATTTTGGAATATCTTCATTATATGCATACGACTTATTCAACGGATTACCGTCATTATCCAGCAATACATAAAAAGGTTGGGCATTTGCTCCAAACTTCACCCGTTGCAGATAGCTCCATTTATCGCCTACTGTTCGTAAAGTGCGTTCCGTTCCATTCTCCACAACATTTATAGGCTCATTCAATGGAGTTTTATCATCCACATACAAAGAGATAAGTACATACTTATCATTGATGATACCACCCACTTTACTATCTGTCCACACAGCCGCCTCCATCTTACGACAATTCACACAACCATATCCGGTAAAATCGATCATCACAGGCATTCCTTGTTGTCGTGCATACTCCATACCGATTTCATAATCCTTGAATTTGGGGTGGACCTCATTCGAATATAAATTAAAGTCCTGTGTCATCACAGGAGGAGCAAATGCACTAACAGCTTTCAAAGGTGCCCCCCAAAGTCCGGGAATCATATATACAGCAAATGCTAAAGAAACAAGCGCAAGAAAGAAGCGCCCCACGCCTACCCTGTTTTCATCACCGTCATGCGGAAACTTGATCTTTCCCAACAGATATAACCCCATCAGTCCGAAAATCACAATCCATAACGCAAGGAAAGTTTCCCTATCCAGGATTCTCCAGCCATAGGCTAAGTCCGCAACCGACAAAAATTTCAAAGCAAAAGCCAGTTCCAGAAAACCCAATGTCACTTTAATTACATTCATCCACCCTCCTGACTTAGGCATTGATTTCAGCCACGAAGGAAAAAGAGCAAACAGTGTGAATGGTAAAGCCAAAGCGATGGCAAAGCCTAACATTCCGATAGCAGGAGCAATCACGCTACCTGTCGTAGAAACCTGTACGAGCAGAAAGCCGATAATCGGCCCTGTGCAAGAGAAAGACACTAGAGATAACGTAAATGCCATCAGAAAAATGCTTAATAGGCCACTCGTCGCTTCCGCTTTGCTGTCCACTGCATTGCTCCATTTAGAAGGTAAAGTAAGTTCAAATGCCCCAAAGAAAGAAGCTGCAAAAACAACCAACATCAGGAAGAAAAGAATATTGAATACGGCGTTTGTTGATAAAGCGTTCAATGCACTGGCACCAAATATTAAAGTAATTGCTAATCCCAGTGTTACATAAATCACGACAATTGAAGCACCATAAGTCCATGCATCCCGAATCCCTTTCTTCTTATCCTTGTTTCTTTTCAGGAAAAAACTCACAGTCATAGGAATAATCGGCCATACGCAGGGAGTGAACAAAGCCAATAATCCGCCAAGAAATCCAGTGACAAAGACATACAACCAAGATTTATCCTCTTGAGAATGTTCTTCACCTAACACCTGCAATTCATTGATTACCGGTTTCCAAAGATCACTTTCCGATTGCTTCTCTACCACATTTACCGGAGCCTCTTCTTTCCCTTTTGCAACTATTAAATCTGCTTCTGCTTTTTTCCCATATTTAAAAGGAATTTGAGTCGGAGGTAAACAGCTCTCATCGTTACAAGCTCCAAACTCCAGAAACCCATCCATAAAGTAATCATTTCCTGTAAATTTCACTTTTTGGATAAACTGTACCGTATCTTCAAAATAGCGCACATTCATCTCGAACATCTTATCATAGATGCTGATTTCTTTTCCAACAGGTTGCAATTTACCCATTGTTTCTACATGATTACTCGCATTGATGTTGAAAGTAGCGGAAATAGGCCCATCATCCCCTAGCCCGGTCGAATACACATGCCATCCTTTCTCTATCGAAGCAGTAAACACGATTTCCGCTTCCGTTTCAGATGTCATTTTCAACTCATTTTTGAACTTTACAGGCTCTTTGATTTGTGCTTGTATTCCTCCAATAACATATATACAAAACAATATAAAAACTAATTTTCTCATATCTAGCATTTTGAAATATTTGTCTGTTTTACTTATTTATATTAGTGTCAATTATTCTCTATAAACACCCTGAACAACATTTATATAATCCCAATAGTCACCATCCGCCACCGTGATAGTTAACATACGCTCACGTGGTGTCTTATTTTCTCTCAACGATATATTAATTTTATTTACATCCCGGTTAATTGTAAACCAAGAGCCCATAATTTTGATTGCAGTATGTTTTTGAGCAAGCATTGAATATTCAATTTCCAGTCCATCCAAAGCGTAACACTTTCCATCAACATAAATATTACTAAATTCCCATGATTCTCCCAATGTACTTACTTCCTGTACAGAACTCTCCGCATTAAATGTAAGCTCCCCAACAGACAATCCAATGGTATCATCGACAATACCAGGTGCAATCCGCATTATTTGAACTACATTTAAAGTCTCCATGCAGCTATTTCCTTTCAAATCCAAACTCAACATTCTTTCTTTCCTATTAAGTCTATGCGTTCGGGCTTCTGATAAAGAAATTGTAATTTCTGTGCCTTTACGAATAATAGTAAACCATTCTCCCACGATTTTCACAATTTCATCATGCCCATTTTTAAGTTTTTTATATTCTATCTCTAAAATTTCATTTGTTTCATCAGAACTCAAAAGATAATTTTCACCATCAATCGTCATACTTGAACCAAATGTCCAATCTTCTCCTGCAGTAGTAACAGTCTGTACAGAAGGTTCACTAGTAAAATATAGTTCACTATTCGACAATCCTATCGTCTCTTTCTTTTCCACATCTTTACTACAAGCACCCAGCAAAAATATCAAAACGAGCAATACTACTTTCCTTTTTTTCATAACAATCTATTTTTCAATACAACATATCTAAGATATTAAAAATCATAGGCTTTGACATTGTAAAGAACATCAAATCCATACCGATAATTATACGCGCGAGTAGCAACAGGACCATCATTGGTATTAAAAGCCTCACTGTTATAATAACCATCGCTTGATCCAGACCAACCAAAGTTACAATGCAATAACCATCCTCTTTCAATATGAGAAATTGTCCAGTCATTAACCACATCATATACTTTGACAATACGCTTTCTTTGAAGAAATCCATCGATAACCCATGAATGACCATTTTCATATATATAAATAATATTTCCAGTCGAAGTTGTATCAGTTGTTCTAGTGTCATATCCTGATATCCCTACCGGTATCTTATCTAATAAAGAATTTACTATACGCTTTCTATCATAATTATCCATAAAACATTCTCCAGGATATTTATACCCCATCTTCTTAAAATGAAATCTGCCATCTGACAGATACGCACCACTACCACTTAAATTCCATTGCATATGCACATTATCACCAATTGTTCTAAACATTCTAGCTACTTCTTTTTTTGCTATACTAGATATAGGTCTTTCTTCTTTATTTATTTCATCCCAATTGTAAATATCTGGATATGAATAGTATGACATTAATTGGGCTATTGCTGTAGCTGTACAACCAGCTGGAGGTTGAATTCCATTAATAGAAGGAACGCTATCATTATAAGGACTATTTTGTCCCCACTTAACCTTAACTAAAGGTAATAATTGTTCTTCGGTTTCCCAATCACCATATGTAGTAATTAGATTTTGAATCGGAATTCGAGTTTTTATCGTTTTTTCTTGAATTTTTGCTAATACATCGTCCAATAGAAGTTCTTCTATTTCTTTATAGCATTTTATCTGACAAGCACATGCATCACTTATAAAATCAATGACAATTTCAAATTTTGTATTATTATCTTCTAACTCTCCATGAAAACTACCTTTTGGAATAATAGCCCAAACTCGATCAGTTCTCCTGTCACCTGATAATATAGTATATCCTGCTTCATTTGTAAAGTTTATAACATATAGGAGGGAATCAAAATTTTCTTTACCCATTCGAGTTTGAATTTTAGAAGTTAAGACCTCTATATTAGCTATTTTTCGATTCTCAGAACGTGTACTTAAAGATCCATCCAACAAATCAATAATGAACTGCGCTTCATTAGTAATTTCTGTTTCAGTTAGATTATTTCCTAATAAATAACATTCAATTAAATGGGCTTCATCTTCTGTTAAATCATTGGATATTCGATCATTCATAATAATACCTGTATCCTGATGACATCCAATAAAAAACACAGTTATTAATGTTAAGATAATAATCGCTTTTTGTGATACATTTTCATTCATAGTATTCTTTCTTTAAAGTTAATTATTTATTCACCAACGAGATAGTTCGATACCACTTATACTCTCCTTCTATTCCTTCTCTCCACACCTTCAATTGATATGGTCTGGTTATGTAATATTTATTTAATATTGGATTATAAATTCTCACAGCAAAATCATATATTCCCTCACCACCGTACATTACTATAACATTTGCGTAATAATCAGCATTGAGTACCTCTTTCATATAATTATTAGATGGTACGGATTTATAAATCAAAAATCCATATTCATTTTCAGATAATGTACCTCTAGGTATCACTACTGTATATTCAGAACCATAATTTACTATTGATATATATGTATTAGACAAAGGACATTCATCACTCTCTCCAATGCATAACATTTCAGTGAAAGGAATTGTGTTTTCACAATGTTCAGAAAGTGCATCCCAGCTAGTTACTACATTATCCACGACTTCATATTCTGATTTACTTTCAGAATCATCATCCGAGCAACTACTCAACCAAAATATTCCTAAGAATATTATTAGCTTATATAAAATATTTGTATTCATACTATTAATTCTTTGGGTTAATTCATCCTTCTATTAAAGAAATAGCAATATTCCATTTCTCTTTATCAGCCTCAAGAATAGAAGAGTAACCATTCTTTAAAGTTAATTAATTATTTACCTGCGTAATAGAACGATACCACTTATATTCTCCCTCCATTGCCCCTTCTCTCCATACTTTCAATTGATATGGCTTGGTTACAAAATATTTGTTTAAAGTAGGATTGTAAATTCTTACAGCAAAATTGTATGTTCCTTCACCACCATATAATACTATAACAGTCGTATACCAATTAGAATCAAATATTTCCTTCATAGCCCCATCGGCAGGTACAGGTCTATCCATCCAAAATCCATACTCATTCCCTTGATAGGCACCTCTCGGTATGACTATCGGATATTCAGAATCATAATTTACTATTGATATGTATGTATTAGACAAAGGACATTTATCACTCTCCCCAATACATAATAATTCACTTAAAGGTAGTGTTTTTTCGTAATGAGAGGTTGAATACCAGTTAATTACCACATTATCCACGACTTCATATTGTGATTTACTTTCAGAATCATCATCCGAACAACTACTTATTAATCCTAACATTCCAATGAATATGATTAATTTATATAACGATTTATTCATCATAATATTCCATTTTGTTTCTATTCATTTATGAAGCAAAATGGGGATGCTCTCACTAACACCTTATCGAGAAGCATCCCCTTTAACTTAAGAGAAAATTTATTTCACAAGAGATTTAGTCTTACTAATATAAGTTTTCTACTTCCGGCTTGTTGTAAATGAGCGAGCCAAAAGTTCCCGCAGGGCGTTTCAAAGGTACAGATGGTACTCTGATGATTTCATCTTTTGAAGAACGTGTCAAACCTGCTCTTCCACTACGTTTAACAGGTTCTCCTGTAGTCGGATCCACCCCTTGAACATCGCATAGTGCCCAATATAATGGATAATTGAAATCAAAATTGTCCCAATCTCCGAAAGCATAAGGGAATACATTATCAATATCATCTTCATAGCTTGAGTTTTGATTATTCAACATGACATCCGGGTCAATACCGTCAGCATAATCTCCCCAGTCTTTTGCATTGAAAGAACGGAAAGTAATCGGAGCAAATTCATAATATTTATTTCCATATTTATATTCTTGCACTTCCATTCCTACGTTCTTTCCTTCCGTGCGACTACCAAATAATTTCACAGGAAAATCTATGCCTCTTAATCCACTAATTATCAATTCACTGGCGGAAGCCGTTTCTTCCGAACAGATGATTCTTACAGATTTAAGATTTAGATCATCACCATCTCCAAAACGGATATATTCATCTGCACCGGAATTACGTTGCATTCTCATAAATACATCCGAACGATGTGATGTACCAGCGATAGAAGCGGCTAAATAACGAGCTAATTCAACAGAACCTCCATTGTTAAAACGTAAATCCAAAATCAAATCTGTGATGCCTTCAGCCTTGAACTGTTGAATTACATATTTCAAGTCTTCCTCAAAATTCAAATCAAAACCTAGATAAACTAAATAACCGATATTGAATTTATTCTCTTTTTTGTCTTTGATAAACATTGAGTTCAAGATAGGACTATTATTATAACTACCAGTGGTTAATGTAGTAGTTCCATCCACCAAATCATAGTCGCCCCGGTTTTCATCAAAGATTTTACGCCTATAGCCGATCTTAAAAGTTTCACCTCCACCTGCATAAAACAAAGTGCTCATATATTGCTGGTAATTACTCTTATTCAAAGTCGTACCATTTACAGCAACAATTACATCCCCCCGTCTCAATCCGGCTTTTTGAGCAGGAGATTCTAGATATACATATCCAATGGCTAATCCAATAGTTGTTTTATCCGGCATGTAAGAAGAGAAAAACGTTCCAAGTCCCGATCCTACAACACTTGTTGCACGAGTATTTGCACGAGTTCTACTGGAACCAGTTTCCATAATATAAGAATAGATATAACGCTTGCCTGCATTGACTGAAAATGCACGATAAGTTCCGCCATCCTCAATATTAGTTTTCATTGGTAAAAGATAAGTTGACAGAAAATTATCATAAGAAACCGATGCATAATCTACATCTAGTGTATTATATTCTTCTTTAAAGAGATAATGTTCCTTCAAATATTTATCCATATACTCATTAAGAGCTAGATCTTCTGCTGCTCCGGATCCTCCTCCTTGTGTGATAGTACATACTGTAACAGGAGTTTTATATCCCTCCACTTGCACAACCACAGTCAATACTCGCTCTTTTCCGGATTCGTTTTTATTAATTTTCACCTTTAATCCCCCTTTACCGGCAGCAGAATTACCACTGGTATTAGTTATAGTAGCCCAATCTGCTCCTGTAGAATATTGTAGAGAAGGAGTCCATTTTCCAGAAGCCGTAAACGAAATTTCAACAGTCTCTCCATAAATAGAAACCGTCTTTTCCGTTTCAGTACCAATCGCAGTGATTCCATTATCAGTATCACCGACATCTCCCCCGTCGTCGCTATCCGAACAATTACTGAAAGTAATCAGACACAAGGCAAGCAATACTATACTATAAAAGCTATTAAATAAGTTTTTCATCTATCATTATTATTAAATTAGAAAAATTAAAAAGATTATTGTGCCGGAGCTTCTACTACGGTTTTAGAAACCTCATAAAAACGTCCTTCTTCGTCCATCCAGGTTACATTGATATTAGTAGGTAGTGATCCATAAACACTTCCTGAATAAGCAGTTGTTTGTTTTACCCCGTTTTTCATTACATACCTAATTTGTTCATCATACATACCAGTCAGATAATCTGCCGGTCCGGCAAATACATAAAATACTTTGCAGGCAGCCTTAGGTTTCACAGTGTAAGAAACGGTATAAAACTTATCTTTTTCTATCTTGTCAATCGTCACTTCCGGCACACTGGCATTCCATAAATCCGGGTCTCTGTCTTTTCGCACGTAAGTAGGCTTCGCACTGGTGTATTCCTTCTTTGTTATGGTTGAAGAAGGGTTACCATCAGTATCAACTGCTATCATGAACAATACATATTCCGAATTAAATGCTATGTCCTCGATCACCAGTTGATGATTTTTCAGTTCAGCAGCAACAATTTCAGTAACATTATCATTCATAATTAATGCTTGTTTTACCATTTCTTCATTTCCCCAATACGGATAGCTTTTGAAATCACTCAATTTCATGTGAACATAACGGAACTTTTCCGGATTTCCAGTCGGGGTCAACGTTAAAGTCGTAGACACAGTTCCTGCCTCTATTGACACATCTACCGAAATTGATGAATTATAAGATATTTCTTTGGAATCAGCCTGTACTTTGACTAATGACCCGAGCTGCCCTTTCTCATTTAATGCTACTGCAATAAAAAAGCCTTTTGTTCCCGGTTCTAAAGAGGCTCTTTCAAAGTTTTCTACCTCTTTGGAAGAATCTCCATTTTTAATAAGATAGGAAATAACTTCCTTGTCGGTACCATAATTTGCCAGAGTTTGCTCCTTCATATAAGAATAATAGAACTTATAACAGTCAGTTCCGGGAGTAATAGTTGCACTTACACTTGAAACCGTAGTAACAACACTACTAATATTTATCGTCGCTGTCCCATCATACGTCAACGCAGGCACAGGAATCTCCACAGCTACCAGTTCTTCTGTTTTATACCCTTTTTCTTCTTTATAAGGAATAGCCCAAAGTACATACGTTGTTCCAGGTATTACCTTTGGAAGAAAATCTAACACCTTACCTTCCAACGGTCCGTTATAATCCGAATATTGTTTGGTTCCTCCCCCATAAGCCAGATCTTCAATAACTCTTTCAGGTGAATAATTCGGCTTATCTATAATCCCTGTATAATAAACGTCACAACCCTTTCTGATTGCAGAAACCGTTGCACCTTCAAACGTTATATCCGAAACCTTCAGTTCTACTGTTACAGCAGTCTTAATCACGCTGGCAATCACGTCATCAGGCAAATATTCACTACCAGCTTCAGATGGAGGTACTGCCCAAATCATATATGTCTTTCCGGCTTCAGGATCCTTACCTATCAGTTCTGCCAGTGGAACTTTATCAAGAGCTGCTGTCTTCATGTACATACGGGCAGCATATCCATTCACTAATTCAGCTACGGCCTCTGCACTATATTCATTAATTTCCAGCACTCCCAAATAATACATTTCTACACCATTCGTCAAAGTAGTAGAAATCGTTTGACCTTCAACAGATATAGTAACAGGAGCCTCACCTATTATCACCGGAATCTCCGAGATTATGCTTTGCCCATTAGACGCAACAGCCATTATTGCCACTTTGCCCCCCGTTTCTGCATACTGATTCTCTGCAACAGGAGCAATAATAGTCAATCCCTTTCCTGTCAATGAAGCTTTCCAACCGCCAGGCTTCGTTACGGTATACTTAGAAATACCACTCATTTCAACCGAAATCAGTTTCTCCTCACCGTTTGCAAAATATTGTTTTCCCGATAATATTTCACATTTCAATTCCTTAGATTTCGACAACTTTAATATTGTGCCATCTTTCAGAGTGAAATATGCATAATCATCATCCTGACTTACTCCACTGAAAAGAGAGGTATCCCCCGTCCCTTCGCCGGATGCATACACACCCGTAGGTTCCCAAGTCTTTCCACCGTCTGTCGAAATCTCCCACTCTTTTGTATTCGTATTAATGCGAATTTTAGGAGCAGCAGCCGTCACGGGCATCATATTCCCTTCTCCATCTTTCAGGAATGTCTTCTTGCCGTCTGTACTGGTTATTCCCCAATAATAAACGCCATCTTCTTCGTTTTTTATCACAGTTATTTGCGGAGCATCTTCTCCGTTTTCACCATTACGGATAGTTACTTCTGTCTGATCTGAAAACTTAATTGTATAACTTCCGTCTTCATTCTCCAATACAGAAGCGATTGATTTATTTTGAGATAAAGCATCAGTCAGCGTCTTCAATGTCGAAATATCAGTTTGCACACTTTGCAAAGAAGCTTCTAACTTATCCATGCGATCTTCCAAACCGGAAATCGAATTCTTCAAATCATCGTCATTATAGCATGACGAAAATGTCATAACACATACAACTAGGAAACACATACATTTTCCTATGCCACCTAAAAATTGATTTCTTCTCATACCCATAAAAAGTTTAATGATTAGAGAAAAACCGCACGATAGATTTACACACTATCGTGCGGTAAATTAGTTTTGCCGATGTTTATTTGGAGTGAGGATGTTTACCTAATTTCTTCAAATCAAGATAAATAACACTTTCACTTCTCATGACTCCCGGAGTATTCACTTTCACTTGTTCATTAACAATCAATTTTGCAGGAACCCGGTTATCTTTCTTCACTACTTGAGGTTTCGCTATTCCCTTTATTCCTTTTTTCAATTTCGGAGCATCGGGGAATAATACGGAAGGATCAGTAATAATACCTTTTTCTTTATCATAGAATACTGTATAAAGGTCGCCAATTACTTCATTTCCATCAGCATCGGCACCAATAGGCACACATAAAGCAACCAGTCGTTTGGCTTCACTTGTCTTATCATACGATTGAGTAGTTGAGTTGACACCTGATAAACCATAATCCAGACAACGCTCTTTCCATACATCCATACATTCCTGATAAGTATAGTCACCACTTGCGGAATAGTTATCTTCTATAATGGTATAATATAGTTTGGCAACATCCTTCACAATAGAATACTGAACTGTAAAGTTGCCCAAATCACTCATGTAGGCATTCAGTTGCATCATTGGATTCGGACCTGCTATAATAGCTTCAGTTGTCGCTTTCACAATCTTCACATCTGTCAATACGCCATCCCAGTCTTCTGCCATATAAGCGAATGTATATTCCGTTCCAGGATCCAAACCACTCCAAGCAAAACTTTCTACTCCTCCGTTCTTATTCGCAGCCCATATATTTGAATTTTCTGACATCAGATATTTAATCAGTTCAGCCTTATTACCTTCTTCAAGTAAATCCGGTGTCATAATGTATTGATGATAATATACTGCCGCTTCCTGATTATAAGTATAGGTTAATTTCAAGCTTGTCCGTCCCGGATCGGAAATGGTAATATCTATCGTAGCTTTAGACGCTCCCGGATTATCCGTTACTCGTGCTTTGGTAGAAAAAGTTTCCGTCTTCACTTCTGATAATTGTCCATATCCATTACGCCCCACATAAGCAACAACATAAGAACCATTCGGATCAAGATCATGTTGGTAATCTGTAGTTGCATACGAGCCTTCCTGACTGAAATTTATATTCTTAATCCCCCATCCTTCTTGATCTAAAGCTTGTGCAAGTGCCGTCATTGTTGCTTCATCGGCATTTTCATAAGGTGCCCAGTCAGCAGCACTGAATATACGATAAAACATGGCATAACAAGTTTCTTTCATTTCCACATCCATGTTAACAATAGAAGCACCCGTCTTCGTGATCTTCAGATCGCATTTCGCTTCTTTGGCACCATCAGGAATTTCTTTCAATTGGAAATCCTGTCGTACATAATCTCCTTTATTCTTATTCTCATCCAGTCCGATAGTAGTAGCTGTAAATTTTCTTTCCGAATCGGCATTATACCCAAAATCAACTATATATAATAATTCTTCTTCAGGTACCTGTGCATCTTCTGATGTCTGTGTCCAGTGTCTCATAAAATCGATATACATATTCTGTCCATAAGCTTCAATAAACGCATCGATAGGTTCGGAATCCGCACAGAACTGATAGAAATACTTGCAATCCTCATTGGGGACATATTGAATGGCAGCTGCCTGATAACTTGCTTTAACATCAATTTCAACACGAGGATGGCCTGCTACATCTCCTGAAGGAGTTTTCAAATAACAGATTTTCATATCAGCCGGATTTTGTCCGCCTTCATCATTACACCCTACCGTTATAATCAAATATTCTGCTCCCGGCACAATCTCCGATTGAGCATATTTGGAATTTGTCCAGTCAAACTCTGTATTCGGGTAACTATCTCCTAATGTTTTCCTGTTGAAAGTATAAGCACCGGCACCCTCCGAATTATAGAGAGCTTTCAGAATCAAATCTTCGATTTCTTCTTCACTTGCACCTGAACCGCCACTTTCAAATAAGTAGTTATACATACGACATAAAGGATAAACATCCAAACGATAAGATTGCACCTTATCTCCCGGGGTACATTCAAACACAAAGTTGTTGGTAGTTTTGCTAGTCACTTTGATGCCTACCCCACGTTCACCACCATCCACTTCGTTTTCTACCCATCTGATTGGAGTTGGTACAGGAGGAAGTGGTACATCCGGGGTCACCGGCACGTCAGGTTCCACAGCAGGTTCATCCTTATCCGAACACGATAGCACCATAGGGCTTATAACTAACACCAGCCCTAATAAAAATAATAAGCTAATTAATTTCTTCTTCATAATTCTAAGTGATAAATGTGATTAATCATTTACATATTCATAATCGGCATTGCCGTTTATTGCTTCGCAAACAGCCAAATTGTTTACATAGCCGTTTTCATCCATTACTAATGCATAAAAAGAAAGATTCTCTGCTTTCCATGTATCGTCTAATGCCACAGTATACTCCTTTACTTCTTCCTTATCTTCTGCAATTTGTCCCAGTTTGTCACCTTCTACAGAAGCAGAAAGTAATTTGCGGACTACATGATTATGTGTATAGTCCCGATAGTTGCCTCCGTCATTCTGCTGATACTTCAATCCATTTTCAACAACATACAATACCAGGCGGTAATCAGCCGTTTTCTCCGAAGTCACTTTCACAGTAACTTTAGCTTCGGAATCAACCTCATTATAAACAGAACTGATAGCTACTCCGCAATGAGCAGGGTATTTCTCCAAAGACTCATTAAATATAGCCCGCATGACACTATAGTTTTCAGATAGCCCCATTGTCCCACGCATATCAACCACACATGAAGGATAACCGGAGATAGCAAACTTTCTGGAAAGAATCGATGACTGTTCAATTGTCATTGGATCGGCACTTGTCCCATCAACATGAAATGACATCAGATAAACAATTCCCTCGTAACTCGAACTTATCAGATAATTCAGGCGGGTCATTCCTGCCGGACACATGGCGCACCATGTTCCGGTGAACTCCATTGCGCAGATGCGTCTCACAAAATTGGATACTGTACCTGATGTACTTTTTGCAACTACTGTTATCAATTTGGATACATATTTGCCATAAGATGCTTCAAAAGCGTAGGTTCCGGCTTTAGAAGTAGAAAAGGTATTTCCATCCAAAGTTTGTCCGTCCATCACGGAACGGATGATTGCATCAGCAGTTACATCTATTCCCGCATGCATTACCGTAAAGGTTATAATATCCTTTCCGTCCGCAGTCAACGTATTTTTATCGACGCTCAAAATCACTTCCGTCTGCTCCGAATCATCGGAATTGCCTGAACAGGAAATCCAGCATATTCCCACACAGCACATACAGACCAGCAATATTATTTTATAGACATTTATACACATAACTCTTCTTTATTCGTTATACAAGTAATCTGCTGATTCTCCAAGTTTACACTCATTTACATTGTTACACGTATAAGTCTTTCCTCCATCCAAAGTTGTCAGCATCGACACTATCACACGCATATTATCCACATTCCATCCCGGTTCCAACTGATAAGATCGTTGCATGGTAGATTCCACTCCCGCATTTACTTCTCCATTGAAACGGTCGCCGTTCAACGATGTGGACACCACTGCGCGCACCACATTATTATGCGTATAATCATTCGCGCCATTCGTTTGAAAGTATTTGATTCCATCCTCTACCAGATAAATCAAACAACGATAAGTGTTTGTTACGTTGGAAGTTAATTTGGCAGTAATCTTCACTGTACGGTCAGAAGCATTATACACAGACTCAACAGCTACCCCACAAGAAGCCGGATAGTTACTTAATTCTTTCTGAAGCTCTTCTTCAATCTGGCTCTTGATACTGATCATTTCTTTAGTACCCTTACGCAGATTGTAAAAGAAACGGGGCAGTCCCGAGAAATTACCGAGAATATTAGTCCGGTAATTATTGGTAGCTGCTGTACTCATGGGATCCGTCATTCCTCCGAAATCCATATGGAAAGAAGCAATAGCCAATCGCCCCGGTTGTTCAGTCTGAATTGCTTTCAATGTAGTGCTAAGTGCCGGACAGGCCTGGCACCCGATAGAAGTAAACTGCATCCCCAGTAATTTATGATAATAGCTGGTTCCTCCTGATACGGGAGCAACCTGAACGGTCACTTCATTTTCACTGACCATTGCTTTTCCTTCATAATAGCGGGCTTTAAAGACATACGTACCCGGCACTGAAGTGCTGAAAGCACGAACACCATAATCCAGGTTTTCCTCTCCCGATTCCTTTACCAAAATCAGGTTCATTGTGCTTTCTTCACTTACATCTTTTGTACCCAGTTTGACCGTGAAGGTCACTTTTTCTACTCCATCTGCCTGTATAGCCGTCTTATCAGCTGTAATACGCAAAATGCCGTCATCCGTCCCTCCATTCTCCGTTTCGTCCGAATTGCCGGAACAGGATGACAGCATTGCTAAACAAAGGATCATTACAATTGGTAGAATTGTCGAGTATATTTTTTTCATAAGCCTCAATCATTATAGAGATAGTCTATGCTACCATTGATAGAACATTCGGTTATATTATCCACCATATATGCGTCATCCACTTTACGCAATGCATAAACCACTACACGTGATGTGGCAGGGTTCAGGTTCTTTGCATTAGAAATGCTGAAAGTTGCGGCAGTGTGCTCCTCGTTTGCCTTCACAGTAAACCGTCCGTCGGTTGACATCGACAGGTAATTGTTGGAAATAGCTCTTACTGTATAATCGTACGAGGTCTCATTTCCTCCGGATGCTGTTAAGCCATCAGTCACCAAGACATAAACAAGGTCATATTCTCCTCCCAAGCTCGACTTCAGTGCGGCATCCACCGTAATCTCACCCATAGAAGAATTATAAGATGTATTTACCTTAATTCCACAGGTTGCCGGATATTGTCGGATTTGACTTTGTAAAGTCTGTTTGATAGCACTCACGTTCCTGTCTATCGACATGACTTTCAAATCATAGATACAGGTAGGAAAACCGGACGCTCCAAAACGGCCCATGATTGTGCTTGTCTGTGACAAATGGAACGGGTCAGTGGCGGAACTGCTGGAAGAATGAAAAGCCATTTTTACCATACGCTCCGGCATCAGTTCTTCCACTTTCTTCAATGCCGAAGTCATGGCCGGACAATAGGTACACCAAGTTCCCGTCATTTTGAAGACACCTACTTTACGATAGAAAAGTTCATAATTCTTACGATTCTGTGCGGTTACGGAAACTTCATCCGACTCCCAGTCCAGGTAATATGCCTTAAACTTATGTGTCCCGTTCTCTACTGCCGAGAACGTATTGGTCCGTCTCTCCAAATAATCACCGGTAGTTACATCTTCAAAATATACATTCTTCATATATTCGGAAGTCGTCAGTACTTTTCCATTGGCATCAGTCACCGTAAAAGTCGCCATATCTGTTCCATTGGCTTCAATCTTGGCTTTATCCACAGTCAAAGTAATAGGTCCTGTCACTTCGCCGTTATCCGGCTCTTCACCATTGTCGTCAGAATTACCGCTGCACGCTGTAAAACATCCGCACAAGCATATCAGACCTGACATAAAAAACATTGTAAATTTTCTCATATTCTATATTCTAATTAATAAATGTTTCGATGAACTCAAAATGAAGTAGTTATAGTCAGGTTGGCACCTGTATATTTAGGAATCGTCCGGCAAACTCCACCAGAGCAGACGTACCCTTCCTTGTTACGACCATAACTCAAGGCTATACGCGTACGTGACTTGGCATAACTGGCTCCCACATTGTAATAATGGATTTTATCCTTGCCGTGATTATACATATCACTTCCGTAAATGCTCCATGCCGGAGCAAAATTTATCTCCAACAGAGCTGCCATCCAGTCCTTCTGATCTTCTTTTGTAGTTAGATATTGCAACTCCATGCGAGTTGAAAAAGAAGGCGTGAACTTATATTGTAAATCTGCTACAAAAATATTCGACAGATTAGTCGTTTTATTCGCTCCGTACGAAGGGCTATATTCTTGCATAGAATAAAGCAAGTTCATTTTGAATGACTTTGTCCATTGCTTTTCCACATCAACACTAAAGTCACGAAATGCCAAGTTACCTATCTGGGCTGTTCCTTCTTTTTCTAAAGCATAATAGGTAGAAAAGTTAGCATGTAATTTCAAACCGCGTTTACCTCCAATGACCGTTCCTCTTTTGAAATGATAAAAGACATCCAATTGTCCGCCCATCTCACCGCTAACTGCATTTGTCACATCTCCTATTTGTGGAGTATGAGGATGCAAGTTGGTCAACATATAGGTATATTGCGTACTCATAGCCGGGACATAATTCAACAGATTCGAAGTCGAACCATTACCGGCAATAATCTCACTATTCATCCATTCCAAACGGCGCCCGGTCAGATTTACTCCCAACCCATTGCCGCTATATCCCAGCTCCAGCAATTGCGCATTGGCACGTTTCCTCGCATAAAGTTTGTCATCATGAATGAAATTATAATATTTATTGCCACCGTCCACATATTCACCTTTCGCTGTAAATCCGGAGCGTTCAAAATTTACCCGTCCCGAGAAGCCATTCGAATAAGGTTTTCCCCCTTCTTCTTCGAGGTCGATATTGATTTTCTCATACCGGTTCAATGCCCCTCCTTCGATACTCAAGGATGTATTTTGCCAACTAAGCATTTCAGATAAGGAGAAACTTACATCTACGCCACGTACTTGTGTATCGGAAAAGTCCATACCAAAACGTGGAGTTCCCCAAATGGCCTTCAACCTTACAATATTCTTGTAATTGTAAGTAAAACGTGCTCCCATCACCGCATTATTCAAACCAAGCATACGGTCCTCCCAACTACGGAATAGCAGTCCACTCCCAAACTGCTCATAAAATGTACCCGCTGTTACGGAAAAATCCTTGTCGGCCCAAGATACGTAATAGTTGGTTAGTTTTGCTTTCTCCAATTCTGTCGGGTATCCCACCAGTACCGGTTCATAGGCTTCCAACTGTACACCTACGGCAAACTTACCTTGATAGTAATCCAGTTTCAGATAATTGTTCGAACCGAAATGATCTTCCGGAGATTCTGCTTTTGTCTTACTATCATCCTTGTAGTAAATCGTATTCGTTTCAAAGCTCCCTGTCAGATAACCTTTTTTGTTATCTTGCTGCGCATAGGTTAGAGTAGACGCTAACGCTACTAAAGCCAACACCTGAATTCTTATTCTAGTCATGTCATTGCGTTTATCTATGAATAATAACAGTTTCTATTTCTGTAGTTTTTTTATCGCTTTCAGTAGTTCCAGCTCACTTCCCGGCGCGTACCCGGTGTGTGAATAGACAATCTTCCCATCGGCATCCACTACATATACCTGTGGAGTCAGGCTCACATTCATAGCTCGCATGAATTCCTGATTTTTATCATACAACATGATAAAATCATCCCATCCATGTCCCTCTGCCAATGCACGCGCTTTAGCAGTAGAACGGCTGTCATCTGTCGAAACAGCTACAACACGGAATTTGGCTTCTTCCAACCAATCGGGCAATTGTTCATTTATAGCGTCCAATTCACGAATACATGGTTTACAGGTTGTTGCCCAAAAAGAAATAATCATAGGTGTTTTGTGATTAACCAGGGAGGAGGTGTTTACCTGTGTTCCTTTCGCATTTTCAACCTTGACTGATGGTATTTGTGCCATGGTACAAGTTAGAAAAGCGAACAACAACGTAATGCAGACAATTAATGCTCTCATAAGTTCTTTTATTTGTTATGTTAATAATCTTGTTTTATCTGATGTGTTCCATCTTACAGCCAAATAGCCTGAATTTCTGTATTTGTATCAAGCCGTCCTTATACATATCGCCTATCAAATTGGCATTCTCGAAAGTGACAGTTTTAGTTTCAACATCATATTCTCCGCGATATACGTCAGAAGTACTTCCGTCCAAAGCCAGTCTCCTGAAACGAATAGTATACGGGCCATAAGAAGCGACATCTTCACCCGGCACAATGGACAGGTAGGTTTTCTGCGCCTCCGAATCATATTCATAATACAACCGCCAACTAAATTCCCATTCAATATCATTATCCGGATCAAATCCATTCTTATTCGAACAGACCAGATAGTGTTCGTATGCCTCCGTGCCTTCTTCCGCTGTATTTATTCTAACGGAGAATCCCACTGGCACATTGGAAACATTGGTGGCAGAAGCCGTTCCGGTAAATATCCAAGTTCCTGAAAGCGTTTCATAAAAGCTTGAATCATTGTCTTTGATAGTCACCGTCAGTCGCTTGTTCTCACCAATAGACGCCCCTTTCACATCGGCAATTTCAACATCAAAAGAACGGTCGTCATTAACAAGCTTGTCATCAACGGTCTTAAACTCAAAATTCATTGTTTCCTGCCCGGCAGGAATAAGTAACGTTTTGGTTGTGACAATATAGTTTTCATCCTCTTTGGCGTTATGATCTTTTAATTCGAACGTCACACGGATAGTTCCGGTATGTTCGCCCGTCACAACAACAGGCACAGTACACAAGCCGGCAGATTCTTTCACCGTCATTGCAGTTTCCTGCAAGTTTACCGTAGCCGCTCCGGAATTAAACTGTTCCTCATCGTCCGAACAGGCGGCGATCAGAACGGCACATAGAAAAAGGGTGTATATTTTCAGATAGTTCATTTTACTCAAGTGTTTGATAATTTACGTTATTCATTGATTAATATCCCGGATTTTGCTGACCTGCCAATTGAGGGTTGGCATCCATTTCTGTTTTAGGAATAGGCCAAAGCATCCGCTGGTCATCCACAGGTTTATCCAGTCCGTCAGTACTTGCTTGTCCCGGGAAAAGCACCAGTCCTTTGCTTTGCGGTTTTCCACGCTTCACACCTTTCCCCCAACGTTTCAGGTCCATCAACCGGTATCCTTCACCTACAAGCTCACGTTCCCGTTCGTTCATGATTTCATTTAATAAAGCTTCTTGATCGTAGGTTGCATCAGTCCATCCCTCGATTCGCGCTTTTTTTAATGCATTCAAAGCGTCATTACCCTTTTTCACTGCAGCTGCCGTTCCAATCTTTGCATTAGCTTCAGTGGCAATCAGATACATTTCAGCAATTCGGAATGGTTTCGGCTGATTCAAATAGCGTGTTTCGCTTCCTAATGCATTGTAATATTCATTGCCCGGATATTTATTAAAGAAATAGATGTCTGCCGCATTACCTGACGATACGGTTAAGTGATATTTTCCGAAATAAGTCTTTAGCCGGATATCTTTTTCATTGTATAAGTCAATCAGTGTTTGTGTAGGAATATAATCCTTCTTTGTAGTCGGATAACCGATAAAAATAGTCCCCAGAGGTACACCGGCATCGTCGGCACTAGTCATGGCAATCTGCCAGATGGTTTCCGTTCCCTTGTCATTCTTCCATACACTTTCAAAATCTGTTGCTGTGTTCGATAATGGATATCTGTTCGAATTAACCAGGTCACCTGCATATTTGGCTGCATTTTCATAGTCGTCCATTTGCAGGGCAACACGCGCTTTCAAGGCAGTCACTACATCTACCGTGATATAATTCCCACAATTCTTGGGAGCCGTGTTGACTGTCACGTATGCACCATTAATATACCTGTCATAATCAGCAATGCCATTTTTTGCAGTCTCTATACGTTCTTCGGCTTCTTCGAGGTCCTCCAATATCTGTTTGTAAGTATCTTCCAATGAAGATCGTCCCGGATATTGGGTAGCAGAAAGTTTAGGCTCATATTTTACCTGAAGCGGCAGTCCCGGAGTACTTGCTGCGGTAGCTACATCGTAATCGCGGCAAAATAAAGTAGCCAGATAAAAGTAGCAGTATGCTCTTGTAAAATACGCTTCCCCCTCATACACATTGATCTGTTGTCTCTGGGTTTCAGTCAATTCGATTTCCGGATTCTCATCGATCTTACCGACCCCGTCAATAAAGAAGTTGACACGTCCGATAGCGGCATAGTAGTTCGACCAGATTGTTTCTACGGTAGAGTTGGTGCTCTCGAAAGTCCAACGGTGCAACTCACCATATTTATTAGAGAAATCCGCCACTGCATTAAAGGCATCTGCCTGAACTTCCGGAGCTAATACATAGCTTCCTCCTGTCAGTCCTAAATATACGGAATAGATACCGGCACGTGCTTCTTCAAAACCGACTATGGTCGTTAACGCTTCTTCTGTAGGAACAGCATCGTATGGCATTTTATCCATATCACAAGAAGTCACCCCAAGTGTCAGTATAGTCAATGCTATCATAGATATTTTCTTCATATTCACCATTCTTTATGTTTTTAGAAAGTTAGTTCGACTCCGAAAGAATATTGTTTCGTATTGGGATAGTTACCCAATTGGATATTACTGTCTACTTCCGGGTCATATCCTTTATATTTAGTCACTGTGAGTAAATTACGTCCTACAAAGTAGATTCTGGCGTTACTGATTACTCCTGTTTTCTGAATCAGTTTGGCCGGAAGGGTGTACCCGACAGTCAGGTTTTTCATACGCATAAATGAAGCATTTTCCAGTAAATGCGTATCAAACTGCATCGGGGAGTCGGGAGTGGCAATTCTGGTTATATCTCCCGGCTTCTGCCACATGGTAAGCATTTCTACAGTTTGATTGTCCGAACCTGCAAAAGTGGGATTCTCTGTAAAAAAGCGCTCATTATTCAACATATACTGGCCTAGCATAAAAGAGAAGTCGGCACTAACAGAAATCCCTTTCCATCCGAACTGGGTGCCAAAGCCACCGGACCATGGTGCATAGCGTTGTTTGCCGACAAAAACTGCATCTTCTTCGGAGTAACTCTTAGTCAGATTTCCATTTTTGTCGTACCACATATTATATCCGTCACGCGGATCGACTCCTGCCCATTTCACATAGTAATATTCTCCCCAAGGTTTGCCGACCTTCATTTTTAAACCAGTATCGGGTAAGGTATATTCATCCAATCCGTTAAACAGTTTAGTTATTTCATTCTTATTATAATTCAGGTTTCCGGAGACACTCCATGAGAAATCTCTCGTTTTCAGAATATCCACTCCCAGAGTAATATCGAAACCACGATTACGCATACTTGCTACATTTTCCACACTACTACCATGTCCGGTAGTGTATGACAATGGATAACCCATCAACATATCGTCCGTCTGACGGTTATAAAATTCCAGTTCTACAGAAAAGCGGTCAAACACTCTTGTACTGATGCCTACATTCAGTGTTTTCATGCTTTCCCATGTCAGGTTATCATTTCCGACGGTAGAAGGAGCAATACCCGGTTGTCCGTTATACAGCAAACCGGAGCCGACCAATGCCAACGCATTATAGGCACTGATACCGGAATTACCAGTTGTTCCATAGCTCACTTTCAACTGTAAACTGTTCAACCATGAAACGTTCTGCAGGAAATTCTCTTTTCTCATATCCCACATGGCTCCCAAAGAATAAAAGTTTGCCCACTGGTTGTTTTTGGCAAACAGAGAAGAACCGTCCCGCCGTGCTGCCAAATCGACATAATAGCGATCAGCGAAACTATAACTGATTGTGCCGAAATAAGAATTGAAAACCTTGTCATACATCGAATGTATCGGCACTTCTGACTCTGCTCCAGCTGCCATCAGCATCATTCGTGAGTCTACCATTTTTTTAGAAGTTGCCGAGAAATTCTCATTCTTTGTGATAATGGACTCCTGTCCGGCCAACACGGTAAAAAGATGCTTGTCTGACAGACTGAACTTATATTCCGCTGTATTGGTGAAAGTAAATGAATAATAACGTTCGAAAGACTCGGACGCCACCCCTGCCCCTTCAAAGGGGCCTTCCGGATAGGCTTTATGGGAGTTACGATAATCAAAGGCATCTACTGCCTGCGAGGTACGTATATTCAATCCTTTTATTGGGTTTATATTAAAGAAGGTATTGCCATTGATACGTACCGTACTCCGGTCATTCGGTTGAAGTTCTGCCAAGTAATACGGATTATAATATCCCATATCGTCAAAATAGTCCAATCGTTTCCCATATCCTGTAAAGTTACCTTCTTCGTCTGTCAATATCTCGTTTATTGTTTGGTCAGGACGATAAATACGGGCAGCATACGCTTTATTATAAACGCTATTAGCTTCCGTTCCGAAAGTTGTCGTGTTATATTTCTGATAGGAAAGGTTCACGTTAATCCCGGCTTTCAGCCAGTCGGTCACCTTTACTTCCACATTACTGCGCAAAGTCTCACGGCGCAATGAAGAATCGTCCATAATTCCCTCTGTATCATAATGTCCAAATGAAATATAATAGTTGATACCTTCGGAACCACCGACCACATTTACATCATATTGTTGTGTAGGAGCTGCATCTCCGAAGAAAACATCTGCCCAATCTGTAGATATACCATTATCTATATAGAACTTTTTCCGTTTTTGAAATGTAGTATCGTATGCTTTTCCCGGGTCCAGCATTTCCTGCAGGTTAAGCCATTGTTCGGTATTCATCATCTCTATGTTATCCCCAGTCATTCTCGACCAGCCATATTGCGCATTGATACTAACACGGGCTTTCTGTCCCATTTTTCCTTTCTTGCTAGTCATTATTACTACCCCGTTAGCAGCACGAGAACCATATATAGCTGTTGAGGAAGCATCTTTCAATACGGTCATGCTTTCGATGTCGTTCGGATTTAATGCTGTAAATGCTCCGGATGATATAGGTGAACCGTCGAGAATAAAGAGAGGTTCTGTATTTGAATTGATCGAGCTGACTCCACGCAATCGCATTACAACACTTCCACTTGGTTCTCCACTGGGAGTAAATACTTGTAAACCGGCAACTTGTCCTTGTAATGCATCTCCGGCATTAGCAACCGGTCTATTGGCTATCTTGCTATTATTTACCGTTGTTACCGAACCGACTACAGACCCTAGTTTCTTTGCTGATCCGTAACCTACCACAACAACTTCATCCATCAGTTGTGTATCAGACTTTAAGATAACTCTAACAGTCGGCTGAACAGAAACCGACTCCGTTTTCATACCGATATAAGAGATTTGCAATATTTTTGCTGAATTTGGCACATTCAATAATGTGAAATGCCCGTCTATGTCTGTTATTGTACCTAAGTTAGTGCCTTTTACAACAATTGAAGCCCCTACAACAGGTTGTTTGTCATCATCGGAAATAACTGTCCCCGTGACTTTCTGCGTTTGAGCTGTTATCAGCCCGATACCTATAAAAAGGTATCCAAATAGCAGCGCTAATTTTTTCTTCATAAATCTCTTTTTAAATTATTAAATAGCCCTAAAACATTTAAACTCACTTTTTACACTTAGATAAGTTCTATCAGAACTTAATTATAATCCATTGTTTTTGTAGTGTTTTTACATCAAATATGTAATTCTGGAAAGAAATGTTGCTTGATTTTACTTTTTCAATCAATTTAGATGACTATTCCATAAAAAAAATATGTCTTTTCGTTGTTTTTTGCAAAAAGAATATATACTTTTGTTCCATTATATAATACCAAACCGGAACTGTTAATAAATACAATCCGAAAAAGAGATATAATTTGTATTTTAAGAACTATATATTTATTTTAATAAGAATAGAATATAAAAAAGCACTAAGTTCTGATAGAACTTAGTGCTTTTTCGTTTTAAGGAGCTACTATTAGCCATTTTACTTGGATTTCCTTCCTATTCTACTTTTCAGTTACATTATAATTATATTTTAAATCTCCCTCAAACATAAAATAAAATCAGAAATATAAAAGAGGCTCATTTAAACTATGTTAAATAGACTTCATCTAAAATTTCTTCATATATGACACTCTGTATATTTCTTTATATAGATAAAAACAAGTAAATATACAATAGTACTATTTATTTACATCAAAAACAAACAAGTTATTTCATGATTTCAAAATTTCGAGAGATTTATTCTAGCTTTATCTCTTGATTTTAAGGAGCACCTCGTTGCATTAAAACCAACGAGGTGTTTCTCGGTGTGCAACGGGTCGTTCCTTTTAAAGGAACGACCCGTTGGTTTAAAACCAAAACCCACTTATGTAACTATCTGAAAAGCAAAGCATTACAAAAGCGTCCTCCCGGCCTTTCTTTTTAAGTAAAATTTCCAACAAGAGAAAACGGATACCAATATCAAACACGGTACTCCACTGATAAATATTTTACAAATCAAATCTAAAAACAATGGTTACAGTTACTTTTCAGATCAAGCCCTATCTAGCGGCTTACATGTACATGCGCTACAAAAATCACCTCGACGTACCTCCAGACCGCTCTTCTTCCTCACTTTCCGCGATCCATCTTCTCGACACCCAGCCCATCTACCACTTTCTCCACCAGCTATCCATTCCCCACCCTCCCAACGTCTCATGGCACGAAACCGGAAATATTACCTTCACCCTCCCCCATCCCAGAAACGGCAAAAATCCAAATGTATATAATTATATAGGTCATAACAGTGCACTTATCATTGAAAAAGCAATGGAAGTAGAAATGAGGGCCGAACTTTATGAATTTCTACTGGAAAATAAATACTGCCACGGCATCATGTTCAAAAAATCAATGGAAACTTTTGTCGAACATTATAATATGGTAGGGTTAGTGGAAGAAGAAAGTTTGATGAGGGCATTTCAGAGGTGGAGAAAGATGGTGAAGGAGGAGAAAAATAGGTGATTCTTTTATAGGGTGTCACATAAAATGAGACACCCTGCTTTTACTTTTGCACCAAACTTCATTAATAATCAAAACAAAAGTAGTATGGCAATAAAAAAAGTATCAAATGAGTTTATGGCTAAGGTCCTTAACGATGTAGCTTGGAAAGCCTTGTCTAACACAAGTAATAAAATCCTTTTTCATGAGGAATGTATTGAGCATTTTAAAAATTATTGGGATTGGTCAGAACTTTCAAGTAATACTGATCTAAAGTTGAACTATTATCTTATTGACAAGTTTATCGATTTATGGGATTGGAGTGAAATAATCAATCGATATTATGATGATGCGTCACTCTATACTATCGACTTTCTTGAAAAATATGTTGATAGAATACCCACCAACAACTTGCAAAATTCATATTTATGGTATTCCATCGTAAAAAGACGGATGAAAGAATTGGCTTTTGAGATTGTTTCACAATAATTATTCACTACGTGAACAAAGAGGAAAAATTGTCTTGCTAAAGCTACCAGTAGCTATAAACGTTGAAAATATTTCAACGTTATATAAATATCAATTAAATCAAAATTATAATATAGAAAACGAGGCAATCTTTTCGTATTTTTGTATTAACAAAATAGTTTAAATATGGAATTGAATGATCTTTTAATGGAAATAAGCAAGATTTGCCTTATTGAGCAAGAGCGAATGAAGCATAAGCAGCGAAAAGGCGATTGTTTTAACGTTTTCAACACTCTTGGATTACGGTCTAACGAAGTTAGATTGCATTCCGCATTCCTTGCAGAATTGTTAAATCCTGACGGAAATCATGGCCTAAAAGATGCTATGCTTAAAGAATTTCTTGCAGCCATTGGCTTAAAACGAGATTATATATCTAATTGCAATACCAATATAGTCGAACGATATATTGGTGAGCGGACAGAAACTACTGGTGGACGGATCGATATAATCTTGGAAGATGGTGAATATGCTATTATCATTGAGAATAAAATATATGCTATTGATCAATACCATCAATTACTGCGATACAATAACTATGGTAAACAACGTTTTCCGAAAGGCTTTAAGTTGATTTATCTTACACTTGATGGTCATGAGGCAAGCAAAGATTCATTAGGAGACAATGAGATTGACTATCACTGTATCTCGTACAAAGGACATATCCTAAATTGGTTATCAAAGTGTGTGATGTTAGCATACGACAAACCTCTGGTACGAGAGACAATTTCCCAATATATTACACTTATTAAACAAATCACAGGACAAGATATGAATAAAGATAGTAGTGATAAAATAGTAGATTTAGCCATCAATAATATAGAGGCTGTTGTGGCCTTGATGGATAACAGAGCTGAAATTAGCAATAGATTAAGGAATGAATTCGTATTTAAACCATTAGGTGAATTCGCATCCCAAATGGGCCTGTTTTTTGAAGTCAAAAAAGGGAATGAAGGTCCGGCTATATTATTCAAAAAACAAAATTGGTCTCATTATATAACTGTAACGAGAGATAATGGAAGAGATTCGGATTGGAAGAATCTTTATATTGGTGTCTCAAAATCTTATAAATCTGCTGGCGAAGATCGAACTTTGCCTCGTGTTCAACTATCATGTTTTTCCGGACCGGATTCAGCAAACAATGAATGGTGGCCTTATGGTTCTGAATGGCTTCCTTGTAAAGATTGGCACTCCACTAGTAGTTACTTACCCATGCAAACTGGTGAGGTCGCCAATTGGATTATCAACAAAGTTACGCAAATAATAGAAGAGATAGAATCCAGAGACTTGCCCATGTAGTAATTCAAAAAATGGAAGATTGTATGAAAATTACTGTAAAACAGACGATTATGAAAGTATACACTCACTTCTATCAATATGATACGACGAACCATATTATACCTTAAAGACATAAAACAGAATAAGTATTATAATATACTTACTGTTATTGAGAATATTTTGGATGATATGCAGGATTACAATCCATCAATGTCAAGAAAATGTTTTCTCGATCGTGGTAGAGACGATGCTCCATTCCGTACCGGACTACTAATAGAGGATATTGATACCGACATTCTACCTCAAGCTCCTATGGATGAAATTACTATATATGGAATGCCTCTTTATTTTTTGAATGATTCTTTTATGCAATACCCCTCTGGTAATCCCCTAGGAAAGCTATTTCTAGAATTGGAAAAAAAAGAATTGATTACTTTACCAGATATATTACCTAAACGCAAATGTTCTTTCAGACTGAAAGGTTTCTTTGATCCTAATTCTCAAATGCTGAAGGAACTTCTTCAATTGAAAGGTTTGCTCCCAAAACTCTCATATCTCACAAAGAAACATTTAGGATATGACATTATGGAATA